>Ga0307513_10001109_pt1 | contig 38967 bp, 57 predicted proteins | sample 15_EM_MG_FD_202174 | JGI IMG/M metagenome (GOLD analysis project Ga0307513, IMG submission 202174) | Populus trichocarpa ectomycorrhiza microbial communities from riparian zone in the Pacific Northwest, United States - 15_EM | ecosystem: Host-associated > Plants > Roots > Unclassified | place...
TCCGGGGGAATGCGACTGACAATGTCACGGGCAGTGCGGCCAAACTGATGCTCCAAGTTTACGATGGTGAGCGAGACGCTGAAAAAATCGATCGCGTCGCAAGACCAAGCCAACCACCTATTGAACAGATCAAAGTTGAGATCAAAGTTCAACCCCCCTCTTGGCACACCGTCCAAAAACAACGGCGTACCCAGACAAGAAGAGACCCCACTGCGACCAAGTGAGTCCTTTGAGGACCTCCCACAACGGTCTCGTTCGTTCTACTTTCTCCTTCTTCGGAATGAGGTTTCGCAGGAAATAAGGAGCCATCGGAGGGAAAAAAAATTGGAAGAGGATCAACGCTCGTGGAGAGCCCTGGGGAATTGAAGCGGCCGTTCTTCGCCCTTAAGTACAATAGCGAGAAAAAAAGGTAGCTGCAGAGTTCCGTTCGGTCCGTGAAGGCTCAGAACGAGTACAACCTATTTCTGTGTGTGGAACCTGGCTACTCCATGGGATTCCTATCTCCCACCTCTGTCCGGGAGAGTGGTCGAGGCGATACCGTAAACGCGGGGGGTTCCGGGTCGTGAAAAAGAGCATCGCCAACCGTGGCATACCTCTCTTCACTATCCTGCGACTCGATGCTCCTCTGAGGCAGAATAACACGTCCAGCCGCAGGAAATCAGACCACCAGAGCCCGTGTGGTGTTGATCGGGAGAGAGAGGGAAGACGTTGGCAGATTTTCGCGTTCACGGGGTGGTGCGTCCGAGTCAGTGAGAACGCCCGAACCGAGATGTGCTCCACTTCCATTAGTACCCGTATGCCGGAGCTGAAGATACGTCGGTCTGGATCGACCCGTTAAAATGCATAGCGACCGTTCTTCAAAAGCCCCGTGCTTTATATAGAGAATGGAAGGCCACCGGTACGTTATGCGTTATACATTGGACGTTGATTGCTTTTTTTTTTCACCGCAAAGCCCGACAATCATCCCCTTTCAAGTTCAATCAATACGAAAATTGATACGATACATACGGATTTCTACCGTGAGTTTATTATAACCTCTCCCCCCTTTTAGCTCCAATCGAGTAAAACTTGACCTCGAAATCTGAGGAGGGGCTCGAGAAGATCCTACGACCCGGGAAGCTCCAACGAACAATCCCGCAGGAACCCGACACCCCACCGACAGGTGGAGCCTCTATTTTCGTAGATTCCGAACCAGAAACACCGTGGCCCGGTCAAACAACCCTCCAAACTCCCTCTCTGCGTTTGGAGCGTAATCGAAAGAGTGCCCCTGGCCCTCCACCACGATCAACTCGTTCTCGATCCCCGCCGCTTTTAGCCTCTCCGTTAGGTGCTTGGATTCGAACAGCGGGACTTGACAGTCCTCTGACCCGTGTACGAACAACGTTGGAGGCCAGTTCGCCGTAACCCCAAACTGAGGGAACAGTCCGATGTGCTTCCCTCCAATCACCTCTCTCGCTTTTATCAAATCCCACGCTGAAGGTGACTCTGTCCCCGAGATCGGGGATGACGATAATTGTAATAGACGAAGACGTGCACTGAGTGTGTGATCGCCCGTGTAATAGTCTAGCCATTCGCCGAGCTGGTAATACAGCCTAGTGAGGTACATCCGTTTCGTCGCCGGCAGACCTGGAGTTGGGTGAGCCGACGGGTAGTACTCCAACGGAGATTCGACTGTGACCGGAAGAGACGCGGATTGGGGGAAGATGAATTCGGCGAAATCGGATGGGTCGACCAGCGGCTTGTTAGGAAGGAAAGGTTTCGACTTTGGCTCCAGGAAGTTGTCGTTCTGTGTTCAGTAGACGTTAAAGCGGGTTTCCGGGTTTGAATACAGAAAATGTCTCACCAGGCATTCTCCTCCTTGACCGTACATTGAGAGCAGAGCTCTTGGTTTCGGTGAAACGTGAACCGCACACAGGTACGCGCACAATCCTCCTGCAGAGGTTCCAGCGACACTGATCGAGTCAGCGTTGATCCTCAGTTTAGGGTTCCCAGTCGCCTCAACGAGAGCGGGGTTCAGATCATTCCGGATGTATGCGAAGAGGTCCTGGATGTCTTCTAGGATATCGTGTCCCGTGGAGGGTGAGAGCAGTCGGTAATCCGCGGAAAGGAAGGCGACACCCTGCGCAGATAGACGACCTGTGCGTAGCAGTTAGCCCCAGAGGTCTGAGACAAATCGACGAACGAAACACCCACTATGTAGCCACTCAGGAAACCAACTCTTCCGATCCCCAACCAACAATCCCCCTCCATGGAAATACAAAACGGCAGGTATCTCGTCCTCGGAATCGGAGGTGTCACTGCTCGAGCTGGAATCGGGCAGATACACATCTATGCGCAACGGAATCTCCGTTGACCCGTCTTCCAAGCTCGATTTGGACGCGGATACGGTCTTGTAAACGAGCGTCACTGGGTCCAACATCGATTCGCGTTCCAATGGTGTGACGGAGGTGGGATGAAGACGTCGATACTGATCCTCTCAAACTCCCCATGATGAGCGGCGGAGGCCGGTTTGAGTCGATCACGATATCGATGGAGACGGGGTGACAACTTCAAATGGTCAGAACCACTACAAGTCCAACAGTAACGATTATGGACGAATTCCAGAAGGCCAGGTTAAGCGAGTAGAATACATCCATATCGTATGCAAGGCTCGAAATCGCACAAAAGGAGGGAGGGAAGTACATGAGATCGTTCATGGTCATGGTGATACACGCGTCTGACTTATCGTTCTTCATCCAAAATGTTCTCAAGAAGCGGGCTCACAAACCCCCGCCGTTGAGGATATACTCTATGGCAGCGTGTACGTTCCCACCCGTCGCTTGGAGGGCGCGAATATTCTGTGAAGCGTTGAAGAAGCCCATGTCGTTCAATTGCTGAGAGAAAGTCAATCACTACCCAATGGTTTGACATTTGAGGTACTAACCTGTAACTGGGTCTGGAACCGTTCCTCGGGTGGCCTCGTATCCGCAGGCGTAGCCGGGGCACCAAACAATCCACCTCCGAGTCCACCTCCTAGCCCGCCACCCAGCCCGCCACCTAACCCACTACCTAACCCACCTCCCAGCCCTCCTCCGCCAGGACCACCCAACGCGCCCATAAGCTGTTGCATCATCGCCGGATCGAAGGGTAGGTTCGGAGGTGGCAAGCCCGTAGCAGTACCTGTCGTGCTTGGTGTTTGACCGGGAGTAGTCGCGTTCGTGGTTGGATTAGGAGTAGTGGTGGTTGGGTCCGCCGCACCACCGAAACCCCCAAGACCACCAAGACCACCGCCCATCCCAGGGAAACCGCCGGGGGTAGGACCTCCTCCCATCTCGCGCATCAGACTGGACATTTGAAGCATCGTTCGGAGAGTATCTGGGTTCGCCCTAAGAGAACGAGCGTCAGCCCGGTCAATTCATGAAGACGGAAATGGAATCCCGCGCACATCATCTGACGGAACCGGTCGCTTTGAAACATCTGACGTATCTGCGGGTCCATCCCTCCGAGTTGTGGGTTCATCGCCATGAGTTGATCCATGACCTGAGGATTCGAGAAGACGGAGGACATTTGTTGGAGGAATTGAGGAGAATTCATCATGTTTTGCAGCTGTCGATGCATCACACACCCATGTCAGAAACATCCGACAATCCCAACCGAAAACCATGGGAGGCGCACCATATTAGGATCGTTCGGGTTCACGCCCATATCCGCGAAAGGGTTGAGACCAGCCATAGCCCCGAAGCCCAAATGACTGTTCAGTTGCGTGAGGGGGTCGTGAGGATTCTGACCGGTCTGCATTTGAGGCAAGGGTTGAGGTGGAGTGGCTCCGGACGTTGTAGTACTCCCTCCGGACCTGGCTGCGCTTTTCACCATATGGATGGCGTGCCCGGATTGGATCTTGTAGTTTGATAATGGCTCTTCATCCTACGACAGACGATAGACGAGGAAATGCACGAGAAAAGCGAGATTGGGGATTGGTGAGCGCGCGCCACGGGCAGGGTCGAGGAGAGATAGGGCGAGAGATGTACCTTGAGAACCTTTCCGGAGTAAATCAGCCTCTGACGGTCAGGGGGTGCATCCGTCTTCTCCGCAATGGCATGCTTGAGGTCCTGCACGGTCCTGTCTGTCTTTATCGTGATCTGTAGCTTGAGTTCGTTGGCGCCTAAACGAGCATGCCCCCAGTAAGATTATATTAGTTTACTTTCGAACCCGCGAGATTCCAGGAGGATGAGAGGGTGTGTTTCTTTTCACCTTTGACGTGGATCTGGACTTCCGATGGAGATTCGGCCATTGTGGCGGTTCGCGAGGGGGGAAAGGAGGAGGATGGAGGTGGTGAGGAAAATGATCTGGAGGGATTCGTTTCCTACGACAGATGGCCACGCAATTGGCTACGGTCGATGATGATTGCCGTGCTTACTTATTTCCGCGAGGCGCTCCTCCGCTTCTTGACCCACTGCCTGTGCATCCCTCTCTTCCATGAAATGGGCAACGAAGAGAGTACGAGCAACGATGGACTCTTCAGTCCGCTCGAGCGGTCCCATGCCCTCGGGGCGAGAGACCTCCGCTCGGTCGCAAAATACATGAACTCCGACGAATGCAAGAATGTCTATGTCATGGTGCGTTCGATATCCCCGATGCACGTTCACGACGCTTAAAGTTCGGCGATATCTTTATACTTATCTCGGTATTGAACCGTATCGGTATCGCGGCATCACTTACCAGTTAGGAGCAGGTGCGTTCGTTCACCTCTTCACTCCGATATTCTCTTTCGGGCGGAATGAGTTGACCGGTGTTTTTTTTTGCTTGTTTCACCTTCTCGGGTAATTGGATGAACAGGTGTGAGCACGTCGGCTGGAATACCAGATTTTAGGTCCCCAGAGACAGGCAGGTGTTCACGCGTTTCTTTCGGGGTTGAACGTAATCTAACTCGTCATTTCCGTGCTTCGGGCTGAATGGGGGACACCGATAGGGTTGTATGTGAGTGCGATAAAGATGTTCTATGACCACCAGCCACGACGCTGAATACCGGCTCTTATCGTTTATCGCCCATCGTCTATCATCTACTCTATTTGCTCCGCGCAGGCCAATCTCGCCAGGCTGAAACTAGATCGCCCAGAAGATGTCTTCGACATCCGTTTCTTCCGGTCCAACCCCCACCCGTTCTACGCCCTGGCGAAGGAGCTATACCCTGGCAAACACCGACCCACTATCACCCATTCATTCGTCCGCCTGTTGGAGACCAAAGGCCTTCTAGGGACCTGCTTCACGCAGAACATTGACACCCTCGAAAGGCGGGCGGGAGTTTCGGAGAGGAAGCTTGTGGAAGCCCATGGAAGCTTTGCATCACAGGGCTGTATTGATTGCAAGGCGCCTTTCGATGGCGCCGAGATTAGAAAGTTGATCCAGGAGGAAAGGATCCCCAGGTGTAACCGGTGCAGAGGACTGGTGAAGCCCAATATCGTGTTCTTCGGAGAGGCTGTGAGTGTGCCATTTCCGCTCGCAACTCCTCGTTTTGTTTCACAATTTTGTCTCTGTGCTCGTGTCTACCGCTTGGGGCGCTTTCTCGTACTGATGATGTAAAATCCCATACAGCTCCCAGAGGCTTTTCACAGCAAATTGGTGGATCTGGCCGAAGCGGACCTACTCTTCGTTATAGGAACATCGCTTCAGGTTCAGCCCTTCGCATCATTGACGCATTTCGTTCCACGTTCGTGTCCGCGGGTGTTGATTAACCTAGAGAAGGCGGGGGATCTCGGGAGTCGACGAGACGACGTTCTGTTGCTGGGTAAATGCGACGACGTTATAAAGCAGCTCGCGAAGGAGCTGGGGTGGCTCGAGGAGCTCAAGGCTGCTTGGGCAGAAACCAAGGCCTCATTGGACAACCCGCCTCCCACGGATGAAGAACCCGAGGAGGAGCCAGAGGGTCAGGCTCCAGCGGCCGAGGAGACAGAAGAAGAGAGGTTGCAGCGAGAAATCGCCTGGCTGACCAAGTCCGTGGAGGACACGCTCAAGGTCACGGATGATTTGGAGAAACGCGTTGAGGAGGAGGCCGAAGAGGAGGTTGCGAAGACAGCGCGCCCAGAGTCGGCGGACGTGGGGAAGGTGCAGAAGGACGGATCGAATTTGTGATTTGTATTTTGAGACCATTGGAATCCGATTCGGCGAGTGTCATTTGTTGTAATGTACGATTAGCTGATTATGCAGGAACCTCGTATCCGTCCCTCCCCTCGTTGACATCCCCACGAGATACATCCGTCCGTCTGATCTCTGCTGGACAGTCTCACCCGTACGGCCTCTCAAGCTTTCGTTCGTATCCGTTGCTGCGCGCCCGCGGCTGTTGCCAGCGTGGAGCTAAGATCTGCCCTAGTAGGCGCACGGGCGCTTCTATTCGGTCCGTTACTCGGCCTCGAGATCCAAGCTGGACATGCCGATCACACGTTGCCGCACTCATTAACCCTCTTTATCAACGCACTGCCGTGTCTCAGCCACTCATTCCTTTCTCTTTCCCCTCTTCATCACTATCTTGTATATTCCTCCTTCTTATGCCTCTCGACATCGCTTTTGCCGTCTGTGCGACGCGCCAGGACGTCGTCAACGCTGTTAATGTCCTCAGGGAGTCTCCCTACGTCATTCTCGATTGCGAAGGTGCGGCGACCCATCACGCCGCTTGACATGTTACATTCTTGCGTGCTCACTCGACGATTTCTTTCGATAAGGCAAAGAGTTGGGAATGGAGGACGGCACGTTGTCCCTTATCTGCGTCGGCACTGCATTTGCGCAATTCGTCTTCCTCTTCGACGTGGTGGCCCTCACGAGATACGACCTCCAACCCTTGTTGAACTTCCTGGGTGGCAAGGTCATGAAGGTTGTCTGGGACGGCCGTATGGATTTCATCGAGCTCTGGAGCACCTACAACATCTCGATTGGAAAGAACGTGTGCGATCTGCAGGTGGCAGAAGTACTCTCTCGCAGCAATTTCAGAGGAGAACGTGATGAGGAGAGGTTGAGTCGCCTCGCGACGTATTTTGGCTCTCTGGTGTGGAAGAATCCCTCACAGTTCACGGGGATCCACAGGGTCGTGGGGCTTCAACAGTGTTTGGAGGAGAATGGGTACAGAGGGTTGGTCGGGAAAGATCGTGAGTTCGCTTTTTCCCCCGATCTGCTTCGTTGGGTGTTGGTTCCTCCCGGGATAGTGTTCTAACGCGAGGATTTTCCTGTGCTTCAGCTGAAGTCACGAAGATGCATCGCCAGAACGACACGAAGGCTTGGCTCGCACGGCCTCTGCCATGGAAACTTCTCTGTTACGCCGCTGCCGACATATACCTAATCGCCCTTCTCTACGAGGATTTTTCGGCTAAGGGCTGGTTACCCCTCGGGTCCAAATTCTTCGGACGTTGCAATCGCTACGTTACGATGCATGAACAATTTGGTCGGATCAGGAAGGAGACGGGATGCTTCCGTTCCGGCCCTTTCATTCCGTTAGGGATCCTGAATGGGGGGGAGCCGAAGAACTGCTGGAAGACGACGTGCAACTCGTGCGGAAGGAACATGACCCTTTTCGCGTTTGAGACCGACGGACATGGAAGTAGGAGGAGGGTGTGTAGGTTGTGTTGGCTCTTGGCGGAGAAACTCAGCGTGAGTTGTGACAGTCGATGGGTTCAGATCAGCATTTCCTTGTGATTGCTTTGCTACCCTTCCTTGGGCTTTCACCACCCCAATCCTCCCCCCTACTTTTACGATACACCCCCGCCGAGTTCTCACTCAAAAGAGTTAGGTCAGTCTTGGTGGTTGGTCTTCACGATGTATTCATTCATTGGTGGCTTATTTCTTATTCTCTCGACTTATATTGTTGTTCCTTTGTTTGTCTCACGTATGTACATACTGTTTGTCTGTCTATTGTGGTTACATGATTATCCGCTTATCTGACACGTCTCCTACTATTGATGTCCGGACCGTGGAGAGACCGTGAGAACTAGATTGCGAGCCCTTTGCCTCCACGCGCGACGCGTGTCTTCGGAGCCGGAAACGCCTCGACGCGTCTACCCTCTTATCCTTCCGCCGATATGGCAAACGACAGTGGGAGGAGTCAGGTCCTAGCGAAATGGCAAGAGGCGTTTACACGACTAAACGGGAACCAACCTGGTATCGCCGGATTGATAAACTTCACAAATGTGCGCGGCGTATTCCTCCTTTGTCTTGGTATCTGTGGTGTCGCGACTCGTGTGTTTTGGGGTTTGACACTTACATGTTGATTTGGATGTATTGGTGGTGCTTAGGCGTGGAAGTTTGCCAGGGAGTATTTGTATCCTATCGATATCAACAACCCGAGCCCTAAAGTGTACGGTGCGATATCTCCGATCACCCCTCGTTAACACGTACAACACCCTGACTTGGCCTTGATCTGCTCGTTGGGGTGTAGACCCACAGGAAGTCAGAGCCGCGTTTGAGGTTTTGGGAAATGCGAGGAGGCTGGCCGCGATCTTCGAGGCGTTCATTGGTACGAGCCGGTCACCTCAACATTTGGGAGAAAGCGACTCATGCCACAGTTGCAGATGACATGCGAATGCAACAACACTTGATCGCCCAAGATGTTAGTCATCATATGTGTCGATATGAGGTATGTGATTTCGGAGGGATGGGGCCGATGTGGACTCTGAGGGTTTGATGATTCCAGTAGGAGACTTCCGATCCCCGAGCTTTGGCGGATCTTGTGTATCGGTTGATGCAATGGCATACTGCGTGGGTGCCCGGGCAAGAGTGAGTAATTGGCTTTTCTGCGTGGTTTTGTCCCTGATCAGGCTACTTTGTGTACTCCGCATAGATTCGGTCACCAAGTTCTCTCAGCATTCAATCATGCATTCCAAACGCACATATTCTCCGTCTTGCCCGTTTCGTTCTCTTCGGGGTTCAAATCTTTGATCGAGATGACGCTCGAGCCTTACCTCAACACGGAAGAATCAAGCAGTCTAGGGAAGGAACACCCAGCGGATCTCCGACTGTGGGCTGGTTTCGAGTGTTTGGGGATGCTCGAACGGTACGAATCGTTAATTTCGTCGGTTTGTTATGAGGCTATCGAAAAGCACGTTTGGGACCGGTGCGGCAAGTCTTGGGAGGAGCCGGAACTTGCGAATCTGAGAGAGTGGATGACGGATTGCATTGTACCCTGGATGTTGTTGCCATACGCCCGTGGCGCGCGAAATTGTAGGAGAGTTTTGATCTTTCCATACCCGGAGACTGACTAACTCTCAGCGGAGGAAGCAAAGGTGATGCTTCAGGGTGTCGGGGCGAGGTTTGATTTTCATATGTGCAAGACGTTGTGCGATTTGAGGTCCGTTGATGACCGGGAAATACGTGGAATTGACTGACCTTTCCTCCTGAAGGATTGGGGAGATTTTCGATATTATGGTGGATTATCCGGATTCGAAGGGTGCCTTGCAAGATCTCAAGGTGAGTCTTGACCCCGTGGATTTCAAGAGGCATAGTGACAGGTTTTCGTTTAGGAGTGTCTACAAAGGGTGGATCAACGATCACAGCTCGTCCTGGCTTTACGAAAGGCGTAAGAATCAACCGAGTTCATTCATTACTTCGCTAATTGTAATGAGCGTTAGTAATTCACGGAGGCTTCTGCATCCTGGAGCGGACACCAAGGACATCCTTGCTCAATATGTATCGATTATCCGGTGTCTGCGGTTCATTGATCCTCCTGGAGTCCTTTTACATAAGGTCGCGGATCCGATTCGCAAATATCTCAGGTGATGGTCGAGTAGGTAGTCTGGATTTTCGCCGAGCTGACTGTTCTGGTTAGAGGCCGACCAGATACGATCCGGTGTATCGTTGCTAACCTCGTGGGAGATAAGGAGAGCGGAGATTCGTTGGCGGACGTCGATGAGCCCGTCCAACCCCTCTCACAAGTGCAGATGGAAGATTACTCCGATCCAAATTGGGAACCTGAACCGATCGACGCTGGACCGGACTTTCGAACGAACAAACCCTCGGACACGATTAGCACCCTCGTCAGCATCTATGACTCGAAGGACCTGTTTATCAAGGAGTTGCAAGTGTTATTGGCTCAGCGGTTGCTGGCGATTCAAGATGGGAACTTTGATAATGAGGTGAACTCTCCCCATTTGGGCCCCCAGTTTCCCCGATTAGCGCGGTTGACCCTTTTTGGTTTTGCGCGGTTATTTTTAGCGGAGAAACATAGAGATCCTGAAAGTTCGGTTTGGGGAGGCACCGCTCCAGGTGTGCGAGGTCATGTTAAAGGATATGACAGACTCGAAGCGGATCGACCAGCATATCCAAGCACAGAATGAGGTTTCATCCATCCTTCATTTGCTGCTTCCTTGGCTGAACGACAGACGCAGTGTGTATTGCATTCGACAATCATATCAAGGCATTTCTGGCCGCCTCTGCAAGGGAATAAGCTGGACATGCCAGTACAATTTAAGGAGTAAGTGAGCTCTTCGCTGTAAACACAGCGGCACTGAGCAGAATTGTAGGGTGCAAGATCGGTACGCGAATGGATTCACGGAATTCAAGCCAGACAAGAAATTGTATTGGTTACCTCAACTTGGGACGATAACTTTGGAGCTCGAGCTGCAAGATCGTACCATAGAGGCGGAGGTTACGCCACTTGAGGCCGCTGTAATCGGTCTCTTCGGGGAGAAAGGTGTGTTTCTGTCTCTGCTTAGATGATCAGTGTGGAATTGACGGGATTTGCAGAAAAATGGACAACAGACGATTTGATTTCGAGTGTAGGTGGAGCTGTCGAGAAAGGGATGATGGCGAAAGCCTTGAGCAAGTGGGTGAATCTTGGGATTATCAGGGAGGAAGAAGGAGAGGAGTTCGTGCTGTTGGAGGTGCAGGAGGAGGGAGGTGTGAAACCCTCCGCATCCCGACAAGGTACATTTGGCATTCATCCTCGCCGTTGGATCAGTTTGCTGACGGCCGACCAGCTGTGGTTGAGGAAGCACCTTCCGTGATGACTGTGGAACAACAACAAGCAGAGCAGATGAAGGTGTACTGGAGAGTATGTATTGATTTTCGTTCCTCTCTCATCCTTGTTTGACAAAGACCTTCGCAGTTCATTGAGGGAATGTTGACGAATCTGGGATCACTTCCTCTGGATCGTATTCAAACCATGCTTCGGATCGCTCCCGGTTACGACAAGACCGTCGAGCAACTTGGGGCATTTATGGAGGCGGCTCGCCGAGAAGGTCTGGTTACGGTCCAGGGAGGACTTTGGAAGCTCAACCGGACCTGATGGACGCGGCCGCCACGGTTGTTGTGTATTCTATCATATGATTATCCCTCTCTGATCTTTGAGTTTTGAACGTGAATTGGACGGGGGTACCTCCGGCGGGAGGCACCCTGTTGTTGTAGGGTCCCGATTTGTTTGGTTTCCCGGAGAAATCGGAAACGACCCGATTTTTCCCACGACCAAACCCCCTCGTTATTTTCGTCATGGGCTGCCGGACCAGCCAGTATAATACTGAATTGGATCCACTTCGGCTGAACTGTCCTCCGCCGTCCACTGTTTCTGGCATGGGCAGATGGTAGCTTGGTTTCTCGTGATTGCCAACGCAGAGGGTGGGGAAGGTCGACGGGGTGGTCAAATTTCCCCGCCCATGCTCTGGAATTCTCGGTGATCACCTTGCGACCTGTAGCTCTGGGCTGCTTGGAACGGCTATAAGAACCAATATGGGTCACCTTCTCGACTGTATACTGTTTGATATCATCCCGTATTCTGCCCGCTCTCCGAGCCAGCCTCCGTCTACGCCATGACCACAACCCAAGAACAAGCTCCTTCCCCTGCCCTCAAGGACTTTCATGCTCTCGTAGAAAACCTGCACGGTGCCATCGATATCATTGCTTCCCAAGTCGTCAACACGATCGACGCTCGTGACCCTTCCCTCGTTTCGGACAAACCCTCCCCTCCGGCATCCTCCGAACTGCTCAACGCGTTCCGGAGGTTCACAAAGCTGTCGGACGAGCTTTCGTCCTACGCTTCGTCGCCGTCGGAGCACCTGACTATGATCGCGGGAGCGTTTTACGAATCGACGGCTCTGAATGTCGCGTCGGAGTTGGGGATCGCGGATTTGATTGGGAAGGAGAAAGTTCCTGTTAGCCAGCTTGCGAGGAAGGCTAACGTCGATGAGAGTCGACTACGTGAGCTTTGGAGATCTTGATATTTTGTTGGAAGGTTGGGGCTTACCTCTTTTTTTTTTTTTTTTTTTTGCAGGACATGTCATGAGAATGCTCGCGAACCGACAGGTTTTCAGCGAGATGGAGTACGGGTCGGATATTTTTGCGAACAACAGGATGTCATCTATCTTGCTTAGCTCCCACGAGAAGAACTTGAGGGGTTTTATCGGCCACTGGTACGAACCAGGACTCATCGCAGTCATAATTTATCAGCTCAGCATTATGTCTGCACAGGTCCGACGACGGCTACCGCTCAGCTGACTCCACACTGAAAGCGTTCCGACCTGAGAATGCCAACAAATCGATCTTCGAAGTCCACCATGGAACGTCTCTGTGGGACTACTTCGGTCGCCCCGAAGGAGCCGTGGCTCGTGAGAGAGGAAACAGAGCGATGGTCGGTGCTGAACCCATCCTACACGGAGGGCTTATCTACGATTACGATTGGACGAAGCATGGAGAGTCAGCCACGATCGTCGACGTTGGTGCTGGGATGGGTGGGGCTGCGATTGAATTGACTAGGAGGTTCCCGAAGTTGAAGATTATCATGCAGGATAAACCGGAAGTTATCGAGTCTGCTAGAAAGGTGCGAACGTTTTCCTGGAATGCCGAAGTATCAGTGAGGCTGACGAAGGTCTTTGCGTTAGTTCTGGGAAACCAACGCGCCGGAGTGTTTACCTAGAGTGGCGATGGTCCCACACGATTTCTTCTCCCCCCAACCCTCCTACATCTCACAACTCCCCAGCCCTCCCAAAGTCTACTTCCTCCGCTTCGTTTTACACGACTGGTTCGAAGATGACTGCGTCAGGATATTGGAAAATATTCGGACCGTGATTCCCAGCGCGAACGACGGGGGTCGGTTGTACATTGCCGAGATTCTGTTGGACAAGGACAGCGATAGGTTCAAGTATATGGTTTCAACGCATATGATGAACATGACCGGCGCGCTGGAGAGGACGGAAGGAGAGTTCGCTGAGATCCTCAGGAGGAGCGGGTTCAGGATCGCGAACGTGCATAGGAATAAAGGATTTATTTCGTTGATTGAGGCCGTTGCGGTTCCACCTGCGTCCAAGTTGTAAATAATTATAGCTTTCTGTTAGCGTTTCTGTATCTGTGTCGACCTTCGTGAAACAACCGCCGTATATTGATCGTAGCCTCATGACTCACATGAACGGTACAGTAAACGTTGTCTAACCCCGCTCTCGAGTCTCTTCAACCCACCGAGCAAATCGGCCCCGTCGGTTGTAACTACCCAGCGGAGGGGCGGCCGACCCCGCGACGGCCATCGCACCCGTCGGATACGGTTGCCCGGCAGACGGGCTGCAGACTCCCATCTCATATGGGTCATCACCCGTCTGGCCGTGTCAGAGGTTTACGATGTGTGGACGCACAACCGAATAAATTGTCTTCGGATTTCGGGACGGAAGCCAATCTGATGCCTATCATAACCTCATGGTTCTCGGACGGTCGACTTGCCATACCCGTTAGCCTTTAGATCGGGTGCTCGTGAAACTGATAGACTCCCAATTCACCCGCGCGATCACCCCCGCTAAGGAGCCGCATAAACGAGGTGCGGTGCTCACGGTTTACCGGGTCCGGTTGGATCAGCCGTTAGCTAACCTCGAGGATTACTTCGTCTCCGACAATCACCATCAAGACCGTATCGGACCATGGCTCCGTGTCCCAGTGCCTTGTAGATCGCAGAACCCACTGTTGGCGCATGGTTCCTTGTATACCAAAGTGGACGGGGTCAAGTGTTGCGTTCACTTTTAAACCACTGTAGTTTGGAGGCTCGGACACGGAGTCGGACTCCTGATCGCGAGTCCTACACTCGATCTGCTGTTTTCCATCATCACCACAAGTTCGCCCCTGCTGTAATGAATCACCCGCTTACACGGGATGAGAGACCAACCGCGGAGCGTCAGATGCTGTATCGAGGGGGATGTAGGCCCACAATTCAACACTTGGTTTCCCCAGTGCAGGCAATCCCTTTCATCCAATTCTCGTTCATCCTCATGCGCGTGACGCGGGGTTGGGAGTATGCACACAATGCGTGATCGAGCCAGAAATTTTGAAAAACGTATCAGTCACCTTCGTTACTTCCAAAAACTGTACATGATTACAGAAGCGCGTCGTAGCTACGAGATGGTACTAAATTCGTGGCCAGAACATGACTATGGAAGGAGGAACAGTTGACGAAAAGGTGGACGCGATTTGGCGGGCATCCGGACGTTCGACCTCGACAAAGCCCTCTGCTTAGTTGTGGCCATGACCATGACCATGACCATGGCCTTGGACGATAGGGTAATGACCCGCAGGAAGCGTGGGGGAGTCTGGTATGGTGACTTCTACTGGCTGGGGGTTTCCTTGGCCGCGAGGGCCGGTGGCTAAGGGAAGCTTGCGTGCTTCAAGAGGACTGTGCGCGTGGGAGCTGTGGTGTCCGTGACCATGGCCGCTGCGGACCTCTAGGTAAGCATCTGTAATTGATGTGAGCGAGGAAAAACGGTGGAAAACTGGTGGGATATACCTGGACCCGGCTGAGGGGCGGCGCTGGAGAAGGCGGCGAGGGCGATGAAGAAGATGGCGGTTTTGGTAAACATGACGAAAGTGATAGGTCTTGTGGAGATAATGAAGGTGACTGGTCGTAAGAAGGCACCGGGCCTGAGGATAGAAGATTGAGAATAAGGAGGGAGTGCCTGCACTGGAGAAACCTAGTGTCGGACAGAGGGTTTTATATCCCCCCGTATACAACATCCGACCCTCGGCACCCGCCACCGGATCTCCCGTCGCGTGCAAGCGGGTGGTTCATCATAACGTGGGCGATGATGGTGGAGCACATGTAGATCAACGCCGCACTCACGATCGGGAGTCTAATTTGATGTTAAACGCTTAAAGATCACCCCCGGAGTGCCCGAGGTCAGCAAGTGGCTGATCCAAACGGCCAATCCAAGCGGGTCCAGCCAACCGTGAGCATCGCGTCTCGTTGGCGAGGCTACCGGGGTGAATGATGATATGGATGGATAGGGAGGCTGTCGGTTTCCCGAGCAACCGTATCCGTAGGCTAACGAGTAGCGGTAAACCGACTTGAGTTTGTGATAGGCGGTGGATTGGCGTCGGTCCCGAGATACATCAACCGCCTGAAGGCATCTTTTGTGCTTCGACGTGTCGCAAACCTCCGACGCCGCCAGGGGGTGACCGGTGATGACCCGTGTGAGGTGGGATCCGTTTGCCGAGCAACCACATCCGACGGGTGGTGGCCGCAAGTTGCAACTCGATCACCCTTCCACAGGTGCCGTAACCGAGGGCATGGGCAATCCCCACGACCTCTGGTACTCGGTAAGGATGCGATCGACCCGGTTCCGGAGGGGATTTTGAGTTGAGGCGTCGGGTTCTCCATTCAAAATCTTCCATCCGACTCGTTTATTCGGCAAGCACATTGTTGATGGGGGTCGAACGGCTTGCCCATGCGAGGATCACAGATCGGCAATTGTGTTCGACCCCGTTGGGTGTTAGAGTTCACCCTCCTTTTATATCTACCCCACTGGCTGTTCGGGTTTGCCTGTGAGTTCACCAATTAGCTGGGTGATATCGTCCAATTGGCGGATTAGCGGGTGCGACTCTCATTGCACCGAACCACGGCACACCAGGCCTGGAGCCGTGCATCGCACATTGCTTATTGATCGCTTGGCTGTCGCGGCGGCGCGGCTCAGGTTCAAGACATCGTCGCCATCTTGGTTGGTGACAATACGACGGTAACCTTGGACAACGCACTGGCTACACCTAGCTTATCTATGACCACTGATTTCGGATATATCTTATTGTATTTACGGATAGATTACCCGGGCATATGCATCGTGGCCGCGTTTTCTGGCCTGACGGACTCGACAAATACGGGGGGCGCGTGCAGCAACCCGAAAGGGACGGGCAATTATGAGACTGAGGCTTGTCATCTGCAAAGGCTGAAGGGAGGGGAGCAAGCGGCCGGCGGATCGCAAGCGGAAAAGAAAAGGTCGGTGGTGATGGATCCCGGACCGGCATCCGCGGGACGATTAGGAGAAACTTTAGGTTGCGCGTGCGCGTGAGCACTCGAATTACTTTCCAGGCTTGAGCTGCTCGCCGAAGTATATTTGAGAACGAATGCATCTGGTAGACATTCTTTTTTACAATTCCTGGCGACGGAAGGCGAACCCCATGCTGGACAGCTTCCATCGCTGCTGCCATACTTCACGTTAACGGTCCTGGGACCACTATGCTATCGCATCAACCCAGGCATCAGCACGATTTCTCAGGCATTCCGACAACAGACCTTGATCCCGGGGATCCGTAGACATTCCGTGATCGTCATCCTCAAGACCTCTCTCATACATTGTTACCACCGTTCGTCTGCAGGTTTTCCATAGTGATACAGGTCCAGAACCGCAAGTCAAGCGCTTGAAAGTACAAAGGTAAACATTCAATAATCACGATATCCATCACTTCCTTTTAGTTCAAACCCGTCATCGCATCTCTAACTAGTTTCATTCTGGCCTCTGACCGAGGCCTGATCACGCATTTGAAAGGAAGGGTACGTCTACGGAGACAACAGCCCCCAACGAATCAGTAATTCCCTTCAGGTTGCTTTAATCGAAACACCAAAAGGTATGACATACATCAGGAATTTTACAGATCTGCTGATCGTGCTTGAGTGATGAAATCTGCTGAACGCGGATGTCGCGACACGAGGACTTCAGCACATTATTACATTCTTAAGCATGTTAAGCATGTCAGCATATTAAGCACACTTAGCATCTCAAGCACGTCAAGCACACTCGGTATATCGTACAACCATGAAGCGAACACAAAAAATCTACTATATGATTGTCTCAAATGCATGGTAATCTATATACTTATTAACATAGAACCTCCGATAAACATCCAGGCTGCGTGAATAGCTATCTGTTTTTGTGATTGCATGCTTTTTGTGGACAGGAAGGAGGTGGATGCCTCGAAGTATAGAGTCGAGATGGATGATCGAGTACGAGTGCCGGTTGTTTGCAGTGTATTGGGGCCTTACGATCCACATCCCCGTAACAGGGTCCGGACCATTCCCTTCTGCGACAAACCAATTGACGAGGGCACATGGGATGATTGTGTCAAGATGGGTGATTGATAGGAGTAGGCGAACACGGGCAACCTGCATGGATGAGAAACCGGACGATGTTGTGTCTGTGGCAACTAGCACACAGTCGTGTCGAGGAACCGTAGATTTTTTCTTGCCCTGTGCATGGATTGCACGTATGCGTTCTCGATAAAAACCCGTTTGGCCGAGTGTGTCGCTTGGGAGGTAGTAGGTCGCAATTGCGGAATCAAACACTGAGAATTTGCCTGAGAAGCGAGGGCAGTCCTCGATATTGATGTCCGTGCCAGGAAGATCGCTTTCGGGGTGCATTTGGTCGTACAGAAATTGACGTATGTGGATTTTCATGTCGCAACCGGCTACTGTGTTGAGTTTATCGATTGTACGTGGGCCCTTTCGTGCTATATGCCCTCAGTAAGATCATGGAATGCAAGTATGAATGGCGTTTACCCTTCGTACGAGCGAGCACTACATGGTTGAGAACGCCGGCTGGAGGATCCTCATTACCATCCATACTTGTGGATATCGTGGGCTGTTCGTGAGTTGGCAGATCCGGGTCACAAGTTTCACCAAGCATTCCTTGAGCGATCAGTGACCGTCGAAAGGCGGACAGCTTGCCCAGGCGTGTGTTTGTGCGTAATATTTGGAGGAGTGGATGATGGCGGCTTGATCGCCGCCAGGGTTTCTTGACAGCGCGGATGTGCATCGACTCCGTGATGGATGAGCAAAGCCCACTGGGGGCACCAAACGCAATGATATGGCTGATGTAATGCATCATTGCGTGTTGCTGGGGGAGGGAAAATCCCTTCTCACGAACACCTGTCGTTTCGAAGACTTTGCGGTATCGGTGGAAACGGCCGAGGGCCTCCTGGATTGCACAGAGGTGGTCTTGATTGATTGATGGGCGACGAACCAAGTAACAGAAGTCGAGGAAGGCGGCAATCGCTTTGACCATGTCGTTTGGAACGTGACCTTCGATTGCCGGCAAGTATACCTGAAAATCGTGTTATTTACATGCACGCAATACTGTATGACATCCCCATACTTTCATCAGTGCCTTGGAGTCATTACCGGTCCACTGGTTGAAACCCCGTCCTTGCTTGAACCGACGGAGCCCCGGGTAAGGGGGTACCACAGAAATCCTATCGAGGGGGTGAGCGTGAGAGCGCGAGTGGATTTGTAATGCGCACCGCCTGTCAATATCAGCCATGATCTTTGCGGCCTTTGACTTCCCATGGAGGTCGTTGAGGTAATCTCCAACCCACGTAACAAGATGATCTTTGAATGTGCCTTTAATAATCTGATGCAGGAGGTCACACGATATGAGCTCGTGGATATCCGCGTGCGGAAAGTCGTGTGTGAACGGCTGGAGATGATGGTGAGTGACTCTCACACATCGCGGTCGGATCCACTCACGACAACATCAGGATTTATACCACAACTATCCCATAGTTCTGTCTTCTTCAGATGTTCAACCATGAGGTCGGACCACGCCTGCGAGCGGGGAGGCGAAGATGGGGCATCAAGGTTTGATGAATGGGCCGTACACCTATGATGTGTAAGTGGTTGTAAACCCATCACTAGCAAAACACATACTTAGGACACCACCCCGAAACGATACCCGTGAGGAGGACTTGTTCAGGGTAGTCAGCGATATACGGACCAAGCGTGTAGATCGCGCGTCGGAAATGACCATCAGGGCACTTGACAACCTCAGGTTTCATCATGGATGGTCGCAGCGGTGCCAGGATCGTCGAGAGGGAGGCGTGGTAGAGCTGTCGACGGAATGAACGAAACGCCGGGGTGCGTTCGTGCTCTCGGTCAGCTATCACTGCGGTCAGCTGACGGAAGCGGGAATTGTGTTGAACGCACTTTTTGGGATCGCAAGGAATCCGATGAGTGCAACCGCATCTTCGTGACCTTGCCTCATGTGGTTCTTGATATTCCCAGGGGACATGTACAGTGGGTAGAAATCGTTTTGGCCAGTTGCAACAGAGGTGGTTGTCTTGTCGCTGCCCAGATCAATCGGCACGAGCATTGCACCATGAGTGTCCGCATCCTTTCCAATTTTGTCCTAGATGCCAATCGTCATACAGGGTGTAGGGATGTGTGAGAGGAATCATACGTACTGCTTGCTTCCAAGCGAAATTCCCAGACATAAAGTCACACCAAACCCGTTGTCCATTCTCGTACTGTCGGTAGGGGGTATAGTCGAAATTACCATCAAAGGCTTTGTTTGCGAGCATAGACCTAACGACTTCACGGGGATTTCGATAAAAAACTTGATACTTCTCGTCCATCCATTCAGGGACATTTGTCGTGGGCCGGGGTCCATTGTATTGGATGGTGAATGAGTCCCATGAAACTTCTCCCTCTGTGATTGAGTCAATGGTGGAATAGAGTTCGGCACAGTTCTTGAACGGGGCCTCGCCACCTTCTCCGGCTGCCCGGGTTTTCATGATGCAGAGTAAATCATCAATATTTGACTTCGACATCTCGGCACGTCGGAAAAGGAGGTCTGCAAGTTCGAATTCGTCACGCGAGTGGAACGGGGCCCAGGAGTTGTCGACCGTCTCTTCGGGTGGTGGGGTGTCTGCAAAGAGAAAGTTTCCCCCCTCGTCACATGGCATGGCTAGAAATAATTCAGTTCAACTACTGGTGAGGTATTGATGAGAGGAGGGTTTTTACCGGAGAGAAGAGGATGTCGTTCAACTATCAGTGAGGATGTGCGGCCAACTGGTTTTGCATCAGAGGCATGAGTGGTGTTGATATGTCGAGTTCTGCCGGATGGGTTAGCAAAAACCCTATCACATTTGTTGCATTTGAAGCGGCGAGCAATGGGGGTGGGGGATGGCATGGCTGTTGGAGAGGAAGGATGTGACACAGTGAAATTACAAAGTACCGCACACCACTTACGGAAAACACCTCTGTTCCAACTTCGCGTCTCCCAACTCCTGCTACGTTCTCTACCTCTTGACCCTACTTCTCACGAAAACACCGTAGATGCCAATAATTACAAGAAGTGGTGCAAAAAACAGTGTAGGGAGTGTGCCGTCCAAAAAACCGCCACTGGCCCCCCCGAAGCCGTCCAAACGGAAGTCAAAGGCGGAGTTAGATGATGCACGACAAGCCGCAGACACCGCCAGACTCCATGGTGTCGATATCCTCCAGGCCCTACAAGAGGAACAAGAACAAGAGCAAGAAGAAGCTCTTGGCATGGGCGGCAACCACAGCCATGGTCGTGGTCGTGGTCGTGGACGTGGACGCGGACGCGGTCGTGGTCAGGGTCGTGGACGTGGGCGAGGTCGTGGGGGGAGTAGGCAGGGTGGAGATGCGGTTGTAGTAACCAACGGAGATGTGGGTATTGCAGATGCTTCAGGGCTTGATATCCAAGGCGTAGATGTGAGTTCCTCACTTGTTTAGTCACTGTAAGTCTACTCACGCATACTGGGCCAGTCCTTGGATGATACGCAGGCCACTTTGGACGATATGCAAACCGATGTGATTGGGGCTGGTGGCGATAACTTCGAGCGGGACCCAAGCCCTGTAGAGAGTTATGTGCGGTTAGACACCATCGCAACCGACGAAATGGAGGAATCGGAAGGGGAATATGAGGCTTGGGGTGGTTTCGAATCAAGTGCGCACCGTGTTCGACACAATCAATGCCAGTCCATGCTAAATTCTGCCATCCAGCCTTGCAGACAGAGTGCGCAAAAAGTGGCACTCCGAAGGTGTCATTGAGGCACGGGATCAACGTCAAGGCCAAGGTACAGAACAAGCTTGCTGGCAAGACGATTGGAAAACGAAAAGCGCCACCACTTCCCGAAAAGTATGTGACATTCATCTCCCATGTGTATCCATCAATGTGACGTGATCGTGCGGCACAATAGGGCAAGGAAAAGGGTTGCATCTGGAACGAGACCAAAGGCAGGCAAGGCTTCAGATACGGATGAGGTCATCTCTCAGCTAGGTGGATTTGCAGACGATGAGGATGACTGTTCCGTTGCGGCAGATCGGGAAGATATTGTCGGTCCAGCAAAGTCTGGCCGAAGAAGTGCGACGGTATGCACCTCTGCAGTTTTACTGGTATTCCAGATGTGCGGATGACTCATATACAAACCTCACAGGCCTTAGTTTCAATTACCCACAGCAAGGAACCTCTGCAACAGAAGGTTGTGGATGCACGAAAGATAGGAAACATTCCAGCACCATACAAGGAGAAGTTCGATACGGAATTTGTTCCATCAGTAATTGGTTGGGTTTCGAAGTCAGAAGAGCCATGGAACACACCAGATGGGAAATTCCCACTCCAGGACATTCACGATACGGTGTACAGAACCATCGATGGCATCCTTGACCGTCACCACCCGCTTGTGGATCCTGTGAGTACGACATCCCTCTTCTTTGTGGTTAGCATTTCTGATGCCCGATGACCCATTCCATAGCTCAAGTCGAAGCTTACTGCATGGAGAGTCGCAATAAGGAGGAAAGCTGCAAAACTAATTGATGACCATTTCGACGATAAGGAGAATATATCGCCGGCATCATCAGTCCGTGAATATTTCGGGTGGTTGAAACCCGACACTGATGGCGAGGACCAAACGGATGCTCCATTCATGTTTTCCAATGGACTTTCGTATGAGGCAACGCCGGTATGATTACTATCCTCCGGCGTGATTATATCCTCATTCACATATCCAGCTTCGGGGGAAATACCTGAACCTGCTCCTCCTCGAAACGTTCGCGGTTCATTTTAGTACTACCGGGGTTAACGATGACCCGATGAACCATCTCAACCCACCACCCATTGGAGCTTTCGCTCTCACAATCACAGCAGTACGTTTGGCTCAACCTCTCACAGGAAGCATCACCTGAAGATCAGACAGGTGGAGCGTGCGCTGGAATCATGGAAACACGGAGCAGCCAGCCAAGCCAGCGAGTTCCCGCAGAAGAACTGGGGTAACTCGACAAACCAGTATATTGATGGGCTCAAGAAGATCTCTGGGGCCCGATGGGCACAGATACTCAGCGGCACGCAACAATTCACGCCCTATAAACTGCGCGAAGTAACAACTACCCCCGACTATGAGGATAATTACCGTACGAAAGCACCCGAATCAGGTTAGTCAACAAACCGAATAATACATGGACTGCCTAACCCTCCTTTAGACGTAGAGGCATAACTAAGAAGTTGATAATCAATTCTCCCCCTGGGTCTCACTTTAACTTACAAACTTTTAATGTGCCGTCGTTAATTTCGAATGATTCATGTTTTTGCATTATATGGCTGGGCTGTGATTTTGGTGCTTTCGGGTGCTTACTGATGCTTGAGCAAGCACCCGTAAGCACCCTCAAGCATTACGGTGTCAATTCTCAAGAAAAGTGCTGAACGAATGGCTCCTGTGCTGAACGAACACCGTGCTGTCACTGCTTTACGTGTTGATCGGTGCGAAACATGCTGATTTCAGCACGATCAGCAGATTTGTAAATTTGCTGATGCTACCGGACGAAGGTTTCATGGAACTTGGGTTCCAGCTTCTCACCAGCCGGTGCCTCAATGTCAAACACGGCAAGGGTACAAGCAATGTGAAGGAACAGGGTCCGGAGAGCAAATGATCGCCCGGGACATAACCTGTCAACAGGCGTCAGAGAGCGGCAAGAACTGCAGCCTGTGTAGGGTCGCACCGCCTGCCCGCTCCAAAAACGCGATCCTCGGGATCCTTCACGGAGTGATCCAACTTCCCGTCCTTCAAGAACCGCTCAGGATCGTACGTGTGCGGCACAGGATCCCCAGCGGAGCAATTCCTTGATCAACGCGGAGATGTACGGTAAGTGTTCCTGATCCGAGACCCGCGGTAAGCGTTCGACTCCCACGATCCTGTCCAGCTCCTCTTGCGCCTTTCTCACAACGTGGGGGTGTAAAGCCGCGGCAAGGAAGAAGGTTCCCAGGACTGAGTGGGTCTACCGTTATTCGCAAATGAGCTTAGACACGGATATTGGAAAGACGGGATTCTTACGGCTTCAGACGCGGCTATTATAGTTTCATTGGTGAGTACTCCAAAGTGTATCTCCAACAAATCGTCTTACCCATGCACATTGTCGAGGTCATCGATCGGATCACACTCTCGTCAAATCCTTGGTCCTCAAGTTCTGCTACGCGATTGAAACACGAGGCGGCAATGGAGACATTGGTCCCATCGATCTTTGCGTTCTTCAGTCCCACAACCGAGATGTATATATAGGCCATCGACAGACCTTCAGAGACTCCTTGACATGGTCGATTGTGCCATTGACGGCGACATCAGACAGTTCTCGGCCGGCTTTGGCCAATCGTTTGAACCCGGCCCCAGGGAACCAGTCTGGGACGTGTTTCACTTGGGGAGGTTATCAGCCGGGTGTCATAGGGATCCAGAATTCGGGAACAAACATATTGGGAATGTATCAACAAGGAACGCGCCAGGTTCTACGGCTCGTCCGATGAGATCCACTATTCGTTCCGCGGCTTGCAAGAACTTGTCTTCGTGGGACTTGATGTCCATACCGTAGGTTATTTCCATGATAAGAGCCCCGGTGATACTAGGGACTGGGAGTAAGTGCGGGACATGCGATGACGACTGCGTGGAAGGACCGACAATCGGATATGAGCCAGGAAATCATCGGGGGTTTCAGCGAGACGAGAGAGGAAGCGGTAAGTATGTTTATTCAGATAATTGTCAAAGCTCGATGCCGCATGCGGGCCCAGGAACTCGTGAAAGAGCCTGCGGCATCTTCTCAATTGGCTTCCGTAATCAAACATGTTGAAATCCCACGAGTACACATCCATGCTTGAGGTTGGCGGTTAGCGAGGAAACAAGCTTGGACAATGTGGACAGCTCACAGCTCAAGCATCGGTATGTATGGCTGATCTCTCGTCATATCAGTGGGCATGCATGTAAGCTTCACAAGAGAGCTCACTCGATCGGAGTAAATGTTGGACCGCTTATCCGGCAGTTCTGTGATAGCCTCGGTGCTGCTCAGAACCACGAACTCCTTGGTCACTAGCCTGAGATATAGCACATCCGTATCTTGGATCGATAGGATTTTAGTTGGACAGTTTTCAGTGAAGGTAGAGTGGACACTTGCTGAATTTCTGTGCCAGAAGGTCGAACGCCTGCCATACTGGAACGTCCTGAGGGACGTCCAAGATGTTACCGATGAGAGGATATCCCTTCGGTCCTGGTGGATGTGGCGGCTTCCTATCCTTTTGCCATTTCCATATCACAGCCAACGATACGGCGGCACAAAGCGACGCCGCAAGCAGGGCTTCCTTGTTGGTCATGTCGAGAGGTAGGCTAGGAGAGGTTCGGCGGACGAGGAGTCGTTGGTTTCATCCATCCTGCCCTAGATTTATACCCGGTTGGTGACCAGTAATACGGAGGAACAATACCCCCTCCCGGGTGGAGAAGTGAACGCCGAATCTTGCATCGTAGACTGAACGGCATTGATGCTTGCAGTCACCCGACCGTTTTGAATGGGCTGAACGTGGTTTCGATCCGTCACATAAGTCTACCGTTGGAATTGGTGTGTATGAACGATTCATTACGTTGATAACAGCTCGCCCTGTGGGGAACACGTACCCTGAACGTTCTCTCCGCGTCAGCGGTCCTGCACGAGCCCTCGAGACCCTAGGCTCTAACCCGACGCCGAACCGGCGTAGTTGGAGCAGCGTGTTTTGGAAGTACGCGTAGGAGGAGAGTACGACGCGTCGCAATCCGATTACACCTATCTCCCCCGTTCTCCATCTGCCGACTCGGATATCAGAACCCTTCCTACTTTATTCAACCCACCAGGCTGTTACTCCTTCGCGGTCTATTGCAGAACAGTGTTGGCTCCCGTGCAATCTCCGCAAAGCGACTTTACCTAGAGTCCCAACATCTTCATCGGCCGCTTTAACGGAGATGCCCATCCTTTCCTTCTTCCACGTTATCACGACAGGGACGGCAATGTCAGACTCGGGGGACTTCCTTGACAGCGCGGAAGGCGAAATCTCCCTCTTCCGTTCGATAATGCGCACTCGACCCGCCACGTACATATTCTAGCCATGCACAACTCCATTCGACAGTGATACGGGGTTCAAAGTTCCCATGCAGGATATTTGGGCCAGGTTGAGGAGGGTGTGCGATTTGGGTGTTCTTGAACATGGCGCGAGTCCGTCTTGCTCCCTGTACTTCTCCTGCCTCGCGTGGGGTTTTCCAACCTAATCACGCGTCCTACGGTCACGGCCGGTGTACCCACCCCCCAATTTTACTTGCACTTCCGCTCGTGCGTTGGGCTCTGGGACTTTTGCGTCTTCGCGTTCGCAGGAGTCCGTCGGCGACATCCCAACTCTGGTTCCAACCCCCCACCTCCGGACAAAAACCTCGCGGTGCACCAAAGCTTCAAGGAATAATTTAATTCATCCGCCTACGACGAGTCCTTCGAACCCTACTTCGCAGCTCGATGCGCCTGACCGTCCTCCGGTATTCCAGTATCAAGACCATCGCTCCCGCCAATCCCCACCGGGACCGGCAACGTACCTAATTCCAGAGGGAGCGATGTCGGGAAGAAACATAAACATAAGGAGAGACTCAAACTTACCGGATTAGGTGATAGCGATGGTAGCGCCTTCACCCAGAGCGGGGACGAAGCGAGACAGGGTTCACCTCCCCAAGTCCCACCAAGGCCAGGCACGGAAACCGGCACGGAAGCCGGAGGAGAGGAGGCAAGAATTGTGGAACGTTCATCACCCGGTAAGTGTCCTTTGGTTGTCGTTCATGGGATGGGTGTGATGATTTGTTCAGGTGCTTACGCTTGCCTCCCCCGTGCCACAGAACCGGAATCGGTTGTGAGACCAGCGAAAACTCAGAAAGGTCCCAAGAAAGGTGCATCTGGGCGTACTCGTTCGGCTGTAAACTGACCGCGACTGACTCTGACGAATCGGACAATGATGCTCACTGGACTATGCGAATCTGGTATACCTACTATGTTCCAATAAAAATACCCCATTGAGTAATTGCCAAGCCGCCAACCTATCGAAGCAAACCGAAATCATATTTTCGTGCTATCTGCATAAGCAAAGTGTCGCAATTCTTACAAAGACAGGAACCCAAGGACCGAGGCCTTCAAAATACGCGACACACAAAGAAGACGCAGCAAGCGAGTCGGATAGAAGATTTTGAATGGATCAACGCTTCGACTCGAAACCCGCTCCAAAACCGAGCCGATCGCCTTGTTGAGTAAATAGAGGGGGTGGGACTGTTGATAGGCTAACTTTGCGAAACTTGGGAAGATTTGACCGTTTCCCTGTTGAAGTCCCACTACCAGGCATCTCCAAATCACCAAGGGGCTGAAAAATGAATGGCAGCCGGTTGTCGTTCAGTACTTCAGTCGTCATGGACGCCTTGATCCAGCCCCCCCTCCACAACTCCAACGCTGGGCAAAACGCATTCAGGAACCAAAGGGAGTGAAACACGAGTGACTGACCGGGCCGTTAGATCCAAGTTAGATCACAGTTGTTGTGCAACGGTGAAAGGGGGTAGGGAGGGTGGGTTGTCGACTTCGAAACTCTAATCTCGGTTGCGGGTACAGCGGAGACGCTGATGAAAAAAGCTCGTTTCCGTCTCAGGTTACTCGTCCTTACGGCCACTAAGTAATCACGTCTACCGGGCACACGCGATAGCCGATCCTAGCGGCGAAAAAAGTGCGGTACTTACAGATGGATTTCACCAAGACTGCCGGGAATGGAGGTCCGAAGGGTCCGAACCCCCCCACGGTTGACGACGATCTTCAAAGTCAACTAACTCGAGAAAATAGGCTCTCTAGCAACCCAGGACCCAGCTGCCTAAAAAGCTGCCGCTTGTTTTTTCGGAACCACTCGCCTACTTGCATTTGACGACCACTATACAAAAACTCGAGTTCAGTCACCCGAACGACGTTGCTCAAGCAGGATTGCAGAGCCTCTCGAGGAGGGAAGTTTGTCGACATCTGTGCCAGATGACCTTGGGAATGCCGCAAAATGGCGATGGCGATCTCCGAGACGAAACGAGTTGGATCCCGGCGCGGCTTTGTCCGATCGCACCCAACCACAGCCCCTGGCATGTCGAATCTTCGCGGAATCCTCCACAACCTCATCAAGGATTTATCCGAGGAAAACTACGATAGAACCTTTTCACAATATCGCTTTTGGCTTGACATCGGGACCACACATGGGCATATCGGCTCGAATCAGGTCAACGATGACCTCAAGCAAATCGTGTGGTCAGACCCTCTGAAGGTCAACCACGAGAAGCTCATCCACCCCACCGCTCACTTATTCTTTCGTTTCACTGAAGACATGAAGGCGGATAAGACGATGTCCGAACACGTTTCGGGATTTCACGAGCGACTCTGTGCGGGAGCCGTGTCTTATTTTTTTGAGGAGAATCCCACTCTTGTCAATACCAACAACGCGCGTCGGGAACTAGCCCCGTCCTTCGCGTATATAGACTTTGTCAATACCAACAACATGGGTCAGGAACAAGTCTCGTTTCTCACAGAGACAAACCTCATCGCCCGGTGGGCCAACCTCGGATACGTGAAGGAAGTTGTGATCCGTAATCACATCCTCCAGTCGCTCATCTCTCTCCCAAGACTGCACGATCACCAGGCCAACGCCCTTATCATATTATTCACCCTGGCGGGTGCCACGTTTGGAGCATACACAGACCCTTCAGTGATTGACCGTTGCTTTGAGCTTCTCAACGGCCACTACGATATTCATGATTCGGCGAAAAGGAAACTGGTAGAGGTGCGTGCGCTCTGCGTAGTGAAAGGTGGTCGAAGGCTAAGGCGGATTTTCAGGAGGTATTCCGTCTCCGGGAGCATGGTTGGGAAGGCCTCCCTCCTCCGCCCGTATTCGCAACCGGGAAACCAAAACCGACTTGCGCAGACCAGAAAGACCCCGCAGCAACACCCGTCGTAACATCACTGGGACTTCCGAACAGAGGTCTCGAACCCCAGAACCCCCAGCCTTCTCCACTCGAACCAGTCGCCACCCCAGAGACAGGCACAATCCCTGGATCTCCCGTCCAACATTCCCCGTCCATCAGCATCACCAGCCTGTCAGATTTTACGGTCGCAGATACTTCTGATGACGAGCCTCCCATCGATCCCACGGCCATAACTTCTCACGACATGTTCTACCTTGAGGATGGGAACGTTGAAGTATTGTGTGGCAGTACACTGTTCCGTGTCCACACCAGCGTCCTGTCCTTCCGCTCTCCTACGTTTCGTCAGATGTTTACCCAGCCCAGCCTGGCTGCGGTAGAATCACCCAATGGTTGTCCCCGTATTATGTCCCCGGACAGCGCAAAGGATTTTGCCACACTTCTAAAAACCGTGTATCTCCCAGGGTACGTTACTCTGTCCCTATATGGATGAGCTGTTCTGTTTACAATATCTGTCTACAGATTCCCTGAACAAGATCAGGTGCAGGATTTCGCCACATTCTCATCCCTCCTCCAAACCACGGCAAAGTACGATATGCCCACAGTCCGGTCTCAGGTACTCAATGTCATCCGTAACGCATATCCGGGGACATTTGAAGGCCTTGACCCTTCCAGGCCACTTGGAGAAAGCGTTTTTCGTGGATCAACGCCTCACCCGAACGCGGTTCTCAACCTGTTTGTTCAGCAGAAGCTCACATCTACGTTACCGATGGCATATTATATGGCGGCTCGAAGAGGGCTGGATTCGCTGATGGACAGGCGCCTCCCGGAAATCGCAAGATTGACCCCTGGAATCCTTCAGGTCGCAATAAAAGGCCTGTTCGCGCTCCGTGAGTTGGAACTCAAAGAGACTCATTATTTGGTCTTTGGATCAAAGAGCTCCCGGTCGTGTACTCGGCCGACCTGCCCTTCACGCAGCGTAACGGGTCCAGGACTCTCGGAAGCACGTAAGAAGGTCGCCGATCGTATTGTGGATTCCGCTCGCTCAGGGACGAAGATACTGCAAGTTCTCTCGTTGAAGGAAGTTTGTGGAGATGATTGCCTTGGGTTTTGTGGGGGCTGTGTGGGAGCGTGGGAGGCTGGACACGCAGATGTGAGGAAGAAGGCTTGGGCTGCGTTGCCGGATGTGTTTGGGTTGACGGCTTGAGTTTGTATTAAGAGTTTGATGTCAAGCACCACATAGTACCCGTGTATGAATACGCCGTTCGGCTGACCGATTCTCTTCCAGTTTTCCTTTTCCCATTGAGGAAACGGGAACGTGGGGGGTGTCTGGGTGAGATTCGCATTGCAAGAGCCACTCCCATTACTTGTTTACGTAACCACCCAGGTTCACTCTCCTACCGCCACAATCGCAATGGAGCGGCCAGACATCCAGACAGTCTTGCGCTCAACGGCCGCCAAAGTGCTTTCCGACCCAAACTACGAACAATCATTCGCGTTCTACCGCCTTTGGTTCGATATTGGACAAACCCGTGACCGAATCCCGCCTGACCTGATCTTTGACGCCATCTGGGAAAACAGACTGACAAGTTCGATAGACCCCGATCGCGGTGAACTCATCCACTCAACTGCCCATTTGATCTTTCGTTTCGCGAGCGATGCGGAGTCGGATCAAATTCTCGCCCCACACAACTCTGGACTACAAGACCGCCTCTGTACGAGGTTTCTCCGAGAATTCTTCAACAACAATCTGGCGGTTGTGTGGTGTGGAGGGAACAGTTACAGAGGCGAGGTCGTGGACAACTTCTATGTAGATGCTAATCTCGTCGCACGCTGGGTCAATCTCGGATTTGTGGACGAAGTCGTGATCCGTGATCACATCCTTCAATCGCTTATCTCCCACCGAACGCTGTATAACCATCAGGCGGACGCACTTATCATCCTGTTCAAACTGGCGGGTGCTACATTTGGGGCGTACACTGACCCTTCGGTGGTCGATCGTTGCCTCGAGCTTCTCAGGACTCATTATGGTCGCGGCTTAGTGAAAGGTAGACTGGTACAAGTGCGTGCACCTCGAACAGTGAAAGCCATCGAACTAAAACGAAATTTCAGGAGGTAGTTAGATTGAAGGAGAATGGCTGGGAGGGCCTCCCTCCCCCACCTGTGTTCGCAACTAGAAGGTCAGAATCTACCGGCACAGATCAGAGAGACCCGGCAATCCCTGCCATAACGTCTCTGGGACTTCCGAACGGAGATATCGAACCCCAGACCCCCCAACCTCCTCCACCAGGACCAGTTGTCGCTCTAGAGACAGCGACAGTTCCTGTACCCTTCATTCCTCAGTCTCCATCTACCAGCATCTCCACCCTCTCCGACTTCACGATTGCCGATACTTCCGACGACGAGCCTCTCATCATCCACCCCACGGCCTTGTCTGTACATGAAACCTTCTATCTTCAGGACGGAAACGTCGAGGTGCTGTGTTGGAACATACTTTTCCGCGTCCATACCAGCATCCTTTCCTTCCACTCTCCTGCGCTCCGTCGGATATTCTCTCAGAGCGCCCTAGCTGCGGCAGAATCACCCAACGGTTATCCTCGTGTTCTGTCTTCTGACACGGCAGCAGATTTCTCCACACTTCTCAAGGTGATATATCTCCCAGGGTATGTTGCTCCGTCTCTGTACCGATAGATTGTTCCATTGACCACCTGTGCCAACAGATTCCCTGAACGGAACGTAGTGCCGGATTTCACCACGTTCTCGTCTCTCCTCCGAGTCACCACCAAGTACGAGTTACCCACTCTCCGATCTCAGCTAGTCGAGATTATCCGTGACGCATACCCAGAGACGTTTGAGGGGCTCGTTCCTTCCAAGGTGCTTGGGGAGAGAGTTTTCAGCGGATCAACTCCTCACCCGAACGCGGTCCTCAATCTGTTCGTCGAACATAAACTCACGTCCGCGTTGCCGATGGCATACTACATGGCGGTTCGGAGGGGTCCGGACTCATTAGCGGACGCACGCCACCCAAGAAGTGCACGGCTGCACCCCGAAGTCCTTCAAGTAGCAATAAAGGGATTAATCGTGCTCCGTGATATGGAACTCAAAGAGACCCATCGCTTGATCTTTGGATCGGAGGGCTCCCGGTCCTGTTCCCGGCCGAACTGCCCCTCACGCAACCCAACGGGTCCAGGGGTTTCGGAAGCACGCCGGGAGGTCGTTGACCGAATCGTGGATTCCGTTCACTCTGGGACGAAGTTATTGCAGGTTCTCTCGCTGAGGGAGGTCTGTGGAGGTGATTGTCTTGGGTTTTGCGAGGGCTGTGTGGGAAGGTGGGAGTCTGGGCACGCAGATGTGAGGAAGAAGGCTTGGGCTGCATTGCCGGATGTGTTTGGGTTGAATACTTGAATTCTTATTGGGGGTTTGGCGTCGAGCGTTGTCCGTCCACGAGTGTATCATCTGGCTGACTTTTTCCCCGTCTGTTTTCCGTCTGCTCTCTTTTTATGTATCTGGAAATTAGCTTCCCTTGGGATGGATTCGGAAACGGCGGGGAAGCGCCAGAGTTGTAAAACATCCGAGGGAGAATCAAAACGATGTCGTTCGAAACGGTGCTTGTCACTATTTCGCGGCGTCACTTGACCAGGGATGCGGGGTCTCGATAAAACCACAGCGTGCGGAATGGCTGGTAACTCGTAGGTGGGCTGGGAATGTGTGCAATCGATGACGACAGACGAAATACGTGACCGATGCAGCGGGTAGTCGGCTGGGGACCAGACAACGTAATCAGGATGCCGGGCATGCAGGGGAAAGCAATTTCCAGAAGAGGACACGGCGCGGGAAAGCGCCCAAAAGTCAAAGGGCCCATAACGTGACACAAGAAACAACGGGCGTGTGAAGGCGTTGGGGATTCCGTATAAAATCTCTTTTGCCGAGATTGCACGGTAGCCGACACTGCCCTACAACACACCACAAAAAGGGTAACGGCCTGGTGGATTGAATGAAGTAACAAGGGTTCTGATATCCAAGTCAACAGACGAAAAACGGGGGGAGATAGGAGCGCCACAATCAGACTGCGGCCATCAGCAAATCGTGGAAAGTCCCGTAGCCGATTGTAACTCGATAAAAGAGCTATAATCACTCATCAGCGTTGCAATTGCCGCGGAGGCTTATAACGCATTATAATCAAATAGATAGGTCTACCACTTTCGCAATAATTACGGTATTTCGCAATCGGTGAAATAGTCCGCGAGGGGTGTAACAAAATGTATCGCCTTGCAACTTTTGTGACAAACCATACAGGACTCTCGCTCTAATTATATAGGATAGCAAACCTGGCCAGGGCTTGTCAACATTGCATGGGGGACGTTCGGGGAACCCCTCAGTTCGCACATCATATTATGGGGTTTCGCAAATGATGATATTAGCAGTGGCTAGACAAGCACAAACATACACACTACTCTAAAAGACACTAGTACGGGGGATAAATGGACGTGATGTTGTGTTCGTGAGATCGCGAGTGATGTCGATGACTTCCATACCAACGTAGATGAGGCGGCTCAAGCGGCGGCAGATCTCGGGAATGCCCATCCGAGGAAGTGTTGGCGATAGTGAAGGAAGATGTAGAATCAAAGATGTACCTGAACAGTCGCCTGTTGTCCGTTGCAACATGTGATGGATGGTCGTTTCACGGATACTGTACCCGCGCAACCACTCTGGCAGTCATCCGTCATCCGGACGGTTTAGCGGTCGGAGTGGTTGTGCTTGTACAGCACCATACTCACTCCTGATTATGCCTCGAACCTCGTAAGTAGCACTGTAGAGATAGGTAAGTGCAACCACCGCCGTACGTCCCCAAGAACAGAAAGCTCATTCCAACGCCCCAGACTGCCTACCATCTCGATCAGCATTGAGCGGAGGGGAATCGTCTTCGTTGCCGCCTGGCATGGGGTCACCACCCTGGTTAGAGGATATGGGGATGGACGGGGATGGGTCCCCTCGTTGTTGGCATTCCTAGTGTATTTATACTGTACCAAGATCTTGATTTGGCTGGCTTGCGAACGTTTTACCTTGGCTATAACCCCCCCACCACAACGCTGAGGTTTGATGTTGATGGCCGCCCCGCCCACAGCACTCGAGAGATTGCCGAGTTGTTCGCACAAAACGAGGTACAGTTGTCACGTTGCCATACATATTCGAATATTGTTGGCGATACTATCTCTTCCTTCGGTCTCTGTGTTCGTAATGAAGGACCACCGGACCGGTGCGCACTTGGTGTTATCCTCGGACTTGTTGACTCGAATGAAGTTGACTTCGATCGATCCTCCTGCCACTTCGTTTGTCGCTAGTAACTGTATTCACGAACTGGAAATACCAACGGATCTTCGAATCGCAACGGCTCCGGTCCTGAAGCCGCCCTTGGTCAGTCCGAGCTGCCACGCAATGCAATTGGGCATCTGGATGATTCCAACTGTTTGGAAATGATTATACCCTGAGCAGAAGCTGTGTAATGCGCAATACTGTATTATAGGACCCTCGTGGGGAAGTAGTAGGGATATGTATTAAATTATAACAGCCATCGAGGGAGTAGAGAATCCCGTGTAACGCGTTATAAGGCCTTGCCGGGTAATCGGTTCGATCACCAGCGCCGCAAGGTCATATCAGACTTTCCACGACTTGCTGATGGCGCGTCGTGCTCTCCTCCCGGGGAGCAACCATCCCACGCGTACGCAGGCTTCCAAAGCACGCCGCTTCAATTGCGCCGGTCAGAGCCCAACACCGTCGGGTTAAAGCCCAGGGTCGCGAAAGCTTGCGCAGGACCGTTGGCGTGGAGAGGGCGGAAGTTCATGGTACGTGTTCCCAGCAGGGCGATGTGTTATCAACGTAATGAATTGTTCAGGCACCTCAATCCAAGCGGCAGACTTACGCGTCAGACCGAAACCGCGTTCAGCCCATTCAAAACGGCCGAGTGACTGCAAACACCAATGCTGTTCAGTATACGATGGAAGGTTCGGCGTTCAGTGCTCCACTCGGCGCGGGGTATCGTTTATCCGCATCACTTCTCACTAACCGAGTATAAAGCTGGGGTTGGACGGATGAGACCGATGACCCCCCCGTCTGCCGAACCTCCCATAGTTCAAACGTTCACCTCTTGATATGGTCGACAAGGAGACCCTGCTTGCGGCGTCGCTTTGTGCCGCTGCATCTTTGACTCTGATCTGGAAATGGCAAAAGAAGAGGAGGCCGCCATATCCTCCGGGACCGAAGGGATATCCGCTTATCGGTAACATCTTGGACGTCCCTCAGGACATTCCAGCGTGGCAGGCATTCGTCACTTTGGCACAGAAATCTGGCAAGTGCCCGCTCTACCTTCACTGAAAGCTATCCAACTAAGGTTCTATTGATCCAAGATACGGATGTATTATATCTCAGACTACTGACGGAGGACTTCGTGGTTCTGAGCAGCACCGAGGCTATCAAAGACCTGCCGGAGAAGCGGTCCAACATTTATTGCGATCGAGTGAGCTCCTGTGTGAAGCTTACAAGTCAACATTAACTGACGGATGCGATGGGGGATCAGCCACACATCCCGATGCTTGAACTGTAAGCTATCTACGCCGTTCATACTCGTTCCCCCGCTAACTACCAATCTCAAGCATGGATGTGTACTCGCAGGGTTTGCCCTTGATTAATTATGGAAGCCAATTGAAAAGATGCCGCAGGCTCTTTCACGAGTTCATGAACGTGAATGCGGTGTCGAGGTTTGACAATTATCTGAACAAATATACTTGCCGCTTTCTCTCTCGTCTCGCTGAAACCCCTGACGATCTCCTGGTCCACACCCGATTGTTGGTTCTTCTGCGTTTGATCGTCCGACCCGTATGTCCCACACTCACTTTCGATCCTTAGTGTTACCGGGGCTCTTATCATGGAAATGACTTTCGGCATGGACATCAAGTCCCACGAAGACAAGTTCTTGCAAGCCTCGGAACGGGCACTGCAGCATGTCCAACGTGCCATGATACCTGGGGCGTTCTTCGTTGATACATTCCCAATATGTTTGTCCCTGAATACCTGAATCCCTGTGATACCTGGCTGATAATCCGGCCTCAAGTGAGGCACGTCCCAGAATGGTTCCCCGGGGCTGGGTTCAAACGATTCGCCAAGGTCGGTCGGGAACTGCTCGGTGCCGCCGTCAATGGCCCATTCGATCACGTCAAGGAGACTTTGAAGGTCTGTCGACGGCCTATACATACATCTTGTTTCTGGGGCTGAAGAATGCCAAGGTCAATGGGGCCAATGCTTCCATTGCCGCCTCGTGTTTCGACCGTGTGGAAGAACTTGCGGAGCAAGGATTTGATGAGAGTGTAATCCGATTGGTGACCTCGACGATGTATATGGGTGAGACAAATTGTCGGGGATACATTTGGGAGTGCTCATTCATGACATTGCAATAGCCGCGGCCGATACAGTAAGGATACCGTCTTTCCAGCATCCATATCTAAGCCCATTTGTGAACGACGACAGACCCACGCAGTACTGGAAACCTTCTTCCTTGCCGCAGCTTTACATCCCCACGTCGTCAGAAATGCGCAAGAGGAGCTGGACAGGATTGTGGGAAACGAACGTTTACCACAGCTCTCAGATCAGGATGACCTGCCATACATCTCCGCGTTGATCAAGGAATTGCTCCGCTGGGGTTGCCCGGCTCCGATGGGAATCCCGAAGCGTGCCGCGGAGGACGACGTATATAAGGGATATTTCATACCTGCGGGTGCCACGATCATTGAGAATATCTGGTAAGTATTATATCTCATACGGCGACCGTCGAACAATGGTACGTGGGTCATCGACTTACCATGTTGAACGTGTAGGGCAATATGCTATGACGAGACCGTATACCCTGCGCCGCACACGTACAATCCCGAACGGTTCTTGAAGGATGGGAAATTGGACCCCTCTGTGAAGAATCCAGAAGATCGGATTTTCGGGACGGGCAGACGGTGCGACCCTGCACAGGCTGCAGTTCTTATCACTCTCTGATGCCTGTTGACAGCATATGTCCCGGAAGATGGTTTGCTCTTCGAACCCTGTTCCTTAATATCGCTTGTACCCTCGCTGTGTTTGACATCGAGGCACCGGCTGGTGAGAAGCTGGAACCCAAGTTCCGCGATTCTCTTGCCCGGTACGTCATGTCTTTTGGTGTTTCGGTTAAAGTGAGCTGAGGAGGTTTACTAATCTGTTGTCTCTGCAGACATCCTCTTCCTTTCAAATGCGTGATCAAGCCTCGATCAGAGGCCAGAATGAGATTAGTTAGAGATGCGACGGCGGGTTTGAACTAAAGGAAGTGGTGGATGTCGTGATTGCTAAACGTCGACTCTGATACTTTCAAGCGCTTGACTTATGGTTCTGGATTTGTATCAATACGGAAAACTTGCAGACGAACAGTGGTAACAATGGATGAGAGCCTTCAGGTGCGCCATGGGAAAACAACTGCAAGACACGGTGCGGGAAAGCACATCAGGCGACACGCGACTGTCACGCCGGTGAGTCTGAACTAGGCTGGAATCCAGCCTCAAATTCAGAGGAAGGGAGGGTGTAGGGAGGGTGTCGTCTCTGAGGCCTGAGGAAGCGCAGGGAGGGGAAGGTCTGAACCATACTTCCGAGGTCCCCGATCCGGGTGATTTCGACAAAACCATTCGGTGGTCGATTTCTAACGGTTGGGCACATTTTCTAATAAAACACTTGCGCACGAAGCTGTAGCCACCGCTGCAGGGAGCAATTCCTTCCCCTGGACCAAAGTAAAACGAGCTGTGCATCTGGGAATAAAGCCTACGTACGCATTACCTAAAATGGACAGGTGGTTTCCCCCTTGTCCCCCACCACCACCGCGTCGCGTCGTTTGTAATATCTCGAGATCTCACAAAGGTCTTCTTCTGGTGGGCAGCGCTATGCTGGGTGGTGATTGAGGCAAGTGCAAGTAGCCCCGAGCCCTCTTCTGCCAGGCCTGCATGTAGTGGGAAATCCTCCATTGGCCCTCCATCACCCAGTCCATCGTATCTAACATCCAACCCAGACCAAATCACGCCGGCATACGAAATTATGCAAACGTCCCTCGCAAATAGGAAGGCTACTCCCGGCCGAGCCCGATCGCAACAACCTTCCCACAAATCCCGCAAGAGGTTCTCTGTGCTTTCCACACCTGCCGGTCAGCGTACGAGCAGAAGGTCGATTCTTCGGCCTCATCTCGCCCCACCGACCTCGGGGATCACGCACCCTGTCAGTTACGTCTTCAACAACGTCTTCATATCTCCTCGTGATCCGCGGTCCTGGCCACGCACCGTCACTTCCCGCAAGTCCGCCTTCCCCGCTGCGTTCCCATACCACCCCCCCCTTTGATAGCTCGTCTGACTTTCAAGGCCATGGAACTCACACCGACTCCAAACCCCTACTAATCGTCGTGAATCCTGGATCTATCTGGTGCATCTGGGATCCCTATCCGTTTTACTCCCCTTACCGCCTCTCCGGGCTCTTCTAACCGCATATATTTGGGTGACGGGACATATCCCTCACGGGGGCCCAATTCATGAAGGTGGACATCGATGTAACGAAGTCGTATCAAAAACTACATAGTTTGGCAGATTCAAGTAGATGGTTTCTGGGCACGAGTAACGTGACGTCACAGGAAACAACAGGCGAATGAAGGGATTCGAATAGAGTTGCTTTGCATAATTCACATGGGATCCGACGCTGCTCTACAATAGACTGCGGAGGTGGTAAGGGCCTAGTTGATTGAATGAAGTAGCGAAGGTTCTAAGATCCGGTGAAGAGCCGGAGATAGGAGCACTCGGTACACACCCGTCCCTGGTCCGGCCCTAAATCTGATGGAGATCAGTCACGGAAACCCATGATCAGACCACCCGTCGGCAGGAGCGGGCGGAGCTTAGAACCCACCTGTGGACGACAATCATTAATCGGATTGCAACGCGTCGAACTGTCCATCCGGGCAGGCTTATTTCCAAAACACGTCAGGACCGTCCGCGTGGAGAGGACGTTCAGGGTACGTGTTCCCCGTGGGGCGGTGTGTTCTCAGCACCGCGAATTGTTCGGCTGACAGATACCCCAGTTCTCGTGGTAAACGTGATGGACCGAAATCACGTTCAGCCAATTAAAAAAGCCGAGTGACTGCGAGCGTTAAAGCTTCAGCGTTCACTATTCCACCCGGCGCGGTATTATTCCTCTGCGTTACTGCTCACCAAATGGGTATAAAGCTGGGGTCGGACGGATGAGACCGATGCACTCCCAATCTGCCGAACCCCCCTTAGCTCACCTCCCGACATGATCAACAAGGAGGCCCTGCTTGCCGCGTCGTTTTGTGCTGTTGCATCGTTGGCTCTGATCTGGAAATGGCAGGCTAGTAGGAGGCCGCCATATCCTCCGGGGCCGAAGGGATATCCCCTCATCGGCAACATCTTCGACATCCCTCAGGACATTCCAGTGTGGAAAACATTCGTCGCTTTAGCACAGAAATCTGGCAAGTATCCGCTCTACCTTCCCCAAAAACCGTCCGACTAAGATTATATCGACCCAAGATACGGACGTACTACACCTTAAGCTATTGACAAAGGACTTTGTGGTTCTGAACAGCACTGAGGCTATCACAGATCTGTCGGAGAAGCGGTCCAACATTTATCGTGGTCGAGTGAGTCCTTCTGCGAGGCTCACAAGTTGACG
>Ga0307513_10001110_pt1 | contig 38957 bp, 46 predicted proteins | sample 15_EM_MG_FD_202174 | JGI IMG/M metagenome (GOLD analysis project Ga0307513, IMG submission 202174) | Populus trichocarpa ectomycorrhiza microbial communities from riparian zone in the Pacific Northwest, United States - 15_EM | ecosystem: Host-associated > Plants > Roots > Unclassified | place...
ATACTCCGCCATCAGTGACAATTAGCACTAGCAAGGGTTTGATCTGATTGGGATTTCCGACCGCAAATTTATCTAGGATCTTCTTCTTAAGCTCCGTTCCTATCCTTGTCGCGCCGCCATAGCTGTGATGATCCAAATATTCTTGTGACTTCCCGGTCCAGTTTTTTTTCCCTCCCCCACGATTCATGAAGCGCATAGCAAGGATGCCAGATTCATTTGCCATCGAACATATTTCCGTGATGTGGTCGATGAACTGTATCAGGGTCTTCCTCCTCGCGCCATTTTCCTCGTAGATCATAGAGTTGGAGTCAGCTATCCATCCATCCAACCATAAGCAAAAAAACTCTCCAAGGAATGAACACACTAGCACCGGAACATACAGATTAAGATGGCCACATCATAAAGGGTTAGTACAGTCAAATCTGTTGCAATCTCACGACTGCATCCCATCTCCGTAATCAACTTTCTCGCCATCTCCTCTCCCCTTTGAATCGGCCCCTCCAGGCTTTTATTCAACTCGTCTTCTGTCTCGCCGTACATATTTTTCAAGCCCTTTCGGCCGCTTATTATCACATCCTTGAGCCTCTCACCAATCTTCTCTCTGCTTGGAACGGGGTTTCTCTCTGGCTTTGTTGCCGCGTAGTTTCCTACCGCTGTGTTTTGGTCGTCCCTATTCCCCCCCTTCCCTGAGGGCCCGCCCTCCGCGCCCGGGTAGCCCGAGTCGCTGCTCGCCTGGTCCCACGGGCTGACTGTCTGCCCGAAATCCCAACCCCCAGGCGCCGGCCTCTTCCGGCTCCGAGTAAGTGGCGCTGCGGTTGACATTTCGCAGCCTGGGTTGTAGCAGGTATTGTGGGAGGAGGTCAGTGGAGATGGGCCCGGACGACTATGCAAGGATGTTGTCTGGGAGACCCGAAAAGCAGCCTCCGGCGTGGGTTACTAAGGTATCCGTTAAGATGCGATAATAGTGGCCATCTTAGAAACTATATATCGTCTTCCCCTCTAACCCCCCCAATTCTCCTCCGTGCCTTCCCCGTGCTGATACATGATTGATTGAGCCAGATATTACAGGGGCTCGCTCATCGGTGGGCAGAGAGAGAATGCTCTGTGGTAGAAAAATGCGCAGCTAGCGATACTACCGGCAGATGAATCAACCAGCCACTCGTTCATGGCATCTACATGCGGGGGGCTCTTGGTTTGCCAACGATTGAAAATCTGCCCATTCCCCAAACCACATTGGTGGGTATTCGAGAGCCCCCGCAGAATCTCGAATACGGGGCCAGCAATCCCGCAGGTGTTTCCATTTATTATACGGCGTGCGCGACAATCTCTTTACCCAAGTTGAGGAACGCGAAGGAAGAAGTAGAAGGGGACTCTCCCCATAGGCTCATTTATGGGCGTCAACCATACCAGCCGGCATAGAGCAAATGATAAGCTACAACCGAACATCCAATAGTGTGGCCACAAAATCCCTTAATATATCGTATCCACTGATGAAATTCGCTAACCCCGTCCCAGGATGTGTTATTTCCGGCCCAGTAAGATATCGTATTGCCCCAGATTTTGGCTTAGACAATGGATTATAGTTCGCTAGTTCAAGTTGGCCCGAAATGGCCAATGAGATGCTATCTGAAGCCTAATTCCGCTCTCTAACTGGACTGGATATAGCACATCCTGGGACAAGGATAGCGAATTTGATCAGTGTACTCGAGTATGCGGTATTGTAAAAAGAGAGGAGAGGTGAAGTGGGGGGCGTATGGTACAATGGATTGTCGAGTGGTACGGCTGGTACTCAACCTATGCAGCCCAGAGTCGGAGTTTGAGGAGGCAACAGATTTTGAGGCTACCGCGATAGTACATCCTGTTTGGGCGAGGAAAACGAATAAAAATGAGGGGTGGAAGTTGGATCTACGAGTAGCCCCCGCCTAGAATAGTACCATACATTTTCATTGTCATGACACTTGATGATAGTCGGAAGAGGTGGGGTAGTTAGCTAGAAACCCAAGGACCCTTGCGGGGTAGTGGGGTACTGAATGAGACTACTCGAGGTTCCTTGCCCTTTTGAAGTTAGACCGGAAGGCCTGGTCGATTGACGCGAATACTCCAGCTGGATACTCGGGTAGGCCGGCGGTCGTGCGTACAGTATTTTTTGAAGAAAAAAAGTGTAAACTCTTGGCGCATTGGCTGGAGTGAACACTGTTCTCCACATAGTTGAGAGGCTCTCAGGCTGATCACAGGAGGGCTGACAGACTTACCCTTGATACAAGTAATCTGGACTTTATATATAAACAAATATTCTGATCTCCTGTGCAGTGAGGAGTGTTCTGTGACTTCTGTCCGACAATGAATATCGCGTCTGCTGAGAAAGCCATTAATCCGAGTATGTCAACATTATTTTAGAAAGTCCCAAAGCACAAGTGGTGTACCAATTCAGCGGGGCCATTGAAAATTGGAAACTACGCGCGCAACTTAAATTTAAAAAACGTCTGCTCAATGTGGCAGTGTTGAAAAGAAGGCCTTTGATGATCGAACCCGGGGGGTTAGAAGGGGGAGGATTTGAATCGGGGCTTCTGAAAATGGGGAATGAAGGGGGGGGTTCTTTACTGTCTCAGTAAGCAAAAATAGCAGGAACTCTGATGGGAATTTCTACCCTTAGCCCAGATGTGCGAGTACCATATTTATTTCTCAGAAGCCGGGGAAGTAGAGTGCCAGTGCTAGTTTATTTGCTTTTTCTGCTACATTTTGCCTTCTTTTCTTATCATTTCATCTGTTTCTTTGCTTCCAACTGCCCTCAAATATCATGGTTTACCGATTTGTTAGAAGGGGTCCTATCATAACCCCCCGGTTCGAAAAAGCGCGTTCCTAGCCTTCGATGATTTTTTGATCGAACCCCCCCCTTCATTGCAACATTGCAATGTGGTGCCAGAAACCTCCATATCAAGCCCCAGTTAATCTAGTCCGTCGTCCAGTCGGATCCCGCCCAGTCGTCTCCTGAGTCCCAGTACTCGTTATACTTGTCTGAATCAGAGAGGCGGTCCATGGTCTCCCCTTCACCTCGCTGTTCTCTCTTGTTAACGAACTGCTAAGCTAGGAGGTGATATGGGGGGGCCTTACCTCAGGTAAGATCGCACCAAGCAAGACCTTTGGTAACTATTGTTCAAAGATAGATATGAAGTCAGCGCAGCCCCCGTCTAAACCACCGAGCTTGAAGAAGAGCCGAGCCTGACGTACCACAGACCATTTACCTGCCAACGAGCATTCGGGGCCGGATACGACTGGCAACACACTGATGAATTCTCTGAGGTCTGAATCTTCGTTAAGGTCTATTAATAGCTGAGCTGCGCCGGAATCGTTTCCGATGTGTAGGAATTGGAACGTTACAGCTGCAAACCCATTGTAAGTATTGGAAGAGCACATCACCGAGACCCACAACCGACCAACCGTCAAACCCTTTGCCAGCTCCTTCCCTCTCATCCGCACAGCCCCGAATTACATCTTTCAGGTAACCCCTCTTCTCACCCTCAACCTATTTCCCCAATAGTTATTATATAGCCCTAGAAATATTAGGAAAAGGCATACTCCGCCATCAGTGACAATTAGCACTAGCAAGGGTTTGATCTGATTGGGATTTCCGACCGCAAATTTATCTAGGATCTTCTTCTTAAGCTCCGTTCCTATCCTTGTCGCGCCGCCATAGCTGTGGTGATCCAAATATTCTTGTGACTTCCCGGTCCAGTTTTTTTTCCCTCCCCCACGATTCATGAAGCGCATAGCAAGGATGCCAGATTCATTTGCCATCGAACATATTTCCGTGATGTGGTCGATCAACTGTATCAAGGTCTCCTTCCTCGCGCCATTTTCTTCGTCAACCATAGAGTCGGAGTCAGCTATCCATCCATCCAACTATAAGCAAAAAATTCACCCCAAGGAATGGACACTAGCACCGGAACATACAGATTAAGATGGCCACATCGTAAAGCGTCAGCACAGTCAAATCTATCGCAACCTTACGACTGCATCCCATCTCAGTAACTAACTTCCTTGCCATCTCCTCTCCCCTCTTAATTGGCATCTCCAGGCTTTTATTCAACTCGTCTTCTGTCTCTCCATACATATTTTTCAAGCCCTCTCTGCGATTCATTATCAAATCCTTGAACCTCTCACTAATCTCTTCGCCTCTAGGAACTCGCCCCTCCGGCCTGGCATCACTAGGCCCTGGCCCCGCACGACTCGTACTAGGCCCCGGCCTTGTAATAGTAGGCCTTGTACTAGGAGGCCTTCGCCTTGCACCACTAGGCCTTCGCCTTGCACCACTAGGCCTTGGCCCCGCACCGCTAGGCTCCGGCCCCGCACCACTGGGCTCCGGCCCCGCACCACTATGCTCCGGCCCCGTTCTGGCTTGACCCCGAGCCAGTCGGACCGCGGTTGAAATTTTGTAGACTAGCTTGAGGCACATATTTTGGGAGAAGGCGAATAGAGATGAACCTGAATGACCAGACAGAGATTAGATACCGTAAAAACTTGAATAATCGAGTCGTGTGCTATGTCGTTGAGAATTCCCTACTTTAGAAAAGGGGCGAAAAACACGGCAAAAGAAGAGCGGCTCAGCCCCTCTGAGAGACATATAAAAACAAAAAAACATCAGACCTTACCAGAGGGGGCACTCTGACTACACAGCACACGACTCGATTGTTCCAGTTTTTACTGTAGGAGAGTGGAAAAGTAACTTCCAACGCGGGTCTGGGGTATTTATTAAGATGTTGAAATATTGATAATCTTACAGTAGAAATTGCATCTTCTCCTCTAATCCCATCCGAACTCTCCCAGCATCCCTCAGCTCCTCCCCGTTCTGACCCGGGGTTGATTGAACGAGTGCTTAAATGGGCGCGTCATCCGTGTGCAGGGAGAGCAAGCCCGTGGTGGAAACCTGCACAGCTACTCGGGCACTGCATGCATGAACCAATCACTTCCTCATAGCCATCTGCATGCATACAGTATCCCAGAGGGTCGCGAGATTCTCGAGTTGCGAGAGTGGCGGCGCTCTTGGCCACTTGACATGGATTTTCCCATGGTCAACCCTGCTTTAAATTTTCTTTGATACTTTTCTTGTTTGCTCTTGGGATTGAAGTTTCTCTTTTTGGGCTAAGCCTTGATTTAAGTGGAGGCATGTACCCGTTTTTATGCTATGACTCTCGCAACTCGAGAATCTCGCGACCCTCTGGGATACTGTAAGGCTCTTCCAACGATTGAAAATCCGGCACCCCCCCAATTCTACTCGAGTAGATTGGCGAGTACCCCAGCTCCGCACAATCTTCAATATAGGCGCTGGTGATTACGCAGATATTTTCATTTATTGTCGCGGCACGCGCGACACACTCTCTGAAGTTAGAAAGATGAAAGCAGGAGGAAAAGAGGGCTGCCTGGAGAGACTCTTTTGTGGGGACTACCATCTCACTCCGCCTTCGCACATTGTTCTCGCTACGGGCATATGACGGGGCGGAAGGTGGAGCTACGAGCAGCCTCCTTCTAGAGTACGATTAACTTATCGTGAAACTTGGCGGTGGCCATAAGGAGGTGGGCTACTATCGCGTCACTCTCAAATTCTTCATCTCCTCAGATTCGAATTCTAAGTTGCGCAGGTTGTGTTGGTATCATACCAGCCACCCAAGTAACAATAGAATGGAAAACACTCGACAGTCCGTCTGCCATTGTCCCCTCTGCGCTCCCCTCCCTCTTTTTACAACCTATTAAAGAGTTTTAGTGGTCGTAACACGGTATTAGGTATTCAGTACCGTAGAGGATCACTACTTGTTCTATGCTGGTCCGTATGATTGATACTCGAGTACCGTACTGTGCCCGACCAGCATAGCCCAAAATCCGAATTCGAGGGTGACGCAATATTAGTTGTTTGGGAAACAAAGGCAGGGTAGTGGCGGCCGGCAGCAGAATGACTGCTCGGGTACGAGTACTCGTAGTTTAACCCTCTGACATTGGTGAACGCGACGCGACTAGGTCGGATAGTGTCGGGGAGGGATGCATCAGACCTGCACACAAGCAAAAAGAGTGGTGGAAGCCTTGTTTGGCACATGCGGCTTCGGTCTTAAAATTCGGGCTTTCGCTCAAGTTTGGACTTGTATTTAGGAGTGGTCGGTTGGTCCGGACTCGGACTAGATTTTCTTTTAGAGCATTTTTCTCCTCTTCTCCCTACGTACGATACCAGTGATCGAACCCTCCGCCACGTTGATTTTCTCCTGGCAGCTGGCGTGGAATTGATTGGGCAGTAGACGCCACAAAACAAGCCACATCGCCCCGTTTACCCCAGCGCTTCCCCCATCAGCCCTGCGCATTGCTAGACCGTTCCTACACTCAACCAACCTTCTGGCAGAAAATCATGGCCCAAGCTGCACATATACGAGTCCAATCGTTCCATTCTAACTGTGGCAACATAACAGGTAGTTTCAACAATATTGTCTATAAATCCGACGAGGATGCGCAGATTATTCGTTGGCTCTCTCCGTTGGAGCCAAATAACAGACATCAAGGGGTGCGCACCGACCGACTCGACGGTTTAGGGGATTGGCTTTTGGGGGCAAGTGAGTTTCGAGAGTGGAGGGAGAGTGAGGGTGGGGCCGATAAGGCAGTCTTGTTCTGCTCTGGGAATCCGGGAGTGGGCAAGACGTATCTGAGGTAGGTGGCGGGGTTCTTTGAAAGAAGCGAATACCACTGACGGCCAGAACACTAGCTCCCTGGTGATCGACAGTCTTTGCGACCAGGCAAAGAAGGAAGATATCGCTGTTGCAGGCTTATACTGTGACTTCCTCGCCCAGCAAGAGCAGACAACCATCAACATGCTGGGAGCCATCCTGAAGCAGCTAGTGGGAAGGGGGGACATCCCGAAGGATGTACGCAAGGCATTTCAAGAAGGGAAAAAGGAGTTTGGTGGCAGAGGGCTGCGATATGCGGATTTGATGGGAATGTTAAGGATCGCTATTGGTTCGTTACGCCAAGTTTTCATCTGTATTGATGCCTTGGACGAATGCCTACCGAAGAACCTGCCGGAGCTTCTTAAGTCGCTAGGGGATGTTGTTCGAGAGTCCCCTAGAACGAGGATCTTCCTCACTGGGAGACCCCATATCATGGAAGATATTCACAAATATTTCACCAAGGTGGTTGTGATACCGATCAGTCCTAATAAGGATGATATCAGAAATTACCTTGAGATGAGGTTAGACGGGGATGCCGATCCGGAGGCGATGAGTGATGATTTACGGGCGGATATTGTGAGAATTATTCTAGAAAAAGTATCTGATATGTGCGCAGAAGCCCCCAAGTTAGCATTTCCACTCTATCAATGATGTATACTTACCTGCGATTATATACAGATTCCTCCTTGTCTCGATAAATATCGACGCCATTCTAGGAGAGGTGACAATTCGTCAGAGAAGAAAGAAACTTGAAGAGATGAAGAGAGGCAATGGGCTGAGCGATGCCTACACGGCGACTCTACGGCGACTGAAAGCGCAGACAAGAAATAAATCGATTCTTGGGCTGAAGGTCCTGATGTGGGTGTTGTACTCGGAACGGCCATTACGGACCGAGGAGCTCTGTCATGCCTTGGGAGTGGAGATGGGATCTGCGGATCTGGATCCTGAAAACGTTCCTGCGCTACGGACACTCCTAGCATTTTGTCTCGGTCTTGTCACAGTCGAGGCCTCTTCGTCCACTGTCCGACTAGTGCACTTTACTCTGCGGGAGTATCTCTCAACTGATCTGACCCTATTCCATAGTCCCCATTCAGAAATTGCGGAGGTTTGCTTGACATACCTCAATTTTAGACAGGTCTGCGATCTTTCGCCAAATCTTTACTCTGCCCCCTCAACAATGCCCTTTCTAGAATACGCTTCTTATTACTGGGGGGAGCACGCAAGAAACGGGATAACGGAAAAAGTCAAATTACTCGCACTAAGGCTTCTCGACAAGTTTGATGAGCACATATCTGCTCAGCTACTTTTATTGCGCTATAATCAGGATAGAATCTCTGGCCCTTATTTTCACGGGCTGGGAGGACCTAGAGGATTTACAGGACTCCACGGGGTAGCATTTCTCGGGATTGCCAAGATAGGTGCCGCCATATTGGAAATGAAGGAGTGGGACGTTAATGCAGCCGATTGCATGGGGAGTACGGCTCTCACATGGGCAGCTGGAAGAGGGCAAGAGGGGGTGGTAAAGATGTTGTTGGAGCGGGAGGATGTCAATCCCGACCCGGCGGACACCCAAGATGGCCGAACGCCACTCTCGTGGGCGGCCGAGCGTGGTCATGAGGGGGTAGTAAGGATGCTTTTGGAACAAGATGATGTTAATCCTAATGCGGCAGACACCTTTCATGGCCAAACGCCACTCTTGTGGGCGGGTGGGAGCGGACATGAGGGGGTAGTAAAAATTCTCTTGGAGCAGGAAGATGTCAATCCCGACCAGGCAGACACCGAATATGGCCGGACGGCACTCTCGTGGGCGGCTGAGAGCGGGCATGATGGGCTAGTAAATATGCTTTTGGAACGAGAAGATGTCAACCCCAATGCAGCGGACCCCGAATATGGCCGAACGGCGCTCTCCTTGGCATCCGAGAACGGGCATGAGAGGGTAGTACAGATGCTTTTGGAACGAGAGGGTGTCGACCTCGAACCGGCAGACACCGAATATGGCCGGACTCCACTCTCCTGGGCTGCGGAGCGCGGGCATGGGGGGGTGGTCAAGATGCTTTTAGAACGGGGGGGTGCGAACCTAATACAGCAGATACCTCCGGCCGAACGCCACTCTCCTGGGCCGCTTGGCGTGGGCATGGGACGGTGGTAAAGGTGCTCCTGGAGCGAGAGGGCATCAATCCCGACCAGGAAGACACCCGATATGGTCGAACGCCACTCTCGCTGGCGGCCGAGTACGGGCATGAGGGGGTGGTAAAAATGCTTTTGGAACGAGATGATGTCAACCCCTATACGGCAGGCAACTCTGTCCGAACGCCACTCTCGTGGGCTGCTTGGCGAGGGCATGAGGGGGTCGTAAGGATGCTTTTGGAACCAGAGGACGTCAATCCCGACCAGCCAGACACCCAATATGGTCGAACGCCACTCTCGTTGGCGGCCGAATGCGGGCACGAAGGGGTGGTAAGGATGCTTCTGAAACGAGAGGATGTCAACCCTAATACGGTAGGCACCTCTGGCCGAACGCCACTCTCGTGGGCTGCTTGGCGCGGGCACGAGGGGGTAGCAGAGATGCTTTTGGAGCGAGAGGATGTCAGCCCAGAACAGGCAGACACCAAATATGGCCGGACACCACTGTCATGGGCGGCTTGGCGTGGGCATGAGGGGATGGTGAAGATGCTTTTGGGACGGAAAGATGTCCGTACCGCCACACGAGATAACAAGAGCCAAACCCCAGTGTCGTTGGCGCTCGCTAGGGGACATCACGGAGTTGTGAGAATCATACTGGAACGGGACAAGTAAATTTCGACATTGCGGATCCCGATGGCCAGGTATTCCTTCTGCCATCCACTGAACATAGGGACCAGGGTGTGGTGAAATGCAATTCGGAGGCGATGATCCTAATACCGACACCGCAGGCCTTAATGGCGAACCTTCACTCCCATTTGCAGACTTCGATGAACGCGAAGTGGTATTGGATTTCGAGCATTCTCTTTCCGAGTCCACAGATAGTGACTTCTCCCCAACCAAACCACCCAGGCTCTCTCGACTCTCTTCCATCGGTCCCCTAGGATTCTGCTACCCTTCAGGGAAAATAGGCATCCATCCTAACACCACCCAATTCATCCTCTCATTTGCTGTTGACTGGTGTTTTATCATCACCTCTTTCGTTTGTCTTTTTGCTTTTCTCCTTTCCTTTCTTCCTTCGTTACTAGCTATACCATCATTCCATAAACACCTGCCGAGCGAGGGATTGGTGCAAGCGGGACCTCCGTAAATTTGAATGTCAATAGACTTTGATAGAGGTATTTTTCTTTTTCCTCATCTCTTCCCTCCCTTAGAGTTCTAGCTAGTCTTAGTCCTATCACTACGCTCTTGTTCTTCATTTCCGCCACCCTGTTATCCATTAAGCTAACATTTCTCCTGTGTTTTGAAAATGGTGGTGTATAATATAGTACGGCACCTACAAGCGACCGGGTAGGAATAGATGGGAAGCTTGAAGAAGCCCGCCCTAGGTTCATGAGAAACTGGATTATCACCTCCTTGTCATTACTCACTGCTGCTAAGCGACCACCGGCGGTTCCCTTTACAGGCTATCGGGCTCCGATACTGGTTCTGCCCTGTGCCATCGAGGGTGGTGCCCAAAGGACCGAGCTAACAACTTACCGGATATATTTTTTAATACTGGCGAATTGGCTGGTGGTATCAACAAGAGGGCGAGGGCGCGTTGGTGTGGGCTAGTTGAGCTGGATTCTGTAAATGTATGATATAATTCTTTCTGGACGAGCGTGGGGTTGTGAGTTGTCTAGTAGGCATATTTGTGGAGTACGATATTAGGTGTAGCCTTATACAACATAATATGAAAACCACGTTATCGCTGAAACTTGAATATATTTTATCCTAGCTAAGTCACTTCTGTCATCTAGCTAGCGTCCAACAAACTAAATTGCAAATATCAAAAGGAATACTCCGCTTCGAACCTCTAACCCTCCTCGATGGACCCTACGCACTCGGGACTTTAAATAATAGTATTACCAGAGGAGGGGATACTACTACTTCTAGCTACCAAATATTGCGTTTTCGGTTTCAGGGTTAGTTTGGTGGGGAAAGAGCACTCCAGGTGTTTTCGAGCGGGGATTTATGAGTGGATAATCCGGGGTTGGGGGGTGTCTATGTTGCGGATTTTCAACTTAGGAGTTGCTGGTCTGTGCAGTGCGGGAAGACGAGGCCCAGGAGATATCTTCTATCCTAAGTGCCTAAGTTCCACGCGAGTTCTCTTGCTCTATCGCCTACCGGTGTGCGACCCTTAAACCCCACATTGGCACTGTCTTAGTCCTGAAGCCAGAGGGTAAATGAGCGAGTGATAGGGGGTGAAGATGAAACGTATTACAAAGTATGACTAGGGACCTCGACATCGGCAAACCACATAGCTGCGGGAGCAGCACAATTGGTGTTCTTCTATCTAGGGTCCCGGGATATGGTATGTGTGCCAGTTTTGTAAACGGATTTCCTTGCTTTATCTACCTATAGCCCTCAGCGCAGCTCCCTCAACTTCTGGTTGGGTGTTGAGTGTGAAAGAATTCACTTTGTGACTAGAATAGGTAGGTATCTACCTGGTGTCTGGGATGTCCTAGTTGCACGGTGGCCAAGCGAATTTCCTGACCGAGGTGGAGCAAATATGTATCGTATCCAACCTGGCCTCTTTCAGGGATGCCGTGGGCTAGTCTCGGAAACCAGGATTTTATGTTTTCAGGAAAACTCTTGACCCAAAAATCAACTCTAGGGCCATGGCATTGCCTTACGGGCAATTTACTTTCTCGGCGTGGTCCTAGCCTACCTAGTAGCAACATGATACCCCCTCTTCAGTCTTGAAGCCAATTTGTGCTCTTTTCTCGGGATACTCAACAAGGCCTTCAGTCTATTTTTCTCTTCCAATACCTAACTTTAAGAGACACAGATTTTTTACAAGCCAAAACGGAGAGCAACCGAACTGTTCTCTCCTCTGGGGAAGATCTTTTAATTGGGCCCCACGAGAGCAATCCAGTTGGACTCATCCCAATCTCTAAACAGACAGACCTTGGCTTCTCCAGACCCCCGGGGTATAAGCAAAGCCGATCCTGGCGAGCATGGGTAAATTTTGTGACTTCCTTTTCCAAAAGTTTGCACTGGGCATAACTCTCCTCGATCGTATCCTACAAATTCTTCCTACCTGCAATGACCTCAACTAATGAATCCCCAAAGTAAAACATGGAGCTTGTTTATTCACAATTGATGTGCCCCCTTTCTGTTGTTATGAGGTGCCAATTTGGAAAAAATAAAGACAGCGGAAGAGGGGATGAAGCGAGGTCAAAGAGGATGGAGTGTATGAAGACTAGGAATTGTATCTTTCCTGCTAGTCTTTCCTATCGACGGCGAAGTAGAGGGTTTATATAAAAAATACAATAACTTTCCCTGGCACTCCGTTCCTGCTACTAAGACAATGAGAATGTAGTAATAACTCCCTTGGTCGCCAAAATCCTTCCCGTGATGCTACCGCAACAGCGGAGTTTCGGTCCCCCTTTCTCTAGCATTCCCCTCCGCTCTGCTTTCCGATCTTTGCTGGCTATATGTGCGAATCATCTTATATAGCATACAACCTGGAATACCAATCTCTCCTCTCCGCTTCATAATAAGTAACAAACAGAACTAGTAAAGATAGATCAACAGGATAGGAAAGGTGCAAAGGAAACGCGCTTCAGCACGGAGTGATCGCCGGTGATTTTCGACGCTTTCTGTGAGTTGGCTGTGAGGACGCAGCGTCCACACCGCTGATCTTCACGCTACATGATTCGGTAAGTCGTGTCTGCTCCCGGATCTCATGGTCCCCTCATTTCCCTTGAACAGGTACGATCTAACAGGCCCGAGTGGACTATCATACAGTTTTGGGTCTTCTATGGAGATCATAGGTACCTGAGTCAGCAGAAGTGGACACTGGGAACCGAGTGATATATTGTGAAAGGGCTTAGCAACTTTGTTTGTTTCTTGTGAGGGGCTGTGTGGTAGTGGTTTACTATCTAGGGCGGCAGAAGGCTTTGAGGCAGGTGAGAAGCTCGCTGCGGCCTCCTCATTCGAAATAGGGGTGGGACTTACGTTTTCACTCACTAGTTTGTACGGTAGTATAGAAAGTTCGCACTTCAGATCCGGAAAAGTTCAAGTTTTGCTTTATCTTTTGAGCTTGTATCTATCACACAGGGGTTAAGTGAAGTGAGCACCTCCTTAGAACCCACCCCCTCGCGGCCATAGCCCATAAGGAGAAAAAGAAATCCCATGAAAACTAAAGGCTAGCAACCAAGCCAGAACGCGCCTGCTTGGTTTAAATTTAAAAATATTCGCTCAAGATGCGGTGCCAGGAACCTCCATATTGGGCTTAAGTTATTCCTAATCGTCCCAGTCGGATTCAGAATCATCGTCCCTAGAATCCTTCTTATCACCAAGGTAGTTATGTTCCTCGATATAATTGTAGTCATCTTGTTTGTCCCACTGTTTATCCATTGTTAGTGAAATACTTACTTAGAGGGTTGAGTGGGGGCGCCTTACATCAGGTAGAATTGCACCGAGTAAGATTTTCGGTAACTGTTTTTCAAAAAGTGCGAAGTCAGTGGGGCTCTCATTTCTAATTGAGGAGCTTGCAGAAGAACAGAACATGACATACGACAAACCACTTATCTTCCATCTGGTGTTTGAGATCGAATTCGACTGGTAAAATGTCAATGTGTTCTCCGACATCTGGGTCTTGGTCTAGCTCTTCCAATAGCTTAGCTGCGCCGGGATCGTTCCCGATGAGTGAGAATTGGAATGATACGGCTGCAGACCCATTGTAAGTATTAGAGAAAAGGTACGCCACCAAAACCCCACGACCGACTAACCGTCTCTCCCTTTTCCAGCACCTTCACGCTCGTTCACACAATCCTGAATGACCTTTTTCAAATGGCCTTTTTCCTCACCCTCGACCTATTTCCTAGCAGTTATTATATAGCTTCAGAAATGTCAGGGGAGAGGCATACCACGCCATCAGTGACAATTAGCACTAGCAATGGTTTGCTCTGATTGGGATTTCCGATCGCAAAGCGACCCAGAATCCTCTCCTTGAGTGCCGTCCCTATCCTTGACAAGCCGCCATAGCTGTGCTGATCTAGATATTCCTGAGACACCCCGGTCCAGTTTTTTTTGCCTCGATAATTGTTCATAAAGCGCATAGCCAGGATTCCGGATTCATTTGCCATCGAATAGATTTCCGTGATGTGGTCTATAAACCGTGTCACGGTCTCCTTCCTCGCACCCCGTTCCTCATAAATCATAGAATCGGAGTCATCTATCTAGGAATAAGCGAAACAAACTCTAAGGAAGGCACACTAACACCAGGACATACCAATTAAGATGGCCACATCATAAAGTGTCAGCACAGTCAAATCTGTCGCAACCATAAGATCGCATCCCATCTCCTTAACTAATTTTCCCGCCATCTCCTGTCCTCTTCGGATTGGCACCTTCAGACTTTTATCCAGTTCCGCTTTTGTCCTTCCATACATTTTTTGCAAGCCCTTTCGGTGGTTCATGATTACATCCTTGAGCTTTCCACCAATCCTTTGGCCCCAAATTCCAGCGGACGGCGGAAGGGATGCCTGGCCACTGAGATCTCCCGTGTCGGGATCAAGATTATCTCCTTCGAGTAGAATCCTGGCGATGCCATCGTGTCCTTTAGAGAGAGCCAACGACAATGGGGTTTGATTGTTTTCCAAAAGCATCTTTGCTACCCCCTCATGCCCGCACCACGCGGTCCACGAGAGTGGTGTCCGTCCGTCCTGGGTGCCTGCCGTACTGGGATTAGCACCCCCTCGTTCCAAGAGCACTTTTACTACCCCCGTATGGCCATTTTCAGCCGCCCACGAGAGCGGCGTTCGGCCATGGGTATCTTCCGTATTAGGGTTGACATCCTCTCCCCCCAAAAGCATCTTTACTACCCCCTCACGCCCGCACTCGGCCGCCAGCGAGAGTGGCGTTCGGCCGCATCGGGTACCTGCCTGGTCGGCATTGACGTCTTTTCGTTCTAAAAGGGTCTTTACTGCCCTCTCATGCCCATTCTCAGCCGCCCACGAGAGTGGAGTTCGGCCATACTCGGTATCTGGTGTATTAGGGTTGACACCCTCTCCCTCCAAAAGCATCTCTACTACTCCGGCGTACCCGTACTCAGCCGCCCAGGAAAGTGGGGTTCGGCCCGATTTAGCATCTGCCGCATTTGGGTTTACACCCTTTCGCCCCAAAAGCATCTTTACTACCCCCTCACGCCCACACTCGGCCGCCAACGAGAGCGGCGTACGGCTACATTGGGTGCCTGCCTGGTCGGCATTGACGCCCTCTCGTCCTAAAAGCACCCTTACCACCTCCTCATGCCCGCACCGGATAGCCCACGAGAGTGGCGTTCTGCCATATTTAGTGTCCACCGCATTGGGGTTGGTATCCCGTCGCTCTAAAAGAATCTTCACCAGCCTCTCATGCCCGTTCTCAGCCGCTCGTGTGAGTGGTGTCCGGCCATCACGGGTGTCTACTGTATTCGAATCGATATCCTCTTGTTCCAAAAGCGCCCTTACGGTCTCCTCTTTCCCCCCTCTAATGGCCCATGTGAGAGCCGTACTCCCCATGCAGTCGGCGGCATTCACGTCCCATTCCTTCATCTCCAATACAGCATCAACTATCTCGGCGATTCCAAGAAATGCTACTCCGTGGAGTCCGGTAAATCCTGTGGGTCCTCTCGCGCTGGAAAAATAAAGGCCTGAGCTTGTTGTTTGATTATAGCGCAATAACAGTAATTGAGTAGATATATGTTCATCAAATCTATCGAGAAGCCTCAGCGCAAGCGACTTGACATTTTCCGTCATCCCCTTTCTTGTGTGCTCCCCCCAGTAATGGGAGGCGTATTCTAGAAGGGGCATTGTCGAGGGGACTGAGCAAATGGTTGGTGAAAGATCCCGGACGCATCTAAAGTTGAGGTATGTCAAGCAAACCTCCGCAATTGTTGAATGGGTACTATGGAATAGGGTCGGATTAGTTGAGAGATGCTCTTGTAGGGTAAAGTGTACTAGTCGGATAGTGGATGAAGAAGCCTCGACCGTGACGAGACCGAGACAAGATGCCAGGAGTGTCCGCAGCGCGGGAACGTTTTCAAGATCGAGATCCGCAGATCCTATCTCCACTCCCAAGGCATGACGGAGCTCCTCGACCCGTAGCGGCCGCTGCGAACACGAGGCCCACATCAGGACCTTCAGCCCGAGTATTGATTTATTTCCAGTCTGCGCTTTCAGTCGCCGTAGAGTCGCCGTGTAGGCATCGCTCAGTCCATTGCCTCTTTTCATCTCTTCAAGCTTTCTTCTTCTCTCGAGAATTGTCACCCCTCCCAGAATAGCGTCGATGTTTAGCGAGACAAGGAGGAATCTAGAAACAATGGCGGGTAAGTAAGCACCATCGATAGTGTGGAAATGCTGGATCCTTCTACGCACATATCAGATGTCTTTTCTAGAATAATTCTCACAATATCCGCCCGTAAACCATCACTCATCGCCTCCGGATCAGGATCCCTGTCTAATCTCATCTCCAGATAATTCCTGATATCGTCCTTGTTTGGACTAATAGGTATCACAACCACCTTAGCGAAATATCTCTGGATATCTCCCCGGACATGGGGCCTCCCGGTGAGGAATATTCTCGTCGTAGGGGACTCCCGAACAATATCGCTTAGCGACTTAAGAAGCTCTGGCAGGTGTTTCGGCAGGCATTCGTCTAGTGCATCGATGCAGATGAAAACTTGACGTAGCGAAGCAATAGCGGTCCTTAACATTCTCATCAAACCCGCATGTCGCAGCCCTCCACCAAACTCCACTTTCCCCTCTTGAAACGCTTTGCGTAAATCGTCCGGGATGCCCCCCCTGACTATGAGCTGCTTTAAAATAGCTCCTAGTACGTTGGTGATGGTCTGCTCTCCCTGGGAGAGGAAGTCGTAGTATAAACCTGTGATAGCAATGTCTTCCTCCTTTGCCTGATCGCACAGGCTGTCGATCACTAATGAACTAGTATTGCTAGCCGTTAGCGATATTCACTTCTTTTCAGGGATCTCGCCACTCACCTCAGATATGTTTTGCCTACTCCTGGGCTCCCGGAACAAAACAAGACAGCCTTATCTGCTCCACCACTGCCTCCCCTCCACTCCCGAAACTCTCTTATTTCTAAAAGCCAATCCCCGACACCGTCGAACCTGTCTGTGCTTACGCTTTGATGTCTATCATTTGGCTCCAGTGGAGAGAGCCAACGCATAATCTGCGCACCCTCGTCGGGTTCATAGAACGTGGTGTTGTTGATTGTTGTTAGGTTGCCGCAGTGGGCATTGCCATGACCGAAGTTGAGTGATAGTGTGTGTATATTCTGGGCCATGATGTTCTGTCCAAAATGTTTGTTGAGCGTAGAAATTATACAGCAATATGTACGATAGAGTTGTTAGGGGAGTTTGCAAATGCCTTTTGTGAGCAGAGCGGGGAAAAGCGGGGCGATGTGGCTCGTTCTGTGGCAATTACAGTAATGTCCAATCATCCCCATTCTAGGGAAATAACTAATGCAGTACTCGTACTTCTACTCGAGTACAGTACTACCGGTGGTAGAGGGTTTGAAGAATCACCACGACCTGACTCCACATCGCTTCCCCATCAATCAACAAGTGCCGAAATATAAACCGAGCCAACACCTAGCATAACCTCCTTTTGCTTGTGAAAGCGCAGCTACTATCAGGCGCTCATTCACGCAAGTTATGGAGAAAATGCCCGGAATTAGTAAGTGGAGAGAGCTAATCAATCATTCACCACCGGTTATCATATGCGTATCGAGAGATGAATATTGAATCTCCCCTTAATACAGTAGCTCGCATGGGGGTTAGGCGGCTAGGGTAGCGCGAAAAAGGAAGAGTATAATTTCTCTGGGTTGGGGACATGCTTTGCTCGTACAGTAAAAGCTGGAATAATCGAGACGTGTGCTATGTCGTCGAGAATTCCCTACTTTAGAAAAGGGGCAGTGTTACAGTAAATTGTCATCCAAGGCGGTCGAAGGTTCTGAGGCGGGCGAGAGGGTTGTTGTAGCCTCCCTATTAGAGATCAAAATGAGATTTGCATTTTCACTATAGCAGTTTGTACAAAATTACTGGTAGAAACCTACTTTGAAACTCTCTCCAAAGAAATTTGAGTTTCTCATTATCTTTCCAGTTTTTATCCCTACGCTTGTACAATGGAGCAAGTGAATATCCCCCTGAGCCCACTCCTCCATGGTCATAGCCCATAAAAGGCAGAAAAAATCCCTAAAAACTAAAGGCTAACAACCAAACCAGAACGAGCCTACTCGGTGTAAATTTTAAAATATCCACTCAAGAGGTGGTGCCAGAAACCTCCACATTAGGCTCTAGTTAGTCTCATTCCGCCCAATCGGATCCAGAATCCCACTCGTCCCCAGAATTGTCGTCCTGGCGACTGGCGAGATGGTTCTTCACCTGGACACGACCATGGTCATCTTGCTTGTCCCACTGCTTTCCTTGTTAGCGAATTGCCGAGAAAGAGAGCTGAGGCAGGGAGGCCTTACACCAGGTAAAATTGCACCGGCCAAGATCTTCGGTAGCTATTTTTCAAAAATAAATATTATGTGAGTGAGCTTCCGTTTCAAGCCAGTGAGCCCGGAGAAGAGCCGCTTATGACATACCACAAACCACTTCTCCGGAAACTCGCCTTGGGGATCAAATTCGACTGGCAACACATCGATGCAATTTCCGATTTCCTGATCTTGGTCCAGGTCTTCCAATAACTGCGCTGCACCGGGATCGTTTCCTATGCGCGAGAATTGGAATGTTACGGCTGCGAACCCATTGTAAGTATTGGGTGAAGGTATATCCTCACAACCCCGCGACCGACTTACCGTCAAGCCCTTTGCCAGCCTCTTCACGCTCGTTCACACAGTCCCGAATGTTATTTTTCAGTCGATGTTTTCTCTCACCCGCGACCTGTTGTCCGATGGTTATTATATATTTGTAGGAACCTTTGGAGAAAGGCATACCGCTCTATCAGTGACAATGAGCACTAGCAAGGGTTTACTCTGATTGGTATTTCCGATCACGAATTTATCCAGAATCTTCTCTTTGAGGGCTGTTCCTATCCTCGCTATACCGCTATAGCTGTGCCGGTCTAGATATTCCCGCGACCTTCCGGTCCAGTTCTTTTTGCCCCGATAACCGTTCACGAAGCGCATAGCAAGGATGCCGGATTCGTTTGCCATCGAATAGATTTCCGTGATATGGTCGATGAACTGTATTAGTGTCTCCTTCCTTGAGCCATTTTCCTCCGAGATCATGGAATCGGAGTCACCTGTCCATCCATCCCACTGTAAGCAAAACAAGCCCTAAGGAATGAATACTCGAGTACTAGCGGAACAACACACCGATCAAGATTGCCACATCATAAAGTGTCAGCACAGTTAACTCTATCGCCGCCTCGAGCCTGCACCCCATCTCATTAATTAATTTTCTCGCCATATCCTCCCCCCTCTCAATCGACGTCCTCAGACTTTCATCAAGCTCCGCTTCTGTCTCGCCATACATTTTCTGCAAGCCCCTCCTGTCTTTCATTATCAAATCCTTGAACCTCTTACTAATCTCTTTGCCTGTAGGGGGCCTCTCCTCTGGCCACACGCCACCAGGGTCCAGCCCCGCATCACTAGGTTCCTGCACAGTATCAACAGGCTCCAGCCCCGCACCACTAGGCCTCGACTCCGCACCACTAGTCTCCAGCCTCACATCGCTAGGTTCCCGCGCAGTACGAATAGGCTCTGATCCCGCACCATTAGGTTTTATACCCGCTCCACTAGGCTCCGACCCCGCACCACTAGGCACCGGCTCCGCTCTGGCTTGACCCCAAGCCAATCGGACCGCAGTTGAAATTTTGCTGGCTAACTTGAGACACATTGTGGGAAAAGGTGAATGAAGATGGACCTGAATGACTAGGCAGAGACGAGATATGAGAGTGGAAAAGTAATCTGGCATGGGCCTAGGGTATTTATTAAGATGCGGGAATATTGGAACTGTATCTTCTTTCCCTCTAATCCCATCCGAACTCTCCCCACCTTCCTTAGCGCCTCCTCGTTCTGACCTGGGATTGGTTGAACTAGAGCTTAAATGGGCGCGTCATCCGTGTGCAGGGGGAGAAAGCTCTGTGGTGGGAACCTGCACAGCTACTCGAGTACCGTACTGCATACGTGAACCAATCACTTCCTTACACCCCATCTGCATAAGGCTCTTCCAACGATTGAAAATCCGACCATCCCCCCAGTTCTACCCCAGTGGATTAGCGAGTGGCCGAGCCCTGCACAATCTTCAATTCAGGCACTAGTGATTACAGTACCGTACAGTACCGTACTCTACTTGTAGTTTAACTCTCTGATATTGGTGAACGCGACGCGACTGGGTCCAGATATAGTGCCAAGAAAGGATACATGAGGCCTGCGCATAGGCCGTTTTTCGAGAACAGAGTGGTGGAAGCCTAGTTTAGAATGTCCAGCTTCAGTCTTAAATTCAAATCCGGGGTTCAGCTCAAGTTTGGACTTTGTATTTAGGAGTGCTTGCTTGGCCCGGACTCGGACTGGATTTGCTTTTAGAGCATTTTTCTCCTCTTCTCCCCGCGTAGGATACGAGTGCCCGAACCCTCCGCCATGTTGATATTCTCCTGGCGACTAGGGTGGAACTGATTGGACAGTAGTTGCCACAAAACAAGCCACACCGCCCCGTTTACCCCAGCTCTCCCCATCAACCCTACGTATTGCTAGACCATTCCTACACTCAACCAACCTTTTGGGAAGAAAATCATGGCCCAAATTATATATATACGAGTACAATCTTTTCCGTTCTAGCTGGCAACATGACAGGTAATTTCAACAATATTGCCTATAAATCAGACGAGGATGCGCAGATTATTCATTGGCTCTCTCCGTTGGAGCCAAATAACAGATGTCAAGGGATGCGCACCGATCGACTTGACGGTTTAGGGGATTGGCTTCTGGAGACAAGCGAGTTTCGGGAGTGGCGGGGGAGTGAGGGTGGGGCCGATAAGGCAGTCTTGTTCTGCTCTGGGAATCCGGGAGTGGCAAGACATATTAATATCTAAGGTAGGTGGCGGGGTTCTTTGAAAGAAGCGAAAATCATTGACGGCCAGAAACACTAGCTCCCGGTGATCGACTGCCTGCGCGACTAGGCAAGGGGGGAAGATACCGCTGTTGCAGGCTTATACTCGAGTACTGTGACTTCCCCGCCCAGCAAGAGCAGAAAATCACCAACGTGACTGGAGTTATCCTGAAGCAGCTAGTGGGAAGGGGTGACATCCCGAAGGATATGCGCAAGGCATTTCAAGAAGGGAAGAAGGAGCTTGATGGCAGAGGGCTGCAATATGCGGATTTGATGGGAATGTTAAGGATCGCCATTGCTTCGCTACGCCAAGTTTTCATCTAAATTGATGCTTTGGACGAATGCCTACCAAAGAACCTGCCGGAGCTTCTTGAGTCGCTAAGAGATATTGTTCGGGAGTCCCCTGGGGCGGGAATATTCCTCGCCAGGGGGCCCTATGCTAAAGAAGATATTCAGAGATATTCCACCAAGGTGGCTGTGACACCCGTCAGTCTAATAGGGATGATATCAGGAATTACCCTGAGATGAGGTCAGACGGGGATGCCGACCTGGAGGCGATGAGTGATGATTTACGGGCGGATATTGTGAGAATTACTCCGAGAAAAGTATCTGATATGTGCGTGGGAGCCTTTAAGTTAGCATTTCCACTCTACCAATGATGCGTACCTTCCTGCGATTATATATAGATTCCTCCTTGTCTCGCTAAATATCGACGCCATTCTAGGAGGGTGACAATTCGTCAAAGAAAGAAACTTGAAGAGATGAAGAGAGGCAATGGACTGAGCGATCCCTACACGGCGACTCTACGGCGACTGAAAGCGTAGACAAGAAATAAATCGATTCTTGGGCTGAAGGTCCTGATGTGGGTGTTGTACTCGGAACGGCCATTACGGACCGAGGAGCTCTGTCGTGCCTTGGGAGTGGAGATGGGATCTTGTCACGGTCCTGTCACGGTCGAGGCCTCTTCATCCACTGTCCGACCAGTGCACTCTACTCTGCGGGAGTATCTCTCAACTTATCCGACCCTATTACATAGACTCCATCCAGCGATTGCGGAGGTTTGTTTGCTTTGCCTCATTTTAGACAGGTCTGCGATCTTCGCTAACTCTGTATCCTGCCCCTCCAACAGCACCCCATCCGGAATACGCTTCTTATTGCTGATGGAAGTACACGGGAACCAAGGTGGCGGGAAAAGTCAAATTATTCGCACTGAGGCTTTTGTCAGGTTTGATGAGCATGTATCTGCTCAGCTACTTTTATTGCGCTATAGTTATGATAGAATCTCAGGCCCTTATTTTAACAGGCTGGGAGGACCTGGAGGATTTACAGGAATCCCCGGAGCAGCATTTCTCGGGATTGCCGGGGTAAGAACCGCTATATTGGTTATCATTGCCCTTCTCATTCGTCCCTTCGCTTCTCCTTTACATTCTTCCTCCCTCGCTGCCAGGCATACTCCCATCCCGTAGACGCCCGCCAAGCGAGGGACTAGTGTAGGCAAGACCTCCGTAGATTCGTATGTAAATAGACTTTGATAGGAGCGCTTTTCCAGCCTCCGCTGGCCATTTGACATTTTCCCTTCTTCTCCATTTCCCTCCCCCGGAGTTCTGGTTCGGCTTGGTCTTGTTGCGCTCTTAATTTTCATTCTTGTTATCCTATTATTTTTCAAGCTAACATTTATCCTATGCCTTGTGGGCAGTGGTGATACTAGAGGTGTGCGGGGGGTTTAGAGCCCCGGCTAGTACCGTACCACATAAGGAACAGTACACTTGATGTATTATTGTGACCAAATACTTATGCAAACTAATGAACCGGGTCAGCAGATAGTAGACCAGATCGGGATTGAACTGTACCGGTAGTTGCAACTAAGGGAGCGTATAAAATGGTATGATACCGGAACAGTCTTCATCTTAGCCGCGACCAAACCGGAAGGGTGTCTGGTGGGCGGAAAAAATTTATTCGAGGTCAGGGTTATGAAAAATTGATTGTAATTGATCCCGGTTCATCTCCTGCCCGGTTCCGCGTCAACTGAGTTGAAGACTACATAGACTAGGGGGGGGGGGGGGGGTAGCACGGCGACGTTTGGGCAGGCTGGCGTGTTTAGCTTGCTCTCTGCTTCCAAACAGTGGTTTCTGAAGTTTGGGCACTGGAGTTTCAGAGTAAGTTTCAGAGTAATGTTTTGTAGCTTAACATTGTGTTAATAGATCACCCGTCAGGAATTGACCTCTTCCTCTGATTATTAATTTTCTCACCCAAACTTTCTCAACCGAGGTGGGGTGTTTTGGCAACGCATATGGTATGGGTAGGAACCTGCCTGCCGGAATAGACAGGGATATATTTGGCTGGTTAACCTTAAAGAACTTCCACCGAGCTTCTTGCCGGACACTCAAACGTCGCCATGCCAAACACCCCCTACGGTAACACACTTCGCTGGAGAAAAGTCCCCACGAGAGGGCTGGGGGTACACAATTCTAGCACTAGGGCTACCGGTATTTACAAGTATGTTCCCGTCTCATGCCCCCGGCAACCGGCTACTCGAGTACCATACCGTATTATCTTGAACAAGAGAGAATTGTCTCAGGACGTCTGAGTTCTAAGTAACGCGTCGTTTTATTTTGCTATTGTACTCTCCCGCCCCCACCAAAATACGTCCTGAGACAATTCTCTCTTAATTCAAGATACCGGTCATACGGTACCGCGTTGGCTTGACCCATGCTATGCGACTACAGGACTGAGCGTTGCGGGATCTGCATCACGCCTCATGAGGCTCTCGTCTTTGTCTCCCATGTTCTAACAGCCACCCGAGGGAGGTACGAGTACAAGTATGATACAGCGCTTAAGTTTTGTAGGTTCCACGAGGGAGGTTTTCTGCGCTTACCCCCTGCTAGCAGCACACGGCTGCTCGTGAAACCTACAAAACTTAGGAGCTGTACCTCCGTAATGCCCGTATGGTATGCATGGTGGCCCGAACCCGAACTGGAACCCCGCAGGACCTGAGCATATAGTGGAGAGGTATCCGGTCCTCCCCTCGGCTGCGCAAACTTTGGTTTTCTATTTTCCAAATCCCCATATCGATTCCGCGTCCAGGTAACCCCCCATACACACCTCCCCAAAGCTTTAGCCTTTCCACAGCTCGCGCTCCGCGAAAACAGGATTCTGCCCCACGCAACAGCCTTGAGCCCTGAGAATTATTCATCCCGGTGTTCAAGCCCTAGCCGAGCATATCCCCTCCTGTTGGCCTAGTTCAGAGCGTCTAAAAGGATATCACCTCAACCGAATTTGCGGGGCTTTGCTGCTACCCTGGCTAACGTTCCGAGACCGCTGAATATCAACTCGGTTCCCAGTTTTGAGCATGGCTGTTCCCTCTGATGTCGCCGATCCTACAGATGAGAATCACCCGTTCGGTAATTATTTTAGCCAATCCCACATCTCCGGAAGCTTAAGCGGTCGCAGTAATAGGAATGTTCTTGGTAGTTATAATCAGACTATTACCAAAACTTACAACAATATTGCGGTTGGAAACCATGGTGGCCAGGTTGGGGCGGGCGGCGGAGGTATTAGCAGGTTTCCCGAGATATTTCTAGCAAACTAACATGCTACCCCCGCTGAAATCAGTATTCAGGCTGAAGGAAAATCAAATACCCGACGGCGAAAAGATTGGCAAAAGGCTCATGGATGTGATATCAAACCACCAAAAGGACTTGCGAAAAATATATGGCGAGACAGATCCAGAGCTGGATAAAAGTCTGAAAGCGCCAATCGAAAAGGGAGAGGAGATGGCGAGAAAGTTGATTACGGAGATGGGGTGCCCTCCTGATATTGCGCAAGACTTGGCTGTACTGACGCTTTATGATGTGGCCATCTTGATCGGTATGTTCTAGCGCTGGGACCCGTTTCTTAGGGCTTGTTTTACTTATAGTCGAGTGGATGAGTAGATGACTCCGACTCTATGATTAGAGAGGAAAGTGGGAAGAGGAAGAAGACCCTGATACAATTTATCGACCACATCACGGGAATTTATTCGATGGCAAATGAATCCGGCATCCTTGCTATTCGCTTTATGAACCGTAGTGGAGGCAGAAACAACTGGATCGGGAAGTCGCAAGAATGCCTGGATCACCACAGCTATGGCGGTGTGACAAGGATAGGGACCGAGCTAAAGAAGAAGATTCTGAATCGATTTGCCCTCGGAAATGGCAATCAGAGTAAACCCTTGCTGGTGCTAATTGTCACTAGTAGCGCAGTATGCTTTTCTCCTGAGATCCTTTAAGCTATATTGTAACCATTAAGAGATAGGTTGAGGGTGAGAGAAGAGGTCATCTGAAAAATGTCATTCGGGAGTGCGTGAACGAGCGTGAAGGAGTTGGCAAAGGGCTTGGCGGTTAGTCCTGGGTTTTTTATGATACACTTTTACTCCGATACTTACAATGGGTTCACAGCCGTTTTATTCCAATTCACGCGTGTTGGAAAGGATTGCGGCGCAGCCCGGCTACTAGTGGACCTTGACCGAGATCCAGACCTCGGTGAATCCATCGGCGTCTTCCCAGGCGAATTCGATCTCGAAAGCCGGCCGGAAGATAAGTGGTTTGTGGTATGTCATAATCGGCCCTTCTCCAAGCCCATTGATTTGAAACGGAAGCCCCACTGACTTCATATTTGTTTTTGAAAAAATAGTTACGGAAGGTCTTGCTGGGGGCGATCTTGCCTGATGTATGGCCTCCCTGCCTCAACTGTCCAGTTAAACAATCCGCTAAGCATTGAGAACAGTTTGACGAACAGAGTGTTGACCACAATTGCGCCGAGGCCACGGACTACCCCGCTGATATAGAGGAGGGCTCCGAGACCACTGGCTCTGGCCTAGCGCCTGGCGTTGGGTATTTACGGGCTTTTTCTTCTTTCTTTTTATAGGGTTTGGCTCCCGGAAGGATAGAGAGCTCTGAGGGGATGGTAATTTTCTCGTCTGTACAGGTGCAGGTATTTAGACTAGAAATATAATGAAAGGCTGGGATTTTTTTTGGATCCAGCATGTAAATTTTCCAATCAGTTTCTCTCTATGATTTCGTAGCACTAGGTGAGAAAATGGAAGCTCCATTTGTGCGTTGAATGGGAAAACGACCGCAAGCTACTAAGATCGAAAATTTTGACCTTGGAAGTAATTTACCGTAACACCCTGTCCCCCAACAAATAAAGCTTGTAAGCATATTCATACACTATCACTCGGTAACAGCCTTAGCTTAGCTGTTGGAATATGTGGCTTCTCAGGATCTAGTTACTTGTGGTTGACCGCATTGGATGCCACTAGTAGATGAATGTGGAGATGGAAGAGTCACTAGTGCGTCATGTTAGGAGAATGGTTGATATGGTATAGGACACAGTGTCCGGTGTGACTGCTAAGTCCATTGTGTATATTAGGAGCTCTTTCCTGCCGAGATGGTAAAAAGGAGAGTAGTGGTGGGCTTCCCTTTTTCACGGAGAATCAAGATATCTTACAACATTAGCTTCATACGCCAATGATTACTGTAGAAGATCTAGAATTTATGGTGGCAGGATGGCGCAAGCTTCTAGGAGACGCTGAGATGTACGTGCTTGTCGATTATGCCAGAGTTGACAGAAGCCAATTGATAATACCTTTAATGATTCCTTTTGTTCTGGAGTTGAAAGGATTGGCGGAGGGGTTTATGGCCAAGCCTTGCCTTTACTATTATTACCGAGGCAATAAGGCAAATGGGTCATACATAGAGAGAAATCGATAGGTTTGGGAAGAGATGGAATGATTCAGGTGGTTGTCGTTCTTGTCCATACGTATGCTTTGGTTAGCTGGAGACGAGTGAATGAGGTTCCCGGTTATATCCACCCATATTCTAGCGGTAGTCTAGCTCGAGTGCTGGACCATTGCGCCGTTTATTGACAAAATTATAAAGGGAGATGAGCAGCGTTGACGGAGAAGGGTACTGAAAGACAGCACAGAGTTTACCACAGACTTATAATTCGGTGACATAGACTCCCAATTCTGGGCGGAAGAAACCCTTTTAAATACAAAATCAATGCCAACTCTTCAGGGAGTCCGCTTAACATGATCACGCCATTTCCTTACCCCCCTTCCCTTTTTTGCTTCCCCCCTTTGCTTCCCCGCTTTGGTGAATCCTCTGCCCCTCTTTTAGCATCCTTCACCGAGTGCATAGCTACGGGGAATCCTCCGATATCCTTCTAGAATATCCCAACTGAGGGAATGGTAGGCATCGTGTCTGGGGAAATGCAGGTGATTAGCAAGATTTATTAGTTATCCCCGGACAGATTAGAGATTGCTAGCCGAAGGGTGCTTAGGTAGTTGAAACTTCTACATATACAATATTATACATGCATTATGCCCCAGTGTGCCCACACATGTCTGCGTTTTAGTGCTCCTCCTTACTATATGTGCTTCTAGTTACCAGCGCACTTTAATGCTTCTAATAGGACATTCTACCTAATGGATTATAGGACATTCTACCTAATGGATTATAGGACATTCTACCTAATGGATTATTGCACAATCATTTTTCCTGATCCCATTTTTATCATACAGTGTTCCCAAGCGTGCAGTCCGTCCGCCTTCGGGTCCGGACGGGACGGGCGAGGACTGCAGGGGTCTCAAGTGGCGCAATTTTCCAGGTAAGTCCGGATGACGGGTGACGGGCACGCCCGCAGGTAACCGGTCGGCCCTGCAGGCAATTGAATGGCCCCATAGGAAATTGGCGAGGAGTGCAGATGGCGGGTGAGGACCGCAGGTACCGTTCGGGAGTTTCCGATCAGTAGACGACTAAAGGGACCTACGATCACCCTCTTAGACGGTTGTATTTCCTAAAGGACTGACCCTCTTGCCCTGCAGCTTGAGACACATGCCCGGGACTGGAGCCCTGGCGGTGCCTGCGGGGGCTGACGGGACACTTGGGAACACTGATCCTATATAGAATGTATTGTGAATCACCGGCGCTTTGATTGATAGCAGAATCTGGACGTCTCAAGAACAACAACTGCATCTCTAGAATTCATCACCTCTCGCATAAAGGACCAACACGAATAATCTGGAAAACAGAGAACGAAGTAGGAGCTAGACGCGTATTGAAGAAGTGAGCAAGAAGGGGAGGGAAGGGAAGAAGAAGCGTTAGGAATGGAAGAGAGGTGAAGTGGAGGAAATGGAGGAAATGGAGAGAATGAACTTGAAGTGGTCAGGGGAGGTTGGACAAAGAGAGAAGAGACGCAGCGAATGTTATCGTGGGGAAAGAGAGTCTAGGAAAGGAAGAGGTTAGAATGTAAAAGCTTTTTGAGTGGTGTATTTAAGGGTGCTAGTTTACTTCCTGAGTGCGATGATAGAATCAATATCAAGACATCCCCATTCGTTATCAAGCCTCCCTTCCATGCGCATAGTCTCTAGCCTTACTTTAGAATGATAAAAACAAACTGCGTATTCAAAACAAAGGAAAACTTTGCCAAAACATCTTAGTCTACTACATCCGAGTCCCAAGCATTGCTCAGAATAGCTGGGACTGTGTCTTCTCCGGTGCCTTTGTAAGTGTGTCAGTAATCATCTCATCCCTTGGATAGCTGTTACAGTTTCCCGCTAGCTATATTGCACAACAATCAACAACATGGGCTTAAGTCCTTATTATTCCAAATCCCCTTTGGCGTTGGGTTGTGACAATTGCTTAACTTTTGTTAACTACCAATCACTATGCCTACGAGTGTCCAAGAGACTAAGGCCCCTTGGGGAAACATGGCTAATAGACTCCTTCTGAATGAAAGGGTGAAAGAATATGTAGAGCATAAGGAGTGCTCGTATTTGTAAAGTTATAGATAGCCAAAGGACTGTACCGAGTGATATTATGTGAAGTGGTTTCGAATTCTTTATGTTGGCTTTTGCAAAAGGAGTATCATGATAAACTACTATCAAAGATCAAAGATCCTGAGAAGGCAACCAAGTAGCTTGCGGCGATCTCCCGATTCGGAACAGAAATGAAACTTCCATTTTCACCGCACCCGGTTGCACGAAATCATGGGTAGAAACCTACTAGAATGTCCACCGCTAAATTTAGGGAATTTAAAAAATTTGAAAATCTCATTACCTTTCTAACCTATATCCCTCGGCCCAAAGCATAAATGGGCATCCCCTCAGAGCTTCCTACCTCCCACCCCCCCGGACCCACAGCGATAGAGAGAAGGAAAACCAGTAAAAACCAAGGCTGCAGGCCAAACAAGAACGCGCCGACCGAGTTTCGATTTAAAGAACGTCCGCGCAAGATACGGTTCCAGAAACCGCTATATCGGGCCCAAGTTATTCCCAATTCCCCCGGTAGAACCCACAACCAGCGCCCCTCTAGAGAGGTCTCGTTATCAGTGTGGTAGTCCTTATTCCAATAGGTCCTCGTCATCTTGTTCGCGCCACTGCCCACCATTATTAGCGGATTGCCGAGCGAGAGAGTTGGGGTGGAGAGGCCTTACACTAGGTAAAATTGCACCGAGCAAAATCTTTGGCAACTACTCCCCAGAAGCAGATATTAGGTCAGTAGGGCCCGCCAATGAGCTTTGAAAAGAGCTGATAATGACATACCACAAACCACTTGTCTGCTAGCTGACTTTCAAGACCAGATCCGACTAGGAACCCGTCTACGCATGTCTCGCGGTTTGGATCTTCTTCATTTAGTCCTTTCAATAGCTGAGTTGCACCGGGGCCATTTCCGATGCATGAGAATTGGAGTGCTACGGCTGTGAACCCATTGTAAGTATCGACATAAAAGTACACCATTGAAGCCCCACGATCGACTAACCGTTAGATTTATTGCCATCTTCGCACTCTTTTAGACAGCCCCGAATGACATTCCACAGGTGACCTTTTCTCTCCCCCTCAACCTTTTTCCTAATGGTTATTATATAACTTTAGAGATCTTAGGAGAAAAGCATACCCCGCCATCACTCGCAATTAGCACTAGCAAGGGCTTTCTCTGATCGAGATTCCCGGTCACAAATTTATCCAGGATCCTCTTCTTAAGCGCAGTTCCTATCCTTGTCACACCACCATAGATGTGATGATTCAGATATTCGCGCGACTTCCCCGTCCAGTTTCTCCTACCCCCCGCACGGTTCATGAAGCGTATAGTGAGGACGCCAGATTCATTTGCCATCGAGTAGATTTCAGTGATGTGGTCGATAAATCCCACTAGGGCCTCCATCCTCCGGCCGTTTTCCTCGGATATCATGGAAGTAGAGTCATCTATCCATCCAACGGTGAGCAAAACAAATCTTGGGGGGTGGACACTACCACCAGAACGTACCGATTAAGATAGCCACATCATAAAGCGTCAGCACAGTTAAATCCTTCGCAACCTCGCCAGTACATCCCATCCCCTCAATCAACTTTTTCGCCATTTCCTCCCCCATTTTAATTGGCCCCTTGAGCCTTCTGTTCCGCTCGTCTCCCGCCTCGCCATACATATCTTTCAAGCCCCGGCTCTCTATAAAATCCCCGAGCCTATCCCCAATCTCTTTCTCGCTAGGAACCCTCTTCCCTGGTGACCGACCCTGAGGCGATGGGCCTATGGTTGGCATTTTGTAGTCTGGATTGCGAAAGATATTGTGGAAGGAGATGAATGGAGGTGGGCCTGAATGATCACACAGAGATGGTATGCGGGAGAGTAGGAGAGAAACTTCCGGCGTGGGTTACTAGGGTATTTATTAAGACGCAAAATAGTGGCCATCTTAGAAACCATATATCTCCTTCAAATCCCCTCCTAGCTCTCTCCACCTCCCTTAGCGCCTCCCCTGTGCTGATCCATGATTGGTTGTGCCAAAGTTTAAAAGGGTTCCCTCACCCCTGCGCAGAAAGAGAAAGCTCTGCGGTAGGTACATGCACAACCAGCGCTGCTGTGCTGGCCAGCCAACCACTCGCTCGTGGCCATTTTGCAGGCGTGGGCCCTTTTCCCGCTAGCTATTGGAGACCCACCTGTTCCCCGAACCTCGGTCTGATGAGTACCTGTATCCGAGCCCCCCGCAGAATTCCCAACGCAGGTGACAGCGATTACGCATGTGTTTTCATTTGTATCACAGCAAATGTAACACTCTCTTTGCCAGAGGTGAGGACGGCGAGGGGAGATGGAGAAGGGGGGTATCTCGGTAAACTTGTTGGAGGAGGCTGCCATCTCGTTCTGTTGTTGCACCCTGGTGTTACCCACTTTTACTCACCACTCAGGCTTTGCCACAAGTCTGTTGGCCAGCCCCAAGCGCGTACTCGAGCACTATACCTACCCAGAAAATTCCCACTCTAGACCAATTTTTATTTTTATTTTTAAGTTTTTCATTACCCCCCCAGTCCACTGTATATCCTTAAGCCTTTAGAAAAGAGTATATGAGCATCCCCTCCCCTCCTCCGCCGGAGCTACAGCCTATAAAAAAATAAAAAAATAAAAATCCCGTAAAAACCAAAAGTCCGCGACTAAACCAGCACACACCTGCTTAAATTAAAAAACATCCGCTCAGGGTTCAGTCCCAGCAGCCCCCATACCGAACAAAGCTTATTTTTTATCCTCCCACTCGTCTCCAGAATCACTATTCTCCTCCTTGTTACCACCCTAGTGCTCATCTTGTGTGTCCCACTGTTCTCTATTGTGAGCCAATTTCCAGGTTAGAGAGTTGAGGTGGGGAGGCCTTACATCATGTAAAATTGCACCAAGCAAGATCTTGGGTAACTATTTCTCACAAAAAATATATCAGGTTGGCGGGGCTTCCACTTTGAACTGATGAGCTTGGGGAAGAGCGGATTCTGACATACCATAAACCACTTGTCTTCCAGCTGTTTTTTGAGATCGAATTCGACCGGAAACACGTCAACGTAGTCTCCGATATGGGGATCTTGGTCTAGCTCTTCCAATAACTGAGTTCCACCGGGATCGTTTCCAATGCGTGAGAATTGAAATGCCACGACTGGGAACCCATTGTAAGTATTAGAGTAAAAGCATATTATCAAAACTCCACGATTGACTAACCGCCGGACCTCTTGCTAGCCTCACACCTGCTCAAGCAGTTCTGAATGACATTTTTCAGATAACCTCTTCTCTCACCCTCAACCTATTTTCTAATGGTTATCATCTGACTTTAGAACTCTTAGGAGAAAAGCATACCGACCCATCGGTAACAATTAGCACTAGCAAGGGTTTGCCTTGATTGGGAGTTCCGACCGCAAATTTATCCAGAATCTTCTTAAGTTCGGTTCCTATCTTTGTCAAACCCGCATGGCTGTGGTGATCCCGATATTCTTGCCATTCCCCAGCCCAGTCCTCCATGTCTCCTACACGGTTCATAAACCTCAAGGCCGGGGCGCCGGATTCATTTGCCATTGAACAGATCTCCCTGATACGGTCGATAAACTTTACCAAAGTCTTCTTCCTCTCGCCATTTTCCTCCGAAACCATTGAATCGGAGTTATCTATCCATTCATCCATACGGCGGTGAGCAAAACAAACCCTGGAGAATTCATACTACTACCAGAACGTACCGATTAAGATAGCCACATCATAAAGCGTCAGCACAGTTAATTCTTTTGCAACCTCACCAGTGCATCTCATCTCCGTAATCAATTTTCTCGCCATCTCCCCTCCCATTTTTGTTGGCCCCTCGAGTCTTCTGTTCTGCTCGTCTCCCGCCTCCCCATACATATATCTCAAGCCCTGGCCACGGTGCGCTATAAAATCCTTGAGCTTCTCACCAATATCTTCGACGCTAGGCACTGCACTTTTCCTTGAAGGCGCTGCCGCTGGCCTTCCTACAGCTGGTTTCCGGTTACCGACATCCCCTCCTCCCCGAGGTGGCCTATCTCCCCCGTCACCGAAGTCCGAGTCGCTCCCCTCCTCTTCCCGCGGGCCAGCCCTCGACCCTTGCCCCGCACCGCCAACTCCCGGCACTCTTTTGGTCGGACCCCGGTCTAATGGGGCCGTGGTTGACATTTTGTAGTCAAGCTTGCAGATGATATTGGGGGAGGAGGTGAATGGAGATTGGCCCGAATAGTGAGATAGTTGGATAGAGGTGAAATATGAGAGAGTAGGAAAGTAAATTCCGGCATGGTGGGTTTACTGAGGTATTTATTAAGATTCGAAAATAGTGGTCATCTTAGAAATTATATCTTCCTCCCCTCAAACTCCCTCCCAACCCCCCCAGCCTCTCACCGTGCTAATCCATGATTGGTTGAACAAGAGTCCATATGAGCTCGTCTATCCGTATGTAGAGATTCAACATTCTTATTTTATCCTGGTGCGCGGAGAGAGAAAACTCGCAATGTCGAAGCGTTTTTTTTTAAAAAAAAAAAAAAGACTTATTGCATATCCCTCAAATTAAAGCAAATTGGCCAAATTTTGGTGGTATGCAATAGCAGGCCTTTTTTAAAAAAAACGCTTCGACATTGCGAGTATAGTAGAAACAGGCCCAGCCAGCGACACTATTGCATCAACCAACCACTCGTTCGCGGTCCGTCTGGGTGCGGAAGGCCCCCGCCCGCCAGGGAAATCCCCCAATTCCCAGACCCTGAATTGGCGAGCATTCGAGCCCCCGCAGAATCTCCACCGCAGGCGATAGAGATTACGCAAGTATTCTTACTTGTTACCATACCACGTGTGGTACCATCCTCGCCCGAAGCGAGGAATTTGTGTGGTGCGAGGCAGGATGTTCGTTCATTTCTAGTTGTACTCGGATATAGAAGTAAAAATCGAGTATGCTAAGGACCCCGTCATTATGGAGAGGTAGTGAGCTGGCCAGAATAATAGAAAAGATCGGCCCACTTGAGTATGGAAGAACCCGGACTAAAACTTGGCAGACTTAACCTATCATGATCAATGGTATATGTGCTGTACTAGCTTGGTCACAAAAGAAAAGAGCCCCCCCCCCCACCCTGTTTTCCGTACAAAATGCCCATTCAAAAGTGCCCACCACCATATCAGAAAAATCAAGGGATTTTTCTAGGTGGCATAATTTGACATGAAGATTCACATAATCCAGCACCAGGCTATAGAAAAATTCTAGGAATTCTGAATGCTAGAGTTCTAAGGAAGAAGCCAAAAACAGTGCCATGGCAGTCAATTTGTACGTGATTTTGGCATTGCAAGCACCCTGGCCAGCTTCACAAGGGTGCCACTAGTCTGCAGGGGAAAAAAACTAGAAATCCCATGTGCCAAATTCCCTGTGACTCTCTTTCACTTGATTACTTTTTGAAGAACAATGCATGTTGTGCACCATCGCAGTGGTTAGCTAAACTTGTGCATTTTGCATGGAAAAAAAGGGGGGGGGCTCGTTTCTTTTGTTGCCAAGACCGGACCACTGGTAGTATCTAGGTCTTCCGCGAAGATGACAAGTCTGTTGGAATATGGCCTCTCTTGACTCTCAAATGCTTCTTTTGACTATATATTTCTATTCTCAAGCCGGTCAGTTTGACTTCTTTAGACTTCCTTCATCATTCCTCCTGTTCCTATATGCTTTCTTTGAATGTCTTTGTTCTTGTCACGGAATCCTTGTGGTAGAAGCGGGGCTGAGCCACCCCACCCCGCTGTATGGCTTGTCTATATCTTTTCTATCATCCTAGTAGTGGTAGTTCGCAGCAATCTATGATCTTGACTGTTCGCAATTATCACTTCTCAGTTGAAATGATTGAACATCGCTACAAGGCGCAAGGAGGTTGACACCGAGTGATATTTTGTGAAAGCGCTTAGTCAATAGATCCTAGTGTTGCAATAGACCTCTGGCGGTGCTCTTTTTGTTTCTCGCATTGTGCCATGTATATGCTCGTTCCCTCTTGTTCCTAGAAGTGCCCGGGCACGGCGTACGCATTCCCGGTGTTTGTCTCTCCACATTGCTCATTGCTTTCTTTCGTTTTCTTTTCTCTCTTTTTGTTTGCTTCTTTTTCTTTCCTTCTCTTAATAACAATGAGACAATACTTCTTCATATCAAGTCCGCAACACCTAGGTTCGTAAGAAGGAGGGTTACGGTAAATTACTATCTCAGATGAAAAATCCGAAACAGGTGAGCAGGTTGATGTAATCTCTCAATACGATGTAGAAATAAACCTTCCGCTTTCATTACGCCCGCTTGTACGAAATCAATGGCCAAAACCTACAAAAAAATCCAAGTGTTTCACCATTACCTTTCTAGCCTTTAGTCCTGGGACCATACAAAAGAGCAAATGATAGACCCCTCAGAGCTCCTCACCCCCACCCCACAGTCACATCTTATAAAGAGAAAAAGGAATCCCGTAACAGCCAAGTGCTAACCGCCAAACAGGGCCACCTCTGCCTAATTCAAACCAAAGAAACATCCACTCAGGATGCCGTGCCGGAAATTCCATACAAACCCAAGTCAACCACCATCCACCCAGTTCTCTCCAGAGCCATCGCTCTCACCGTGGTCATTTAGCACTAAGGTAGGATTATGGTCATCTTGTTTGTCCCACTTTTCTCCATGGTTAGCCAATCGCTGATCTAGAGAGTTAAGGTGGGGAGGCCTTACATCATGTAAAATTGCCCCGATCAAGATCTTTGGTAACTGTTTCCCGGAAATAAATAAGAGATCAGTGGGGCTTCTATCCTAAATCAAGAGGCGGAAGAAGGGCTGATTATGACATACTATAAACCACTTATCCTCCAACTGGTGTTCGAGATCGAATTCGACTGGTAATATATCGATAGAGTCTCCTAGGTCTGTATCTTCGTCTAGGTCTATCAAGAGCTGAGCTGCACCGGAATCGTTCCCAATGCGTGAGAATTGGAAGGATACGGCTGTGAACCCATTGTAAGAATTGGAGAAAAGGTTTATCATCAAAATCCTACGACCGACTAACCATCGGATCCTTTGCCAGACCCTTCACGCTCCGTCATACAGTCCTGGATGACATTTTTCAGATGACCTTTTCTCTCACCCTCGATCTATTTCCTCAGAGTTATTATATAGCTTAGATGGGTTAGAAGAAAGGCATACTGCGCCATCAGTGACGACCAACACCAGCAAGGGCTTGCTCTGATTGGGATTCCCAATCGCAAATTTGTCCAGAATCTTCTTCTTAAGTTCCGTTCCTATCCTTGTCACGCCGCCATAGCTATGGTGATCCAGATAGTCTTTCGACTTCTCGGTCCAGTTTTCTCTGCCTCCCCTACCGTTCATGAAGCGCATAGCGAGGATGCCGGATTCATTTGCCATCGAATAGATTTCCGTGATTCGGTCTATAAACTGTATGAGAGTCTCCTTCCTCTTCCCATCTTCCTCTCTAATCATGGAATCAGAGTCATCTACCGATCCATCCAAGAATAAGCAAAACAAACATTCAGCAAGATGAACTAGGCCCGGAACATACCGATTAGGATAGCCACATCATAAAGCGTCAACACAGTGAATTCTTTCGCAACCTCACGACCGCATCCCATCTCCATAATCAACTTTCTCGCCATCTCCTCTCCCCTTCTAATCGGCCCCTCTAGGCTTTGATTTAACTCGTTTTCTGTCTCACCATACATATTTTTCAAGCCCTTTCTGCGGTTCAGTATCAAATCCTTGAGCCTCTCACCAATCTCTTCGCCGCTAGGGACTTTGGTTGTGGTCGGCATTTTTTTCTCTGGTTTGCGGAGGGTGTTTTAGGAGGTGAATGAAGATTGCCCTGAGTGATTAGATAGTGGTGGGATAAGACAGAGTAGAAAAGAAACTTCCAGCGCAGGTCTAGGGTATTTGTTGAAATGCAGAAACAGTAGTCACCTTAGAAACTATATCTTTCCCCCCTCCAATCCTCTCCTAACTCTCCCCCGCACCGACCCACCACTAGTTAAGCCAGAGCTGTACTCGCAATCGGATGACGTCTGTGAACACAACTGCTATTGCATATGGCTAAAAATCCAGCTCTTTTGCCCGGGTTCTGGTGTCATGCAATAGGTGTTGTTCTCACAAACGCCACTCAATTCTAAATCCGGGCTCGCCCATCCGTGTGCAGAGAGAAAGTCCTAGGATAGAAACATGCGCAGCCAGCGATACTGCGTGCATCAACCAACCACTCAATCTATCTGCATGCGTAAGGCTCTTTCTTCGTTCGCCAGAGATTGAAAACCCCCCCCCATTTCCCAACTCCAGATTGGGGAGCATTCGACCCCCGCGAGAGTCTCCAATCTGGGGGCTAGCAATTACCCAGGTGTTTTCATGTGTTATTAAGGCACGTATAGCACACTCTTTACTTAAGGCGAAAGAGGGAGAAGAGGACTACCCCAATAATCGCATTTATGGAGACGACCACCCCAGTATTCTCCCCCTCTGAGGGAAATATATAAAAAAGCAAAACGAGGAGCATTAACAAATCCTTTTGCCCGACCCCGCCAGAGCACCTCAGTAGGTCTCAGTCCAACCCCTAAACAAGCAAACACCATACCCCAGGATTCCCAAGTTATGAACAAAGCCGACCCTAGCACAACTGCCCAAATTTTGTACCCTCCCACTCCCGAAGCTCATTTCGAACACAATCCCCGGATCGTGTTCTATTTTGAGTGGACAAAATTAACCGCGCACCGACGATTGATGGCAACGCAATCCTCCTCATCATGCTGCACCCCCAACCCCGCCTAAAAAAATTTCCCCAGATCAAATATTAGTTTCTACTATGCATACTATGAATTTACATTTCCAATCCGTTTGTTTCTCAGATCTCATGAAATTGGGGCTGGTGGAGTGCTGTTGTCATAGCCTGCGTTTTTCATGTTGGTTGATGCCCTGTTAATTTTGTCCACATAGAATATTAGGGCGCGAGCATTAGTTTGCCGAACTTTGGATGAGGTTACTATGTGTGTAACCGTTCTTTTGTTTTTGTTTTCAGCGGGTGCTCAGCCAATCTGTGCTAATTTTTGGTGAGTGAAAAAAGTCTGTCGAACTCTCGCCCAGTGGGCAGAAGGAATCCTGTTCTCTGAGCATGTGGAAGGGGACTGGGCCGACCAGAGGCGTTCGATAGACTTTTTTTTTTTTTTTCTTTTTTTTTAAACACTTTTTCCATTTCGCGATTTTTAGCTACTCTAAAGCGTTATCGCTATCCTAACTACTCCAAATCCGCCGTCACTACCCAACCTCTCCTATTACCCACCAACAACCTACTCGCAAGCCCCGAGCCTGTTCATGTGAGACTTTAGCGCCCACGGTCTCTGCCCGCTGCAAATCCCAAGCCCCTCTTGACCCCGGTCAACGCCATCGTCGGTAAGGTACAAAATTCTCCCTCCTCACCACTACATCCCCACCTCTCCCCGCACGGGCATATGACCCTCTGGTACGGAAGGAATCTCCCTCCATCCCATTGCGGACCCCCGCCACTCTTCCCCGTCCTCCTCCATTCAAAATCTCCTCCCTCACCACTCTTAATTCCTCCCGCCTCCTCGCCCCAACCAACCAATACCGGTCAGGAAATCCACCCCTTCCACTATACATCCTCGGCCCCACCGGAACCATCGCCGCCGGTCCCAACGGAACACGAGGCAAACTCGTCCTCACCTCCTCCTCCTCATCCGAATTATCCACCCTCCTCCTCTTACCCTCCGACACCGCATACCCGACTGCCGAAGGTCCTCCCTCTACATCCACCTCCAGCGCCACTCTTGGCTCAGCCACCTCCTGCCTCGCCTCAGACGCCACCCTTACCCCCGCCACACCAGCCGACGCCACAAACGCCACCGCCATATCCACCTCAACCATTTCTTCGGGCTCAACCACAACTAGTGGCTCAGGCTCCTCAACCCTATCAGGCGAAGCCACCTCAGAAACAACCGCCACCTCCTCTTTCTTCAACCTTTCCACCTCTTTCTGCAGTCCATGATTCCTCTTCGACAAGACGGAAACATGGTGACGCAACTTAGAGACATCCTTCTCCAAGTCCATAATTTTTTGTAGGGCGGCCGTAGCCGTCAAACCCGCCTTAGCAACCTTGGTCGCCGAAAACGTTGTAGAACCTCGCTTAACCATCTTTACCGATACCGGGCAGGTGACTGGTGATGGAGGTTAAATAAAAG
>Ga0307513_10001111_pt1 | contig 38947 bp, 25 predicted proteins | sample 15_EM_MG_FD_202174 | JGI IMG/M metagenome (GOLD analysis project Ga0307513, IMG submission 202174) | Populus trichocarpa ectomycorrhiza microbial communities from riparian zone in the Pacific Northwest, United States - 15_EM | ecosystem: Host-associated > Plants > Roots > Unclassified | place...
ATCATTATTCACTTTCTTTATGTTAGTTTTAGTTTCAGGTGCTAATTTCTTTGTAATGTTTATTGGTTGGGAAGGTATTGGAGTAGTTTCTTATTTATTAATTAACTTCTGGTTCACAAGAATTCAAGCCAATAAAGCAGCAATATTAGCATTCACTATGAATAGAGTAGGTGATATGGGATTAAGTATAGGATTCTTTGCAATCTTTGCATTATTTGGAACATTAGATTTTTCAACTGTATTTAGTTTAGTACCTCTAATGAATGAAACAGGAATAACAATAATAGGTTTATTATTATTAATGGGAGCTATGGCTAAATCTGCTCAAATTCCTTTACATAGTTGGTTACCTGGAAGTATGGAAGGTCCTACACCTGTATCTGCTTTAATTCATGCTGCGACACTAGTTACAGCAGGATTATATTTATTAGTAAGATCTTCTCCTTTATTAGAATATAGTTCAACTGCTTTATTAGTTATTACTTTAGTTGGTGCTTCTACTGCTTTCTTTGCCGCTACTTGTGGTTTAGTTCAAAATGATTTAAAAAGAATTATTGCTTTTTCAACTATAAGTCAATTAGGATATATGGTAATGGCAGTAGGATTAAGTCAATATAATGTAGCATTAATGCATGTAATAAATCATGCCTTCTTTAAAGCATTATTATTCTTAGGAGCTGGAGCAGTAATACACAGTTTTTCAGATCAACAAGATGTAAGAAGAATAGGAGGATTAATAAATTTCTTACCTTTCACTTATACAGCAATGTTAGTAGGATCATTATCTTTATTAGCTACTCCTTGGTTAACTGGATTCTATAGTAAAGATTTAATTATTGAATTAGCTTACGGACAATATAGTTTCAGTGGTACATATGCTTATATTTTAGGTAGTTTAACTGCTGGTATTACAGCGTTCTATTCATTTAGACTTATTTCATTAGTTTTCTTAACTGTACCTAATGGACCTAAAAATTCTTATTTAAATTCACATGAAGCTAATTTAGCTGTAATTGTTCCTCTATTTGTGTTAGCTCTATTTAGTATCTTCTTTGGTTTTGTTTTCTCTGATTTATTTGTAGGTGTAGGTTCTGATTTCTTTGCTAATTCTTTATTTATACATCCTAATAATATTTCTATAATTGAAGCAGAATTTAGTTTACCTATTTTAATTAAATTATTACCATCTATATTATCTTTATTTGGTGCCTCATTAGCTATATTATTATATCATAAAGGTACAAGTTTTGTTATTGATTTAACTGAAACTTCTTTAGGTAGAAAAATTTATACTTTCTTAAATGGTAAATACTTATTTGATGTTGTATATAATAATTATATAACATCTGTAGGTTTACAATTAGGTTATATTATATCTAAAGTTATTGATAGAGGAGTTATTGAATTATTAGGTCCCCATGGATTATCTAATATTTTCACTAATACTGGTAATAATATTTCTAAATTAGATAATGGTGTAATTACTACTTACGCTCTTTATTTTACATTAGGTTTATTAGCTTTATTATTCTTAGTTTTTGCTCCTGTTTTAATAGATACTTCTTTATTAAGTGAAATTAGATTAATTATTATTTATTTTGCTTCTTTAATTATAGTTCTATCTCCACAAAATAAAAATTCTAATTAATATTAATTAATAATTCTATTTAATTAAATTATCCGACCTAGCTACACTTATTTATATTTAAGAGTAGGTTTACTAAATTTGAATACCCTCATTCTAGTGTTCAATCTAACCCTGTAGAATGTAATGAAATAATATCTTTAAGTAGATAATATTTAATTTTTACCCCCTACCTATTATTGCTGCACCCTGCCAGCAGGACTACGTCCTTTATTCACCTTATTAAATTAATCCATTATTAAATTAATTTAATGTATTACTTCTTTACTAGTAAGTTAATCCATTACTCACTCACTTTCAATGTAATAAATTTAATTGCTCTAAGTCTTGCAATTGGCCTGTTCTATTAATATTCTTCGTCCAGGTCTTTATTAGAATCTACCTCGTCATATTAAATAGAGGGTCAGAATACCGATTGCTATCGAGAGAATTATCAGATCTATCTATAACAAACTTAAAAGTATATTTATAATAAAAAAGTTATAAAATATAAATAATAATGTAAAAGAGGTAAGATTAGTTTAATGGTAAAATGACGTCTTGTGGCGACGATGTTCAGAGTTCAATTCTCTGATTTTACCCAAAATTTTTAATAATTTAATATTAGAGTACTAATTCTGTATTTAAAGGATACAATTTATTATATAAACTTTACCACCAGTAATTTGTTTAATATTAATTTGTATTTAAAAAGTTTATTATAAATATTTTATTTTAATTTACAAATATTAATATATTGAATTAAATTATTATTAAAAATTATAAAAAATTTAATAATAAAAATATAATATGTTATAAAATAAAAAATAATAAATCCTTTTTATTAACTTTACTTAAGGAAGGTCAAAGGTTAACTTAGGTAAATTTTAAATAAATAAATAAATTTATGGTAAAATTATAGAAAACTAATAGTAAATTTTAATTAAATTGTGTTATTTTAAAATAATATAATTATCTAACACTTTATAGTCTATCCTGATTTATGCTTATATATAACTATAGCATAATATTTTGACCCTTTCCTTTACTTCTCCTACTTTCTGCTTTAGCTTTGGGTGGTTGCTAGGACAGGACAGCTAGATTACGTTTGTTTAAATAATTAAAATTTAAGAGAATAGAATCCTATACCTGGCTTATTAATTTTTAGAAAATCAGCCTTTATTTGTTATTATTTTTAGATAATATAACAATAGTATCTTATATTTTTGTTATATTTAGTATTATAAATTTATTTTACTAATATAAACTATATTTTTTAGATACAAAAAGGACTTAACTTAATTCATTTTAAAGATATATCTTCTAATAATATTACAATAATATAAATTATACACCATTTACCCTGGTAATTATAATTATATAAATTAGTAATATATTATTATTTAAAAAATTATCCCCATCTTTATGGTAAATTACTTATTGTGCCCCTAGCTCCGCAAGAAGGAGCCTACCGGACATAGGGTGGGTGTCATTACTTAGCTATTGTACCTTTTATCTTTGTGCTTCTTAGCTAAGTAGGAGGAGAATGCAAGGAAGCAAAGGGTGGTATAAATAAAAATATTATATAAATTTACAGATATAAATATATAAAAGAAGTATTTAGTTTAAAAACTCAAATCTCAATAGCCTTAGACACTATAACCTAACTAAAGTAATGTTAGCAGCTGCAAAATACTTAGGAGCTGGATTAGCTTGCTCAGGATTAATCGGAGCGGGAGCCGGAATCGGTTTAATCTTCTCTTCTTTAATTGCTTCAACAGCTAGAAACCCTCAAATAAGAGGACAATTATTTAGTTTTGCAATCTTAGGATTCGCCTTAGCTGAAGCTACAGGATTATTCTCATTAATGATTGCTTTCTTATTATTATACTCATAATTTTAAGAAAATTAAATAAATAATGTATTTGATATAAAAATATTAAATTTTTCCCCCAACCTTAACAACTCTAGCAGTCCCTGCTATGCTTTAGTAATAGTCGCCTGCGAACTTAATGCCTGCTTGCTGGCGGAGCAATGCTAGGGAGGGATATAAAATTTACCCAGCCTACCTCTAGCACTCTCCAGCTACTAAGCTAAGAAGCACAAAGATAGGATTTTTATTAAATTAAATATATAAAAGTATCGATGACAATATAGCAATAACATCAAAAAATTAAAATATTAAGTACCTATGCTGACCTAGCCAGTTTCCGGGTCACTATTCGCGTAGCGGGAGGGAGGGTTTTTCTACCTTACAATAACATTCTAAAGTTTAGCTAAAAGAAGAAAGGGTTACTAAAAAGGTTCGATTCCTTTACTTCTTAGATTTTATGGAGTCCACATTAGGTGCCAAACTCTAATTATTACAATAATTAGGCGAGGCTATGTTAGGAATTAAGGTCAAATTAAAATATTACCTTGTTTACATAAAAGAATTGTTTAAGCTCAATCTTAGGATACTATATATATTTACAAAATATATCTACAGTATTGTCTCATAGTTTTATAATTTATTTTATAAAATAACTGAGGAAAAAAGAAAATTGGTAATAAGTATAGATAGGTAGACACCGGTCACTATAAATTTATTTTTAATACTATCAAAAGAATATCTTTTTATAAAAATATCTAAGATTCTTTAATTAACTAAAAAAAAATGTTAACTAATTTTTCAATCTTTAATACTATCTATAACGATGCTCCTCAACCTTGGCAATTAGGTTTCCAAGATAGTGCTTCACCAAGTTTCACAGGAATAGTAGAATTACATAATGCTATTTTCTTCTTTTTAGTAGTAATTGCTGTAGGTATTTGTTGGGTTTTAGGTTCAACTATTTATTACTATAATTATAAAAATTCACCTATTGTACATAAATATCTTAACCACGGTACTTTAATTGAATTAATCTGGACAATAACACCAGCATTAATCTTAATTACTATTGCTTTCCCATCATTTAGATTACTTTATTTATTAGATGAAGTAGTTTCTCCAACAATTACTATTAAAGTAGTAGGACACCAATGGTATTGGTCATATGAATATTCTGATTATGTTAATGAAAGTGGTGAATCTATAGAATTTGATTCTTATATGATACCAGATTCTGATTTAGAATTAGGACAATTTAGAGTATTAGAAGTTGATAACAAAGTTGTTGTTCCAGTAGATACTCATGTTAGAATCATTGTTACAGGTGCTGATGTTATCCATTCCTTTACTGTACCTTCATTAGGAATTAAAATTGATACTGTACCAGGTAGATTAAATCAAACTTCTTTATTAGCTGAAAGAACTGGTACATTCTATGGTCAATGTTCTGAAATTTGTGGAGTATATCATGGATTTATGCCTATAGCTATAGAATCAGTTTCTGTACAAGATTACTTAGCTTGGGTTGATGCTCAATAGTTTTTTAATTATTTAATTATTTAATTAAAAATAATATTTTTAGATTATAATTATCTTACCCCCACCTACCTCTGCACCAAAAGTAGAAGGGCGGCAGCCCATTAGGCCCCTTCCTTGCTACCTTTCCTTCTTAAAGGCTAGGGTGCACCCATAAAATAGAGGATATAAAATATATTATATAAAAGAAGAATTATATCTATTTATATAATATTAAAATCAATTTATATAAAAGAATATAAATACGAGTATAGTTAAGTGGTATAACTTCTACCTTCCAAGTAGATATCATCGGTTCGAATCTGATTACTTGTAATAATGCTATAATTGATTTATAGTATGGCTATAATTGATTTATAGTTTTGAGTAATGTTATTTATTAGTATCTTATTGTTAGTTATGGTAATGGCCATATCTTCTCTAAAAACTAGAATTTCTCCAGTTTTATTCCAGAGATTATCTTCTATAATTTTAATTTATGCCGGAGCATTATCATTAAATGCTTTATATATTCAGTCAATTGGATCAGGTATAGGTATTTATAGTGGATTATTCCAAGTAACCTTCATATCTCAATGATTAGAGATCTTCATATACATAATAGGTGCAGCTATAATATTAGCAAGACCTTTATCTGTGTATGTTATTAATTCAAATACTACAATAAATGTAGAAAATAATTATAAAAATTCAATAGAATATTGTTTACTAATAATGTTTAGTACATTAGGAGCTAGTTTATTAATATCTTCTTCAAATTTAATATCTATGTATTTAAGTATAGAATTACAATCATTTGCAGTATATATTTTATCAACTATATATAGAAATTCTGAATCTGCTACTAGTGCAGGATTAAAATATTTCTTATTAGGAAGTTTAGCATCTTGTTTTATTTTATTAGGTTCAGGATTAATTTATACTTTTACAGGTTTAACTTATTTAGAATCAATCTATAATTTAATATCAGTAACAGAAGCTCTAAGTAGTAACATTAATCAAGGTATAGCATTAGGATTTATCTTTATATTAGCAGGATTTTTATTAAAAGTAGCTGCAGCACCATTACATAATTGGGCTCCAGATGTGTATGATGAAAGTCCAACTATTGTAACAATATGGTTAACTATTATGCCTAAAATATCTATTTTAATTTTTATTTTAGAAATCTTTACACAAATTACATCAGTAAGTCCAATATTAGTAAGTTTAGATACAGTAGGATTAAATTCTATTATTAATTTATTATTAATAAGTTCTTTATTTTCTTTAATAATTGGTACAGTAGTAGGATTAGCTCAAACAAAAATAAAAAGATTATTAGCTTATAGTACAATTTCACATATTGGATTTATCTTATTAGCTTTAGCTATAAATAGTAAACAATCTATTGATTCATTTATTTTCTATATTATCCAATATACCATAACAAATTTAAATACATTCTTAATATTATTAGCTATCGGTTATATAATAAATCTTAACATTAATATTAATAAAGGTTCAGAAAAAGATATTAAATATATTTCTGAATTAAAAGGGTTATTCTTCTCTAATCCTATATTATCTATTAGTTTAACAATTTGTTTATTATCTATGGCTGGAACTCCTCCTTTATTAGGATTCTTCTCTAAACAGTTTGTATTATATTCTGCTATTGAAAGTGGATATTATTTTATGGCTATATCTGGTATATTAGTAAGTATAATCAGCGCTTCATTTTATTTAAGAATAATTAGAATTTTACATACTGAAACTGTATTAAATAAATCATTAACTGATGAAACAAATACAACAGTAGGTATTAGTAATATTCATAGTTTATTAATATCAAGTTTAACTTTATTAATATTATTCTTTTTTTTAAAACCAACTATCTTATTAAAAAGTACACAATTACTCTCTCTATCTTTATATTCTAACTAATGAACACATTATTAATGCTCTTTATATTTGTTCCGATTTTAGCTGCTTTATTATTAGGTCTAAATTTATTATTAGCTGCTCATAGACCTGATGAAGCTAAAGTATCGGCATATGAATGTGGATTTAGTCCAGTATATGGACAAACTAGATCTACATTCCAAATACATTTCTTCTTGGTAGCATTATTATTCTTAGTTTTTGATCTTGAAATCCTACTTTTATTTCCTATAGCTTTAACTTTATATCAAGTAAGTATGTTTGGGTTCTCAGTAGCCTTAATATTCTTTATTGTTTTAACTATTGGATTTGTATTAGAAATAGGATCAGGAGCTATAAAAGTAACATCATCTAATATTAAATAATGTTATATATAATAAGTAACCTAGAATTAGAAAACTACTATGTAGTATTAATAGCTGTAACTGCTGTTGGAATAACTTTTATTTTAATTAATAGCTATGGCTACTTAAATGATTTTAATATAGATAGACCAAGACCAGTTGATACAACTAGATTGCAAGAAGGTTTACCTACTGATGTAACAATAACTCCTGAAGATTTTATGAGAAACCCTGAATTAGCTCAAATATTTGAAGGAGTAGATGTTAATCAAAATTTAGATCTATTTTTAGAAGGACAAGAACATGTAGATCACCTTGAAAATCAATTTGCAGCAATTGATTACAATACTCTAATGGAATTGTACGAGATAATTGAAGCTTTTTTCTCTAACTTTTTTTAAATATATCTACTTTTTAAGTAATAATTCTTGTAACGATAACTAATTTAAATAATTATTTATCCCTCCCCACTAACCTGCAAAGTCGCTCCATGGTCCCAAGCTAGGGTGGCCGGAGTTGCGTAGCAGCTCACTCTTAATATTATAATATTTTTATATTATCTTTAAAGATACTCCTTAATATCTCAATTTATAAATAGAAATTTCTATTTATTGTAATTATTATATTACTATTTTAATTTTTATAATGATTATAGAGATAGCTTTAATTCTTCCTATGTTTATTAGCCTTAATTTCTAAATTAGCAGGGTAGGCTCGCACTAGGAAGATAACAGAGCAATTAAATAAATTAAATAGAATGCCACAATTAATTCCATTTTTTTTCTTAAATCAATTATCATTTTCATTCTTAACTTTATTAGTTTTAATTTATGTATTTTCTAAATACATTTTACCTTTATTTACATTTCAACAAGTTATAAGAATGTATATTACTAAATTAAGTAAAAAAGCTTAATTATATTTAATTAAAGTTAAATAAATTATTAATTATCCCCCCCCCTACTTATGCTGCTACCCACCCACACCTAAGTAGCGTAGCTAGGGCACTAGCGCACATCCAACCTTTTATGCTTAAGCTAGGAGGAGCCCAGTGTTTCATTTTAAAATAAAAGAGAAGTAAATAATTAAATAATAAAATTTACTTATAAAATTAATTAAATAATAAAAATATTTAATTAAAATTGTTACATAGTAAATAAAACAATATGTAATAATTCCTTATAAATTAATAAAATAATTTATAAATCAGCTTAAGAAAATTCCATTCCCCTTAACAAAACTAAAAATCTAGATGATCTAGAATCACTATTGCTTTAATGTCCGGGTTAGAGCAATATAAGTTAAGGAATAAGGTAACAAACAAATATATATTAAAAAAACAATGATTCAATTACTAATATTAATACCAGTATTAGGTTCTTTATTTTTACTACCTATAAAAGAAATTTCAATCAATAGTAAAATTCAAATAAGAAATATAGCATTAATTACTTCTTTAATTAATTTCTTTGTTTCTATAATTTTATGGGTAAATTTTGATTCAAGTACAAATCAAATACAATTTGTATATGAATATAATCAATTAAGTTTTTGTCATTTTAATTTAGGAATCGATGGTATTTCTTTATATTATGTACTATTAACAACCTTTTTAACACCTATAGCTTTATTATCTAATTATAATAATATTACAGAAAATGTTAAAACATTTGTAATTTCTTTCTTAATATTAGAGAGTTTACAAATTTGTTTATTTACTGTATTAGATTTATTTTTATTTTATATATTCTTCGAAAGTATATTACCAATATTATTTGTAATAATCATAGTATATGGTTCAGGTCAAGCTAGAATAAGATCAGCATATTTATTCTTTTTATATACTTTTGCTGGTTCATTATTTATGTTATTAGCTATACTACAAATATATAGTTATATAGGATCAACAGATTTCCAATTAATATCTTTATATGAAATAAGTTTAGAAAATCAAAAAATATTATTTTTAGCATTTTTATTAGCATTTGCAATAAAAACTCCATTATGGCCATTTACAGGTTGGTTATATAGAGCCCATGCTGATAGTCCATTAGCAGGTTCTATTTTATTAGCTGGAACTGTTTTAAAATTTGCTACTTATGGTTATATTAGAGTATTATTAAATATTTTACCTGATGCATGTAATTATTTTGGTCCTTTATTACAAACTATTGCTATTGTAACTTTAATTTATGCTTCTTTAGCTACAATTATTCAAAGTGATACTAAAGTTTTAATTGCTTATTCAAGTATTGCTCATATGGCTGTAGTAATTTTAGGATTATTTTCTAATAATATTCAAGGTATCGAAGGAGCTATATTATTATCTTTAGCTCATGGTTTTGTTTCTCCTGCTCTATTTATTTGTGTAGGTGGAGTAATTTATGATAGAACTGGAACAAGAATAATAAGTTATATTAGAGGATTAGTAACTTATATGCCTGTATTTACAATATTATTCTTTATTTTTACTTTATGTAATAGTGGTATACCTTTAAGTTTAAACTTCTTAGGTGAACAATTATCTCTAATTGGTATTTGGGAAAGAAGTCCTATAATTTCTGCTTTAGGTGCAACTGGTATAGTATTCTCTGGTTGTTATTCAATTTATTTATATAATAGAATCTCTTATGGAGCTTATTCTCCTCACTTAAAACCTTATAAAGATGTTTCAAGAAGAGAATTTATTTTATTAATAACTCTGTTAATACCTACAATTATTTTAGGAATTTACCCTAATATTATCTTAGAATCACTACATGTTTCAGTATCTTCATTATTATTCTAATTTATAATTAATAAAATTATTATTAACCCCCCATCTTTTTTCTTATTTCCTAACGTAGCCTAGCATCCTTCAATCCGATGCCTAGCTCCGCTAGGGTGCCTGCTTTCTGTGCGTAGGTCCTCACCTTACCTTTTTTAAAGGGCAAAGGATATACTGCATGCACTAAGAGAAGCTAAAGGTTAGTAGCTTAGGTAAGGCTTACTATCATTATCTAATTATAAATTAATTATTATAAAAGTAATATATAAATAATAAAAATATTTAATAAAAGTATCTAATAAAAAATGGTAGATGACAAACTGGTTCGTCGCTCCCTTTGGGTGGGAGACATATAGCGTGTTCGAGTCGCGCCTACCATATAATTATTTTAAATTAATTAAAGTAAGGTTTCATGGCAGAGTGGTTAATGCGGGGTACTGTTAATACTTTTTTCAGAGGTTCAATTCCTCTTGATGCCTTTAATATAATATATAATATAAAAAATATTGTTAAAAGAGATAAATAATTATATCAGCGAACATGTTGAAATTGGTAAACAATCTCCTCTTAAGCAGGAGTGGAAGTAATTCCTTAAGAGTTCAAGTCTCTTTGTTCGTAAATTATTTCAATTATAGTGTAATGCCCCTGGCCTAAAGCCCTTGCTTCGTCAGATGCTGGAGGGCCTTGTGGAGCTAGACCATAATAATTTGTGAGGCGATATAGTGTAAAGGTAGCACAGCAGTCTCATTATCTGCTAGAACTGGTTCAATTCCTAATGTCGCTCTATTTTTTTATTTAATTTTAATTTAAGATAATTTTATAATTATTTTAAGGTCTTTTAGTATAATGGTCGTACGACTACCCTTCACGTAGTTAGTGTCAGTTCGAATCTGATAAAGACTAATATTAATAAATTATAATTTTTAAATAAATAATCTATTGTATAATTTTACCTAGTTCTAATAGGGCAAAGGATTATAAAGATAAAGGAATAGTTTACATTGGTAAGTTAAGACGATTGCTAATTGTTCGGGGAGACCCTTAGGTGTTCGACTCACCTCTATTCCGGCTAAATCAAAGGTGATTAAATTATAATACGTATCCCCTAGCTATTGCAAGCTTGCAGACTTTATTTATGGTGTGCCTACCCTCTGGTCAGTGGAGTCATTGTAGTGAGGCTGGCCACTATAATTTATTAGAAGCAAGCAAATTATATAAAATTAAAAAGTATAAAAACTTATATATAACTATATAAATTAATCAAAGATTAAGTGTGATAATCTAGATTATTTAATAATTAAATTTTATTCCCTAAAAATATTATTAAAATAAAAATATTTACACAATGTAATTTTAATTAATAAAATAATTAATTAAATATCGAGCTAAAAAGTGAAAGAGTATAATGTAAAATGCATTGGCTTTTTTCTACGAATGCTAAAGAAATAGGTACATTATACCTAATTTTTGCTGCATTTGCTGGTATGATTGGTACTGCTTTTTCTGTTTTAATTAGATTAGAATTATCAGCGCCAGGTGTTCAATTCTTACAAGGAGATCATCAATTATTTAATGTAATCATTACAGCTCACGCTTTCTTAATGATTTTCTTTATGGTTATGCCTGCTTTAGTAGGTGGATTTGGTAATTATTTCTTACCTATTCACTTAGGAGCTCCAGATATGGCTTTCCCAAGATTAAATAATATATCATTTTGGTTATTACCACCATCATTAATCTTATTATTATTAAGTGCTTTAGTAGAAAATGGTGCTGGAACAGGATGGACAGTTTATCCTCCTTTAGCTAGTATTGTTTCTCATTCAGGTGCTTCAGTTGATTTAGCTATTTTTAGTTTACATTTAGCTGGAGTATCTTCATTATTAGGTGCAATAAATTTCATTACTACAGCATTAAATATGAGAGCAAATGGTATGAGTTTACATAAAGTATCTTTATTTGTATGGTCAATTTTTATTACAGCAGTATTATTATTATTAGCATTACCTGTATTAGCTGGAGCTATTACAATGTTATTAACAGATAGAAACTTTAATACTAGCTTCTATGATCCAGCAGGTGGAGGTGATCCTATATTATATCAACATTTATTCTGGTTCTTCGGTCATCCTGAAGTATATATCTTAATTTTACCTGCTTTTGGTATAGTTAGTCAAGTAGTATCTACATTTTCTGGTAAACCAATTTTTGGTTATTTAGGAATGGTATATGCTATGTTATCTATTGGAATATTAGGTTGTTTAGTTTGGAGTCACCACATGTTTGCTGTAGGTTTAGATGTTGATACTAGAGCTTACTTTACTGCAGCTACAATGGTAATTGCAGTACCAACTGGAATTAAAATCTTCTCATGGATTGCAACATTATATGGAGGAAGCTTAAGATTTACAACACCATTAATCTTTACATTAGGTTTCATAGCTCTATTTACAATTGGTGGTTTAACTGGAGTAGTTTTATCTAATGCTTCATTAGATATAGCCTTACATGATACTTATTATGTAGTAGCTCACTTCCATTATGTATTATCTATGGGTGCTGTATTTGGTTTATTCTCAGGATTCTATTATTGGACTCCTAAAATTGTAGGTAAAACATATAATGAATTCTTAGGTAATGTTCACTTCTGGCTATTATTCATTGGAGTTAACTTAACTTTCTTCCCTCAACACTTCTTAGGATTATCTGGAATGCCTAGAAGAATCCCTGATTATGCTGATGCTTATGCAGGATGGAATGCTATATCTAGTTTAGGATCTTTAATTTCATTAGTTTCTGCTATTTTATTTGGATATATTATTTATGATCTATTCGCTAACGGTAAAGAAGTTTCAAATAACCCTTGGGCTGTTCCTTCATTCTTTACTTCATCTGTACTATTTAACGGTGATACACAAAATGTTCATACATTAGAATGGTCATTAAAAAGTCCTATTCCTTTCCACGCATTTAAAATGTTACCAGTACAATCTTAATTATGCTTAATTACCCCCACCCTAGCTTTGCTCCGCCTGCACAATTTAGTTGCCTGGCATCTATTTATTTTTAAATTAATTATTTTTATGAAATTTAACCTTAAACTCAGCTAATAGTATTTTATATTTAAATAAAAGAGTAGATTTATTTATAGATACTTAAAATAAATAATTCAAATAATCTCTACTAATATTTAATATTTATATATAATAAGGTATCAATTATATTAAACATCTATTTAACTATAAAATGGTAAATCGAACAATGTTACGATTAATAGTATGGAGTATTAAATAACTGAGTAATTTTATAATAATACTTAGTCTTTGTATTAAATTGTAATCCTGCTCAAATACAATATAAGTATAAAGTTTTGTATATCTAGCATACCTGGTCACTCACTAGCGACCTGCCAAGCTTCTACCGAAGGATAGGCAAAGGAAAGATATCAAAGAGCGCAAGGAGGGTCTCCGACCATAAAAATAAAATTAATGAATATAATAAACAAAAAATCAAGTTTAGCACCATTATTTGGAAATGTAAATAAATCACTTTCTGAAAAGTTATATTTTGAAAATAATAAATTCTTATCATATAAAAATATCTTTAATAATAGTATCTTATGGGTAAAAATTTATGATAATTATTTATATTTATTTTTAAATAAAAATACAAACAATAAATTCAGTATATTAGAACCTAAAACAAAAGTAAATACTGAAGGAAATAAAACTCTAGCTCCAGCTATTGCCATAGCATTGTCTGTGGCTCCGCAGGCAGAGGTAAATAATACACAAATTAGTAAAAATCCTATAAAATTAATTAATACAAATATAAATAATAATCAAGAAGTAAAAAAAGAAATAAAAATAAATAAATTTATTAAAAATATTTCTAAATTTAATTCTGAGGCCATTGGCCAAACAGTTAAATATCAAAATATTGTATATCAATTTAATAAAAATAATATAGGAATACAGAATAGCAGTGTAGGAATAAATAAAAAAGTAATTACTTTATTAGAATCAACGTTTTTATCAATGTCTAGTTTAATAAGTAAACCTATTATTGTTATTACTCCTAATAAAGTTGTTATTCAATTATATTATTATTTAAATAAATTTTATTCTAATAATAAATTGTTAAGTAATAATAATGATAAATTACAATCTCTATGTTTAAATTTAAGTAATATATATAAAAAACCTGTAGAATTAGAATTAGATAGATTACATTATCCTTATTATGATAGCAATATCTTATCTAATATGATTAGTTTAATTAGTAATATTGTTAAACTTAGATTTATTATCAAAAAATTATTTTCTATAGCTAAAATAAAAAAAAGTAATAAATATTCTATTAAACCTTCTTACTTATCAGGTTTTAAAATCAGAGTAGCTGGTAGATTATTAACACAAAGAGTTATACCAAGATTAACAGTTAAAACTATACAAAGAGGTACTCTAGCTAGAGGTAAAGCTCAATTTGTTAATAGTGCTAGTTTTTCTAATAAAAATAAAAGAGGTTCATTTAGTATTACTGTAACTATGGGACATATCTTTTTTTAATTAATAAATAAAATTATCCCCTTTCCCTGTGCTCCGCACCCTTCATCAGGTGTAGGTGAGTGAGTGTAAAAATTAATAAATTAAATTAATTATTTTAATAAATCTTAAAAGAGTATAATTCATTAAATTATAAGAGTGTAGTATCAATTGGATAGTATGGCGATCTCCAAAATCATCGGTAGGTGTTCGAGTCACCTCGCTCTTGTAAAATAAGTTATTAATTTAATTTATTTTATAATATTTTATAAACTTCATATAGGGCTCTTAGCTTAATAGGTAAAGTACTCGATTGTCAATTGAGGGTATCCCAGTTCGAATCTGGCAGGGCTCGTTTTTAATTTGAAGGGCTCATTTTTAATTTGAATTGTTCCAAATTTAATAAATTTAATGAAGTGTTATATTAATTATTAATAAATTGGTCTCTAGCAAAAGCAAGGGTGCTACGCAGTGCTAAAGCTTAAGGAGGTATATAAGAAATTATTTATTTTATTAATTATAATTATTATTATTTAATATAACAAATACATCTAATTACAAAATATAATACTCTAAAAGTATCGATGACAATATAGTAATAACATCAAAGTAATTTAAAGGGGTTATTAAGGATAACTAGCAAATTTATAAAAAAGGAGGTGTAAGCCAAAAGCCACAAATTCAAAAAACTTATAATAATTATTATTTATAATAAAAATATAAGCTTGAATTAAAAATAATGTGGCGATCCTAAGGGAAACCTTTATATAAAAACTTCCTGAAGCAAATCATTCTAGTAAGGAAAGGAAAGGAAATCAACCGAGACTCCGAAAGTAATGGTGAGTGAAATCGGATTAGCCTAGTAAAAATTATAAATTGAAAATCTATCAATATTTATGTATGTAAATAAAGATAACTAAAAAAGGTGAAAGTCCTGTAGATTTATAATCAAACTAAATAATAAGTACGATGAGAGAAAACTTGTCGGAATAAAGGGGAACCATCCTCTAAGGCTAAGTATTATAAATTTAGCAATAGCGAAAAGTACTGTAAAGGAAAGTTTGAAAAGTATTGTATTAACATAATGAAATAGACTTGAATTAGTAACCCTATAAGCAGTCGAAGTTTTAATAATAAAATGACGGCGTACCTTTTGCATAATGGGTCAGCAAGTTAATAGGAGTAGCAAGGTTAAAAGCCCTAGCGAAAGCGACTGGACTGACTAGCTTAATTAAATTAATTAAGAATTAATATTTATAATTTATCGTAATAATAGCATTGAAATAATAGTATTGTTAAGATGTAAAAATGAAAGTATATTATAAATAGAAATAAGATATTACCTTACAAAATAAGCTAATATTGCCTAGGAAATAGTGATGGATAAGTTACTTCTATTAGACCCGAAGCAAGGTGATCTTTCCAAGACCAGATTATAATGGATCGAACGGGTGAATGTTGCATAATTCTCCGAAGAGTTTTGGAAAGCGGTGAAATGCCAATCTGACCTTGTGCTAGCTGGTTTTCTACGAAACATATGTAAGTATGACATCTATACAAAATTTATGGAGGTACAGCACGGCAATTCCCAACAAATCATAGAATATAATCTGTGAGGCGTTTAGGTTGCGGGGACCTCGAAAATCTTACCAATGGAAGCGAATCTCGGAAGTACATAAATTGATGATAGATATTCAGACTGCTCATGCTAAGTTGGGTAGTCAAGACGGAAACAGCCGAGAACACGAAATCAAGGTCCCAAATGATTATTAAGTGAAATTAAGGAAGTAACAAATTGAATGCAGCTGTAAAGTGAGCCTGGTAGTCGCTATCTTTTAATGACCGTTGTAACAACGTAGCAGCCCTTCAAAATACCATTTATTTTATAAGTGGAATGATGAATAAGATTGTAGCGCCGAAAATTTAACGGGTCTAAATAATCAACCGATATCGTGTTGATTAAGAATTTATTAATATTTATTCTTAATCTAGGTAGTAGAACATTCAGTAAACCCGATGATAGAACAGTGTTTCATTGTTTTAAGGTAACTGAAGAGATAATGCTGACATGAGTAACGTAAAAAGAAGTTATAATACTTCTCGCCGAATACGAAAGGGTTATGAGAAAAGGTTGAACCGTCTCATGTTAATGCGGCCTCTAAGGTCCAAAACCAAAGTTTTGGCTGATGAGTAATTTACTGAAAGTCCAATTAAATTCATTTATTTAATATTTTTATTATTTAAATAGCCACTATCCTATGTATTAGTGTAGTGGAACAGGACCAGGAAAATAATGTATTACTTATTATTAATTAAATTAATATAAGTCTTTCTACCGTACCCTAAACCGACACAGGTTCGTAAGTAGAGAATACTAAGGCGTAGAGCTAAAAGTTGTTAAGGAACTCGGCAAGTTCTCCTCATAAGTTTGACAATAAGAGGAACCACTTAAATGTAAAAATTTATGGTGGTGTCACAAAATCGGAGGCCCCGACTGTTTACTAAAAACACAATTCAGAGCAATGATGAAAATCATAGTATTCTGGATGAAATTTGCCCGATGCCATTAACATAAAAGAGGTAATGGGAAACTGTTACTAATTGAAAGTCTGGTTAATAGCGGTCTTAACTATGAGGATCCTAAGGTAGCAAAATCAGTTGGCCATTAAATGTGGTCTGGTATCAATAGTGTAACGATGGTCTCACTGTCTCTACAACTTGCTCAGTGAAATTGAATTATCCGTGCAGATGCGGATTGCCTCCAGGTGGACGGGAAGACCCTATGCAGCTTTACTGTAGTTAGTTATCACATTGATCTACAACAACCTTTAGTTAATAGAAAATAGGATTGTCGATAGAAAATCAATTGGAAGCCTTAAAACTGGGTTGGGTCTATGTTTACCTTCTAATTTATAATTAAAGGGATAGTTGACTAATTGGCAGTTTGACTGGGGCGGTCGTCTTTAATAAAGTAGCAAAGTACATCCAAATATTTTATTTCAATAATAAATATTGTTAATTTAATTAATAATATCCAGACAGAAAATAATTTATTAAACAAATTTTTAATATATATAATAATTACTTAATTTCAAAAGGTATAGCTAGAAATTGAATGGAGATCAATTAACCAGTGAACGGTTATGCAGAGTGTAAAGGCGGAAAGCATGCCTAACTGAAAGACTTAGAAGTCGCACAGATACGTAAGTAGGGCTTAGTGACCCCTCGCTATAATATGGAATAGACGGGGATCAATCGATAAAAGTTACGCTAGGGATAACAGGCTGATAGCCGGCGAGAGTACACATTGTCCCGGCTGTTTGGCACCTCGATGTCGACTCATCCTATCCTCCCGGGGAAGAAGCTGGGAAGGGTTCGGCTGTTCGCCGATTAAAAGGGTACGCGAGTTGGGTTTAATACGACGTGAGTCAGTATGGTCCCTATCTTCTGGAGGGACAAATAGTAAAAGGAGGCAGACCTTCTAGTACGAAAGGATCAATAGGCTGTGTTTCTCTAGTGTACCAATTGTTGAAATTTTTAATTTTAATTTTTATTAGATAAAATCAGTAAGCATAGTTGGGTAGCCACAAACATAATAGATAAGCGCTGAATGTATATAAAGCAAGAATCTAACCTCTGGATACTATCAATAGTTTGCCCTATCGAAAGGTGGAGCACTGTTTATAAGAAATAGATCATTTCTAAATAGGATGCAAATGGATATACTGCGAAGTATTTAGTTTAGCATTACTAATTTATCAAATAGACTTGATGTTAATAATTGTCAAATATCACTTGTATGCCTGCTTTAGTAAGGCAGGGGGGATAATAATATTTTATTTATTTATTATTTCATCATAATGGAAAGGTTTAGTATTTTCGAATACATTATTTTCATAGATAGGTAATCTTTTGTTAGAAGTAACTTTTAAAGTATAGATAATATCACTAACTGTAATTTCACCTTCTATAACTTTTTTAAACCATTTCTCTTGTGTAAATTCTTTAGTTGAATCTTTAACAAGTAAATCAGCTAAATCAGATAAATGAAGTCCTGAAGCTAGTTCTTGTGTTACACCTTTAATTTTAATTACTTCATTACCTCCTTCATCTATAAATCCGTAAACTTTCCTTTAGGAGGAGCTAAGAATATTGCTTTAGTTAAAACATATTCTAATTTAAATTGACCTAATTTATTACCTACAAATTCAGCTGGTAATGGTTGATCAAACACTCCACTATCGGTATCAGAATAATATAAATTGAAATCAGGATTATTTTTAAATTTAGACATGTGTACTCTAGCTCCAGCTGTAATAGCAGATGCAATTGCAATATTAATATCTTGACCATGATACTTATCTAATTCCTCATTATATTTTAATGGAAATAATGAATTTCTAACTATTAAATATTTATTACCTATTTTTATATAATCATGAATAGTTTCTTGATACTAATCTAACATTTCTTCAAAGAAATCTTTTCCTTCATCAGTAGAAGTATCATAAATAGAAATTTCAGTAAATTCAAGTTTCATACCGAATTTACCATATAGGCTATTCATTAATAATTTAGCTATTAGATTCATTGGATGACCTTTAGAATATTGTAATCTTAGATTGTATAATCTTTCTATATATTCTTTAAAGATATTACCTTTTTTAAATTCATATCCTTTCAAGATTTCGAAAGTATAACCATAATTCATTGCATTATCCATTTCTAAAGAATTTATCCAACCCTCCCAAGTTCCTAAACCAGCAATAGTTCTTATACCATTAGCTGTTTTAAGTCTTCTTTGAAGAATAGGATGTTCTAAATATTCTGGAGAACTTATTTTACAATAGAAGAATCCGTATGCATTAGGTTCTAGTTTTCTGATATCTCCTTCAAAATAGGTTGGTTTACCAACTGGCATTGGGCTATTAGCCATTACTGTTGGATATAAACTATTAGCATCATAATAGTACAGTTTAATTAATAAACTAATAGCTCTAATTAATAAACTACCTATTCTATTGTGTGGAATATATACATCTACGGCTCCTACGGACTCCTGTATAAGATTGTCTAATGTTGAATTCAGGTATTCCTAGTAATTGATAAATAGTATTTTCTTTCATATAATGAATTTTATAAATTTTCATAGCTAATGCAGGTAAAGTTAAAACTGAATGAATATTAACTTTGAATTCATTAAAGATCAATTCATTAAATTTAACTAATACTTGGTGTAAACATTGGCAATCCAATTTACAATATTTAATTGATTCATCTTTTAAGTTCCATGTAATACCAGAATTAAGCTTCTACTTAATAGGGTTAAGAGGGAATTGAACCCTAATTTGATAGACTTTGCAGGTCTACTACAGAACCATCTGTAAACTTAACTCTTTTTATTTTTGTTTCTTAAACTTCATTCTTTTATGTAAGTAATTGATATAATAATCTTTATATTTTTATAAAAAAATAACTTAAAAGAAGCGATTAGTAATAAATAAATTTTTATTATTATAGGGAAAAATTAAACCCAATTATTTTATATTTAATTTATTCAATATAAATTTATAAATATATAGTCTGAATGTAAATAAAATAAAAAATATTTTTCTTACCACACCTACTCTGCCCAGCATCATCTGTCCTGTTCTAAAGGATGGATGGAATAAGCATAGGAAGATAAGGATAGGACTAAATTATATAACCTTCTTATGCTTTGATCCTAAAGGAGGTTGGCCTTGTGGAGCTAGACCACTAACAATAAGCATAGGAAAACAATAGCTTTTTAATTTATGTTGAAAATTGTCACTATGTGAGGGTAGGGTTTTAAATTAGCAGATAAAAATAAAAATAAATAAAGCCTATAATTTAACGGTAGAATAATTTCTTGATGAGGAATCTGTAGAAGTTCAAATCTTCTTGGGCTTATAATAATAAAAATATAATTTCTAGATGAGAAAAATTATAGTTATAGTGTCATACAAAATAATAATATACTAAATATAATATTATAAAATATAATATATTAACATATAAGTTAAATTATTTATTAACTTAATAAAAAAATATTAATTTTTATCTCAAATTTCATTAATTAAAAATTAATATTTAAATATAACTATTGATAAATTTAATGTTCTTTACTTTACCAGTCTATAAATAAAGGGCAATACTAAAATAAATTATTCATTATTTAATTTTAATTTTTAAAATAGTAATGTTAATTTTATAATTAAATAAAAATGAGATTACTAAAATCACATGTTTTACTTAGATTATTTAATTCTTATGTAATTGATTCTCCAGAACCAGCAAATATCTCTTATTTATGGAACTTTGGTTCTTTATTAGGAACTTGTTTAATAATACAAATTTTAACAGGAAGTTTTTTAGCAATGCATTATCAACCTCATGTAGATTTTGCATTTTCATCAGTAGAACACATAATGAGAGATGTTAATGCAGGTTATATCATCAGATATTGCCATGCTAATGTAGCTTCATTCTTCTTTATTTTTGTATATGCACATATAGGAAGAGGATTATATTATGGATCTTATAAATCACCAAGAGTGTTATTATGGTCAATAGGAGTAATAATATTAATTTTAATGATGGCTATTGCATTCTTAGGATATGTATTACCTTATGGACAAATGAGTTTATGGGGAGCTACAGTAATTACTAATTTATTAAGTGCTATTCCTGTTTTTGGTCAAGATTTAGTAGAATTAATTTGGGGAGGATTTAGTGTAAGTAATGCTACATTAAATAGATTCTTCTCTTTACATTATTTATTACCTTTCTTATTAGCAGCTTTAGCAGTAGCTCACTTAATTGCTTTACATATACATGGTTCAAATAATCCTAATGGTATAACTTCTAATCCAGATAGATTAGCTTTCCATCCTTACTTTGTGTTTAAAGATTTAGTAACTATTTTATTATTCTTATTGGTATTATCTATTTTAGTTTTCTATTATCCTAACTTATTAGGACACAGTGATAATTATATTCCAGCTAATCCAATGCAAACTCCACCTTCAATTGTACCTGAATGGTATCTATTACCTTACTATGCTATATTAAGATCTATTCCTAATAAATTATTAGGTGTTTTAGCTATGTTTGGTTCATTATTAATTTTATTAGTATTACCTTTAACTGATGTATCTAGAATTAGAGGTTGCCAATTTAGACCTGCTATGAAATTAGCATTCTGGTTCTTTGTAGTTGATTTCTTTATCTTAATGTGGATTGGTTCTCAACACCCTAATTCACCTTATGTTGAAATTGGACAAATTGCTACTGCATTCTACTTCTCATTCTACTTAATTATTGTACCAGTTATCGGATTAGTTGAAAATACTTTAATGGATCTTGCTACAGATAATAAATAATTAAATTATTTTAAATTATGCTTAATTATCCCCCCCTCCTACGGACTCTGGCTATGCCAAAAATATTAGTAGGGTAGGTAGAAAAAGATATGACATTAACGCTCACGCTACCTGAATACATAATCAGCCTCACTCTTTAATTAAAGTTAGACACTTTTCAACTAAATCTCAGAAAACTTAGGAAATAGAATGAGTGACTTTGATCTAAATGAATGGTTAAGAGGATTTGTAGATGGAGAAAGTTACTTTCAAATATCAGTAAGAATTGATAGGCCGTTTACATTTAGATTTGTATTTAAAATAAAATTACATAGGGATGATAGACCTTTATGTTTTATCTTAATATTTTAATATAATTATTATTTTTTTATATTTTTATAATTACATAAACTTTTATCATAAAGAGAAGTTATAACAATTAAAAAATATAACTCTATAAGCAACCTATAATAAACAATATACTAGTTTATTCTATACTATAATTTTATATTCATATATTTTATATAAAAGAAATGTAAAAGTTTATAAATTAATAATTATAGTATAAGCATAGGTGTATACAATTATTTTATTTAAAAAATGTATGTAAATTATTTTATTCTCTTTGATCCTACAAATTTAGTTGCCTTAGCTACTTTAGAGATGTTACAACATTATGTAAATGTTGTTCCTAGTAATGGTTATGATATTATAGAATTAGCAGTTTTATTAGAAATGGTTTTAGAAAGATCTGGAAAACTTTGTATTACTCCAATGGCTGGAGGGTATATAAATAGTGTATTGGTTAATAATGTACTATACACCTTAGATCCAAATCTTATTTCTTCTTTTTGTTCTATATATTTAAATTAATTATTATTATAGTAGCTTTAAGCTTTATTATCCCCACCCAACACCACTAGCGCCTTAAGCTGGAAATAATAACCATAATTTAATTTAAAAGAAATAAGTAATAATTATGAGCTGAAATAGTTTAATTGGTTAAAACATATCATTCATGACGGTATAACAAAGGTTCGATACCTTTTTTCAGCTATTAACTTGATATTTTATATTACTTCCCCTTATTAAACTTATTATTTTTTACTTCTAATTTTTTTATAATTAATTATTTAAAAGTAATAGTAAAATTAATGTTGTTAATTTAATTTAGATAAATATAAAAATATTTCTATTTAATTTCCCAGCATCCTAAGCTTTTCTTAAATAAAAAAATATTCTAAATAGCAGTCCCTGCTTGCAAGCAAAGATAGGATAGCAGTCACTAGTCGCCTGCGGAGCTATGTGCGGGAGGGTAAAAATAAGAGCCCAGACTAAACTAACTTTATGCATAAGCAAAGACAACCTTTTATGCTTTAGCTAGGAGGGGTAGCTCCGTAAGGCCTAAGTTGTGCAAACTAGAAAATAATAATTCTTGTATAAAAAAAATAATTTCTCTTAGTTTAATGGTTAGAACTGCATTCTTCTAAAGTGTAAATTTTGGTTCGAGTCCAAAAGAGGAAAATCTAATTTTAATTAATTAACCATACAAATATAAAAATAATAGTTATAGTGTATTACAAAATAACAAATATTTTATTAAATAGGCCAGCCCTCTAGTAATAAATGTTACCCTATATAGATAACGCTTAGCATCCAGTCTTAGCTTCTTACCTTAGTTTCTCCATCACCTGTAGGCTTCTTAGCGATGCCTTGCAGAGCCAAGTAGGAGGATAGAAGGTTGGCGGTAGGGAGGCCAACGCCCTTTATTTAATAAAGACTCTTAGGGCTCCTCCTAGTCTATTTTTTATTTTTAAATATGCTAAGTAAGAGGGCTAAAGATATATTTGATAACTTAAAATCTTCATTGAAAGTTATGAAATATTAATAAAATACTCATTCATTTTTAATTAAATAATTAATTATTTATTTAAAATTATGAATAAAAAAATAATACCAATGATAAATAATAATTTAATATCAAATATATTAGATATATTAATAAATTTAATGGATGTATTAATAATATTATTACCTGTACTATTATCTGTAGCTTTCATGACTATTATAGAAAGAAAACAATTAGCTGCAATGCAAAGAAGAGTAGGACCAAATACTGTAGGTTATTATGGAGTTTTACAACCATTTAGTGATGCTTTAAAATTAATTCTTAAAGAAACAGTTATACCTTCTCAATCTAATAAAGTATTATTTTATCTAGCACCAGTATCAGCTTTAATATTCAGTTTATTAGGATGGGGAGTAATTCCTTTTGGAGAAGGATTAACAATATCAGATTTTTCATTAGGAGTCTTATATAGTTTAGCTTTATCATCTTTAGGAGTATATGGTATATTATTTGCTGGATGGAGTGCTAATTCTAAATATGCATTCTTAGGATCTTTAAGATCTACAGCAGCTATGATAAGTTATGAATTAATATTAAGTTCTGCAGTATTAATAATTATATTATTAACAGGATCATTTAATTATACAACAATAATAGAAAGTCAACAAGCAGTATGGTTTATTTTACCTTTATTACCTGTATTTATTTTCTATTTCATTTCTATCTTAGCGGAAACTTCTAGAACTCCTTTCGATCTACAAGAAGCGGAATCTGAATTAGTAGCTGGTTTCTTCACTGAACATTCAAGTGTACCATTTGTATTCTTCTTCTTAGCTGAATATTGTTCTATAGTATTATTTAGTACTATTACAGCTATTTTCTTCTTAGGAGGTTATAATTTCCCTGAATTAATTGTAAATGAATCTTATATAAATATTACATCTATAGTATTAGGTCTTAAAACATGTATATTCTGTTTTATGTTCGTTTGGTTCAGAGCTACTTTACCTAGATTAAGATATGATGCTTTAATTGAATTATGTTGGTTAAATTTATTACCTGTAGCTGTGGCATTCATTATTTTAGTTCCTAGTATTTTAGTTGCCTTTGATATAGCACCTTACTAAATTATTTTTATTTAATAATTTATCCCCCTAACTAACCTTTACTACCTTCAATGAATTTTAGAACCTTATTTTTATTTATATTAATAAATCTTATGATTAGACTATTCAATATGCTAATCAATTATTTATATAATTATCCTGTGTACAATGTAAACTATCATTATAGTTATGGTCACTCTGATTTCTTTTTATTCCAGTTCTTCTAATAAAAGAGCTAACCTTAAAAAAGTAAGAACAGAGGATGATCTTAAATTTATGTTAGGTTTTGTTTTATCATTATTAATTTTAATATATGATAAATATCCTGACGATAAATTTACTATTAAAATTAATATAGTAGAACTTACATCGGATAATAAATTTAATAGAATATTATGCCAGCCTAGAACATTTATATTTAAAGCTAGTGATCCTATTCAAATTAATGAATTATATAATTTAATTCTATGGAGTACGTATAGTCATAATAATAGTGTGGTTATTATTATTGAAAACCTAACTTATATGAGTTAGTTCTTCGAAGAAGCTCTCCTCCGGGGCCTAGCATAATTGGAGTAATGAATTAATTTCTTTAATTAGATAATTTTTAATTTTACCCCCTCCACTACCTCCTTTACTTATTTTCTAGTTTGTTAATCCGTTATTAACTTATAAAAAATATAATACTTGACTACTTGTGAGTTAATCCGTTACTCGCTCACTTTCGTTGTATTAAATTTAATCTAATTAAGTCCAGCAATTGCTAAAGTAAATAAAATCTAGACTTATTAAATTAAATGTAAAGGGTAGAATTATCGTAGACGGGGGCTATATTTTACACTGGGTATTTTCAATCCCTTCCCAAGTATTAAGTTTGGTGGTCTGGCTATGCTAAAGCATGCTGGCGAAGCAATGCAATGACCCTCCACCTTTGGCAGTTAAAGGTTTAATACTTAGTTTTACTCTATAATCTTCACAAACTTATATCTGGTATTATATCACCACTACTTATAAGCAATATAGAGAATAGCTACTATTTGAAGGCAGGAAACTTACTTTACCTAATCCTATTACTTAAAAGAACGTTTACTTTCTTAAATAAACATTATTATATTATCATAATAATTTCTACAATAGCCAAATATACTAATAATAAATTTTATAAATCTATTGCTTGGCTAATTAAATTATTTATTTTCGCCAATATAATCTTCGGTGTTGGTTATATTTTATATTTCTCACTTTCAGAAAGCTCATTTATTAATGGAGTATCTATTTATAATGATTTTATCAAATATTATTTAGATAGTTTATTGAAATTTTGGAATGATTTAATAAATATTGATATTGAAAACACTTTAATTAAAAATACTTCCAGCTTACAAAAAGAAGATATAAACGTTCAAATAAAAGAAGGAATTAAAGAAGCTTTAAAAGAAGTTATTGATGAAGCATTAGATAAAATGCATGAAGCTGAAACAAATAATAATAATTTAATAAAAAACATAGCTTTTACTAGCGGTGTATTATTTTTAAGTTATTTTATATTCATTTTACCTGGACCTAATATTAATCCAGAAGAATTAATTCAATATAATTGGTTTAATCAATCTTTAATAGAATTTAAAATTAATATATTTAATTTATTTGGTAATAATGGTGGAAGTGGAAATACTGGTGATACTTCAATTATTGAATCTACAATTTCTGAATCGACTATAAGACCTAATAGTCCTTCTCCCCTTACTACTGAAGCATCTACACAGACTGTAATTGATGGTTTAACTGTAAGTAGAATGATAGAATCTATGAGAATAGTAGAAAGAACTATACCAGAAGATGCATTTTCTATGATAACTGAACATTCTACAAATATTATAAAAGATCTAATTGAATAAAAGAAGATTGAAGATACTATTGATCTTAAGCCCACTCCAACTGTAAAATAAAATACAATTTACTAGGGTTTTACTGGCTATCAACTAAAATATGAATTAATTTATAAAATAAAAAAGATCAAAGGTACCAATAAGTTATAAATCAGGTTTTACCCCCTTTACTACTGAATCTTCAACACAAACTATAATGGATGGTGTTACAATTAGTAGAATGATAGAATCTATGAGTATAGTAAAAAGAACTATACCAGAAGATGCATTTTCTATTATAACTAACCATTGTACTACAACTATAAAAGAAATATATAATTTAATCCTTAAAAATGGCTTTAAATTCTCTAAATTAGCCCCTTCAAATATTCAACTTTTTAGGGGTAGAAAATTGGAAATTGAAATTTTATTTTGGGGCTAAGATCTTATTTTTATAATCTTTTCTGTTCAATTGTCATAATCTATTTAGTCGTGTGGTGCTAGGTTAGGTAATTGAGTGGGGGATAAGATTTATTTTTTAATAATATCTTTATATTTAAATGGTTTTGTTGAATCAAATATTCCATTTACATATATATTTTGTCTTTTATTTGAAGTAGCTTTAAGTGTATAAATTATACTTGATATAGAAATATTTGCATCAAATAATGATTTATAACCTTTTTCTTGTGTTAATTGTCTTGTAGCATCTTTAACTAGTAATTCTTGTAAATTATCAAAATTAATATTATGAATTGCATCTTTCATTAAACCTTTAACTTTAATTAGTTCTTTACCAGTATCTGTAATTAAACCGTAAACTTTAGGAGCTAGAAATACAGCTTTAGTGATTGTATGTTCTAGTTTTAATTGTCCTAGTTCACTACCTATCATATCGGAAGCTAAAGGTTTATTAATTACAATATTATCAGTATCAGAGTAATATAATTTGAAATCGGGGTTATTTTTGAATTTAGACATATGTATTCTAGCATAAGCAGTTACAGCAGCAGCAATAGCAACATTAGACATAACAATTCTATTACTTGATTTAATGTGAGATTCACAAACCATATTCAACTGTCTTAATACTCTATGATTAATATTAGCAGAAAGTAATAAAGTAGAATAATTATCATTAATTTTAAGTACTTCTTTAACAATTCTAGTGGATAAATATTTTGGTAGATTATTGTTAGATACATTAACTGTTTCAATAAGATCTTGTCTTCTACCAAAGTAACCGTATAAACCATTTAGATGTTATTTAGCAATAGCTTTTTGAGCTCCAGTGGAAATTATTTTTAAAAAGGATACTATTGATAAAATAAATGTTTATTTAAGAATTTAAAGATTGTTACGAAATATTTATAAAATTAGCTTATTTTTATATTTAATTATTTTTTTAAGTAGGGGATAATATATAATTATTATATTTTAGATTTATTTTTAGAAATGAAGATAGGTGCTATCATAGCTAATAATAAAATTACACTAGTAATTATTAATAAGAAAGCACCAGTAGTATAAAGGTGTTGTCCTATAGCTTCAATTTGTAAGAAATTAGTAAATGTAGTATCAGCAATATTAGGGTTATAAGCAATATTAACAGAATTAATAGCAGATATTTCAGAATTAAATAATAAACCATTAAAATTTGTTAAAGTATCTAATAATACAGAAATTATAGATACATTATTAAAACTAAATGGCATTATAGTAAAGATTTCATAAATAAATAATGATCCAATTGCTAAAGCTAAAGGTAAATTTTTTGTATATTGTGAACCTGTTTCTAATATATCAGTTAATTTAATATTAATCATCATAATTACAAAAAGGAATAATACTGTAATAGCTCCTACATATACTATAATATAAGATATTCCTATAAATCCTACACCTAATAAGATTAAATATCCTGCGGCATTTACAAATACAGAGATTAAAAAGATTACTGCTATTACGGGATTTTTAGATGTTATAACTAAAACACTAGAAAGTAAAGTACCAAAAGCTAATATATCTATTAAAATATTTTTCATTTGTATTTAATTAGTTATCATTTACTACTATTACCTCGTCAAAGGCACCCAACCCTACATATTTTCTTTTACCCTCCTAGGCTAAATAATGCAGAGAGATTATATTTTTATTGTAAAGTTTGGGTTTTTCTATAGGAGTGATTTTTATTCATAATTTTAATTAAATAATTAATTATTTAATTAAAAATGAATGAGTGTTTTATAAATATTTCATAACTTTCAATGAAGATTTTAAGTTATTAATATATCTTTAGTCTTAAATATGTCTATAAATAAGTCTAATGCTTATCTTAAATTTAATTATATTGCCTATTAATAGGCACTGCTGTTTATATAAATACCTATAACCTTTCTAATTTCGCAACCTTTAATTTTAAACCCTCCCTCACATAGTTGCGTAGCCAGAGAAGGGTGGGTATATTTGGCTAGAGTTAAATAGCTAGTCAGGGTAGCATAGTCAAAGTTATTATTGGTATAATAGCAAGAATATTTAAACATTAAGTTAAAACAAATTTTATTTTGTAATACACTATAACTATTTTTATTTATATTTTGTATTTTTTATTTGTATATTTTATTATTTTCTTTTGGATTTGAACCAAAATTTACATTTTCGAAGAATGCAGTTCTAACCATTAAACTAAGAGAAATTATTTTTTTTATACAAGAATTATTATTTTATGTGAAATTAGCTAAGGCTGCACACATAACCAACCTAAGGTTCATCCTTCCTGGCGAAGCATGGAGGGTTGAAAGGAGCTAACCAGAATTAAATAGAAATATTTTTATATTTATCTAAATTAAATTAACAACATTAATTTTACTATTACTTTTAAATAATCTATTATAAAAAATTAGAAGTAAAAAATAATAAGTTTAAAAATATTTTAACTTAAAAGAGATTCTATATATAAAATAATGAATATAATAAAGGGGAAATCTGATAACGGTAATCAGTTGTATTTGCATTACAAATATGATAGTTCGAATCTATCTTTCTCCAGTTAAATTTTAATTAATATAAATGACAAAAATAAAGCCTCGGTTGCTTAGTGGTCAAAGCGCTATTCTGAAGATATAGATATGTGAGTTCAATTCTCTCCCAAGGCAAAGGCCGAAATAGTTTAATTGGTAAAATAAATTCCTTGTAAGATTTAGATATTGGTTCAATTCCAGTTTTCGGCATATAATTATTTAAAAATAAAAAATAATTGAGTTGTAGTTTAACTTGGGAAAACACCATTTTTTGGTAATGGCCTATATCAGTTCGAATCTGGTCAACTCAGAATAAAAATATAATTAATTATTTATAGAATTCTTTGGCCCTCCACTCTACTATAGCTAAAGCATGAAAGTAAAAGGGCTGGGTCCTTCCGTAGGATGGATGCCGCCGCACACAATTAAAATTAGAGGTGGAAGGATAGTTAGGAAGCAGAACTCGAGTGGTTGAGTGTCTCCCTTTTAAGGAGAAAGTCCTGGTTCAAGTCCAGGTGGTTTCAAAATAAATATCTAAAAGAGAATTAAATAAAAATATAATAAATAATTTAAGGGCAGGTGATCCGATTGGTAATGGTGATTCTCTGTAAAAGAATTGGTTAATAGCCGTAAAAGGTTCGATTCCTTTACTGCTCAATATAATTATATATTTATATATTTCCTTATTTATAATTGAAAGTAATTACTATTTAATATCTACCGTAACTACAGTTTCGTAACCTAGCATACCTTTTTTATATCCTCTCATGAATCCTCCTTGTGCTTCTGTCCTACCTTCGGAAGGTTGAATGCTAGGATAGGAGGAGCTAGGCGCTGGTGGGGTAATATTAAAACATTAACATCATAAGACTGTAGCATAATTGGTTAATGCAGTTCGCTCATAATGGATTTTATAAGGGTTCAATTCCCTTCGGTCTTAATAATAAAAATTTAATTAAATAAAAGAGAGTAATATATCAATATATTTATAAACGTAAAATAAATTATTTATAAAAAAAATATATAAATTAATTAAAGGGTATTTGGTCGAGTCTGGTTTATGGCACTCGTCTTGAAAACGAGAACTTGAATAAAGTCGTGAGTTCAAATCTCACAGTGCCCGTATAAATTTATTTAATAATATAATATTATTTACCCCCTTATTATTTTATATAATATATTTAACATTTAATCACAAAAATAATAATTTTAAAAGAGTTAATAACTATTACTATTTATAGTAAATACAATACAATAATATTCATTAAAGAATATTGTTAAAAAAAAAAGTAAGAATTTAATTTTGGTTCTGATTGAACGTTTTTCAGTAGTTTTGAGACATGCGAATCATTGTTAATCTAAAAATTATTAAAGACTATTCTTAGTCAAAGTAAAACTTAAACTAAAGATTAGATCGTAAATTAATAATGGCTAAATTAATAAGGTGTAAAGGTGAGGATAGTAAATAAGATACCCTAGAGTCTCCGTAAATAGGAGATATTTTTATTGTAAAATAAGAAAATAAATAAGCTATATTTATGAATAAAGGAATAATTCTGCTTTAGGATTCTATTTATTTCGATTAGGTAGTTGGTGGGGTAAAGGCCTACCAAGCCCACGATCGATAGCCAAGCTTGACAGAGCAAATGGCCACATTGGGAATGAAATCTCCCAAGTAGTTACTACTACCAGCAGTCGAGAATATTAGTCAATGCTCGCAAGAGTGAACTAGCTAACTGAAATCATACTTGTGTCAAGTGTGATAACGTAAGGGAAGATAATGACATTACCTTACTATTAGTGTTGTCCAAATCTGGTGCCAGAAGACTCGGTAAGGCCAGAGACGCAAACGTTAGTCGTCCTAATCAGGCGTAAAGGGTGTATAGGCTGCTTTAAACTTTATTCTTTTTCTAAAGCCTCAATCTGAGCTTCAATCACTACCAAGAAGGTGGTTTACCAATTAGGTAATAGAGAGAGGGTGAAGAAAATATAGACTAATAATTTTATTACTTAAATTATAAAAATATTAAGAAAGGAATGAACTAATAAAAGCTAGAATCAAATAGAGGATATATTAAATAATATTTAGAGGAGGGGTGATATCCACAGATACTAAATGGAATATTAAGGGTGAAAGCTTTTTATCTACTAATGATTGACGCTGAGAAACGAAGGTGAGTATAGGAAATAGGATTAGATACCCAGATACCGCTCTCTGTCAACGATGAATGGTGGTCGCCAGTTATAAAAAATTGGTGGCTCTGTTAACACGATAACCATTCCGCCATGTGAGTACGACTGCAAAGTTGAAAACAAAAAAATTAGTCGGTCTCGAAGCAAACGAAGTGAAGCATGTTATTTAATACGATAATCCGCGTAAAACCTTACCAGTTCTTGTATAACAAAAGTTTTTATTTATTTATTAACTAAAAATAATTTTGTTACAGGTGTTGCATGGCTGTCGTCAGTCCGTATTGTGAGAAGTGAGGTTAACTCCGCTAACGGACGAAATCCCTGTTGTTAATTTATACTTAACAATTAATGATACTGATAGAGTATTATTTGGGGCTAAGACAAGTCGTTATGGCCCTTATGAACTGGGCTATAAACGTGCCACAAAAACTTTTACAAAGTGAAGCGAATTCGTTCCTTTAAATTTAATATGGCTATTTGCGTAAGTAAATAAGTATATTATTATTTTATTTTAAAAATAGGGAAATAAGGATGAGGTAATCATTAAAAAAAGTTATATTTAGTCAGATTGTCATCTGCAATTCGGTGACATGAAGAAGGAATTTCGAGTAATCGTTGATCAGTAAGCGCAACGGTGAAGAATGCATTCGTGATGAACTAACTGTCTGTCGCTGGGAAGAAGCTTAACTTGGAGGAAACTGGAGCGAAATTAAAACTTTTATAAAGGTTTTTAAAGTTCTTTATATTTACCGAATAGAACACTTTTGTTAAGATAATTAGCTTTAGTTAATTCATTTAAGTAACATCTCAAAAGTCATAGCAAGGTAGCCGTACTGGAAAGTGCTGCTGGAAAATAAATTATTTTATCCCCCATACCTAGCATAGCTGCTTCTGCTCCGCAGCCGAAGGATGCCATAAGCAGGGACTAAGGCTATAATTTAATAATATTAATATATAAAAGCATAAAGAAATATAAATTGAAAGGGGTTAGCTGAGTGGTTTAGCGATAAATTTACACTTTATAGACAGGGTTTCGATTACTCTACTCCTTAATTATTACTAATTTATTTTTAAAGGCCTAATAACTCCGGGCTAATTTAAAAAGCACATAGGGCAAGATGCTAGCGAGTGTGCCGAAATGGTAGCCGGGTGAATCTTAGGAATTCATGATTTTATCGTAAGAGTTCAAGTCTCTTTACTCGTAAATAAATAAATTTATAAATAACAAATTACATCTTTAGCTGAATTGGTACTGTGATTATCTTTTAAATAAATAATTATTGGTTGATAGGTGACCCTAAGCTCCCTGACCAGCTATAAGACATTATAATTTTTATAAAAATTTAAATAAAAGAAATGGATTAAAGATTATATAAAAATTATTTAATCCAGAGTTATGTTATCTCTATGTTAAGTTATCCTTAATATAAGTAAGGGTGTGTCCCTATGTTTTACATGCCTCTGCTGTGCTTCTTAGCTTAGCTTCTTACTGCATCTTGTCGAAGGACAATGCAAAGGAAGAATACAGGGATAGAAGTTACTAGGTGCAATTGTTAAACACTTCCTATTTTATAGTATTATAATTGTCCAATATTTGGGCTAGGAAGAGATAAGTACAAACCAAGTTTAAAATCAAACTGTGTTAAACAGAAAATAAATAAAATGTTACATAATACTAACACAAATTTAATAATTAATTCGCCATTAGAACAATTCGAAGTAACAAGTTTACTAGGATTAAATGCTCCAATTTTTGGTTATTTAAATATAACTTTAACTAATTTAGGTTTCTATTCAGTATTTGTATTATTTTTAATAATAGGAATACACTATATGGGAAATAATGAAACAAAATTATTACCTAATAAATGGTCAATAGGATTAGAAAGTATCTTTGCAAGTATAAATGCTATGGTAAGAGAACAATTAGGTAAAGAAATATATTTACCATTTATTTACTCATTATTCTTCTTTATTTTAATAGCTAATTTAACTGGTAATGTTCCTTATTCTTATACTGTTACAACTTCTATTATTGTTACAATTGGTTTATCATTTACAATTCTTACAGGTGTAACTATTTTAGGTTTATATATCCATAAATTACATTTCTTCTCATTCTTTGTACCATCTGGTACACCATTAGCATTAGTACCTTTATTAGTTTTAATTGAAACTGTTAGTTATTTAGCTAGAGCATTCTCTTTAGGAATAAGATTATTTGCTAATATGGTTGCTGGTCACACTTTACTTAAAATATTATCTACTTTCTTATACCAAATGTTTAGTAGTAGTATAATTGTAGCTGTGTTAACTTTAATACCATTCTCTATTTTCTTAGCTTTAATTGGATTAGAATTAGCTGTTTCTTTAATTCAAAGTTATGTATTTACTTTATTAGTATGTTCATATATTAAAGATGCTATAGAATTACACTAATTATTATTTAATCTAAAATTTTATTATTAAATTACCCCATACCTAGCATTGCTGCTTCGCCAGCTAGCAGGGACTAAGTTCTTATTTTTTAAGTAGAAGGTGGTACCATCCACCCCTCACCTTTAACTTTTAGTAATCTTTATTAGAAGACCTTAAGCCACCTATTTAAACTCTAAATTGATATTAGATGCTTTAATTGCCATGATTATTTAGATTTCTAGATATAGTTTTCAAACTTTTTATTTTCTTATTATATCTTATAAAAGTAGATAGAAGTTATATCATCCTATTTTCTACATTAAATTTTGATAATAGCACAGAATCTTTAGTATAATTGGTAAAATACTAGTTTAGTCGGGCTAGAGATGCCAGTTCGAGTCTGGTAAGATCCGTATAAGACTTATTTATATAAAATTCCTCTAAAAAAAATAAGGGTGAGAATAAAAATTTAATGCCTTATTAAGACATTTCTTTACTAACATCAGTTAGGTTTTTAACAATTACAACTACATCTAAATAATACAAATAAAGATATATAAAATAAACAATGAACTTTTCATGTGTAAATTATAAGAATTTGTAATATTTTTCTAATAACATAAAATAAATATCATAAAAGAGAAGTTAATATTATAAAAATATAACTCTATAAGCAACCTATAATAAACAATATACTAGTTTATTCTATACTATAATTTTATATTCATATATTTTAATTCAAATATTATTTAAAATATTATAAATTAATAATTATAGTATAAGCATAGGTGTATACAATTTAATTAAAAACAAATGAATAATATCAAATTAAATAAATTTCAATATCATCCATTTCATTTAGTAGAAAATTCTCCATGGCCAATCTTATTAAGTTTTTCATTGTTAAGTTTAACAACAGGAGCAGTGATGTACTTACAAGGATATCCTAATGGAGGATTATTATTAACTTTAGGATTCATTTTAACAGTTTCAGGTATGGGATTATGGTTTAGAGATGTAATAACAGAAGGTACATATGAAGGACACCATACAAAACAAGTACAAAAAGGATTAATCATTGGATTAGTTCTATTTATTGTAAGTGAAGTATTTGCTTTCTTCAGTGTATTCTGGGCTTTCTTCCATTCTAGTTTATCACCAGCTATAGAAATAGGAGGAGTGTGGCCACCTTTAGGAATTACACCTTTAGATCCATTTAGTATTCCTTTATTAAATACTTTCTTATTATTATCATCTGGAGCTTTTGTTACTTATGGTCACCATGCTTTAATTGCTGGAGATAGAAAAGGTGCTATTTTTGGTACTCTAATTACTATAATCTTAGCTGTGGTATTCACTGTTTTACAATATATTGAATATTCTGAAGCAGGATTTACTATAGCTGATTCAGTATTTGGTACAGTATTCTTTGCATCAACAGGATTACATGGTTTACATGTTATTGTTGGAACTATCTTTATTACAGTAGGTTTCATAAGAATATTAAATTATCATTTAACTGATACTCACCATATCGGACATGAATCTGGAATCTTATATTGGCACTTTGTAGATGTAGTTTGGTTATTCTTATTTATTGCGGTTTACTACTGGGGAGGTAACTAACTCATTCTATTGCCTTATTCGAGGCCTGCCGGCCTAAAAATAATTATTCTTTAAATTATAAATTTATATTTATCCCCTTTTTTAAATGAGAGGTGCGTAGCAGGAGTAGTATAGGGTTCCCATTTTCCACTTTCACATGCTAGTCACCTAACTTTATTCTATTTTTAGAGGGATTTATAATACATTTAGAGTTTACTACTTTTACTAAGTTTTACTATTTTTACATTTTACGGCTATTTTAGAAAACTCAGTTTATGTTTTCATTTTGTCCAAGGAAATAGAATGAGTAGTCTTTTTTTTGGCGATGCAGCAAGTGGCCCAGCCTAGTAGTAAAGCAGGGTGGCCCACTATTCGTAGTCCAATGAACAAGATCAGAGATGTCCGGAGGTTTTATAAAGCTTAAGAACTGAAAGTCGCCGGAGGCTGGAAAAGGGCTAATTAAGCTTTTAAGATTATTCAGTAGTATATAGGATAAGTGACCAGCCACCCACCCACAACCTAGCCACCCCCTCTCTCCACAATAATGAGAAAATCACCTAAAATTAATATAAAAGAGTATATTACGAATATATCATAAAATTAAATTATTAGCTACCATCTGTTTCCCGAATACATCTAACCTAAAGAAGGATTGACCTAACAGTGCTTAACATGAGCTATATAAGCTAAATTCATTTAGTATAAAATTTATTTTATGGAGCAAACCTCGCTCAAGGGTGTATGACACTTCTACATCAAGCAAATAATTAATTCAAATGATTAAATTACAATCATATTCTATTAACAATTTACCAATAACTAACGAGTTATTATCAGTATATATAAACAAATTCTGGCAAGATATTTTCGAATCTATTAAAGATACAAAGCACTTATATTTAATGTGTAAAGTACAATTCGAATCAGAGGAGATGGGTTATAGAACATTAGGTCACTTATTAAAAACAAATTATTCAGATAAAGAACTATTTATAGAATATATATCAGAGAGATTAACCGTTTTAAATGAATCATATATCACCCTTCCGATAATTAATATTTCATTTTCATATATAATTAAAGATGGTGTAACAACAGATTCAGATAGAGCCCTAAGTCAAGAAACTGATAATATCTCATATAGTCATAGATTTAATAATATGGAGTTACCAATAACTATGGATCCATCAGAATACGGAACTATACTATTAACTAATAATATAACATTAGATGGTGATAACTATCAAAGATATATCGTACAAAATAAAAATAGAACCTTTGAGATAGATGTTTCAAGTAATGGTTTAACGAATAAAGTAAGAATATTAGGAAGTATAAATCTTTCGTGGGTGGATACAAAATTAGATAGTAGTATTCTTAACTATTTCATGAGAGAAATTAAAAAGTCAACTATATATTTTATGAATGGTGAAGTAGTATTAAGAAAACAACAACTTAATGCAAAACCATTTAGAAAATAATATTAAGCTTATTATGGCCTCTGGCCACCTTTGTCATGTAAATAGCTTTAATAGGACTTACAGTTCTTAAACTTAGTGCACTAAACTTATTTGATTATGTTCTGCCATCCGGCCTCGACTTTTTTCTTTAAACGTTAATTAAAAAATCGTGAATTATCGAGATTTATAACAAAATTTTACATTTTATCTAAAAACCTGCAATCTATTGTACTGTTTTTAAATAACTCTTTTTTGAGGTATGCAGTTTATTTTTTGACTTTTACCTTAATTTAGTTAGTGTTCAACCTAGATTAGATAAATTTAATTACTTAATTTACCCCTACCCAAAGCTAAAGGGTTAATAATAAAAGAAGGCTATAAATTGTAAATATAAATTACAATTATACATTGCAAATATAAATAATAAATATTTGTATCGGTCTAGAAAACTATTAATTATCTGTCTAGCATTGCAACAACATCTCCCTGCAGCTTTAGCCCTCCAGAGTACTTTGCGCTTTAAAATTTAGCCTGGTGCCAGATCACAGGAGTGACCCGTGTCCACCTAGATCACTAGAGGGTTGAGTCGGTTTAGGGTGAGGGAAGGTTGGAGACCGCAAGACAAAAAAATAATTAAAAAATAAAAATCATAATATTCAATGTATCCTAAAGGAATAATACAAATACAAACCATGAATCTATCATTACTTTTATTTTTAGTAGGTATTTTGGGATTTATATTAAATAGAAAAAATATAATTCTAATGATTATTGCGATAGAATTAATGTTATTGTCTGTAACATTATTAATATTAATTTCTAGTTTTAGTTTTGATGATGGAATAGGACAAACTTTTAGTATCTTTATAATTTCAATAGCTGGTGCTGAATCAGTAGTAGGTTTAAGTATTCTTGTAGCATATTATAGATTAAGAGGAAATATTTCATTAAGAACATAATGTATTTATCAATTTTAGTTTTACCTTTATTAGGTTCTTTTGTATCAGGATTTATGGGTAGAAAGATAGGTGTTACAGGAGCACATATTATTACTTGTACTTGCTTAATTTTATCATCAATATTAGCTTCAATAGCATTCTATGAAGTAGGTTTCTGTGGTTCACCAGTTTCTATAAATTTAACTAGTTGGATCGATTCAGAATTTATGTCTATTTCATGGGAATTCCTATTTGATCAATTAACTGTTTCTATGTTAATTCCAGTTTTATATATTTCATCTTTAATTCATATATTCTCTACAGATTATATGGCTGAAGATCCTCATAATCAAAGATTTTTCTCTTATTTATCATTATTCACTTTCTTTATGTTAGTTTTAGTTTCAGGTGCTAATTTCTTTGTAATGTTTATTGGTTGGGAAGGTATTGGAGTAGTTTCTTATTTATTAATTAACTTCTGGTTCACAAGAATTCAA
>Ga0307513_10001112_pt1 | contig 38944 bp, 47 predicted proteins | sample 15_EM_MG_FD_202174 | JGI IMG/M metagenome (GOLD analysis project Ga0307513, IMG submission 202174) | Populus trichocarpa ectomycorrhiza microbial communities from riparian zone in the Pacific Northwest, United States - 15_EM | ecosystem: Host-associated > Plants > Roots > Unclassified | place...
CTTGGGGGACGCGCCCCCATAGTGTCTGGTTAGGTGTGATTTGTGTCTCTCAGTAGGTGAGACCCCAAGTTTGTGCTTAGGTCCGAGTATCCATAGAGGGACGTTGGGAGCAGAGCACGTCCTAGTTCCAAAGTGGCTGAGGGAGAAAAGTAGATTCGACCCGAGGCAGGCGAATTTGTTCGAGTGCGGAACAAACTCATTTGGATTGGCCGACCTTGGTCTCAACCCGCAATCCACGACAGACCCGAGCGGGGCTGGCGCCGTTGAGACTCAGCCACCAGGGCCCAATGTTAAAGGTATAGGTATGACCCCTCTCACATACACAGCATTTCTGATGCTTTTATCAACACAGTACCCCAAAACCGCCAACAGACTATCTCATCAGAGATCGGTGCCCATTCTGGGACGAGCTACCCCCATACAAATGCGACCAAGAGCCCTTTAGGGGCCTCTGGGAATCCTGCTACACTCCCCGTCGTGTCGTCAGGACAAGTGAGCAGCACTTCTGACATATCGATACCATCGGGAGCATCAACGTTGCAAAATGAAATGCCCACAAGGTGGAAGCATACCGCGTCAAACGGTGACTTCGCCAACTGCCGATATGCCGAGTCCTCATGAAGGAGGGTATTCAGGTGAAAATCTAGTGTCACGCCTCAGGGTTCTTCACTTGGAGCTATTTAGCCATCCGACAGCACTCAGGTTGACAGCGGGTGGAACTCCGAGACAGCTGTCAACCTTCAAGTAGTGGTCATTTGACACGTCACGTGCTGCCGCATGACGTGGGACCCGGGACACCTGCCTACCATGCTTGCACCTTTCTCTGCCTCACTTCGTCGCTGCCTACCAACGAGACGTCCACCCCTCGAGCAATGATTGCGCCATCTTTTGGGAGCGTCATTAGCATGAAGTGCCCATGGTTGCGAGCTTTAGACGACCTCTAGGTTTGCCACCCGGCAGCACTACCACTGGGACCGAAAAGGACTCTGGTGCGGACTATGCCGATTTGGAGAGATGTGCCGATGGGAGATCAGTTGTGCATCACCAACCTAGGACGTTGGAAGCTGCCGTCATCAACAGCGCCCATATGACCGGAAAGGCCTAACCGAGGGACGTGCTGTGGGCTCCTGCCCGCACACACCAGCGTGTTACTCTTCACCATGCTTGCCCTGATGATTGGTGTGGTGTTCATTGGTGTTACGGGGTGAACTTTGCCCAAAATGGTGCGTCTCTTGTCCCAAAAGGTTGGCCATATGCTGACATATGACACGGCATGTCGACTTCCTTGTTACTGTATCCTCTCTATTACTTTAGGCATTCCTCTTCGTCGCCTGTTTGCTCGGGTACGTTCGCTTTTATCGCCATCCTCCCCCGCAACCCGCTGGATACTCACACAATTTACAGACTCTATGCGACCTGGAGAGACCACCTAGAACTGTTCACCGTCTTCTGCTTCACATTTCTCTACCATTCGGTTCTCACCATCGCCTTCTTCGTCGCTGCCTACCAACGAGACGTCGACCCCTCGAGTGAGGTTTACTTGAATCGTGGACTAGAACCGGGTTGTACAGTCCCAGTTCACCTTGTGCTCGTGATCATGACAGTTGGCTTGTGGTGGTGTAAGGTCATCGCAGTTTGTGAGTGCCCTCACTTTTCAATACTCCCTCGAACGCATCTAACCGTCCTCCTAGACGCTCCTTACGTAATGTACAACTACCGCTGTACCCTTCTCTCCCGCTCCCAACATTCGTCCTCACCCACACAAACAAAATCCAGTACGAATTCCCTGTTCCCTTCCACGCCCGTCCGTCGCTTGCCCTTCTTGCCCTTCAAACCCAAGTCCAATGCCTTTGCCAAGTCCCTCCAGCATGCCCGTCCCTGGCCACCAACAAACATCCCAACCATAAAGATTGACCTCGCCTCGGACCAGTCCTCTGCCTCGTCCTACTCAAACGGCTTGTCTAGCACCAGCTCAGCGGGCTTTGGGTTTGCGACCAAGTACCCCTTGCTCCGGACAGTGCTGCTCGACCCGATCGGAGAGAATTTGAAAGCAGCGCTGGAGCGGGAGAGGAAGAAAGGCAAGGGGAAGGAAACGGAGAGGGAAAGAGAGGAGGCGGATTTAGGGCTAGTACAGGGCGGGATGAGAGTGGGAGGGACAAGGTGGTTGAGATACCGAAGTTGCCCAAGTGTTCAAGTCTTGGGTCTGATTACAGGCGCTGGGCATGTACCCCTGTGGTTCTAGTGACACTCCGATGCTTTCTGTCAACCGCGGACTCATGCTCACACATTTTCATTGTCTCATTCCACACCCTGTATTTTAGAATCTGAACTGACAAGCTTTGAATGACCATATCTTCATTCTAAGTTCTGCTCATCCTGTCTAATGTCCTAAAATTGTACTACAAGCAACTACCATCAGTATACACAAGACAATACGCACTTCACCAGTACATTTATTCAGCGGGTTTTCCTACCCTACGTGCACTGGCCAGCTCCCAGCCTCACAGTCATTGGTCGCGTGACAAAGTGATCACATAACCAGAAAAGTCCATAATATTCACAATAGTAACTACAAGTAGTATACATAAGAATACCATGAGACTGATACTTTCATAGCGTCCTTTCAGCTGCCCACGCAAGACATTTCATGAGGCAGGTGTCCCGGGTCCCACTATGGTTGCACCCCAGCCTCACTATCATGCGGCAGCATGTGACGTGTCAAATGACCACTACTTGAAGGTTGACAGCTGTCTCGCTGTCAACCTGAGTGCTGTCGGATGGCTAAATAGCTCCAAGTGGTTCTTCTCGGGAAATACCAAGCACGCCCAACCCCGCCTCGCGAGTGTCGCCGAGCACACCAATACCCACCACGTCTCTGAGACGACATACTCCTACCGCCCTGCTCCTCGCCGTCACCGCCTCAGCCGTCCAGCCCACCGTGAGTGTACCGTATAATCCATTGCAACCGAACCAAACGCTGAGCCTCGCCAAAGCAGCCAGTCTGTAACTTTGTGCACTCTCTCCTCGGAACTGAACAAAACAATCCTCCCCACACACATCTCGTCCACGAAGCTCCAAATCTCACACCACCCAGGTCCTACGAATTCCGCGAAATGACTCTTGGATGTCGATTTGGTATGGTGTTCAATATATACTACCGCCCCTATGATGCTCACAAACACACGCTTTCACGCTCTCTAGTCACCACGGACCAGTGGCTCACCACCCGCGTCGATACATCATGGACCGTCTCACAAGTAAAGCTTCATATGCTCACAAAGTTTTTTGGTGCCCGCAGAGACCAGCTCAAGGCCTTCAACCATCCCGGCGAATCCTACACCGAATCGACGTGGTCTAGCCACTACGGAGGTCCACGAAGTCAGGGCCATATCCACTTCAAACCAGTCCCCGGCCGTCTTCGCATTCCACGAATCCACTGATCTCGACTCATTGAATTCAAATACTCGCTACCAGCCGCCTTCTGGGCCTGTTGAATCCTTCGGCATCAAACCTGACATCCCCTCGCCCTCCCACTTTACACAGAGTGTTCCCCCCATGTATCAAGCCCACCTCACCTCCGAGACCGACACTACCAAAGGCCTGAACACTGACCATCATCTGCCGCGTCTTGGTTTCGGTGTCGCTATTGCCCCTCCTGCGATGACAAATCTCAACGTGAACAAAGTGAACGAGGACCTGCTCGACGAGCTGCTGGACCAGCTCGAGACCGACGCAAAGGAACACGTCCACAAGATGACCGAGAAGTATTGTCGCATGCGCTTCTTATCCGTACGTAGCATATCTATTTTCAACGCCCTGTACTCCTCCCTCCCCTATACCCTCTCTTCAGTGCCCTTAGACTGAGTTCACCCGCCGGAAGCAGGGTGATATCCTTGACGATCGCATGACGTTGATGGAGTGCCGAATACAACCGTCTGAGCTCCTCGAGATGCAGGGAAGATCTCGGTTCTTGTAGATCCCGCGACGTGTTTACATCGATACACTGGGAAAGCCCGGTCGGGGTCCGCACGCGCGGCAGGGGCGACCTACGGGGCATCGAGGGTATTAAGAAGCTCGCCAGGGTGGAGCGCGAGGAGAAGATGCAGCAGGAGCTCCAGTGCGACTTGGCGGTCGCGGTCGAGTTTGTGGGTAATCCCGCAGACGAGCTGCATAGGGAGTCTAGGCGTGCAGTTGCACCGACGGCCCTTCCGTGGAAGGACACACTCGAAGCACGTGCGAAGGAACATGAAGAGAAACGGGGGAAGCTATTGCAGAAGGCCGAAAGAGAGGAGATGAAGAGACAGAAGCGGGACATCAAAGAGGTTGCGATGTAGAGGCGGAAGAAACGGTTGGCGATCGTTGACGGCCATCAGCTGAATTTGTGGAAGAACCGGGAGCAGAGTTGGGATTGAAGGAGAGTGGTTGAAGTCTCGGGTATGCCAACCCATTCTTACGTACACTATTAATCACTAACTCACCCTTTCTTGTAGTCCCCAAGCGGCGAAAACAGCCCGAGTTTCCACTCTGCTCTGCTCTGTTGCCCTCAAGCATTCAAACGCACTCAACGTCATTCGGGTAAAAGAGAAGCAAAGGGGTGCCATGGAAGAAGGAGCAAAGGTAAAACAGCCATGACGACCTCCATATTCGATTTTCCATCACTCCACGAAGCACTCTACCCCGCCGGAGCGGCTGCAAAAGCGGCGGCTAGGCTCAAGAGGGAGCTCAAAAAAGCGAGCAAGAACTCGGCTCTCCGCAGCTCTACCTCGTTTTCAAAGCTGCCATTCAACTCGTCGGACCCATTTAATCAAGGAGTTGGGTTTGGCACCAGTACACTAGATGGTCCTGGTCCTGCTACGCTGTTCCTGCGTTTGCCAGATGAACGATGGACGTCCCTCCCACCATGTTCATCATTCCGCTCTTCACACACAAAGATCACGGCCTAATGGTTCTTCACCGTTCGGGATACAGCACTGGAAAACCTGTCCAGGATTATACACCGCTCTGCTGGCAAGTATCCGCTCAACCAGAAACGCAGGCGTGGAGGTACCCTAAGCGAAGGTGGGCGCAGGGAGGAGGTCACGCACCTAGACGCTGTGGACGCTGCTTCTACCATGGCCACGAAGCCGGAAACCAAGTTCCATCCATACCCTGAGTGGCAGGAGAGGATGCTCCAGAACTGCGTCGCTTCTGGGCGACACGGGTTCCTCACATCCCCTGCGTGGGGGCAAAGTTGAACCCTAATACGGGGGAATACGAGCTGCCTCGGAAGCTGCAGAAGTCGCAACAGAATGGGGAAGCGGAAGGCGAGGGAGAGGGAAAGGAGCCGCTGGACGAAGGAGAGAGTGAGCCGGTGAGTCTGATGAGTGATACTGAATGGGAGGGGTGGAGGAGAGAGCTCGATTTGGAAGGACCCACTCGACCTAGTTCGCTGGGCTTGAAGGTTGCTCAGGACGTAGTCCGTGGACTTCCGAGAGTACGCAACAGTCATATGTGACCCAGTTGGATGGTCTTCTACGAAGTAGGGGACGAAAGAACACGCTCATATCGGGAAGAAACAAGGTGTTGGAGGGAATTGTCAAGCGGACCACACATCCTCGCGGTCAATGAAACGCCCTACATCTACTAAATAATAATAATAATAATTCAAAATTAAAGGAGTATCAACAATACTCTAGAACTAATGTCTGTCCTCAAGAGTTGGGCACTATCCTATTTCCCTGTGATCTATGGTCGCCTACCGCTTCGGAGCCAGCTCCAATCACACATAAATGATCGCAGCACCAGCTACGACTGTTTCAGCTCCGTATCTTCCACGTTTCTCGTCCTCTTTTTGGAGAAACCTTTATTGTGCAACCCACTCTGGTTGGTGGACAGTCGTGATCCCTTCCATAATTTCTTGCTATCGCGTCTACAATATAGCTTTTTTGTTTTCAAGTCTACGTAGACGTAGTATTCTGTCTTCTATTTTCTACTAATGTACTATGTAGCACCGCAGGGTCGCGAGAAAAGGGGGGCATAGATTAGCTAAGTCAGAAAAGTGTGCCACTGGTCACCTTTCGGGCCAGAAATATGACTTATGTGGCCACACTTCGTATTTTAATAGTGAATGGCCGTCTGTAAGGGATTTTTGCTGCAGCACAACTACCAACATTCAGGTGGGGTAAACATTGCAGCCTACGGGACAAGCGAGATATTCATTTATGCATTTTGCGTGGTCTGGCACTGTCAGTGTTTGCATTTCCCTGGACTTGTTTACAGCTCGGTGTCCCTTCAGCCGGCCTGTTTTACACCTGACCACCTCTGCCTCGTGTCCTGCGTGCGGTGCTATGCCTGCGTGGTTCTTTGACATACACCTCAACACATCATCCAAACATCATCATCCGACCAGCTCAGCAACGAATGACGGCTGTAATTTTACCTCCTTGCCTAGTAAAACAAGAACACCCGCACATCGATATACTTTGGTCCCGATAGGTGTTTGCATTTTGCACTTGCTTGCCAGCTTTGTCATAAGCGCCGAGTCTGTCAAACGGGGAGCAGTTAAGAGTCGGGTTCGTTGAATACACCTCAGGCAGTCGCGCTACGAGCTCAGAAGCGTCTGTACAATAAAACTACCATATCTCATAGTCCATAAGTCGACTCTCCCTGTTGGAACGCTCCGCCATCCCCGTTACAGTCTGAGACAGTCATCGGAGGTAATCCACTTAAACCGTCATAGACGTCGAATCCTCTCTTCAGTTTTAACCAACGATGGATGGAGCAGGCTCCAGGTCCAGCCGTGAGTGAAACACCGTGACGCACCGAATTGAATTTCCGAGTTTCTTTAGAACACAGCTTAAGCAACTATCAAGAGAATGGGAATGGTTTATACCACTCTTTAAACCCCTTATCCTTCATATCACAGGGCCCTGACCTGTCTAACCGACATTCTTCTACTGCGCCACAGAATGTTCTCGCTCAGAGTATCAATTCGTACATATTAGCGCCATATCAATTGTAGCGTCCTACTGAAGTACATATTACAGGATAACTTTGACTGAGATAACTTTGGTTGTAACACCTACTTCAGGCACTTCTACTAGCAACCCCGATAGCAACACAATAACCCATCGCATCGATAACAAGCTCCACTTCGATGTGACTGTGTTCGGTGTGCCCCTCCAAGGGTGTTTCATCCGCATTCCTTTGACTAGGTCTGTGAAGAGCCGTGGCCCTACAACGGGTCTTTGTCACTTGAACCTCTCTCTCGAGCTACGAGGCGCTGAAACTCGTAAGATACGCCAGTTTGCTTGTCAACGTTGCAAGAACAAGATTTCTCGGGACCTCGATTCCCTGAGTTGTGTAGATTTTACCGAGAACCAGGACAGCATTGCTCTCGAGAATGGAAAGGCCCGGATCTCCTTTAGGTTCACGTGTTACCCCAGCCACAACGATAATGGCACAGGCGTTGGCACCGATAAGGAATATATGTGAGCCGCCCATTGACTAGAGTAATGCAATGCTAATCGTGTTCCAGTATACAGGCCGTTCTTAAAGATGGACTCCAATTGGAAATCGCACGCTATGAAATTCCCAACCGCTTCAAGATTGCACGTTACGCGAATGGCCCGACTAAGAACAAGGGAAAGTCCAGGGGATTTAGGTGCTCCCGCTTGTCCCAAGATGGAGTTCGGCAGGCCAATGGATCCCTTGGGTCCACTGGACTTGTATCAATCACTCCACCACTTAGTACGCTATCGTTTTAAACCACTGAGCCATGGAGGAGGTCAATGGTTGTTCTTTAGACATCAATCCTTCGATCCTGCAATCTCCCGCTCGTTGCAGGATACCGGACTCTCACGCATTTCTTTTGCCGCGTTTGAATGTCGTGAACAATCCAGCTCCTCTCCCGCCACCTGCAGCTCTGCAAGAACCACGTGGCCATATACACAACCATACACCTGAAATAACCGGTATTGATGTGAGACCAACTGGAGACGGAAGTGGAGCCGTTGGTTTGCTGGAAATTCCAAGGCATGTCCCACCGTCAGACAATACCTCATACGTATCCCCAGAAATTCTATTAACCTAGAAACTTGTAGCGCCAACTCTATGGTTCAGAAGGACCTTAGACCCTCGGGAGTGCTCGAAAATGAGAGCAGGGCTAATGAGGCCCTCGATCAACACCATTATCACGACCTGCATGTCTCCCCCGGAATCTATGACACTCTACAACCCGGCACCGGCTCTTTCACAATGCATCAGCCTCTGGATATCCCCAATCCCCTGGGAGTCGTTTCGAATACATCAACAAGAGATGGAGAGGACATAACGCAAGGGGTATTTCACCCCGCCGAGGAGACCCTACAGGCCCTACCTCCGTCCCAACAGCATGAAAGCACCGACTGGACATATCCTTACCAACTGGGGGCTCCAGTATCAATAAGCAACGCAGGAATGACGTCTGCTACCCGTTTCATTGTCCCAATGACGCTGTGCGACTCATTACCTTCCTCGGCTACTACCATTTTACCTCCAACTGAAGGGCCTTCGAACGGGAGTGACCATAGACCCATGCGTCACAGTCCACAGCAAGACACGACTCAGGAACCAAGCCCATGCGCAGAGTATGTGGCCCCTAGTAAGGGCCCTCTGTCGGGTGGCGTCGAGGTTACGATAGTGGGGACCAATTTTCCTCATACGCTGCCGTTGAGTGTCTATTTCGGCACGAAGCTCGCCGTAATTGTAAGTTGGGAGCATCTGGTACGTGGCCGATCCATTAACGCAGAACTGGCTCCAGACTCGAAAGACTCGGGAGACCATACGATGTGTTGTTCCTGCTGCGTCATCTCCTGGAATTGTCGACGTGCGAGTTCTGGTAGAACCCCCAGGACCAGCACCAGAGATTGATTGCAAGATGGCAAAGTTCACATATGAAGATGAGCGGATGACGGAGTAGGTGCCGAATGTAAACTTCGTGGGAGGTTACTTAATGTCATGTTTAGGCTTATGATGCTCGTAAAGTTCATCGCTTCCCGAAGGGATCCAGCACTTTGGGAAGCCACTGTGACCTCGATGCAGCGTGCAGTCGAGGCGGCTATAATACCAGCCTCTGGGGGCGGTAGGCCTGATACCAACAACGCTTTGCAGTCTCTTGATCACCGCCAATTCGAGGAGACCGCAATCCAAATTCTCAGTTCTTACTCGACGTACCACGACTGGAAGAGAGCGGTGTCATGTCCCAACGAGTATGGACAAACTTTAGCGCACCTGGCAGTTACCTTGGGTTATACTCGCCTTCTGGAGCGATTAATCTGCTGGGAGATCGACCTCTCAGTAAGAGATGCCACGGGAGCGACTGCCTTGCATTTCGCGTACCTCTATGACCATCCAGATTGCATCGCTTTGCTTACTCGAAATGGAGCCAATCAGCAGATACACGTCGAACCGGAGGACCAGTTCTGTCATCGCCTTGAGGAAGCGGAGTTTGAAGTCGTGTCAAACACGGTTGCCGAACGCGGCACCACATTTGCACCACAGCGCTGGTTTGCGATGGCAACCCGCAAACCACTCGAAGGCGTACTCTACAAAATATCCCTAACACTGGCCTTGCAGCGCGAACGCTTGGTCCAATTGTTGAAAGCCAACGGCGCGACAGAGGCGAAGTCGATGAGTGAAGCGACGCACGTCTTGACAGATTCCCTCGTATTTGAGGGATCCGAAAATGCCCCGAAGGACGCACTCGTCACCGTGTGTCCCACCACTTCCTCGTGTTGTCTCCTCGCTGATCGATGCCTTTTGCAGACGACTTGGTTGGAAAGATCGTTGACCTGTGGTACCAAATGCGAGTAAGTGATGTGCCCATCTCATCTTGATTGCCTGTGTACCTCCAGTCCGACGGACATTCTTGCCACCCTGACCGAAACTCGCTCCATCGGCGTCCGGCGACGATCATTCACTCCATATATCAATGATCCACAGTGATATCGGTTACAGATGAACAAAGTCTCACTAGGCAATATTTTTGTTGTGTTCTTTCTCAAATTTACGGCAGTATTCTGACCCTTCTCCTCCAGGCCCCAGTACTTTTCCCCAGATCCAGCCAAACTCTTTTCAGGGTGTTGCATATCCACTGATCATCTACCCATTGGTGATGACGAAGTCATTCGTGCTGCCGTCCAAGCTCTGGGTGGCCAATTCCGGCAAGGCCTTACACGGGACGTCTCCCATCTCATCGTCCTCTCACCAGAGGGGGACAAATATCATACCGCTATGCAGTTCGGAAAGGTGGCTGGAATGAAGGTCGTCCTTCCACATTGGTTCAACGACTCCTTCAGTGCGCAGCACCTCATGGACACGGCTCCCTACGAAGTTCCCGAGCCTTCTCTACTCAAACCCCAACCACGAGGCACTGGTATCGAAGGTCCGACTCTGAGCAAGGATCAGAAGACGTTGTTGCGGGCCATCGAACTTGCTGAGAACGGAAGTTCTAAACGACTAACAGAGGACCGGAAGGGTAATATCTGGCAAGGTCGAAGGATCCTGTTGTCATCTACCTTGGCATTGGAGACTGGAAGGCGAGAGACGGTGGAAGAGCTGATCGAGCGCACGGGCGGAATCGTTGTTCGAGCAGGTACCGCCTTACTTGAAGAGGATGCAGTAGGAGAGTTTGACGTGCTTGTCACACGCTACCGCGAAGGGTCGGCATACCTTCGAGCTCTGCAGCTCCACAAAACCATTGGCACACTTGCGTGGCTCTTCCATGTCGAGTACTCGGGGTCATTCGTCTCGCCTACCAAACATCTACTCCATTTTCCTGTTCGCCCACAGAAGATCCCTGACTTGGTTGGCAAGGTACGATTTTATTGGGAAACATTCCATTTGAGAGCCTTATTTTTGTCCAGAAAATCACTGTCAGTAGCTATACTGGCGAGACTCGCGAATACCTGAAAGTCCTCATTACACATATGGGCGCCGAGTTCTCCAAGGAACTGAAACGAGGCGATACACTCGTCGTCGTCGCATGTTCAAAGACGCCCAAGACAGAGAAAGCTCATGAGTGGGGCGTCGAAATTGTCAATCATCTCTGGCTTGAGGATTGCTACGCCGAGTGGCGTATGGTTCCCTTTACAAATTCTCGCTACACCCATTCTTTCCTGTCTGATCAACTCCAACTTGCCATCTGCTCCCGCGCATTGGAGAATATCACATTCGAGGGTGAGCTTAAAGAGCTGGGGCTTTCGCCGTCGAAGGAAAGGAAGAAGCCAACCACCGGAAGAGTACAGCCCAGCCCTGGAGGGGTGCTTGCAGATGTTAAAATTTATAAACGTGTTGGCACATCAAGCTTTCAAGAACAAGAAGAAGTCGAAGCCGTGGTTGGTGGTATAGACTTAGACATGGAACTGGATGAGGACGTCACTGGACCTGATCTTCCAACGCCCGCACTCAGACGTGACACGGCAGCTGCACGAGCATCCTCGTCAACAGTCAAACCATCCTCACCCACGAAAGCCACTGCTGCTAAGCCTCACCAGCAACCGATCGAGGCTGTGTCTCCTCTCAGACCTACTCGCCAACCACACCCCGTTGAGGAGCCAGTCTACGATGATCTGTCTCCTGCACCCGTGCCGAAGAAGCGCAAGAAGCTTTCCCTGGAAGGCAAGAGTGTCACCTCCACATTCGCCGATAAACCTCAGTCAAAATCTCGACGATATGACCCGACCAACGAGGATGATGCACTTCTTTCGCTCGGCCAGCTTCGAAGTATGACACTCTCAAGCAAGCCGACCCGAGAAGTGAAGGTGGATGATGACAAGCCTGTGAAGATCAAGGGTTTGGGAAAATTGAAGGAGCAGATTCAAGCTGTGGAGAAGGAAGATGCCCAGAAAGACGAAAGCGAAGAACGCGGAGACACTGACGAGGATGAGACATCGGTGGTCTCGTCACCCGTTACAAAGCCCACCAAGCCACCTAGACCTGCACCACAATCAAAACAGGTACCCTATCCAGCCGAAGCCGGTGATTCCTGTTCAAGGCTCGCGACCAAGGCTGCAGCCAAAAATAAAGGGCCTCTTTACGAAGACAGGAACCTTGAATACTGGTACGGTGAACCGAAGGCGAAACCTCCCAAGTCAAAGGAAGAGCGACAGAAAGAGAAAGAGACGCCCGAACTTGACGGTGGTCGCACGAAACGAGGAGCTGCCAGCAAGCTCAAGAGTGATATGGAGGATCGAAATTGGTTTGAGAGGGAGATCAAGCACGAACAAGTTATGGGCTCTTGGGAGGGGAAGAGCAGCCTGTATAAGCGCGAACGTGACCCAGAACTTGACGATATTCTTGACCAACGCCCCCCTAAGAAGCGGAAGAGCATGCCTGAGAGTGGCGAGGAGTCATCCGTGGAGAGCTTTGTCATCTTTAAACGGTGTGTCTCGCGCCAGTAGGTGTAATTGACTTGCTGAATGCTGCCACAGAGAGGATATAGGTATACGATTTGTCACTACTCTCGCAAATCTGAGCGACAAGCAGATTGAGGTCAGTGTGTTCCCTTGTATGGCTCTGCGCTGCTGATATCTGGCATCTAGGGGGCGAAGAAACTGGGGATGAGGCGTATTGAAGAAGTTGCCCATTGCACGCATCTGGTCCTCGAGAACCGTGTCGTTCGAACTGAAAAGCTTCTCTGTGCAATGGCATATGGCGTGCCAGTGGTCACTCGCCGATGGATTATCGATAGCATTACCCAAAGGAAGGTCCTACGTGAGCACCTTGCCACCCAGTCTCATTTCCTGTACTTACGACCACCGCCAGCAACCGACAACTATCGGCTCACAAAGGATTTGGAGTTCAAGAAAACGGTTGGTTGCGAGATTGGTGAAGCCCTCCGGCGTGCAAAAGTGACAGGGAGGACCCTCTTCAAGGGGCATATGTTCTATATCAGCAAGCAGACCAAGCTCAACTTCCCGCTGCTGGAAAAAGTTATCAAGGCAGCAGGCGGCCAGGTGGATACTTGTGCTCTTATGGCCACCTCCTTTAAAATGACCTTTTGTATATTTTTCAGGCCCACAATACGCTCCCACCCCTCCGTTTTGTTGAGGACCATACCGACGATCGGCACGTTATCAGCTGTCAAGAAGACAAGGATGGCTGGCAATCGCTTGCCGCACAAGGGATTCCGATATACGTCGACGAGCTTATTATCAAGTCGGTATTGCGTCAGCAGTTTGATCCCACAAGCACAGAATTTCAAATCACAACCGACTCGGAGAGTTCGGGCTGAACTAGTTCAAAGCGATGTAACATGTGTTTTCTGCATATTTCTATGTCAAGTTCTGTTATGTCGAATGGACTGATTTTCCATGCTAGTGGGTTCAAGGAGCCCAGATGGAAGTCATATTATATTTGTTCTTGTTCCATTGTTTGTATAAATGTTCTAGCCCCTATCCCCCATTTGTATTTACCCCTTGCGGAGAGCGGGGTTGTAATCTTATCCATCCGGAGTGTTGGCACGCAGTCCGACTGTGCCGAGGTCTCTCTCCCACTTGCATTGCCAGCTATTGAGAGACCATCATTTATGATCACTGGGCATCACTAGGCACCTTTGGACATCCATTGCACCTTCCCCTGCCGTCTTCACCGATGATTGTAGCATTGCACAGACTTTTGAAAGGAACGCCACATGCATTGCAACCATGCAACCACATCCCGCCGCACGACCGCGTCAAGATAACGTGATCCTGACCTCTTTGGGGTCAGTCGAAGCGGGCCCGCAGATTCCACCACAATTAATCCCGATTTAACGGGTGCTGACTCGTTCAAGCCGGCGCGCTGCATTGCCGGATTGGAAAGCACTACAGAAAAGGATAATGCACCGCTCAAAATGCCAGCTCAGGCGCCTTTCGACATAATGTGCCTGTTTCCCAGACAATCGGCATATATAACCAAACTTCTTCAGCACCGGACTGTAGCCATTTTCCGTCTCCTCCAATGTCCAACCTTTCGAGCGACCTCGCCGCTCTCTCTATTAACGAGGGTGCCCCCCTCTCTTGCCCAAAATCTTCCCCCCGAAATTATCATCGAAATTGTCCTCGAGATCCTTGAGGCACAATGGGATGTAGCTTGGACTATCGCCGCAGTTTGCAGGTCTTGGCGATTCGCGGCTCTCAATCTCACCGGACGTCTATGGAGTCGTATTTGTATCCCCGTCGGAACGATACCACGCGCCCTGGCGCGACGTACGCTCCCCAACAAGAGAATCGAAACTTGGCCACATCGCGGAGGGATCGGTGCCCATTCTGAGACGAGCTATCCCATATAACTGCGACCAGGAGCTCTTTAGGGGCCTCTGGGAATCCTGCTACACTCTCCGCCGCGTCGTCAGGACAAGTGAGCAGCACTTCTGACATATCGATAGCACCGGGAGCATCAACGTTACAAAATGAAATACCCACAAGTGCTCAAACCGAGGGCTCATCAGATGAGGCATGCCTGAAGGAGGTGGTCCCAGCGGAAGGTGGAAGCATACCGCGTCAAATGATGACTTTGCCAACTGCCGATATGCCGAATCCTCATGAAGGAGGGTACACCATTCAGGGACTTGAAAATACGGAATCTAGTGCCACTTTACGGCCTGCTGAACTCACGCCTCAAGGTTCTTCTCAGCAAATACCTGTCCTCTCGTCTTGCAAGTGTCGTCGAGCACACCAATACCCATCAAGCCTCTGGGACGGACATACTCCTACCGCCCTGCTCCCCGCCGTCACCGCCTCAGCCGTCCAGCCCCCAGTGAGTGTACCGTATAATCCATTGCAACCGAACCAAATGCTGAACCTCGCCAAAGCAGGCAGTCAGTGACTTCGTGCGCTCTCTCGGAACTAAACTAAACAACCCTCCCCGCACACACCTCGTCCACGAAGCTCCCAAACTCACACCACCCGAGCCCTACGAATTCCGCGAAATGACTCTTGGATGTCGATTCGGTATGTTGCTCAATATACACTACCGCCCCTATGATGCTCACAAAACCCACGCTTTCACGCTCTCCAGTCCCCACGGACCAGCGGCTCACCACCAGTGTCGATACAACATGGACCGTCTCACAAGTAAAGTTTCATATGCACACAAAGTTTTTTGGTGCCCGCAGAGACCAGCTCAAGGCCTTCAACCATACCGGCGAACCCTACACGGAATCGACGTCGTCCAGCCACCCTGCGGAGGCACCCTGCGGAGGTCCACGAAGTCAGGGCCATATCCACTTCAAACCAGCCCTCGGTTGTCTTCGCATTCCACGAGTCCTCTGATTTCGACTCGTTGAATCAAATGCTCGCTTCTGGGCTTGTTAAATCCTTCAGCATCAAACCTCACATCCCCTCGCCCTCCCAGACACAGAATGTTCCCCCCATGTATCAAGCCTACCTCACCTCCGAGACCGAGACTGCCAAAGGCCTGAACACTAGCCATCATTTGCCACGTCGTGATTTCGGTGTCGCTACTGCCCCTCCTGCGATGACGAGCCTCAACATGAACAAGGTGAACGAGGACCTGCTCGACGGGCTGTTGGAAAATTGGACTTTCGAGGGGTCATTTCGTCTTCCATGCCTGCTGTACCTGCATCGAGTCTTGGATTTACATATATGCAGTACCTGCAACGAGCCTTGGTCTTACATTATAGGTCTGTGGGACTTAATTTTCCCTGCGGTTTCGCATCCGCTTCGCGTGTCATTTACTATCTAGGTCATCCAGCTTACAGCATAATACACGAGGGTTAACTTTCGTCCCCCCATCCACGTATTATTTCGACACGAACCCTAACCCCAGCTCCAACCACACATAAATGGTCGCAGCACCAGCTACGACTGTTTCACACGTGTATATTCCAAACATAAGGGTCTCTTTAGCCGCATTCTCTTGACCTTACATGGTACCACAGCGATTAGTATACACCCTGCTCGTTTCTCGTCCTCTCTTTGGATAAACCTTTATTCTGCAACCCTCTATGTCTCACATACTGTGGTTGGTGGACAGTCGTGGTCCCTTCCATAATCATTTGCTATCCCATCTATAATATAGTGTTTTTGTTTTCAAGTCTACGTAGACGTAGAAATTTGTCCTCTATTCCCACTAATGCGCTATATAACACCTCAGGGTTGCGGGAAAGGGGGACAAAGATTAGCTAAGTCAGCACTGGTCGCCGATCCACACCTCTCGGGCCAGAAATATGAAGTATGTGGCCACATTTCGTATTTGGATGGTGAATGGCCGTCTGCAAGAGATTTTTGCAGTAGCGCCACTACCAAAATTCAGGTGGGGATAAACATTGCAGCCTACGGGACAAGCGCGAGATATTCATTTTATGCATTTTGGGTGGTCTGCACTGTTAGGATTTGCATTTCCCCCGTCTGTTTTGCAGCACACGACGAGTGTGGACGTGACCACCGGACGTCCGGTGGTGCTACACGCGTCGTTCTTTGACATACACCTTACAGCGTCATCCAAACACCACGGCAACGAATGACGGCTGCAATTTTACCTCAGCACATCTACATAATGCGACTTTGTCATTTCTGCCTGACAAATGCACTGCCAGCTTTGTCATGAAAGCCTTGCCGACTTTCCCTATCCGCCTTGAGCGGGCAGTCGGGGTCATACGCCTCGGGCAGTCGCGCTACGAGCCCAGAAGCGTCCGTACAATAGAGCCAGCATATCTCCTAGTAGCTCATAAGTCGACTCGCCCTGTTGTAACCCTCCGCCATCCCCGTTCAGTCTGAGACAGTCATCGGAGGTAATCCACTTAAACCATCATAGACGTCGAATTTTCTCTTCAGTTTAACCAACGATGGATGGAGCAGGCTCAAGGCCCGGCCGTGAGTGAAACACCACTTGACCCACCTAACTGAATTTCCGAGTTTCGCCTTTAGAACACATGTTAAGCAACTATCAAGAGAATGGGGATGGTTTATATCACTCTTTGAACACCTTATCCTTCATCTCACGGGGCCCTCAGAATGTTCTCGCTCATCCGTACATATTAGCGCCCTATTGATTGTAGCGTCCTACTGAAGTACACATTACAGGATAACTTTGGTTGTAATGCCTGCTTCAGGCGCTCCTACTGGTAACCCCGATAGCACCACAATAACCCATCGCATCGATAACAAACTCTACTTCGATGTGACCGTGTTCGGTTTGCCCTTCCAAGGGGGTTTCATCCGCATCCCTTTTACCAAATCTGTGCACCGCAGTGTCCCCGCAACGGGTCTTTGTCAATACTTGAACCTCTCTTTCGAGCTACGAGGCGCCGAAACTGGCAAGATACGCCAGTTTGCTTGTCAGCGTTGCAAGAATAAGATTTCTCGGGACCTCGATTCCCTCTGTCGTGTGGATTTTACCGGGCCGCAGGACACCATTGCTCTCGAGAATGGAAAGACCCAGATCTCTTTCAGGTTTACATGTTACCCCAGTCACAACGATAATGGCACCGGCGTTGGCACCGATAAGGAATATATGTGAGCCGCCCATTGACTAGAATAATGCACTGTTAATCATGTTCCAGTATACAGGCCGTTCTTAAAGATGAACTCCAAGTGGAAATCACACGCTACGAAATTCCCATGCGCTTCAGAATTGCACGTCCCGCGAATGGCCCGACTAAGAACAGGGGAAAGTCCAGGGGATTCAGGGGCTCCCCCTTGTTCCAGGGTGGAATTCGGCGGGCCAATGGATCACTTGGGTCCACTGAACTTGTATCAGTCACCCAGCCACTTGGTACGCTATCGTTTCAAACCACAGAGCCATGGAGGAGGTCAATGGTTGTTCTTTAGACGTCAATCCTTCGATCCTGCAATCTTCCGCTCGTTGCAGGATACCGGACTCTCACGCATTTCTTTTCCGCCCTCTGAATGTCGTGAACAATCCAGCTCCTCTCCCGCCACCTGCAGCTCTGCAAAAACCACATGGCCATATACACAATCATACACCCGAAGTACCCGGTATTGGTTTGAGACCAACTGGGGCGCACGGAAGTGGAGCTATTGGTTTGCTGAAAATTCCAAGGCATGTTCCAGGGTCAGACAATACCCCATGCGTATCCCCAGAAATTCTATTAACCTAGAAACTTGTAGCGCCAACTTTATGGTTCAGAAGGACCTTAGACCCTCTGGAGTGCTCGAAAATGAGAGCAGGGCCAATGAGACCTTCAATCAACACCACTCTCACGACCTGCATGTCTCCCCCAGAATCTATGATACTCTACAACTTGGTACCAGCTCTTTCACAATGCATCAGCCTCTGGATGCCCCCAATCCCATGGGAGTCGTTTCGAATACATTAACAAGAGATGGAGAGGATATAATGCAAGGGGTATTTGACCTCGCCGAGGAGATCCCACAGGCCCTACCACCGTCCCAACAGCATGAACGCACTGACTGGACACCTTACCAAGTGGGGGCTCCAGCACCAATAAGTAACGCGGGAGTGACGTCTGCTACCCGCTCCATTTTCCCGACGATACTGTACGACTCGTTACCTTCCTCGGCTACTACCAGTTTCCCTCCAACTGAAGGGACCTCGAACAGGAGTGACCGCAGGCTCATTTGTTCCAGTTCACAGCAAGACACGACTCAGGAACCAAGCCCATGCGCAGAGTATGTGGCCCCTAGTAAGGGCCCTCTGTCGGGTGGTGTCGAGGTTACGATAGTGGGGACCAATTTTCCTCATACGCTGCCGTTGAGTGTCTATTTCAGCACGAAGCTCGCCGTCGTTGTAAGTTGGGAGCATCTGATCCATGGCCGATCCATTAACGCGAACGGGTTCCAGACTCGAAAGACTCGGGAGACCATACGATGTGTTGTTCCCGCTGCGTCATCTCCTGGAATTGTCGACGTGCGAATTCTGGTAGAACCCCCAGGATCAGCACCAGAGATCGATTGCAAGATGGCAAAGTTCATGTATGAAGATGAGCGGATGACGGAGTAGGTGCCGAATGTAAACTTCGTGGGAGGTTACTTAATGTCGTGTTTAGGCTTATGGTCCGCGTAAAGTTCATCGCTTCCCGAAGGAATCCAGCACTTTGGGAAGCCACTATGACCTCGATGGAGTGTGCAGTCGAGGCGGCTATGGAAAAAGCCTCTGGAGACCTTGAGATTCGTGCTAGCAACGGTTTGCAGTCTCTTGATCACCGTCAATTCGAGGAGATCGCAATCCAAATTCTCAGTCCTTACTCGACGTACCACGACTGGAAGAGAGCGGTGTCATGTCCCAACGAGTATGGACAAACTCTAGCGCACCTGGCAGTTACCTTGGGTTATACTCACCTTCTGGAGCAACTAATACGCTGGGAGATCGACCTCTCAGTCAGAGATGCCACGGGAGCGACTGCCTTGCATTTCGCGTACCTCTATGACCATCCAGATTGCGTCGCTTTGCTTACCCGAAATGGAGCCAATCAGCAGATATGCGACGAACCGAGTCGAAGACGTTTTGCAATTACCTGGCCAGATGACAATGTCACCTCATCCAATGAAGTCCTTGACAAGTCGTCCGATCTCGCGCCTGAGCATGCCGGGAGCGTCACAGATAAAGAAGAGACGTTGGGAGCAGAGCACGTCCTAGTTCCAAAGTGGCTGAGGGAGAAAAGTAGACCCGACCCGAGGCAGGCGAATTTGTTCGAGTGTGGAACAAACTCATTTGGATTGGCCGAACTTGGTCTCAACCCGTAATCCACGACAGACCCGAGCCGGGCTGACGCCGTTGAGATTCAGCCACCGGAGCCCAATGTTAAAAGTATAGGTATGGCCCCTCTCACATAAGCGACATTTCTGATGCTTTTATCAACACAGTACCCCACAACCGTCAACACACCATCTCATCAGGGGGCGGTGCCCATTCTGAGACGAGTTATCCCAATACAAATGCGACTAAGAGCTCTTTAGGGGCCTCTGGGAATCCTGCTACACTCCCCGCCGCGTCAGGACAAGTGAGCAGCACTTCTGACACACCGGTACTATCAGGAGCACCACTGTTGCAAACTGAAATGCCCACAAGTACTCAAATCGAGGGCTCATCAGATGAGGCCTCTTTGAAGGAGGTAGTTCTGGTGGAAGGTGGAAGCATACCGTGTCAAACGGTGACTTTGCCAACCGCCGATATGCTGAGCCCTCATAAAGGAGGGTATACCATCCAGGAACTTGAGAACGCGGAGTCTAGTGCAACTTTACAGCCTGCTGAACTCACACCTCAGGGTTCTGCTCCGCAAATACCGATCCTCTCTAGCACGTCCAACCCCGCTTCACGAGTGTCGCGGAGCACACCAATACCCATCAAGCCTCTGGGAGGACTTACTCCTACCGCCCAGTTCCTCGCCGCCACCGCCCCAGGCGTCCAGCCCCCCGTGAGTGTACCGTATAATCCATTGCAACTGAACCAAACGCTGAGCCTCGCTAAGCCAAAGCGGCCAGTTGGTAGCTTTGTGCGCTCTCTCCTCGGAACTAAACAAAACAATCCCCCCCACACACACCCCGTCCACGAAGCTCCAAATCTCACACCACCCGAGCCCTACGAATTCCGCGAAATGACCCTTGGTTGTCGATTTGGTATGTTGTTCAATATATACTACCGCCCCTATGATGCTCACAAAACCCACGCTTTCACGCTCTCCAGTCACCACGGACCAGTGGCTCACCACCCGCGTCGATACATCATGGACCGTCTCACAAGTAAAGCTTCATATGCTCACAAAGATTTTTGGTGCCCGCAGGGACCAGCTCAAGGCCTTCAACCATCCCGGCGAATCCTACACCGAGTCGACGTCGTCCAGCCACCCCGTGGAGGTCCACGAAAGTAGGCCCACATCCACTTCAAACCAGTCCTCGGTCGTGTTCGCATTCCCCGGGTCCTCTGATCTCGACTCGTTGAATTCAAATACTCGCTGCGAGCTGCCTTCTCGGCCTGTTGAATCCTTCGGCACCAAACCTGACTTCCCCTCGCCCTCCCACTTTACACAGAGTGTTCCCCCCATGTATCAAGCCCATCTCACCTCCGAGACCGACACTGCCAAAGGTCTGAACACTGACCATCATCTGCCGCGTCTTGGTTTCGGTGTCGCTACTACCCCTCTTGCGATGACAAACCTCAACATGAACAAAGTAAACAAGGAGGACCTGCTCGAGGACCTGCTGGATCGGCTCGAGACCGACGCAAAGGAACACGTCCACAAGATGACCGAGAAGTATTGTCTCATGCGCTTCCTATCCGTACGTAGCATATTTATTTTCAACGCCCTGTACTCCTCCCTCCCCTATACTCCCTTAGACTAAATTCACCCACCGAAAGCAGGGTGATATCCTCGACGATCGCATGACGTTGATGGAGTGCCGAATACAGCCGTTTGAGCTCCTCGAGATGCAGGAAAGGTCTCGGTTCTTGCAGATCCCGCGACGTGTTTACCTCGATACGTATTGGGAAAGCCCCGTCGAGGTCCGCACGCACGGTGGAGGCAAGCTGCAGGGAATTCAGGGTGTCAAGGAGCTTACCAGAATGAAGCGCGAGGGGAAGGTGCAGGAGCTCCAACGCGACTTTGTGGCCGAGTTCAAGAGCAACCCCGTAGACGAGGCGCGCAAGGAGCCCAGGTGTTCCGCCGCATGCACAATCCGTCCGTGGAAGAACACACCCGAAGCACGTGCGAGGGAGCACGAGAAGAAACGGCGGAAGTTGTTGCGGAAGATCGAGCAACAGGAGACGAAGAGACAGGAGCGCGAAATCAAAGAGGCATCGACGGAAAGATGGCAGGAGCGACTGGCAATCGTCGAGGGTCATCAGCTGAGTGTGTGGAAGAATCGAGACGACGATCGTCCTGAGCAGAGTTGGGATTTGCGAAGGGCAGTCGAAATTTCTGGTACGCCAATTTCCTCTTACTTACACTATTGATCACTAATGCAAGGACCCTTCTTGTTTAGTCCTCAAACGGGGGAAACGACCTGAGTTCCCGCCCAGTTCTGTCGCAGCAACCTATGTTACACTCAAGAATTCAAACACACCCAGCGTCATCCGGGCGAAAGAAAAGCAAAAATGCGACATGGAACAAGAAACCAAGGCAAAACAACCATACAATACTCTCCACATCCGGTTTTCGTCGTCAGCCGATGAAGCGCGCGACCCGGCTGGAATTGCTGCAAAGGTGATTGCAAGGCTCAAGAGGTGGCTCCAGAAGGCGAACAAGACCTCATGCCTCCGCAACTTCGCTTCATTGTCAAAGCCGCCACTTAACTCGTCAGACCCGTTCAATCAAGGCCGTGGATTTGGAACCAGTATAATAGAAGGTTTTGGCTCTGCTACATTGGTCCTGCAGTTGCCAGATGAACGATGTACGTCCCTCTCCACGGTTTTCATCACTTCGCTATCCGCAAAATACTAACGGTTCTTCACCGTTCCGTTTATAGCACTGGAAAACTTGTCCAGGATCATACATCGCTCTGCCGGCAAGTACCCGCTCAACCAGAAACGCAGGCGCGCAGGCGTCCTGAGTGAAGGTGTACGCGGGCACGAAGTAACCCACCCGGACGCCGTGGACTCCACCACTTCTATGACCAAGAAACAAGGAACCAAGTCCTATCCGTACCCTGAGTGGCGGAAGAGGATGCTCCAGAAGTGTTTCACTCCCGGGCGACATGGGTCCCTCACACCCCCTGCGTGGAAGGCAAAGTTGAACTCTAATACGAGGGTATGCTGTCTGCGTCGGAAGGTGCAGGAATGGCAGGACAACGAAGAAGGGGAGGCGAAGGGAGAGGAGATATTAGACAAAGAGGAGAATGGATTGGTGAGCATGACGAGCGATGCTGAATGGGAGGGGTGGAGGAGAGAACTCGAGTTAAAGGGATCCACTCGACCTGGTTCATCGGGCTTGAAGATTGCTCAGGAGGGCAATTCATGGGGATCCGACTGCACACAACAATCGTTTATCACCGAATCGGTTTTCTACGAAAGAACGCACTCATTTCGGGAAGAGCCGAGATGTTAGAGGGAGTCATCAAGCGCATTCCGTTCATCCTTTATTCGCTGCCCCGAAGTCAGCCATCCAGGACGCCAGTGTCACCGTCTGTACCTCCTTCGATGAGTGTTGTAGTGGATATGGCGGCTGGATCTAGTTCCGGTCCATTCGCACCTCCGTGCTCCATCTCTGCGCTTGACAACCCTGAATCGTACCAATTGCTGCTCCAAACGTTGCTCTGAAATCGTCCTCACACCACACCCATAATGCCAACTACCACCCCGACTGCGGTACATGTCCTCACCTGGTCTTCGTCGATCTGGCTCGAAGGGATCGAGGCTTGCTCCAGAGCTTTCAGCCGGTGGGATCCCCTGCTGCCTGGTGCGAACAAAAAATACACGGAACTCGGAAATTATGAGGTTATTTACGTATGTTAAAGGACCTAGTATGGACCCGACGGAATTGGCTCATTTTTGGTTTGCTCGCACAACTGTACTTGTGGTCGCTTCTGGTCTCTGCATAGTGTTCTGGTTCCAATATATCGTCGTTATTCCATTTGGCATGCATTTCCACCTAATTCCCGACCTCGTTAAGGGGAGCGGTGGAACATATTTTCTTGAAAATTCTCCGAGAGGTGTGGCATGTCGACACCAGGCACTGTGATATTCTTCTGTAGATTTCCTGACGTTCTAGGACGTATAGCAGGAGCGGAACAGGAATTGTAGGGCCTTTTGTGGCAGGAGTTTCACACAAGCTGCGACACCGAACGAGGGAGTTTATTCTCAGGTCGGACCCCACTCCGAACAAATAACATTTCGTATACGTGTATTGCGTGGATCACTGGAGGAGCCCAGTTTGAAGTTCGCACCTCAACCCACGACATGACGGTCGTTCACACTAGGTGGAAGGGATGCACTGACCCAGTAAATCAAGAACACTCGCGAGTCGGCATAATGTGACTTCGTGTGGTCGGATATTGCGATAGGTGCCGTTCTGCCTGACAAAGGCCGCCAACATCGTTTTCTTGTGAGAGTGTGGCCCAATGCTGACTCCTCTCACCATAATCGATCCACCTACGACCCTTCATGAAGCTTTCTGACTCTTGCTGCGGATCATTCCCACCAATCTATCGAGACAGGAGCGGGTTCATTAAACACGCCACAAGGCAATCGCCCTGTGAAAGGAAGGTCTGCTCGGTGGAAACTACAATGGGTTGGAACTAGCGTTGGAAGTCAGTCCCATAAAGTGAAGTTGCCAATGACCTGACTCTTAAGGGACTGCCTATGATATTAGGTTTAAAAAACGTGTATGTCAACAATTATAGGCCCCTTATGGTTTTCATTCCGGTCAACCAGACTCTCAAGACCCTCCTAACCATTGTCACCCGTACCTCAAACCCATCTTGATTGGGTGAAACAATAGTCCTTTATTCGGCAGTCTCACGGCACGGCGTCTTTTCGGCCCTGACGGTGAAATTTAAATCGGTGCGGGTGTAAAATGTGAGGACGAGGCTGTCCACGACATTCCAGAGTTTCAAACTTAATCATTCAAGTGTATACTGATTCTTCCACACGCCCTTGTCCAAATAATATAGACGTCGTACTTCATTCGGTGTGAAGTGCCGGCCAGTCAAGTCAAGTCGAGTGGAGTAGGAATTGAAAAGACTTCAATCCGGAAGCAACGGTACTTGGAACCCTCCGCCATCCTCAGACCCCACTCAATCTGAGACGGTCATTGTAGATAATCATTTTCAACCTCCATAGAAGCCAGTTCCTCGATTCGGTTTAAATCAACCATGGATGGAATTAGTTCAAGGCTCAGCCGTGAGTGCCGTGAGGGAAAAAAACGCTTGAACCACGTGACTTAATTTCCGAATTTTCGCCTCAGTGCGCAGCTTAAGCAACTCCCAAGAGAATGAACACGGTTCAAATCAGACTTCAAATTCCCTGTCTTTCAGGGTACAAGGTCCCGACCTGTCAAACCGACTTTCTATGTCTACACCACAGAATGCTCTTTCCCAACACACCAATTCGTACATATTTGACCCTACTACTTTTAACCCCCTACTGAAGTACTTATCACAGGGTATCTTTGATTGTGACGCCTGCTTCAGGTACTTCTACTAGCAACCCCGATGGCACGACAATAACCCACCGGATCGGTAACAAACTCCACTGCGATGTGACAGTGTTCGGTTTGCCCCTCCAAGGGATTTTCATCCGCATCCCTTTAACCCGGTCTGTGAAGCGCAGTGCCCCGTCAATGGGTCTCCGCCAGTGTTTGAACCTCTCTTTCGAGCTACGAGGCGCCGAAACTAGCAAGATACGCGAGTTTGCTTGTCAACCTTGCAAAAGCAAGATGTCTCGGGACCTTGGTTCCCTGAGTTGTGTGGATTTTACCGAGAAGCAGGACATTATTGCTCTCGAGAATGGCAAGGCCCGGATCTCTTTCAGGTTTACGTGTTACCCCAGTCACGCTGACGATGGTACCGACGTCACCACTGATAAGGGGTATATGTGAGCAACTAGTTGACCAGAATAATTCACTGTTGATTATGTTCCAGTATACAGGCAGTTCTCAAAGATGAACTCCAAGTGGAAATCGCACGCTATGAAATTCCCAAGCGCTTCGAGATCCTACATGATGCGAATGTCCCGACCGTCGATCAACTCTATTCTCACGACCCACAAGTCTGCCCTGGGATCTGTAACACACCGTCACTTGGCACCAGCTCTTTCATAACGCAGCAGCTTTCGAATGTCCCTAATCCCACACCTTTCGTGGGAATCGTCTCGAATACTTCAACAAGGCATGGGGGAGATATAACACGAGGGGTAGTGGATCCCACAGAGGAGACCCCGCGGACCATTTCTCCGCCTCAACAACACGGAAAAACGGACCGGGCATATCCTCGTCAACTAGGATCGGCTCCAGTACCGATACATGATGTGAAAATGACCTCTGCCACTGGTCCCATTACCCGGACGATACTATCTGGCTCATTATCTTCTTCCTCCGCCACCATTCTCCCTTCAACCGCAAGGCCTCCGAACGGGAGTGATGGAGTTCTACTCTCCAGTTCACAGCGGGGCACTACTCAAGAATCAAACCCATGTGCGGAGTACGTGGCTCCTGGTAAGGGCCCTCTGTCGGGTGGCGTCGAGGTTACGATAGTCGGGACCAATTTTCCTCACACGCTGCCGTTACGTGTCTACTTCAACACGAAGCTCGCCCTCGTTGTAAGTTGGGAGTATTTGGCTCGTGGCCAACCCATTAACGTGGAACGGGCTCCAGACTCGAAAGACTCGGGAGACCATTCGATGTGTTGTTCCCGCCGCGTCATCTCCTGGAACTGTCGACGTACGAATTCTGGTAGAACCCCCAGGATCACCACCAGAGGTTGATTGCAAGATGGCAAGGTTTACGTATAAAGATGAGCGGATGACAGAGTAGGTTCTGAATGTAAACACTGTGTGAGGTTACTTAATATCGTGTCTAGGCTTATAGTGCACGTGAGGTACATCGCTTCCCGGAGGGCTCGAGCACTTCGAGAAATGACTACGACCCCGATGCAGCAAGCAGCTGAGCCGTCAGTGCATCAAGCCTCTAGGGACCTTGAACATGATGCTAGTAAGGGTTTACAGCCTCTTGATCACGGTCAATTCGAGGAGATTGCAATTCAAATTCTCAGTTCTTACTCCACATATCACGAATGGAGGAAAGCGGTGTCACTCCCCAACGAATATGGACAGACTCTCGCACACCTTGCAGTCACATTGGGTTATACTCGCCTTCTGGAGCACCTAATCAGCTGGGAGATCGACCTCTCAGTCAGAGATGCCACGGGAGCAACTGCGTTGCACTTCGCGTTTCTCTACGACCACCCAGACTGTGTCTCTTTGCTTACTCGAAATGGAGCCGATCACCAGGTGTGCAATGAACTGGATGCGGGTGATGTCTCATTTAATGGAACCCTCGAGTCGTCCCGCCTTACGTCTGAGCGTTCTGGAAGCACCGCAGATAGAGAAGAAGCGCTGGGAGCAGGACGCGACCTAGGCCCAAAGCGATTGAGGGAGAAACCCAAATTCGACCCGCGGCAGTTTGAGTGCGGAACAAACTCACTTAGATTGGGCGATGTCGACCTCAACCCCGAATCACCCACGACGGGGACTGGCGTCATTGAAGTCCAACCACCTGGAGCTACTAGTACTCGAAGTATAGGTATGGCCCCTCTCCAATAAATGGCATTTCTGATCCCTGGATCAAAGCAGGGTCCCTGAATCGCCGACATACTATCTCGTTAGCCCATCCTGAGACAAGTTATTCCTATACAAATGCGACCAAAAGCTCCTTATGGTCCTCTAGCTATCTTGATACACTTTCCGCCAGTGTTTCTGACACATCAATAACATCAAGGGCATCATGGTTGCAGAATGAAACGCCCACAAGTGCTCAAATAGAGGACTCAGATCGTACCACAGGTGACACTCTTTTGAAGGTGGATCCGCCGCAAGGTGAAAGCATACCACACCAAACACCAACTCTGCCAACAGCCGATATGTCATATCCTCGTGACGAGGGGTACACTATCCAGGAACGAAAAAACTTGGAAAGGGATGCTTCTATATACCCTGCTGAACTTGCGCCCCAGGGCCCCCACAGGCGGATCTTGCGCTTCGAACCTCCACCACCCACTGGCAGACCCAATCTCGCCTCGTCAGTGCCTTTGATCACACCAACACCTATAGCGTCTCCAGAACGAGAAGCAGCACTCGCTGCGACCGCTGCCTCGCCCAAGCCATTTGGTGACTCTCTACAATCTCTCCTTGGGGCTAGCCAGAGCTATCCCCTCGACCCACCTGGCTCATACCCCATCGATCTCATCCACGGCGGACTCATAGCCCCAAAACCCCCACCACCAGAATCCTACGAATTCCGCGAAATGACTCTTGGATGTCGATTTGGTACGTCTTCCAAGATATATACTACCATTTGCATTATATTCACAAACCCTTCTCCGCCCCAACGCTCTCCAGTCGCGACAGATCAGTGGCTTACCACTCGTGTCGATACATCATGGACCGTCTCACAAGTAAAACTCCATATGCTCACAAAGCTTTTTGGTGCACGCAGAGACCAGCTCAAGGCCCTCAACCGTCCCAGCGAATCCCAGACCGAGAACCTGCCCCCCCTAAGCATCCGCGAACATAAGATTATTGCCACTTCAAACCAATCCTCGATCGTTTTTGAAATCCACGAGTCCTCTGATCTCGACTCGTTGAGTCACTCGTCATATCATAGCTCCCAGCCGTCTCCTCGGCCTCTTGAGCACGAACCCTTCAACACTAATTCCGACATTCCATCGCTCTCCTCCTTTATACAGAGTGTTCCCATTGTCCATCGAGCTCGCTTCAACCCCGAGACTGACGCCGACAAAGGCCTCAACACCGAGCGTCATTTTCCCTATCACGGTTTTGTTGCCGCCACTACTCCTCCAGCGGTGAAAAACCTCAACACGAACAAGGTGAACGAGGTGAACAAGGAGGACCTGCTCGATGAGCTGCTGGACCGACTCGAAACCGACGCAAAGGAAGGCGTTCACAGGGTCGCCGACAAATACTGTCTCATAAGCTTCTTATACGTACGTACTGTACATTGATTCAACCACCCTGCATTCCCCTCTCCCCTCCTCTCGTCAGTACCCTTAGACTGAATTCATTTAGGGCAATATCCTTGACGATCGCATGACGCTGGGAGAGTGCCGATTACGGCCCTTTGAGCTCCTCGAGATGCAAGAAAAGTCCCGCTTCTTGCAGATCCCGCGGCATGTTTACCTCGAACCATACTGGGAGAGCCACGTCGAGGTCCATACGTACGATAGGAGCGAGCTGCAGGTCGTCGAGGGTATTAAGAAGCTCGTCGGAATAGAGCGCGAAGAGAAAGCACGAGAGGAGCTCCAGCGCGAATTTGTGGCCGAGTTCATGAGCAACCCCGTAGACGAGACGCGTGAGGAACTCGGGAGTGCGGGTGTGCTGACTCTTCCATGGAAGAACACACTCGAAGCGCGTGCGAAGGAGCACGAGACGAGACGGCGGAAGCTCTTGCAGAAGGCCGAGCAAGAGGAAACGAAGAGGCAGAAGCGCGAAATCAAAGAGGCAGCGATGGAGAGGTGGATGGAGCGGCTGGCGATCGTCCAGGGTCACCAGCTGAATGTGTGGAAGAGTCGGGACGACGATCATCCTGAGCAGAGTTGGGATTTACGGAGAGTGGTTGAAGTCTCTGGTATTCTAGCATCTTTTTACTTATCCTGTTCACTACTAACGCACTATTTTCGTGTAGGTCCCAGAAAACAGGCCATGTTCCCCCCTGGTTCCGTCGCGGCGGCCTATGCCGCGCTCAAGAACTCAAGCGCACTCAAGATCATACGGGTGGAAACGAAGCAGAAGGGCGATATGGAAGAAGAAAGCAAAGCAAAGCAACTGCATCACGAGCTCCACATCCAATTCTCCATACCTGTGTCGTCAGCCAATGAAGCACTCGACCCGGCCGGGGCAGCTGAAAAACTCAAGAGGGAGTTCAAGAAGATATTCAAGCCTTCGGGCCATGGTAGATCTGCTTCACTTTCGGGGCTGCCGTTTAAGTCGTCGGACCCATTCAATCAGAGCTCTGGGACCACTACACCAAAAGGTACTGACTCTGCTACGGTAATCCTACGATTGCCAGATGAACGATGTAAGTCCCTCCCTCACATAACCCTCCATAAACGTCACCTAAGTACTAACAAACCATTTGACATACAGCACTGGAAAATTTATCCAGGATTATACATCGCTCTGCTGGCAAGTACCCGCTCAACCAGAAGCGCAGGCGCGCACAAGGGGCCACCCACCGAGATGCTGTGGGTGCAACTGCTGGCACGACGATCAGACGGGAAACCAAGTTCAGTCCGTACCCTGAGTGGCGGGAGAGGATGCTCCAGAAGTGCATCGCTTCTGGACGATATAGGCTCGTCACACCACCTGCACGCAAGTCAGTCGACGGCCAAGCCGTGCCAAAGTCAAAACCCAGTACGGGGGTATACGAGCTACCTGGGGAGCTGCAGGAGTTGTGTGGCAACGAAGAAGAGCAGAGCGAGCTGGAGAGCTTGATGAGCGATGCTGAATGGGAGGGGTGGAGGAGAGAGCTTGAATCGGCCGACAACACGGAACCATCGTTCGTCACCGAGTCAGACGGTCTTCTGCGAGGTAGGAGACGAAAGAACACGCCCATATCGGGAAGAGGCAAGGTGTTGGAGGGGATCATAAAGCGGACCACAGAACATCCCGGCTATCCTGATTCGCTACTCCGAGGTCGGCCACATGGGACGTTGACGCCACCGCCTATATCCTCTTCAGCGAATGTCGGTATGGATATGATGGGTAGTTCTAGTGGACGACTGAGTCCAGCTGCTTTCCGCCCATCATCACCCCACCACTCTGCACCCATCTCCCCTCTACGATCCTTGTTAGTCCAGAACCATGCAAGATCTGCTACAATTGCTACTTTCAGCGCTGCTTCCAAGCCGTCTTCACACAACACCCACGACGCCAGCCACGACCTCGCGAGTCTCCCCGACCCACCGGAAGACAGACAACTGCCTGGGCTTGGAGGTGGTCTAAGCCCCCCCCATCGATCGTACCATACGGTCACGACCATCTCTGCCCTTCAGAGTGCAGACGAGGCCCCCCTCAAGAAAGGCATGGCAAGAGTCTGGAGTAACAAGGGAAAGCGAAGGGATAAGACCGAAGACAACCCGACGGGTGAGGAAGCGGTTGTTGAGAGTCCGCCCACTGTTGACCAACCCAACAATACCTGGTCCCGCTCTCACAACGAAGGGCTCGACCGACTGCGACATATGTCTCCATCTGGTCTTCGTCAATCTGGCTCGAAGGGCGGCTTGCTCAAGAGCTTCGGCTTGCGCGATCGGTGAACCCCCCTCCCTAGTTCACAAAAACCCCGGAACCCGGAATAAATTTCTCTTATTTACGTAGATTAGAGTACCTAGTAATGGGTCGGACTGAACAGGCTTGCTTTGGTTGCTCTATTCTGACTGTCTCTGCTCTCTACCCAGTCTTCTAGTCTAAGTGTCTCATACTTATTGCATTTGATATGCGTTTCCCCTGATTTGCAGGGTTTGTCCTTCTCTGCTACGACTCGGTGGTTGCTTCTCCTATCCAGCACGGTTGGACTGCTCCCCACCCTCGCCTTTTACGACTTTCACGATCATTTGGCATCTTGACACAATATATTACGACTCACGACCCTTTCCTCTCAAACACAACTCCACTCGCTGCAACACCCTATCCTTCAACCTCCAGCTATTCCTCCTATCCGGACTCGGTGCGCCTTTCCCCTGTTGCTGTGGCGCTAGCCCAACGCGTTCTGACATGTCTGCTTCGTTCAAAGTACTTCAATACTTTCATCTGCGTATCATGCTTTTGCAACAAAACCATCTCCGCAGTTTGCCACCGCTTGTCGATGCTTCAGTAATAACGACCCAGCGGAACCTTATTGAGGTCGACGCTAGCGGTACGCCTTTAGACCCATTTCCCAATGCTATTTCAATATATTTTCTCGACAGGGTACCACGCTCTCATAGCCGCTGTGGTAATTCTCAGCACGATTACTGGGTGTTTCCTGGTGATCACTATATTCCGGTGCTTTGTTCAGACGTCGTCACCACCAGTGACGTCCACTGTTGTTGACGTTGAACGTGTGCTGGTGCTCCCAACCCGTCGATCTGTCATCACCCCCAATCGGTCCTCCTGGATAACTGCATCAACCTTCAACAAACGTTCAAGTGAAGCGAATGACAAAGAAGAGCCTGGCTCGCCATATCAGGACAGTCAGTCTTGCCTCGAGCGTCATCGAACCTCGCGCGAGGTCGTTCTTCTCCCACCGCCTCCTGCTATCGTTCGCGATGGACCCGTTAGTACCGAGGGTCTCCCTGTGCACACCGAGCAACTTGACGAGAAGATCCCTGTGGTCGTCCCTCCCGTCAACCTCGAGCAGTCTTCGTCCACGTTCCGTTTCTCACGAATGGACCACCCTAATTGGGCGCCAGCTGGTGACGTACCTCCTCCTATTCCGGTTCAAGTCGCCTGTGAGAGGGAGATGGCTGCTCGTGCAACCTACGAAGCCGATCACCCCAAGTTGAAGCATACACATGGGCGCTGCTGTGTCCTAGGCCCCTTAGCGAAGAAATTAGCTTCCGGGGGAGAACATGCCATGAGCATTCCTGGTCCATCGTCCCCGAAGGAAGCTTGAACCCATAGCCCGAGTTTCAGCATGTGTCAAATGTTGACATAATGGTAGTATTCCGTTTCGATTAATAGTATATACGCTAGTTATCTGCTTCAAAACAAAGTTCCAGTGCCGGAACAGTATTAGTGCTGACCAGCTACTCGTCCACAACAGTCAGTAATTCACTTACCACTCGATCCGGTCTCTCGATTGTTTGGCTTCTCCGTGCCTGGCAATTTCGATACTAGTGGCGGCTTCCTCCAGAGAATAATCGCAGACTATCGAAGTGGAGCATATTCAAGTCACCACAAAAGGTATGATAGTTGTCCCATCGAATAGACCTGGCAGGGTGACCACCTACGGTGAGCCCTACATTTCGGTAAACGGATCAAATGACGACGAGGAGGGTACCTCACTAAACAGCATCAAGACTATCCCGATTGTTAGACGCCTTCCTTGGCCTTGGCCTCGTTGCTCTTTCGCCCGCGTCTGGAAAACTCGCTTGATAGCACTATTCCAGAAGGACGAGAAGAGCAAAAACTGGAACCTTTGGTCAGCATGATCTAGACGCGTCGTGCAGCACTCGCGCAAGGATGGACATTGGTACTGTGATCGGTTTGTTCTTAAGTCGGTAAGTCGATCGAGCTCGGATCAATGGTGATTTACTTGTTTGTCATGGGAAAAACTCTGTTCAGCAGAATCCTAGCTGCTGTTGTGAATCGTATCTGAAATCTACCTGTCAGGCCCTGTTATCTGTTCGCATTTTGCCTACTCACCGACTCAGACAATTTTGATCCTCGTTCGTATACACGTGCTTGAACGAAATTGGCCCCTCATGTAGCCAGAGTAGTTTATTCCTGAGAAAGACGCTTCGCGAGTCGGGTGGCAATAGCTTCGTTGAGGTAACCTTTGGGAGAGCGTCAGCATATCATCACAGACGGTTCACAGCATGTAGTTCCTCTCTTTCGCTTCACTCGAAGCACCTCATTTTATTTTGGTCGTTAGACTTCCTTTGAGGAGGCCTATCGTTCTTTGGTCGTTGGCTTAAGAAGTAGAAAATTGGCAACTTCCTTCACGGATCATGGGTCGTGCCCTTCTTATGGATCAATTTATGGCACGACCTGAGCGTCACTTTGCAAGGAATGTTGGAAAACGTCATGGCGACATTAAAAGCAGTTCAGGATATAGTTTTCATATTGGTGAGTATATATATGTGTGCATATGTATCTTCGTGTTCCTGGACGGCAGTCGTTTGCGGAGGTTTGGGCATGGAGGACGCGGAGCATGGAGTGAGTAGCAGATTGGCCCTCGTAAAGGAGTTATTAGAGTAAATACAGATACAGACGAGTCATTAGGCTGTGCTGGTGTCCCCCCGGTTCTGCCAGGTGGTAACAAGGCAGGAACTTGGCCCTCACGAGCAAGAAGGAGAATGCTACCTCAAAGGAATTCGAACATGTTATTTGCAAATTTTAATCAGGATTTCTCGTGAGAGCATAATACCCCACCAATGCGAGTCGCAAGTGCTCATTCCTCCGATCAAGCGCAGTTGTGTATCTGTTGGCACGCGCAAGGGTTATAGCATTACGAACTGTGATCCGTTTGGCCGTGTATATACTATGAGTGAGTCCTGCTATCATTGAACGTTCAGCAATGGGCCCATACCGCTACAGACGATGGTGCACGCAGCGTTGTGGAGATGCTCTTCTGTACATCACTCTTGGCCTTGGTAGGCGCTGCAGACCAACCTCAGTCCAGTCCGAGGAAACTTCAAATTGTCAACACCAAGGTGCGCGAGTCCGAGTCAGGGGGCTCTCGTGCCACCGACGTGCTCACACCTCAACAGCGCGGCTCAACCATTTGCGAATTGTTATTCCCAAACTCAATACTCGCTGTGAAGATGAACAGGAAGATCTTGGTGGTTGTGCTTGAGACTGAGATCTATATCTACGACATTTCGAATATGAAACTGCTCCACGTCATTGAGACCACGCCAAATCCCGAAGGTCAGTCTGTTTGTGTATTCTGTGTTTGTCCGGAATACTGACAGGCCCTTTTAGCAATATGCGCGCTGTCTCCGTCTTCGGACAATTCTTATTTGGCATACCCCTCGCCCTTGCCATCGCCGTCCGCCCCATTAACTACCAATCCACCTCCTTCTTCCGTGCCTCAATCTCAGTCCGGCGACGTTCTCCTATTCTCCACCCGGACGAGAACCGTTGCCAATGTGATTCAAGCGCACAAATCACCGATCTCCCTCTTGGCGATCAACTCGACTGGGACCATGCTCGCCACCGCGTCTGACAAAGGCACTGTCATCCGTGTTTGGAGTATTCCGGGGGCGGAGAAATTATACCAGTTGCGCCGGGGAACGCGAGAGGCACACATATATTCAATCACGTTCAATACAATGTCTACCCTGTTAGCGGTCTCATCTGCTCACGACACGGTCCACATATTCAAGCTCGGAAGCAGCAAGAAAGGCCGCCAGCCCAGCACGACCGGGTCAATTAGTCCTAGTGGGTCGGTGGATAGCAGAGGTGGAGACGGACAAGGGCCAGACGGGGGCTTCGAGGCTTACATTGACAATAAGAAGAAGGGGGGTGTCGGGTACGTTAGGTTGTCTGTGGATCAGTTACACCGGGAACTAATTCCCGCCCTCTCGCCAGACAAACTTTGCGCAGAACTACGGCCCATCTGACACGCAATGTGACCAGCTCCGTAGGGGGTTACCTACCAAACACCTTGACTGAGATGTGGGAGCCCGCCCGAGACTTCGCCTGGCTCAAATTGCAGACCTCCGGTGCCCGATGCATAGTAGCGCTGAGTGGGACCATGCCTCAGGTGATGGTGATATCATCCGAGGGGTACTTCTATTCATACAACATCGATCTTGAGAATGGGGGCGAGTGTTCCTTGATGAAGCAGTACAGGTACGTCAGAGCTGCTCTACTCCCTTTGACGACATTACTCATAGTCCATTAGCCTTTTAGATGCCGATGAAGCGAGTGGCGAATAGCCTGGAGCCGTTGCGCTTCCTGTGCCTCATGTTTCCATTCTAACCGCTCATACTTTTGTTTTCCGGTTCGGGGATGTAACATAATGGTACGAGCTGCTCGTTCAATCATAAAAATACGTCTATTCGTCACGGCTACAAGACTCGGTAAATTTCGTGCTGCTTTCGTGTGTACATCTGGAGAACCAACATATCAAGAACATAAAGAGCGCGGACAACCATTACCGAGTGATCAATAAGATATACAAGTTAGGCGTGCTAACAACCCGATGGACAGCTGAGTGTTTTGGATTTTCGCGTTTTCGAGTCACGACGCAGGGTAATCAAGTTGGATTGCTAAGAAAAACGAACGGACGAGACTGCATAACGGCTTTTTGGACGGTACGTCTCCAATACTTTTAGTGTCTGCGAGGGTCCGGCGGTTTTGCGAGAGCGCAATGGCCTTCAGCCCACCTTCCTGATCCACCTGAGATCCGGCCCAACAAGCTGGGAAATGTGTGTGTGAGTAAGATCGATAGGATCACGGGTAAGCCAGCTTACCTGTCCCTTGTGGTCCTGCCAGCCCCTGCCGGGAGGTGGATAGTCTTGAAATTCTGGCGGGTATTCCAGTTGAGGTGGGCGGCGGAGGATATCACCCTTCGAGTTCATGAGTTGGTCACCGCGCTGGTTGAAGAAACCTTCTGGGGGCTGAAGCGCGGGTGCAGATTTTTCGAGCGGGGAGGCCATGTGGGCGCGCAGGGGCATAGATGCTCGTCGAGAGGACTTTGATGTTGGTGCGTCAGTGTGGTAGCCGGAGTCGCGGTGGGAGCGCCGGCGAGCGTTCAATTTGGTGTGTTCGAGAAGCAGGTGATCCTCGTTCGGCGGCAGCGGTGACCGAGGCATGCTTGCTGGCGGCATGCTCGCTGGGACCCTGTAAGGGTCCTCCTGCGGCAGCGGACCCTCCCTCAAGCTTTTCTCGAGCGTGTCGAGCATCGACTTCTCGAAGTTTCTCTGGCTCTCGTACTTGGCTTTCTTCAGCGAGTCACCTGAGAGGCGGCGTTCGCGCTGGCGATGCGCCTCCACGTACCGGGGGTCCATGGCTCGGCCCCGTTCGCGGGCCTGACCGTCATCGACCACACTGCCACGAGACCGCGGGCGGGCGGGGGTTTCCGCCTCACCGCGATGCCGGCTCTTGCTGCGATTACGAGCAAAGTTGACCAGGCTGCCGAAGATACCGTACTTGGCAGACCGTTGTGTCTCTATCTTGACGTCGTATTCGTCGGGGGTGTGGGGGAAGGCGTAGCCCCCGCCTCGTGAAATAGGCGCGGTGGAGATCGGGGCGACATGTTGGCCACCTGAGTATGTACGGTAAAGCTTTCGGGGTTGGTAATCGCTTTCTACCGTAGTGACACGCTGGTGAATGGGAAGAGTGTTGGCGGAGTGGTGAGGGGTATCGGAATACGTGGTCTGGTAATAGTGTACAGGCAAGGTCTGACACTGGAGTGCCATATTCGCGTACTTGGCGTTAGACGGGACGGGGTAGGGAGATTGCTGAACGTAAGGACCGGCATACATGGGGGGCATAGGTTGATACATGTAGGCGACCCACTGCTGCGGGAGAGGAGCGGGGGCGGTCTTACGGCGAAGGAAAGGCATAGTTAAGGGATAGGTTACAGTTATAAGGATCCGTGACAGGCGAATGACCAGCGAATGACCAGCGAATGAGCAACGGAAGGCCTAAGATGGGTGTGAGGATGGTGTAAAGGGTCACGCGTGTGATGGAGGAGAGAACACGCCCTCCACAGAAGCTAATGGAGATGAATGATCCTTTGTGCGTCCTCGTCCCACCGCACGAGGGCTTAGGGCAACGGAGGCAACGGGGGGGCGGGAGGGCGAGAGGGGGAGCGTCCAAGGGGTTTTATGCCACTGCGCGTCTCTTCGCCTCTCCTCCGTTCGCTGTCCGCCGTTGTCAGCCGTTGTCAGCTATTGTCATTTGTCCGGTGTGCCGCCTATTCTCTGCCTCTCCACGCCCGTTGCAGCCTCAAGGCGGGTTCGCTGAATGTCTAGGCGCCCTTCACTCGACTGCACTCGACTGCACTCGCGCTTCCTTTCACGGCGCCGGCTAGCCGCTATTCAGCCCCATCTCATCCTGCAGCTGAGAGACAGACACGATTGACACGTCCCGGGTTTTATGATCAAATTGGTTTACTTTAATATCCCGTAACGCCAGAGCTCTATTAATTCCACAGAGCAACCCATCAAGAGGGTCCCCCCATCGGTCGCATCGGGTCTCGATAATAGTCACCGAGACCGCCCATCCCCTGAGGTTCTAGAGGGCTTGTGCTGCCCCATCGCTCTTCCCTGCTACCCCTAAGTAATACCTCGAAGCTGACGAAGCGAGATGAAAGCAAGATGAAGCAAGATGAAGCGAGATGAACTACAGTCACTGTCAGATTATCATGAGCTACGCTGCGTAGATTGCCTGTCATACACCGCCCGCACGAAGTCGGAGAATCGAGCCCAAACTTCAACCCGCGCCCCGCGCGCGATACGTGCATCCTTGTCCGGTAACTCGATAGCCAGGAATAATGTGATATGTGATGTAGTTGTACAACAACAATACAAAACGGCATTCAGCTCACAGGCGTCTCCGCTTCCTCATCCCCCGCCATCGGGGCGTCACCCAGTCCAGCCGGGTTACTTCCGGTAGGCTATTACGGCACACGTCAGTATGTGCCATCCAAGAGGGATCGGAGTCGCGGCGCCAAAAGTTAGAGACAGCGGTGTGGGTACAAGCGAAGACGACGAGAGGTCTCACCTGCCTCATTTTCGACAAATAGATCTTCAGAGGCTCCACATATTGTTCGAAGCCCAGCATCATCATCGCATAGAGAACGTCTTCGCCACCGATCGTCTTTCTCTTCTCCTCATGGCACTTCTCCGCGGCCTCGGATGTTATGAAGCTAATGAACTCTGACACACACTCCTGGACCGCATCCTTTGCCTCTTTGGAGATCTTGGATGTGCTGGGAACTGCATTCTTCATTATTCTCGCTATATTTGCACTGTACTCGCCTCATGTTCAAGCCGACCGGCACATTGAAATTCAGAAGGGCGTAGACTCACATCTAAGCGAGCGGATTCCATCGCATCCTATGTAAGAATGGCCTCGACAAAGGGCGAGAGCGGCCGACTCACGGGCAAGACACGGTCTTGTTCGCGGTACTCGCCCACCTCGCTCTCCGTGATCGGTGCGGTGGGCGAGACGGTCTGGTCTGCAGGCTCCTCGTTCTGACTGGTCGAGCTCTCGTCTGGACGCGTTGCGGCGACGACTGGTTCAGGCGCGCTCATATCGTCGTCAGTTCGTGTCCAAGCTTCGGACCCGCGGGTGCACCCGAATCATTTTACCCGGTCATCTCCACCATGGATGGACCACAACCAGGCAGACCTAGCCTCGAGAGCTTCAGGGGCCGAGTCTCTGCCTTCAAGCATGAGCCAACACCTCACAAGGTCCTCGGAACGGTCCTTGACCCCGGTGCGGCCCCACCGCTCCTTGTCGCGGTCGCGCCGCAATGCCCTACGCCGAGCAGCAGCCCCCCTCAGGAACCTCAGACACCTCAGAAACGAAGCTTATCACCAGACCCCTCTACCCCCACAACGTCTGCCAAACGAAGGAAAGTCACGCAGGTAAACTCGAATTCAAAGGACCCTTTACT
>Ga0307513_10001113_pt1 | contig 38938 bp, 37 predicted proteins | sample 15_EM_MG_FD_202174 | JGI IMG/M metagenome (GOLD analysis project Ga0307513, IMG submission 202174) | Populus trichocarpa ectomycorrhiza microbial communities from riparian zone in the Pacific Northwest, United States - 15_EM | ecosystem: Host-associated > Plants > Roots > Unclassified | place...
CGCAGTCAGGACGCACAGGACGTAGGGGTCCGAGTCCGGATGGCGTCAGGACGGATGGCGCCAAGTAACGCAAAGTCAGGACGCAACGTCGATCCGACGTTGCGTCCTGATTCGCGATTAGCGTTCCAGCGTCAGGTGCGTCAGACGCACGGAACGCACGGAACGCAAGGTATTATTTTTGCTGATGTGGCTTCCACAGTGGTGGTTAGGGTTATGGGGGAAGAGGTGGTGTGCCAATTGGGAAGAGCCGGCAATTGGGTCGGGGGTTATTGGTGCTCGGTTAAGAGGTTTGTGGTGGTGTAGCTAAGGAGGAAGGAGGTGGGATGGATGAAGGTGATGGATGGGATAAAGTCACATGTGGAGTTCGTCACGGGTAGGTTGGAGAAGAAGCAGGAGAAGAGGGAGAAGCAGGAGATGACGAAAGGGAAGGGTATTGCTTTTGGGGAGAGGAATATGAAGATGGAGGAATTGGTGTGCCTGGGCGGGAAGATGGAGAAGTTGGAAAAGCTGTTATTAGGTTTGGGAAAGGAGTTGGCGAGGAAGAAGGGTGATTGGACAAAGGGGGATGATAGAGAGGCGAAGAAAAGGGCAGTTGAGGAAGAGGTGGAAATTTTGAGGGAGGAGAAGGTGGAGGAGAAGAAGAGAGTGTCGGTGTTTACGCCGGGGATGGAGTGGAGGCCTTCGGGACCAGGGTTGTTTGGTTGAGGTAGTGGTTTTTTATTGTAATTAGTTTGTTGTAGTACTGTTAGGATAGACGAGCCTGATGAGGCCACAGAAAACCCGAAGAGAATAAAAGTAAAAAAAAAAAAAAAAAAAAAAAACTCAATGGACGGGAAATTATCGGCTGGCCGTCTGGAACAAGATGCTTTGAGCAGTACGCAAAGATCATCGATCCCCGGGCTCGTGCTGTCTGCGCCTCTTGGCCAGGAGGTACTGTATCGGCAGTGGAATGTGCTGCCGGTAATACACCGATTGCAAGCCCAGCAAAGCCATAATGGATCTCCTACTGGTTTCTAGACTAGAAGGCTATAAGAATCGGAAATTGATATTACAAGTCGCTACCGTATCTTACGCTGATCTGCACAAATTGGCTCCGATCGGCTTTTGCCATTTTGCCGCTGGCACGCGATGGCTATTAAAGCATGTAGTTAAGGTTTGTTTATGCTTGAGTAGGAGTGGGATCTTGATAGGCGCCGTAAGCGTAGGAATAAACTGAATATGCCAGACTGGGCAAGATAGTCTCAAAACAGTTATCGGCGCATGTAGTGCGCCTATCATAACCCTTGAGTGTGGGGCCTACGTGCATGGGTGGCGCGGAATGCATGAAATAAGCCATATGCATCTTGAAGTCAATACGGTATCATTCTTCCCAGCCAGGTGGCAAAAGAGGCCCCAGCAGACGGGTAATTGTGTTTTTAAAGGGGAGGATGGAGAATGTCGATTTTCCATGGATACGCCTGGGCATAGAGTGCCTCTCAGGTCGACATTTTATCTTCCAGTTGATGTTGATTCCTGGAATACAATGTGATATCATACTAGTGTCTTTTTCGCTTTCATTCCTTTTTAAAACTAGCATTTGATAGGATTTGGTGGTAGATTAGTGTGCAAGGGTATTTGGGGACCCGGTGATGCAAACACTCCAAAAGCCTATTGCTCTAGCGAGGGCTTGCCGAGCGCTTCTGTTACCGTACTGATCTAGACTTTTGCCAGCAATCAAAATGCACACTCGCTATCACTCGATTTTCCTAATCCGGATTAGTCCGCCGAAAAATGTAAGACCTCGTAATGAGGTGATACGATGCCACTTTGGAGGACTGAGCTGCAGGCAGCGTCACGGCGGAGGCGATGCTGCACCCACGGTATTACCCTTGCACATCACAATTCGTGTATATTAGAGTGGTGTGCCCCGCTCCCTGATCATATCTTACCATTTGTCAACTGCGCACTACTTGAGCCATTACCAAACAATAGACGACTGCTTGGAAGATAATCGTTATTTTTTTCTGACCCAGATTTGCTATGGCCAATTTGGCCCACCATGTCCTAGCGGGGGTCCTGGAGGTCGACCCTGCATGGGTAGGTAAACTGCCGACAAACACATTGAAATATTGGAACTGACGTCGGAGGGGTAAAACAGAAAGAGACATCAGATTACGAGACTGCAGGGTATTTCGCTTCAAATTTTGTTTGTAGTATAATGCTAACTACCACTAGGAGTGAATATTCCACCGATTCACTCTCTGAATCCATCCGAGCGTAAGTAGAAAATAAAGAAAAAGAGGCCCTAATTACTCGGGCTGGCAAAGTGTCTTCGTTTCACTCACACCGTAATATTCTAGGTATCGATACGAAAATGGGCGTCGATACCATGCTTTTAAAGACGGGTAAGGGGCTTGGATCCGGGCTTTGTATCCCATCAGGCTAACTTTGAGTAGGAAATATCCCGTTCCAAACGACGAGGCTGAGCAAGACAGGTTAGTTGCAGGTCTGATATCCCTGTTTAGACGAGGTTATTGAACAATAATAGGATAGATATTGCTCATCACATTTATCTCCTTTTGCTCGATGGTAAGTTGCTTAGAGCGCCTGTTCTTGATGGCATTCAGAGGATATTGGATATTGGAACCGGAACAGGAATCTGGGCTATTGATGCCGCTGAGTAAGCACCGACCTTACCAGTTGACGGAGAGCCTCTACTTATAATCCCCAACAGAACCTACCCATCTTCACAGGTCATTGGAACAGATCTTAGCCCAATTCAACCAAGTTGGTGTGCTTCCCACCCGATCTTCCTGAGTCTACTCACTTATTCCACATTTTTAGGATTCCTCATAATGTGAGTTTCCAGATTGACGATGCAGAATCAGATTGGACTTTCGAAGAAGATTCATTTGACCTAGTCCATATTCGTCATTTGAATGGTGGAATCAAAGATTGGGGGAAGCTCATGAAACAATCGTTTGAGTGAGTATCTCGGCTATTCGGGAAGCCCAGAGACAACTGACCTTTTGAGCGATAGTGCGCTGAAGCCAGGAGGCTGGTTAGATGTTGCCGAATATGAAATAGGATTGAAGAGCGACGATGGAACTTTGCCCGTTGAGGGTAATTTGATCGGGTATTATGATCTGGTGAACAAAGCCGCAGATAAAATAGGCTAGTAGCTAAGACCTGGTCACCCTCTACCACTTACCAAGGCTAACTGAGGGTAAAGGCCAAGAGTTTAAAATTGCTGCCTCTTTAGATAAATTTATTCTAGACGCCGGCTTCGACAAAGTGAATCACGAAGAGATGAAATTGCCCATGGGAACTTGGCCGGCAGAAAAAAAACAAAAGGATCTTGGTGCCTTTATGTTGCTTACCACCGAAAATGCCTTCGAAAGTTTTGGAATGGCCCTCTTCACTAGAACACTTGGGATGGAGGCTCGGGAGGCCATGGAATTGATCGCAGGAGCTAAGAAGGAATGCCATAGCAAAAAGATTCACTCTTATGCACCTCAGTAGGTTTTCATGACCCCCAGCCGGATTCTTAGGCTAACATATGACAAAACAGGCACCTTTATTACGCTCAGAAACCCCTCAAAAAGAGTGATCCCAAGTGATCGTGTCTGATGAGGAAATTGCAGATTTCAAGACTTTCCTATAAAGGGGAGAGCTTCCGAAATACGCCCCAACTAATGTTATTCTGGTTCAGCTCTTACAAATGCCTAGGGAAATTTTCGTACAAGGCAGGGATTATTCCACCCGCTAAATGGCCTTGCCTTGTACGAAAGCAGCTCCCCTGGCGCTTGCATGGCACTTGGGTCTGTCAGTCGTACCCCTGTGGATATAATTTTGTTTTTCTATTTTCCTCCTTCGATAGCTATAGTTGTAAATGATGGGGTGCCTCAACTGCATACTGGGGGCTTCGAGACCGAGAGATGCTTAAGAACTTCATTCTACATGAGAGGGCTAGAGAGACCGACTATGTTTTGCCGTGAAACAGCGGCATATATTGGCAGTGGAAAAGAGATCAAAGAAAATAATGCGGAAGCATTTCAGAAAATCGAAGAGAACAGAATTGTATATCTGATCAATTGATTGAGTGATGGTCCGTGAGAAAGGGTAAATCGGATAAGTCGAACGCGGATGGTGATGGACACCAGCATGATCGAGCCAGATTGTGGGGGGCATGCCCGAGGAACCCACGATCGATTATTGATTCTTGAAGTAAATATAGAATTTCGTGAAGAGTTTCAATGAGGAGTTTGAATATATTTGGGTGAGAATTGTTAACCGTTGATTGACTTCATCTCTTCTCTCCACCAATCACAAAAGTGCGTGATAACTATATACTACACAAAGGTCAACCTCGCAGATATCCACCACATCTGAGGGCTCCATCCCTTCCAATCCGTAACACTCTTCACCCCATCCAAACGACTCCCAAACCACTACTCGCATCTCCTCGCATAAGTTCAGAATGCTCCTCATTTGAGGTTATCAGGAAGCCCCTGACAACCACCCGCACATTACAACACTTCTGGTCGAACACTGTCAAGTGATCGATCATGACTAATATCAGGGAGTGATCGTGGACAGTGTTCCCAACCGTCCCGGGCGGACGGCAGGGCCCTGGCGGGCTATAGTCCCGGGCGTCCCGGGCAGGGTGGGTGCGGACGGCCGGGCAAGGCGTCCGTCTTTCATAAAGACGGCAGTCCTATGGGTTGACGGACGGGCCCTGCAGTCTTATTGGGAACGGGACCTGCCGGTAGGGCCCGGCCGTCATCTTGATGGATTGACGTCCCCTACAGGGCCCTGGCGTCATCTGCAGGGCCCGGCCGTCACCTATAGTCCCTGCAAATTTTCTGTCAGGCCTATAAATCGCTAGCACCTTTCGTCTCAGACTTTGGTTCCTAATTAAATACTCCGTATGCATGCGCAGGACTGGCGTGAGCAGGATGGCGGGTATAGGTTGTTCTATATAGCTTTAGGAATAAATTCAAGCTACGCATTCTTCTGGAATATACGACTAATTTTATTGCGGTAGTAGAAGGAAGGTTGTAACTCTATGTGAGCCAATAGCTTCTTCGTCAATGGTAGCTGATTTATTTATAACCACCAGGTGTATCCACCTTATATCCACCTTATATCCATCTCTCAAAACTACAAATTCTCCGATACACAATATATACACACATAACTTATAGTTTTATATGAACAGTTTCATAAGAACTTAAGCCATTGCCTCGGATTTTAGAAGCCTTATCTCACTCCTCGGTAATCAGCCGTTACCTGTTTTCTACGCCAATTCCCTCGGGGGACCTCCTGTCCCGTCACCTTCAGGGCCCACCCGTCACGTGGAGGCGCACGGCAGATTCCGCAACCTGAGAGACACCTGCAGTCCCCGCCCGTCCGTCCCGAGCAGTCTTCCGGACGGACGCCAGGATACCCGTCCGTCCCGGGCGTCCTTTCAGGTACGCCGTCCGTCCCGTCCGGACCCGAAGACGGACGGACTGGACGCTTGGGTTCACTGATCGTGGATAGTTGATGATCATTGTGCTCACTCTAGTCTTATCCCTTCCACAGATTAGAACATCCTTGAACTATGGGCCTGGTTTTGCAGTAATCATTGAGTTTCCTGGATACCATAGCCGATACCCATCGTCGGGCGCCTCATATCGCCTCCTCTCGCCTCCGTACACTCGTGCGAGAGATGCTATCCTTTACCATCAACTATTCGATAATCAAGTCTCCCGCCTCACCGCCTTCTGCTGCACTTTCACCATCCGCCTCATAATCTCCCTCCTCGCCTAGCAATTCTTCTGTGTACTCATCCCTCTCATACTCAACAAAGCCCAGCCAGGCCTTTGTAATCATAATATAAAAGAGTGATCGATCATGATCGCTCACTAGTCGAGCAAACTCGAGTGTAATCGACTATGATCGAGCAGTATCAATGATCGGGCATCCAGCAGTCGAGAGAAACAGATCATGATCTGATCGTGTCCATCATTAAAAAAGTGGGTAGCTTCAAACCGAGACCAAAGAATACTGACCGGCTTTGTCAAACTCGAAGAGGTGAAAAGTTCAATACCACACTAACTTGCTTTTCCTTATTCTGCCCCTCTTACCACCACCAAAGGATTTACTTCGCAATCTTTGTACAAAAACATCTTATCTGATGCTTGTACTGTGGTACAAGTACTTGCCCTGAAACTATTGTGAAAGGGTAGTTTTTTTATAGTTTTTTGAATCTTTGGTAGGTTGACTGGATGTGGAGGCCTTTCTTCAGCCTCACAAACTCTATAAATTGGCCCTACCGTGCTCAAAAGTCCATCCTCTGCACCGATCTGCAACCTTCGAGACAACGAAAAAAGAGGGAAATGTTGAAATGTCCTGTAGGGGAAAATTACAACTCTCAATAACAACAATTCTTTTAATAACGGGCGCTCTTTTAATAATAAGTTAATAATACCGTCTCAATCAGTAATGTCTGCAACGTGAATGGCTCTGGTAGTGCCGACCAGAGGGCAGAGAGAACTGAGAATCTCACATGGTTATCTTCACTAGAACCCCGGATATTGTACGACGATATTAGTGCTCAGCGAGTCTTATGAATAGAGAAATATCAGGATTGGCTCGATGGCATTCGCGGTGGTGAACCCGATAATTCGGACTTGTTTTGCAACGGAGATCCGGGGGTGGGGAAAATTTACATCATGCAAGAATCAATACCACCCACAAGGCAAAAGTGTTGCTAAGAATCTGTGATGTTAGCTCCCTGGTGGTGGATAGGTTATGAGATTGAGCGACGGGACGAAATGCTGCAGTTGCGTGCCTCTACTTCGACTTCGCCGCACAGAAGGAGCAATCTCCAACGAGCATCCTGAGTTCCTTTCTAAGAGAGGTTGTCGGCAGAGATCGCCTAGGCTTTTCGAGACTGGGAAAGATTATTAGGGGCGGGAAACTGAGGCTCGACGGACTTGTAGAAATGTCACAGGATATCACGACCTCACATCCGGCATTCGTATGGATTTATGCCTTCGATGAATGCAAGCCTGAGTATCGGGAATGCTGGACGGATGTGCTTGGCTTTTTTACGAGAGTGAGGAGGAGAGTTTAGGAGACAATCAGACGGAACGGATGGAATGGATACGGGAGAATGTTCAACAGTAGATTTTACCCGCTATATCTTTTCTTTGTTATTACGGAAGTAAACGGAGGAACAAGGGCATATGGGAAAACACAGAGATAGGTGTCGTGATCCAGAGAAGGATCAGGATGTGGTATTTGTTTTTTACTTGTACACTTGTTTCTACTATTAGTTTGATTTTTAGTTAGAGGGAGCAGGGAGCGAGAGGGCCAAAGTGCGATCATGACATTCTCCAAGCTTAGCAGAATATGGAGGAACCGTGGGCTAGTTGGCTACTCCCTCTGCTAACTAAGGACTGACTAGGAGATATATCTCTCCAACTAATATCGAATGACTCCTGAAACTCAGAGAACTCTAAAGAGACGCGCTAAACTGACAAATCCTGAACCCTAGTGATCTCAAGCAATCTAGAACCATCCTGATATCCCTTGATCCTCGGTGGACCCTGAAACCTATACTCTGCTAGTGTGCCAACTCTCGTCTGTCTAAGGACATAGGGTATGGGGGAAACATCATGGAACCAAATACCCGATACCTAATGCCTAGTACCAAATGGTATCAACAAAACCAAAAGCCAGTCCCCCACTAGTATGGCTACCGGCATAGGATGAAAAACAAAAAAATACACTGCTGAGTGCCTAGTCGCTGGACCCCACATAGAAACTTACCCTATAACCGTATATATCCTAGTCACATGTCCGCATACCCGCGCATCTGGTTATCCGCTCCACTTCCTATCCACGTAACGGCACAACCGCATGGCATATCGGCAATCGAACATTTGTTCTACCGGAATGAAACCTTTACTACCACTCTCCGCCTTTCAGCTCCCCTGATCTCCACGCCTCACTCGGGTTACTAGTTGATGGACCTATTTGATGCATCTTAGTGTACTACCCTTACTAATCTATGCTAATTTGTCATCAGCAAGGTCCATGGTCTAACATCATGCCCCTTGGCAGGACGTATCACCAAACTTGAGGGACCATGAGAACCTGCCCAAATCCGCCTAGAGTCCCGGGAGTCTCCGGGATCCATAGGATCGCCAAGCCTGGGGATTTTATTCTGAAAATTTCCCCTCTGTCACCTGGTCGCATTTCAGAATTGAAGAATCCATTTCCAGGCAAGAAGCGCAGGGCTACTATTCCCCAATTTCTAATAGACGAGAGGGCTGGGGAAGGAGATATCCGCCGCATCCCCCCCGCCGCAAGTTATTTAAAAAAATAGTCACAATAAAGCATCACCCCGGGGGCGCGTTTTGGTAGGTCCTGGTTTGAGCCACGGTAGAAAAACAAGTTGAGAAAATCGTGGCATTCCAAACATTCCCGAGGAATTATTTCCCCTATTGCGTAACGGATAGGGTACCGATGAGCCTTGAGCACAGGAGCTGGAATCACGATAGCTGATATGATGGTCGATTACTGCATGACACGGGAATAAGTTGGAGAGGCCCGGAGAAAGCATGCCCCGCCAATGCATAGATACTGTGCTTGAGTGTGGTGCTGTGTAAACGATGTCTATAGGGAGGCCGCGTTTGTATTCTAGCTACTTCTAAAGGGAATGAACTCAATAGACGGGAGATTATCGGCTGCTATTCTAGGACATGGGCTTTGATCAGCACCCATATATCACTGATGCCGGAGCTCGTATTATTTTGCCTCTTGGGCAGGAGATATCGGGGGTGAAATGTGTTGCCGGTAATGCATCGGTTGCGGGTCCCGCAAAGACAAGATGGATTAACGACTGGTTTTTAGACCAGAGGTGCAATTGTAATAGGTAGTTGATATCACAATTCGCTGGTGTATCATGCGCTGAACATCGCAAATTAGTTCCAATCGCGCTTTCCAATTTTTCCGCTGATACGCGGTGGCGATTGAAGCATATCATTAAGCTTGTTTTACTCTCGAGTAGGAGCGGGGTCTTGATAAGCGCCGTAAACGTAGGAATAAAAAAAGCGTACTCGTGCCAAGGTTGCGGCGTTCGGCCGCAACCCCCGCATGTTCGCTGGCTCACAACCGGGGCCACTCTAAAGAGTGCCTGACAGCTCAACGCAAATTTACAGCTCAACGCAAATTTGTGGCTTACCATAGTAACAGTGTGGCTCAACACAACTTTGTGGCTTGGTTCAGACACCTGAAAATACTCGTGTCTCCGCTTCAAGAATAGGCACCTCTTTTGGAATAGACTCTCCGGCCCCATATGGAGGACAGGGTTGAGGCCGCTTTTCTCGATGAGAATCATGGGGTAAAGCTTATTAGCCTTGATATCCTCTTGTGAATCAGATATTGTTTTCCTTACTGCTATCCGCTTATAGGTCATGCGTACAGCTTCTTGTGGAATATTCAAAACCAATCCAATTTCTACAAAAGACATCGTATTGTATTTATATAGTGCTATAATGGCCCCTCTTGTAGCCTTGGAGAGGCTTCTTCTGAAAATACTCGTGTCTCCGCTCCAAGAATAGGCACCTCTTTTGGAATAGCGCCCACTAGCCTATAAAAAGTATAGTGTTCGAGCTGTTTGAAAAAGTGAGGAAAAGTTCCGGTAAGGCCACATACCAAAACGACCCCACGACGAACCACAGGGTTGGAAATTTTGTGAACTCTGGTGAACCGGTATTGATTATTCTTAGGAAGTACGTCTTCTGCGTTGTGAGAAACCTAAGAGTTTAAATAAATATAAAAAACAGAATGACAAAGGGATGTCTGAACCAAGCCACAAAGTTGTGTTGAGCCACACTGTTACTATGGTAAGCCACAAATTTGCGTTGAGCTGTAAATTTGCGTTGAGCTGTCAGGCACTCTTTAGAGTGGCCCCGGTTGTGAGCCAGCGAACATGCGGGGGTTGCGGCCGCACGCCGCAACCTTGGCACGAGTATGGCCAAAATGCGGCTAGATCTTCTGGGGCCGGGCATTAATGAGCCCCTATTCCACTAACAAAACGTCAACCCCACCACATACCCACCAACTAGCCAATACCTGCAAACATCGCTACACCACCCACAACCCACCTTGTGCACCTTCCATCACATAGATCAAATACAAGTGCTTGATATCTCAGTTATGAGGGCTGAAGGTATATTTCATGAGGTTTTGCAGGCAATCGAGACCCGTCATCCCAACCTCTTTGTCCGTGATGACCTCGATCAAAAAGGCTTTGAGCACATCGTCAAATGCCTTCGCAATCGCATGACTCAACTTGAGACATATTCCTTCCTGTAAGCTAATACTTTCACCTGTTTTTTCTCATTTTTAACAAACTAACCTGCATAGCATCCATTGGTTTTCCACTGAGAATAGATTGAAGGTTGTCATGCCTACAATGATGCACCAGTGTGTTGGAGCCTGGATTAGGAAGGTAATCGGGAGTGCTTGTATGGATGGGCTCTTTCCCAGTGCCTGGAATGGTACAATGGATATCATGGGTGCTCCCGGTAGGTTGCTAATTGGCTTGCCCTCTCCGATCAATTCTAGCTAATCTAGTTTCCCAGGATATGATAATTTCATCAACCAACATAAAGGCTCATTCAAGCAGCCAGATATGGCTTTTATACCCCATACCGGTCCTGATAGGAAAAAAGGTGCCCCCATTCCCCTCAGTTGTTATGGAGTCTGGCTGGCAAGAGGCGCCTACACGACATTTTGACGACGCAAGGCTTTGGCTAGAAGGTTCACAAAATGCGGTTGCGGTCGTTCTGCAGGCCAAGTTTCATAACATAGATCAAAGTGGCCGTATCCAGCTCGTCTTGTCTGTCTCGCGTGCTTGCCCCGATGCACTCGGACTCACCATTTCCCCCACCTATTATGCAAGTTTCTCTCACATACCCCATGTCAAGTCTGCAGTTTTCGTTGCTAATCTGCAAATCCTGAATATAGAACATCTTCCCAATCCCGCAGCTTCCCGCACAAAGCCCTAGGATCTCGCTGCATGAATTCTACGCCGGAAATTGCCCCCATATAATGAATGCAGAGACCCAAATTACACTCGACCTCGAAGAGATTCGTGACATAGCCGAAATCTACATCAGAGGGGATGGCTATCTACCTGCCTAGGGATATTTAACTGGGGGCCCTGGGGTTTGTCTTGACAGTTTTTCAATGCTTTTTCAATAAATATTTTTAGAATGTGTTTTTGTTCGCGATCAGATCAAATAAAATAACTAAATGACGAATTCTCAATTGTGGTTTTGAACAGTACCACAACTCCAGCCAATTTTCATTAAACCAGTGTTCCCAACGGAAGAATACCGTACGTGTAATTTATCCAATGGATATAAAGAAAAGATACTTTCAGACATCCAGCGCCGCGGACCATAGCTCCTTTTCTAGTATCATAGTTGCACGCCAGCACAACGACCCGGGACCAGCGGCGAGCAAGCCAAGGCGGACAGCGGATAAACCAAGGGCAGGAAGAAGGGGGGGCCGTAAGCAGGAATAAAACACTGTTCTCGGGCGCTTAGAACCACCATCCAACCAGACTAGACAGAATTCCCTAGGCATGATAGACCATACCGACCCAATATCACAACCTCTCACTCATATGGTGAGGGAACTCTGTAGCCGGAGAGAGCTTCGCTAAGAAAATATGGTCGGTCTTCAACCACCAAAGCATTTTCAACCCGCCGTCTAATGAGAATTGTAGCCCTATTAGGTGATAAATTGGGTGGTTCTCTATACACTAATAGAAAGAAAATAGAATTATCTCTGGTTTTCATAGAGATATTAGCGTTTAAAATGTTTCAAATTTTGGTGGAAAAAAGATAAATGTCGGCAATAGGTTAATTACAATTAACCTCCATAGAGAGGACAGTTAATTGATATTTGCCAATACATTAATCTGCAAGAGAAGCCAGTCTTAGTAAATTTACCTACTGTAAATAGCCAAGAATGAATGTCCGCCCGTTCCGACTACAGAATTCCCTCACCATACCACAGCTTCACGACACCTAAATCACAAAGACAGCTCTCATTAATTCCCCCTCACAGAAGCAATCCCTAATTATGGTTATCCATTTACTTCCCGGCAATGCTTTGTTAAGCTACAGAGTGTAATTTAGCCACAGCCTGATGTAGAGTCACAAAGGTACATTGAGCCATAAAGTTATGGTAAAGCTGTGGGGCACTTCGTAGGGGTGCGCTAATCCTGACTAGCCTACGGAGGGGCCATCTGCCCACCTTGGTCGGGGACATTTGGGTTGATATCTCCCAGACTCAATAGTAGGTTTACTATTCCATCAAACCCATTCTTCAAGGCCCACGAGAGCGGTGTTGTACCATCATTGTCTGCAATAGTGGGGTTGACATCTTCCCTTCTCAACAGTAGCTCCACTAATTCATAACGCCTGCACTGGACAGCCATGAAAAGCGGTGTTTGACCACGATAGTCCGCGATATTGGGGTTGACGTCTTCCCGTTCCAACAGTAGCTTCACTACTGCATAACACCTACAATGGACAGCTATGAAAAGCGGTGTTTGACCCTCAATGTCCGCGGTATTGGGGTTGACATCTCCCCGTTGCAATAGTCGCTTTACCAATGGTTCGAACAGATGTCGGGCAGCGTACCAGAGTGGTGTTCGTCCGAATTTATCAGCAATATTGGGGTTGACGTCCTCCCGTTTCAACAGTAGCTCGATTACTCCATCGTATCCGCTCTCAGCAGCCCATGAGAGTGGCGTCCGGCCAACATTATTTGCCACAGCAAGATGGACGTCTTCCCGTCCCGACAAAAGTTCCACTACTCTCGCACGCCCCATCTTTGCAGCCCACGAGAGCGGTGTTGTGCCTTCATTTTGTGCGATATTGGGGTCGACATCTTCCCTTCTCAACAGTAGTTTCACTACTGCATAACACCAAAGCTGAACAGCCATGAAAAGCGGTGTTTGACCACGATAGTCTGCGATATTGGGGTTGACGTCCTCCCGTTCCAACAGTAGCTTTACCAATGACTCGAACCGATGTTGGGCAGCGTACCAGAGCGGGGTTCGTCCCAATTTATCAGTAATATTGGGGTTGACGTCCTCCCGTTGCAACAGTAGCTCCATTACTCTATCGCACCCGCTCTCAGCAGCCCATGAGAGTGGCGTTCGGCCAGCATTATCTGCCACGGCGGGGTGGACATCTTCCCGTCCCAACAAAAGTTCTACTACTCTCCCACGCCCCATCTTTGCAGCCCACGAGAGCGGCGTTCCAGTACAGCCCCCCTTCCTATCTGGCCTGATGGCTTTCAGTCCCAGCAGTAGCTTCACTATTCTATCATGCCCCTCCTCGGCAGCCCACGAGAGCGGTGTTCGACCGTAATGATCCAACTTATTTGGAGTATTGTCTTCCAGTCCCAGCAGTAGCTTTACTACTCCAACATGTCCTCCACTGGCAGCCCACGAGAGTGGTGTTCGACCGCAAGTGTCCACCATTTTTGGATTGATGTCCGTACGCCGCAGAAGTAGCTCGACTACCCTATCATTCCCTTCCTTGGCAGCCCACAAGAGCGGCATCCCAGCGCAATTGCCCGCCATATTGGTGTTGGTGCTTTCCTCCATTCCAACCATAGCTTCCACACTGAGAGGACGAAATGGGACCTAGAAACACTAGAGAAAGGACTGCGGAGTCTCACCGGGTCAGAGGAAAGGTAGACAATCAACGCCTGAGGGTAAAAAATAAAATAAAAACCAACTACCTGCAGGATTAGTGATCGTGGACCTTTGATCCTTTCCACAGATGGAAGCAGAAGAAGATAAAAGGAGGAATAGAGAAGGTATTCGGTTGCTGTGGAACTATATTCTTGAGGGTGTCCGTCGTTGCTGTGGTCTTCACTTTCAAAGAGGTGTGATTAATGAAGCCAGGAAGGGAGGCGAGAGAGGCCTATATAAGTTTTCAGGACAGGTGTTCTTAACACCTAAGCGGAGAGGAATGTGGAAGATGGACGCGCTAATCCTAAGTGAGTGCTTTTGGGCACTGGCGAGGGAAAAAGTGGTGTAATGATTTCTGCTTTTTTTTGTCCTCTTTTTAGTTATTATCGAGATTTTGCACTGGCTGCACGCACTCCGCGGGAGCGAATTGTAAATCAAGTGCAAGATGGAAAAAGAGCGAGGTTTTGCAGCTGTTGCCTCCCGCACTTCAATTTCTTAGCAAACTTCAATTTCTTAGCAAGCATGATTATTCTCCATCATAGTGAGAGATTGTTCGGTGTATTCTTATTTATTTATTTTATATTTATTTTAAACACTTTTTCCATTTCGGGATTTTGACTATCTAGGGTACTACATTGTTCGGTGTGTTTGAGTAGGGTTTTGGTTACGACATTGAAATCCTCAAATCATATCATTTGTTTACCCTCCAAAGTCAAAGCGAAGTGTGTGCAGAAGGCTGCACTCCAGGAGTGCGTGCGAGCCCCCGCACTTCCTGTCTGCACTCCAGTAACCCTTACCCACGTTGTTACTGTGGCAACTGGAGTGCGTTCGGCCGTGCAAAATCTCGATATTGTCGTACTTATGTTCTCACCATGTTTCAGCGGAATTATATTATTAAAGAGGCAATTTACCAAGCATAATAGTATGTCATGTTAGGGCATAGACCGGGTGTACCCCCTCAGCGATGCGACACCCAAAGATTTGTTAGCAATTTGGTTTGGTGCGTATGATACTAAAATTTGGTGTCGAGCCACGCCAAGACTCGTTGCGGGCATCGCCTCGCTGAGGGCACACCTAGTATAGGTTTCCGGCATTGCGCGATAGTGCCTATTTATTCCTATTGTGCTCAACAGTATTTACCATCCCTTTTCAAAAATGATATAATTACATCATAAGGGCTCTATCTCCCCTTGACCGTTCCCTGGCCCATCAGCATGGATGATGGGGCTTATCTGGCCGTTGAAACCTGGCCCCTACGTAATTACTACAACTTGCCTGCCCGGCTGCTGAGAAGGAGCTAGTTTAACCGAATAAGAATGCATTCTCACCATATCCCGCCGTACCATGTTTGAGTAACCTGTATTAGAGGGATCGAGCAGCAGGGCGAGACCCCTGCCAACTCTGTCAAGAGTCCACAATGAGCAGGCATGTGAGGAAAGCAAGAGAAGCGGAAAAGTAAGGGGGTGTTTGGCGCGCCCATTTTGAAATCTGATTGGATACGTGATTCTGATTTGAAATTTTTGTACATGATTTGGGGTTATATTATATCATAATATCTTAAGCACTAGGTTAGGGTAAAATAAGATATATTTGATGATTATTATGAGACACTGTTTCTTAACGTAGTGTTCATAAAATTGACTAAGTACAATTGAGCCTTTGGAAGATCTGAAGCTCGATTCATAGGCATTTTTTTATATGTAATGAATCCTATAAGCTTAATAACTCATCTGTATATTGTTGGCCAGGACTAGGAGCAATTCCTTGGAAAAATCTCTCCTTATTAGTCTCTATCACCTATTTGACAACTGCCATTGTGGCAAATGTTGATGCCCTTGTAGCTGAGGATATTATTTCCAATAATGCAGGCAGTGAGAGTGAGTTCTCCATAGGACCTTTTTTCAAAATAGTCCTTCTAGTGCTTTATCTAAATTAGTAGCATAAAGTTAGTACCATAAAGAAACCTTGCTTTCAATAGGTACAATGAATAAATAATATCAAATATCTAACATCTTGGAAGAATCTTTCAGCTCGAAAAAATAATATAGTATGATAGGATCATACTTGATTCGACTGCCAGTGGTAACGAGAGGGATATGAATGCTATTTATTATTGTTACTTGTATTATGAAAGGTATATTAAATAGAAATAATTTATGCATAGGTATGAACAAAGAGGTATGAATGTTTAAGAGAATCTACAATTGAGTTTGCTATACAACTTTAATTATATCCTTTACAGATTCTATTTTATTTGTTAAATACATTGTTAAAAATTATTTAGTATTAGGTTATAAAAGTAAAAAATATTAGTCGGGATCATAATCAAATCACAGAGTGTTTGGCGCGTCCCAATCTCAAATCACAATTTTGGGTCAGTCTGATTTAGGTTCTGAAAATCTGATTTGAAAACGCCAAGACCTGATCTCAAATCAGAATCAGGGATCCACCAAACACCCCCTAAGGTTCCAGCAAGTAAGTGCAGGGATGATAACGCGCTTGTAAATAGTCAGTTAGTTCAGATGCCAAGATAAATGTAAACATTATCGCGAATGATAACCTAGGAAAACCCAACAATAATGCTTGCGGACGAATTCTCAAGATCTGATACTTGAAATCTGCCTCCTTTTGTTAGGCATATGAGAAAAGCATAGCTTTTCCACCTATTTTTGTGTACCCTGGGGTTACCCTACCTTCACCCTGTGAAGCTAACACCCCCCTCTGGCCCCGGCGTTGGGACGGCGCAACAACACCTGACGGCGTCGCAGTTGCGTCCCAACACCAGAGGACACTAGCATTGGAACCTATCTCATAACAGCGTATAGGTCGCGGCCGTCCGTCCGACCGGATGCTGTCCGCAGGATATATGGGAGGGGACCTTTGGCGAGCTTATGCAAGTGTTCCGGGCGAAATCGGTCGACGTCGCATAGAGTTACAGACATAGCGGTATGGCACAGGAAACTATGTCACTAAAGTAACGGGACGTTTTCGTCGTGTCTACTCTAAAATGAAATAAGAGTATGACCACACCCACACCAATGGTATAGTACCATATAGGATCATTCGGTAAGGAAAGACTATGAGGGAATTGTACCATTGGTACGATCCCGACTGAGAGTCTGACCGAAGCCTAAGCGCAGGAAGCAAGAGTGATATCTGCTACTGCGATAGGTCCGATTACGAAGTTGGCCACTTCGTTCGTCCGATGATGAGGACACTGTCTAGCATCCAGACAAGTTTCAGTTCCTCCTGACGGAAGAAGGATTGTGAACTCTGACTGGAACGTGGTGCCACACCAGAGAAATCAAGAGCTCTCCAGTCCGGAAGTCAATGGTGGGGCGATATTATTCAGGGTCAAAAGGTGTTCGCACTATAGGAAATGTTCGCAATGGTTAGCAGGTACTTACTTAGTATGGTAGTTGCTTGTAGGCCGCACACTCTATCGACGCGGGATATAAATATCGAAGTGCCTCCTAAGCTTTACTGAAATCATCACGCTACGGAGAAGAGACCTTATCAATATAATAAGTTATTTATCAGAAAAATCTTTATCATTATTCTACGCACGTTTATATTGAGCCTTCCTAGACACATCTCCGTCTACGATAAAGCACCCTGGTCTTACCTATCTCGCTTGTTCTTAGAGATCTGGTACCACCTAACACCTTTCTCGCAGCCTCCAGGATGACTTCTTCAAATTCTGAAGAACAGCTTCCTGAAGTTTGTCTGTAAAATTTTCTCTGCACTCATATAAATTCGTTTTACCTATTTTCTCCCTGTCTAACAAACTAACCTTTCCTCTCTTATTCTAGTGGCCTATTTTAAGTACTATTTACATCTTGGCAGTGGTTTTTATCTTGTTCTTATCCTTGCGCTCCACCACTGGAAAGCAGGGATGAGGAAAACCCCTACATCTTTTGCCCCCGAGTGCTATGTGAAACACATCCCTTGAGAGTCTAAACTAATTTAGGTCCTGTTGCTCTGGTTACCGGTGGAGGTGGAAGGAGGACGTATTCTGCTCGATCCCTCTATTAGTTAAATTGCATGCATCGTCCTCAAGTAGCATCTACGGGTTACCATACTAGGGTGTGAGCAAAAGTCTGTCGAAGTCGACCGCAGCTGGTGTGTGTAATGCGGATTATGCAGCTGAATAGCCCATAGACGCTAATTTTTGGTGAAGGATTCAATGACGCCAAAATCTCTGCCCTGCGGAATAGGATTACAGGGATGGGGGTGGTTTAAGATAAATTGGCTGGGAAGAACCCTGAGCTGATGCAAGGGTGAAGTGAAAATGCCGGAAAACTAGCACAAACACAGGTACTCTTGGCCCGCGTTTACCATTTCCATAATAAGAGAGCCTACTCTAAAACTGCATGAACTCTAGGATAAACTCAAACGCCGGACATTGATATCTCAAGTGTAGCAAGCTACTGCCGACCAAGTTCCCCCACTGTGGAATTTGAATACAAGGAGGGACAGGAGGAGCGGAAGGGGGGTGGAAGAGGGTGTGGTTGTGATGAGAATGCAAATGGGGTGAAGGGACGAGAGGAAGCACTCATAATGCGTAGAATTAGGAGAGCTACCTGTTAGTTGACGGCTTGGTGTAAAGTTACGAACAATGATTTCAAAATGACTAGCACCAAACAGTCCAAAATTTTGAAAAACACTGCGGAGAAAAAAACGTAAAAGTACCAAGATTGCGAACCATAGTTTGAAATTCTTTCTAAACCATGTTTGGAAATTTTATGTTAACGAAATAGTACAACGGTTACAATCTAGGGTTTGCCTTGTAAATACGGTTGGAACCTAAAGTATGTCGCACCAAACGGCCGCTGATTTATTGCTTTTGTTTATTCGACAGAGGTTTTAAGTAGTTAAATAGGCCAGAAACCCAACCAGGATAGCACGCCACTTACAAGAAGAAAGCGACGACAGCAGTACCGACAGCCAAGATAGTGAAGCTCCAAATAGAAGCCGAACCGGTAGAGGTTGGGCTGTTGCTTCTAAAGAGGAAATCGAAAAATAATATTGTGAAAACAAAAAAAAAGCAGCCACTCCGTGAATGATGCAAAGCTTTCAAGTTCCACAAGCAGAAGGAGGTAGAAAGAAACAAGGAGTGATTTCCACAAGAAACAAACCAGACCAATTGTGGGGCCCCTTAAAGCCTCTATGCTGTGACTGCTGGTTGGTTGACAGTTCCGTCTATTGCAGGCTCAAACCGCCAGAGGCGATGCTTCCACTGGGCAAGATCGAGAGGGGTGAAGACGATGTCAATTTCGCTCTCGTTCAGTGGTACACGATCGAAGAGTTTTGCGAAATTCAATTTTATAGCTTCGCTGACAGTGCCGGGTTCGGCTGGGGCCACGGCGGCGGGTTGAAGGGGGTCGACAGGAGCCACGGTGGCAGGTTGAAGGAGGTCGACAGGAGCCAAAGCGGCTGGTTCAGGGGGGGGGATGACCTGGGGAATGCGGGAGGTTTCGGAGAGGTTGAAGGGACCGATGTCAAAAAGGCCGGTGCGTATAGGGGTCACAGTGGGATTATTGGACTGAGAGCGGGTAGTGACCGCTGGGCGGGAACCTTCCCATTGCTCAATTAAAATTTCCCGATTTTCTTCATCAATCGAAAAAAGAAGCACGATGTTAACATTGCCCCACGAGTTGCAGAGCCACCAGTTTGCGGCCACTCGCAATTGACTGAGTGATTGCGATACACCGGTTTCCACGACGAGGGTCGGCCAATGTGCTCTTGTGGGGCGGGATGATTCTGGCCTGAAGGCGGAATCCGCCTCTTTTCTGCCCAAGTTTGCAACGTAGGTCGTCCCTCTCATATCAATCAGATCTTGGGCCAGTCCGGGCCGAATCCTCGCTACTTTCTCCTTAAACATTTCAGCAAATCGGCTCATCGCTTGCTCGTGGAGACCACCGATCGTCATGGGTTTGACTATCAAAGTTTTCGGCTCGTTGAGGTAGAAGAAGCGGAGGCTCTTGTAGCGGGTGTCCCTTAGTTGTTGAATTTTGTCGAGTTGTGACTCGGTTACCGATGAAAATATAAGGTACTGTCCACCACGCACCCCCAATCCATTCCTTTGCACCTTGATCGCTTCCACAAATGTGCGGTTATCAACAAACTTTCTATGCACTGCCCCGGCTAATCCCACGGTAAGATAATAGTGCATGTCGCGTGGTCCCCCAGGCGATGGAACTTGTAAGGAAAATTGGGAGATGGGGGGAGTTGGTGGGACACCAGGTTGGGAGGTGGAATGAGATAGGTGGAGGCCGATTTGTGAAGTGGCGGGAGATTGGTCAGTATCAACCTGCTGGTCAGACATGGCGGAAATTCTTTTGCAGACCTGGTAGTAGATATAGAAGGCGGTGATGTCCCTTGGAGGCTTTGAGTATCCAAGGTGGTTGGGGTGGTCGGCTGTGAAAGTGAGAAGGAGGAGTTGCTTGTTGGCCGATCGATTTATATGTTACAATTCGAGAGTTGATATTTTTCGGTAATACAACGTCACGTGCGATCGCGAATAACCGTAAACTTCCCTTTCCCCACCCTCAACAGCAGAACTTCTCCATCCACTAACGACCCCTCCTCCACTGTCGCCATCCCATTGGAAATCTTCTCATTTTTCAATCAATCATACATCCCGCCACCTTTGACAATATTCTCCACAGCACCCCTCGTCTTGACAGCTCCTTCCCGCCTGGCAAGCCTGGCGATCATCTCTCCAAAAACCCCTCCTCTAGGTACCTTGACGACCCGATCGCCCCACACCGAGAAGATTTCTGCTGCGGAAAATGCCGCTTCTCCTTCTACCGGAAAGAGCAAATTGTGTTACGAATCCCGCCTCCGAGGCCATCTGTACGCCGTGGACAAGGGTGACGGCTCCTTTTGCCAGAAGGCATCGAACGGTTCGGGATCCAGGGTTTGCAAAATGAGCCTGAGTGACCGTGGCAATTTCGAGGAGAGGGAGCAAAGTGAACATTCGGAGGTAATTTTGGACGGGGTATCAGGAAGAGTTGCGAAGAACTTGGGGTTGTTAGCTTAAGGGTTCCTTTCACTACCGCAAAGAGGGTGGATATACCTGGTAGAGCTCGAAGGGTGTAGTTAGATTCTCGTCGAGCCAGATGGCATTGCTGGCAGATTTGCCAAATTTCGCGCCAGACTCAGTGGTTAGGGGAGAAGATGTTAGACTGTAGGCTTCCGCGGCACTAGAGGCGTCTTCGCCAGGTATCTAGAAATTAAGTCGACCCCTGCTGTGATGTTCCCGCATTGATCGGTGCCCGCTATCTAGTCTATTGTAAGTACTCCCCAACCCCCCCATAAATTCAGACGTACCTGTAGACGGCAGTTGGCAGTTCGGTATAAGTGCCAAAAGTCAGAGGACCGCAGTAATTGGTAAGTGAACCCGGAAAAGTTAATTCCATTCCCAGAACTCATCCTGTCCTTAACGCTTTGCATTAAAATTAGTAATAGGAGGTACCACATGGGTGGGCATTTAACCAACCTGTCTCGAGCAAGCATACTACTGACTCGGATATGCCGACCCACCGTGGCGAGAAATTCCTCCAACCCCAGTCCATCTAACCACTCTGCATTGGTTCTCAACTCCCTCTTTCCAAAGTTTACCTCGTTATACCCTTTTGAAATCGCATACTCCCGGCCCCTCTCAAAGAATTTCTCAATCTGAGCCCATAAGCCGTCAAAGGATTCATCAAGTCTCCGTGATGCAATTGAGTCGCGCTCTACAACTCTGCCGGAAGGATCCCCAACAGAAGCTGTAGATTTACCAACCTTGATAAACTGTCAGTTTTGACCCTTGCGATATCGGGAAGAGTGTCTATACCAACGCTATAACGTGGTGGCGATGGAAATAAAAATGCAGTAGATTTATGAGTGGAAGCAGATGTCCGACGTGTAATGAGGGGGCAGTAGCATCAACCCCAGCATAGGCTACTATAGGACCTGATTCCACAAGCTTGTCGAGTTGGCCGGCAGAGCTATGAATCCCAAAGCAGATGTCAGAAACATTACTTCCCGAGAAACAAAAGCTGGCAGAGCTGCGCCCTAAGCGCATGAGCACCCTGAACGGGATTCCCATATAATGTTTCCCTAGGTAGCGAGCCTTAAGAACGGCAGGCAGCCATCAAGTATCGGCCATTCTTTGGCGGGCTATATTGCATGGCTTTAAACCATAGTTTAGGAAATTTCGTAAGGCAGTGATAATCTGGTTACGAAACTTCTTTACGGGAATGTAGGGTAAGTCGTTTAGCGCTCAGAATGCTTACCTACCCTGTCACCTCTGGACGAGACCTTGTTCCTCTAAATTCTTTACTAAAGATGAAGCGGATGAGTGGCTTGGTTGTATCAATCTCTCGAAAGAATATGGCAAGAGGGGATGCAGTATCTCTCTTCTTGCACCTCCTTAGCGCAGAATTCCCGACAATTCTCAAATTCCTAACAGCTAACAGAGACGAAGCTGGGTGGGGCCGCTTAAATTGTATGAATCCTCGATCTCTTTTCAAAGGCGCTCCCCAGGATCGTAGAGCGACCAAAGAGACTCTTGATCCTCGCTCCTGGTGAGTCTTGGTTGTTTGGAGTTGTGAACCGTTGGTGTAGCTTAGGTGTCGGGGGAGGCGGTATCTGAGTACAAGGCTGCAAGATTCACACCATAGAAAGAACAGAAAGAATGAACGGAGAGCGTCCTCGCGACTGCGCCCGCGCTTCCTAGTCCTCCTCGCCCAGGTGGATGTCTCCTTCTGATACTACAAACACCCGCGACAGCCACTTAATATATGTCAGTACACACCTGTACGGCAGGTCAAACGTACGCGAGGTGCAAATAGGAATTTTACTCCAACGAAAACTCACAGCGCAACACCCAAACCACAAAGGCCGGGTAACTATGCCCCAAATAAGCGAACTTTTAGAGTATGCAAATGAAGTGAGAAATTTGTGAGCTAAGAAATGGTACTACACATGGTATCATAACTTGAGAAAGTGAAACTATCTAAGTAGCTAAAAAAGTGAAATTCCCGGCAGCTGGCAACATTTTAGTCACTTTAAGAACTCAAATAAAGAATCCTTGTGCTATGTAGTTTAAAATTTCCTCCGCATAGAAAGGGATAAAAAACATATAAAAAATCTGCCCCTCGAGATAAATAAAAAAGAATGAAAATAGTAGCTTTTATTTGCTGAAAATCACAGGCCATCCCGATACTTACATATTCCAAAAGTATTGGGACACCTCAGCTCTAAGCTTCGCAGTGTCAGGTGAAAACCAAGGGGGTGTTTGGCACGCCATAATTATAATTTGAAATCATGATTTGACTTGAAATCATGATTTGAAATCAGGGGGTGCTTGGTGTGCCCACTTTGAAATCTGATTGGATACTCGATTTGATTTGAAATTTATGTACATGATTTGGGGCTTTATTATATCATAATATCTTAAACACTTTGTTAGGGTAAAATAAGATAAATTGGATGATTATTATAAGACACTTTTTCTTAACATAGTGTTAATAAAATTGACTAAGTACATTTGAGCTTTTGGAAGATAGGAAGCTTGATCTATAGGGATTGTTTTATGTGTAATGAATTCAGCGAGCTTAATAGCTTATCCGTATATTGTTGGCCAGGTCCAGGGGCAGTTCCTTGGAAAAATCTCTTCTTATTCGTCTTGATTACCTGTTTGATGACTGCCATTATCACAAGTGTTGATACACTCGCCACTGAGAATATTATTTTCAATTACATGTGAGAGTGAGTTCTACATAGGACCTTTTTTCAAAATAGTGCTGCTAGGCCTTTATTTAAATTAGTAGCTTGAAGTTAGTATATTAAATAAACCTTGCTTTCAATAGATACAAAGAATGAATAACTTGAATATCAAATATCGAAAGGCTTGGAAACAGCATTCAGCTGTTAAAAAATAGGGTAGTATGAAAGGATCGGTAACAGGAGCACTCTATAGGAAGACAGATCATCCTAAGATTGCGACCACACCAAAAACTCAAAGTAGAAGTAAGGATCAAAATAAAGATAAGATAAGTCAAAGTAGAATCAAGTGGTAAAACATAATATCGTTAAGCCTGAAAGATTCACACAATAAGTTCTCTCGAAGATCGTTGGTGATGAGAATAGGGTGTCTGTAACAATCCTATTGTTGAGCAGGTATGCAACAGGCAACGACAGTCGTCTCCTGCGTAAGCGAGTCTCGCTTTTCTGCACCAAGGCGTAGGGAAATACTATCTCTTCAGATAGTACGGAACTGGCTTGCTTGTCTTGTGTGATCCGTCGAAGGATACTATCACTTCAGATAGTAAGATGGGTGGATCGTCGTGCTTGGTAGAACTATCGCAATAGTCCTATGCTCGAGTGGCCCGTCGAGACTATCACAATAGTCTCCGGGTTCTTTAGAGCGTAGGCTTTCGTAGAGGAGGAGTGTATGTAAAGAGAGTAAAGCGTAATTGTATTGCAATATCTTGAGTATAGAAAAGTACTTAGATGGTTGCGTGAAGATCCTATCTCTTGGTTGGTTTTTTTTCTTTTTCTTTTTTGTAATCATGCGTTCATTGTTTTTAGGTACAAAAAGCCTCATGCAGCGCTAGCTATGGAGAGAACAAAACCTATAAATCAAAAACATAAACAAAAGAAAGTTACGGCACCAGTAAATATCCACTAACGCGCAGGGTTCTTCTTCGCCAGGCCATTGGCCACATATAACATGGAAAGTACAAACTAACAATTTAGTCGTTTCAAAAAGGAAAGCCTATAAAAAAAGAAGGAAAGAAAACTACGGCGACCCTATACCTCAGCCAACGAAAAAACACGGAAGACCGGGGGGGGCACCCTGGGGGGGGAGAGAGAGAACGGGGGGAGGAGGGGGGGGTGGTGGGTGGGAACATCGTGGGGGGAAATCCTGTGGAGGTGACACCTATGAAGGTGGCGAGTCTTTTTAGCAGTGGGAGGGATGACCAAAGTGGGGCTTCGGGACCGACATCAGTGACGCGGTGGAGGAGGCGCGACCTGCTGTGTTGTCTCGAGGGGCAGGAGAGGATGGCGTGTTCGAATGTTTCAGGCACCAAGCCACAGCGAGGGCAGGAGGTGTGGGCGTCGGGGGACCTCCAGGTCGGGTGGGCGGCCAGATAGCTTTTTCCGGCTCTCATCTGGTGGATTCTCCCGGCGACGGACCTGCCTAAGCCCATGAAGGGCCTCGGAGACAGGGCGGGAGGATGCAGGTAGTACCGGGGTCGGGAAAAGGGAGGCCCACTCCACGCGAAGTGTCTCTCTTACCCGCTTCTTCAGGGCGGAATAGGTGTTGTCCATCAGGGACTGGGGCGGGAGGGTTGGGGTCGGGCAGACAAGGTGTGAATTGATCATGGGCACTCTAGACAGCCCGGTGGTGAAAGGTATCGTTCGGTGGGCCACCCCGTCCACCGGGAGGTGGTTCCTCATCGGGGGGACAGGGCGGGGCGTTTTCCAGTGTAGGGGGAGGTAGACGGACGATCGGCCTCTGGTTATGGCCCGCGAGGAGTCAGGCGCCCGGTATACCGAGAGCAAAGGGAAGAAGAGGTGAAGGCGGGCCGTTGCTGGGTTCACACTAGGGGGGGAGCAGACAACCCTGAGCGCCGCCAGCCTTTGTCGGTGAGCCATCAGGAGGGAGACGAATGGGAGGCATGACTCCACCGAAAGTATTCTGGTAGGCGTAGCCGAGAAGCAGTTTGTGGTCCACCTCTGGACCTTGCGCCAAAATGTATCGAGGTGGGTTGTTGTGCCCACGCTAGGTGTAAACAGGTCCGCGCCGTAGAGTAAGATAGGGGCAATCAATGCTGTCGCCAACCTGTGGCATAGGTAGGGGGGGAGGCCCGCTCCAGGCGGACTGAGGCGACGAATGAGGGCGAACGCACCCTGGGCAAGGGCCAAGCGACGCGAGAAGTGTGCAGCGGGGTCAAGGGCCGGAGTGAACCAGTGCCCGAGCCATCGACCGGAGTTGCTAGGGTGAAACATTTCCCCTTTAATTTGTATTGGTGAGACACACTTCGGTGAGTGCCTCTGGCTGGGGGTCCTCCAGTGTATCAGCTCCGTTTTTGCGACTGAAAAGGAGACGCCCAGGCGGGACGCCTCTCTTTCAAGCCTCTCGAAGAGTTCCTGGAGCCGGCGGATGTTGCCATGGTAGGAGAGGGAGGCTACTGTGAGGGCGAAGTCTTCCACATACGAGATCATCAGGCCCCGAGGGATTCTGAAGTGCAGTGGGGCCACGTAGAGAAGAAAGAGGAGTGGGGAGATTGGTGAGCCTTGGGGGGCGCCGAAGTTGACGGGGGCTGGGGTTCCTGGGGCCCCTTGGAAGATTAGGGTGAAGCTTCGTTCCCCTAGGAAAGACGCAACCCAGGAGACCAGGTAGGGGGGTATCCCGCCTTCCCTCAGGATTCGGGCTAAAGTGTTGTTGTCGACGTTGTCGAACCCTGCTTTTATATCCAGAAACAGGGAGGAGACCTTGAGACGGGGCCTCTGGAGGGTCTTGACTTCATTGGTGAGGGTGAGGCACGCATCATAGGTGCTGTGCCCAGGGAGCGAACCGTATTGGTTTGGGTGCAACAGCCCGTTAAGCCGGGCTGCCGTGAGTAGGCGGGCGGCTATAATCCTTTCGAGGATCTTTGAGAACTTGCGGATCAGGACGATTATCCTGAAAGAGGAGGGTGATTCGTAGAAAGGCTTCCCCGGCTTATCAAGTACCACGCCGTTTGAGCTTTTTAGCGATCCGGGGTGATACCCCAGGAGGACCAGTGGGGCAAGTATTTGGAGGAGGATTTACGGGTTGATTTTGTTGACCTGTTTCCAGGTAGAGTAGGGTATCCGGTCTGGGCCCAGGGCCGAAGTCGGGAAACACTTGGAGAGAGCCGTAGCTATCTCTTCTGTCGTCAGGGGTGGTACCGAGTTGTGTGGCCTAAGCCTAGGCGGTGGGGAGATGGGTTCCTTTGGGGGGAAGAAGTGTTCCAGAAGGACATTGTGCATTTGTAGTGGGGTCTCGAGCCCTGGGAGGGAGGGGAAGCGAGGCTGGGCACGCCCATAGGCGAACCTCTTAGCCGTCCAAAGGCTCTGGGGGGTAGCGGTCAGCAGAAAGGAGGACCAGTGTTTGTTCTTGGCGGCATTGATTGGCTTGAAATACCCTGCCTTGGAGGTGCCGGCAACTTCCCGCATGTGTGGGGTGTCGTGTTTTTTTGCCACTCTAGCGGCCTTGTGATATTCACGACGGAGGATAGTCAGGTGGGGGGTCTACCACGGTTTGGAGTGATGGGAAGGTCTGGACACTGGCGTGTGTTCCTTGAGGAGAGCCACTAGACGGTTCAGCGATTCTGACATCCACTCGTCTAGTTTTGGGGGGGTGGGGCATGATGGCGCGGCCGGGACCTTGAAGCCCTTGATGATTGGGTCAAAGGTTTCCCAGTCCGTGTCTGCCCATCGCGGGCGCGGAGGTTTCTGGTTCAGGGAGGGTGCGGGGAGAGTGATTGTTATTGGTATGTGGTCGGAACCCGTTGAGGGGAGGGAGGCTTCCCAGCTTTTGACCAGCGCGAGGAGAGGAGGGTTTGCAAAGGCGAGATCTATAACCGAGGGGCGAGCTTTGCCCACCAGGGGGAATCTCGTTTACTCACCTGGAGGATTGAGGAGGACGAAGCCGGATTCTGCCGCCTTCTCGAAGTAGGGAGTTGAGGACGAGATCTCCCTCGGCGAGAAATGCCATAGAGGGTCCGAGAGGGGGTTGTGGATGTTGAGGTCTCCCACAACTAGGAGGGGGAACCCAAGATCGGGGAAAAGAACATCTAGTGGGACGGAGTAAATCCTGTGGTCAACAGTGTTGGTGGAGTAGGCATTAATAATCCTGAAGGAGTGGAAGGCGGTGCCAAAAAGCGGCTCATTGGAGGAGATGTCGAGGGCGAAAACATCATCCACCCCCTGAAACCTGGGGAGCACCGCGTAGTTGGAAAGAAAAGACTTATGAACATAGGTGGCCACTCGTGGCTTCCTAACCAGGGGAAAGAAGGACTTGAAACCATTGAAGGAGGGAAGGTGAGCCTTGTTGACAGGTGGATCCTGCAAAAGGACTATTAAAGGGTAGGTGGTCGCTTCTTTATACAACTCAAACAGTGAAAGAAAAACATTCCAGCTCCCAAGGCAGTTATGTTGTATGATGGAAAGAAAAGAAACGCGGGGGCCGGGGCCGGCCCTTGACCCAGGGGAGGAGGCATGGGTTGATTATTCATTTCCCGAATGAACCCGACGGGTGAAAGCGGCAGGAGAAGGGCTTGCTTCCTCCAGGGGGAGAAGACCACCCAAACCGTGAGTAGTGCCAGGACGCGTGGAGGGTCCAGCTGGGTGAGGTTGCCTAGGGGTTACGAGGTCCACCTCAGGGGGACCTGACCAGGACGGGGGAGTAGTGGGTGCTGGGCCGCCATCGACTGCCAAATCCATGGGGTCCTGACCAGTTGGGACGGGGGCTGGAGAGCCCGTTCTGGAGGGGACAGGTGGGGGAGGTCGAGCCGGACATTCCCTGAATGTGGCAGTGTGGTCACTACCGCAGTTGCAGCAATGGGGGGGCAAGGTCGGACAACAGGATGGGACTGGCTTATTGTTCCCGCTCCTGAGGCAGGTGGGATTCTGACATCTGTGAGCCGCGCGAGTATGATGAAGCGCACAAATGGGACACGTGGGGTGGGTGGCTGGGCATCGTTAATGGGCGTGTCGGTATCTCCAGCAGTTCTTACACTGGGAGGTTCTGGAGGAGGAGAAGGCAAGTTTGACCTTGCATTTCTGTGAGAGGATGACGACGCCTGCTGTGAGGGCTGAAACGTTCTGGGGGTCGACAGTGACAACCACCGAAGTGGCCTGCTTGGTTGCCCTAGAATCTTGGCTAGGGTTAAGGTACCTGGCTGAGAGAATCTTGGTCGCTTTGTCGTTGAGGATTGCTTGCCAGATATATGGCAAGAGTTCCTCTTCATCTTGAGGGAGGAAATGTAGTAGGAGGCCGTGAATGGCTAGTTGAACAGCTGTAGGGGCGAGGACAAGGGTACACCAAGGGTTTTCGCCTACAGGGAAAGACTGGTTAAGGGCCCTGGTGAGGGAGTCGAAGTATGGGGCGTACGAGGCGGCGGGGGTGGCCTTGTCGGTGACGGTTAGGGAGACCGAGCCTCGAGGGTTGACAGTAGCAGAGAAACCCAAGGGGAGGAGGCAGTTGGACTTGCGGAGGATGCGAGCAGCGATGTCAGGAAAGGTAGCGGCAATGGTGAGAGCGTCTGGGTGAGGGGCAGGGGACTGGCAAGGAGCAAAGAAGCATCGTTGGGCACCTGGGAGGGAGGGAGGCCCCTTTTTAACGGGAGGGGCCACCGCACTCGGAACAAGTTGGGGGGAAGGAGGCTTCCCAGCTTTGCCTTTGCCCTTGCCGCCCGAGCCTGAGCCGGAGGCAGCTTGCGCGTAAGAGGGGGAGGGGCGGATGTCAGGGTGGAGGTGGCCTGGGGTGAAGGGGGACACGTCGTATGCCCCTCTCCGGAATTCCCCGGCTTCGTATGAGGGTGGGTAGACCCAGGCGTACTTTTCAGGGTCGCCGAACGCCTTGCCAAGTCTCATATTGTAAAATCGTATGAGGTATTTAGGGTCATCAGCCGTGGCTGAGGGAGGTGTGGGTGGTGCACAGGCCCTATCTTTGCCCTTCTTCGAAGGGGGGGGGCCGGAGGTTAGATGGGGTTGGGGTGCTTTTTGTGGAGGGGGGCTAGTGCCAGGGTGGCAGGGATGGGGGCTGACACTCGATGTGACAGGTCACGTATGGATGCTTGGAGATCAGCGATACCGGGAGCGTTTTGTTGTTCTTGGGTGTGGGAGAGGTTGGTGAGTTGAGAGGAGATGTCATGGAGCTCCTCTCTGAGGTTCTCGTTTTCCTCGGAGATGGTTGCGACCAGCTGGGTTACCCCTCTCAGCTCATGTGAGACAGTCACCAGGGCCTGGACGAGCTGGGAGAGGAGAACAAGGGTGATGGACTCGGTGGGGAGGGTGCCAGCCTGCGCATCTGGGCTGAGGTCCGGGAAATCTTGGTTGCTGAGCCTGAGAGCGCTCCTCGCCTGAGCGAGTTGCCTCATCATGAACTCAATGGGGTGATCGGTCGAGGGTGTTCCTGAACGCGACGGGAGGGGGGAGTTGAGGGCCGAGAGCCTACCGAAGGCCTCGTTCCCTGGGGGGAGATTATGGCCGTTCGCCATAGCTGCGAGCAGGCGAGGAAAGGTGGGCGAGGGGTTTGGTCCGGACGCAAAGCGGGGTAGAGTTGAGATTGTATGTGAAATGTAGGGGGGGGGAAGAAGTTTGCGAGAAGCGTGCCCTATCTCTTGGTCGGTTTTTTCTTTTTCTTTTTTTTTTTTAAATCATGTATTCATTGTTAAGGTACAAGAACTCGCGTGCATCGTGAGATATGGCGTAAAGAAAACCTTAATTTCAACAACCGCCCGCTTCACCTCTTCATGGGAAAAATCAACCACCCCGAATCCATAGGAAAAATCCCCCTCGCCTACCACCTAAGACAATAATACCTCAGACATGTAAGGAAACAATTCATAGAAACATACAGGAGAGAGACCCAAACCCTTCAGCAGGCTCCCCTAAAACAAAAGAAAGGATTGGCTCGTGAAGGCCCGATAGGGCCCGGGGGGGAGGATGTGTGATTGCCGTTACGAGAGAAAACCACTGAACTTGTGGGCCGACATTGTAACCATAAACGTACGGTCGCGCCGGCAATTACATCGATCCAAGGCATTGGACACCAGGCAGGGAGATAGTGCAATACCACGACTGGGCGTAACCGAGGAGTGGACGAACGATCCGGGAGGATGAGGAGGCAGTAAGGTGCCAGCTGCAGTAGCAGTAACGCTGCAAGCGGACAGAACCGGAAGGTGGGAGGAGGAAGGATCGCGAACAGGCTAGCCACAACCGACAAACGGGCCATAGCAAGGGCTTTTGGGACGACGACAAAACTGAGGCGAGACCGAGATGTTACTAACCGAGGCTTTCCCCATCAGAGGTACAAGCCCAGCAAGCCGAGGCCTACTTCAACCGAGAGTCCGACACCGTAACGGCGACCGTGAACGAAGCGAGAAGCTGTCCGACAGTGCAAAATGCTAAGCGAGATGCAAAGCAAGTGCGGGATAAGGGGGAGAACCGAACATCATGAGCAAATCAACGACGAACGGGAACGAGAACCCCAAGGAGGGGAGGCCGACAGGCCTGAGAAGAGGAGAAAAGGTGGCTTGACATCAACTCCTAGGCAGTGGCCATCGTGGGAGGAGAGAGGTGGATGGGGAAATGTGACGATAATTTCTCGTGGTGTTGAGATTTCAATCGCCGGAGGTGGAGGAGAGATGGTTCGTGGCCTATCTCTTGGTCGTTTTTTTTCTTTTTTTTCTTCTTTTTTTGTAATCATGCATTCATTGTTTTTAGGTACAAAAAGCCTCATGCAGTGCTAGCTATGGAGAGAACAAAACCTATAAATCAAAAACAAATAACAAAAGAAAGTCACGGCACCAGTTCAATATCCACTATCGCGCAGGTTTCTCCTCCGCCGGGCGGTCGCCCACATATAACAAGGAAAGCACAAACTAACAACTTAGCCGTCTAGAAAGGAAAGACTACATAAGATGAAGGGAAGAAAAAACCCGACTACCCTATACCTCAGCCAACGAAAAAACACGAAAGACCGGGGCGGGCACCCTGGCGGGGGAAAGAGAGAGCCGGGGGGAAGAGGCGGGAGTGGTGGGCGGGAACATTGTGGGGGGAAATCCCGTGGAGGTGAGGCCTATGAAGGTGGCGAGTCTTTTGAGCAGCAGGAGGGATGACCAAAGTGGGGCCTCGGGACCGATACCAGTAACGCCGTGGAGGAGGCGCGATCTGCTGTGTTGTCTCGAGGGGCAGGACAGGATGGCGTGCTCGCAGGTTTCAGGTTCCAAGACGCAGCGGGGGCAGGAGGTGTCGGGGTCGGGGGACCTCCAGGTCGGGTGGGCGGCCAGGTAACATTTCCCGGCTCTCATCTGGTGGATTCTCCCTGCAATGAATTTGCCCAAGCCCATGAAAGGCCTAGGGAGGTGGCGGGTGGGTGCAGGTAGTACCCCGGGGTCGGGAAGAGGGAGGCCCACACCTTCAGGAGTTTCTCTCTCGCTCTCTTCTTCAGGGCCGAATAGGAGCTATCTATCAAGGACGGGGCAGGAGGGCAGGAGTCGGGAAGACAAGGTGGGAATTGATCATAGGCATCCTGGACAGCCCAAGGGTGAAGGGAATCGTTCGGTGAGCCACCGCGTCCACCGGTAGGTGGGTCCTCATCGGGGGGACAGGGCGGCGCGTCTTCCAGTGTAGGGGGAGGTAAACAGATGATAGGCCTCGGGTTATTGCCCTCGAGGAGTCGAGCGCCCTGTGAACCGAGAGCGAGGGGAAGGAGGGGTGAAGGCGGGCAGTGGCCGGGTTCACACTAGGAGGGGAACAGACAATGCTGAGCGCCGCCAGCCTCTGCCGGTAGGTGATCAGGAGCGAGACGGGGGGGAGGCACGACTCCACTGAAAGTATCCCGGTGGGCCTAGCTCAGAAGCAGTTTGTGGTCCACCTCTGGACCTGTCGCCAGAACGTGTCGAGGCGGGTCGTTGTGCCCACGCTAGGTGTGAACAGATCCGCGCCGTAGAGTAGGATGGGGGCAACCAGTGAGGTCGCCAGTCTGTGGCATAAGTAGGGGGGGAGGCCCGCTCCAGGCGGACTGAGGCGTCAGATGAGGGCGAATGCTCCCTGGGCAAGGGCCAAGCGACGCGAGAAGTGTGCAGTAGGGTCAAGGGCCGGAGTGAACCAGTACCCGAGCCATCGAACGGAGTTGCTAGGGTGAAATACTTCCACTTTAATCTGAATAGGCGAGACACATTTCGGTGAGTGCCTCTGGCTGGGGGTCCTCCAGTGTATCAGCTCTATCTTTGCGACTGAAAAGGAGACGCCCAGGCGGGACGCCTTTCTTTCAAGCCTCTCGAAGAGTTCCTGGAGTCTGCGGATGTTGCCATGGTAAGAGAAGGAGGCCACTGTGAGGGCGAAGTCGTCCACGTACGAGATCATCAGACCCCGAGGGATCCTGAAATGCAGTGGTGGCACGTAGAGGAGGAAAAGGAGTGGGGAAATTGGTGAGCCCTGGGGGGCGCCGACGTTGATGGGGGCTGGGGTCCCTGGGGCCCCTTGAAAGATTAGGGTGCAGCTTCGCTCCCCTAGGAAAGACGAAACCCAGGAGACCAGGTAGGGGGGTATCCCGCCTTCCCTCAGGATTCAGGCCAAAGTTTTGTTGTCGACGTTGTCGAACCCTGCTTTTATGTCCAGGAACATGGAGGAGACCTTGAGACGGGGCCTCTGCAGGGTTTTGACGTCATTGGTGAGGGTGAGGCACGCATCATAGGTACTGAGCCCCGGGAGCGAACCGCATTGGTTGGGATGAAACAGCCCGTTAAGTCGGGCTGCCTCGAGTAGGCGGGCTGCTATTATCCTTTCCAGGATCTTTGAAATTGTGCGGATCAGGACGATTATCCTGAAGGAGGAGTGCGATTCGTATGAGGGCTTCCCTGACTTATCAAGTACCACACTGTTCGAACCTTTAAGCGATGCAGGGTAATACCCGAGGAGGACCAGAGGGGCAAGTATTTGGAGGAGTATTGACGGGTTGATTTTGTTAACCTGCTTCCAGGTAGAGTAGGGTATCCCGTCCGGGCCCGGGGCAGAGGTCAGGGAGCACTTGGAGAGGGCCGCAGCTATCTCTTCTGTTTTTAGACGGGGCACCGACTTGTGTAGCCTGAGCCTGGGCGGTGGGGAGAAGGGTTCCTTAGGGGGAAAGAAGTGGTCCAGAAGGACACTGTTCATCTGTAGTGGGGTTTCGGCCCCTGGGAGGGAGGGGAAGCGTGGTTGGGCGCGCCCGTAAGCGAACCTCTTAGCCGTCCAAAGGCTCTGGGGGGTTGCGGTCAGCAGAAAAGAGGACCAGTGTTTGTTCTTTGCGGCCTTGATTGCCTTGAAATACCCCGCCTTGGAGGTGTTGGCCACTTCCCGAGTGTTCGGGGTGTCGCTCCTTCTGGCTGTTCTAGTGGCCTTATGGTATTCGGGACGGAGGATGGTCAGGTGGGGGGTCCACCAAGGTTTGGAGTAGTGGGATGGTCTGGACACTGGCGTGTGTTCCTTGAGGAGAGCTACTAGACGGTTAAGCGGTTCGGACATCCACTCGTCCAGTTTCGGGGAAGTGGAACTTGGCGGTGCGGTCGGGACCTTGAAACCCTTAATGATCGGGTCAAGGGTTTCCTAGTCCGTGTCCGCCCATCGATGGCGTGGGGGTTTCAGGTTTAGAGAGGGTGCGGCGAGGGTGATCGTTATTGGTATGTGGTCAGAGCCCGTTGAGGGCAGGGAGGCTTCCCAGCTCTTGACCAGGGGGAGGAGGAGGGGGTTCGCAAAGGCGAGGTCTATGACCGAAGGGCGAGCTTTGCCCACTAGGCGAAACCTTGTGTACTCACCTGGGGGATTGAGGAGGGCGAAGCCGGATTCTGCCGCTTTCTCGAAATACGGAGTCGAGGACGAGATCTCCCATGGTGAGAAGTTCCGTAGAGGGTCTGAGAGGGGGTTGTGGATGTTGCGGTCTCCTACCACCAGGAGGAGGAACCCGAGATCGGGGAAAAGAACTTCTGGTTGGACGGAATAAATTCTGTGGTCAACAGTGTTGGTGGAGTAGGCGTTAATAACCCTGAAGGAGTGGAAGGCGGTGCCAAAGAGAGGCTAGTTGGATGAGACGTCGAGGGCGAGAACGTCGTCGACCCGCTTAAACCGGGGGAGCACCGTGTAGTTGGAGAGAAAAGACTATGAACGTAGGCCGCCACTCTTGGCTTCCTAACCGGGGGAAAGAAGGACTTCAAACCATTAAAGGAAGGAAGGTGAGCCTTGTTAACAGGAGGATCCTGTAAGAGAACTATCGAGGGGTAGGTGGTCACCTCTTTGAACAACTCAAACAAAGAAAGAAAAACATTCCAGCTCCCAAGGCAGTTATGTTGAATGATGGAAAGAAAGCCAGGGCGGGGGCCAGCCCTTGTCCCGGGGGAAGAGGCATGGGACGATTATTCATTACCAGGACGAACCCGACGATCGCGAGGTGCAGGGGAAGGGCTTTGCTCCTGCAGGGGGAGAGGACCACCCAAACCGTGAGTAGTGCGAGGACGCGTGGAGGGTCCAGCTGGGGGAGGTTGTCTGGGGGTTACTAGGTCCACCTCAAGGGGACCTGTCCCGGACGGGGGAGTAGTGGGTGTCGGGCCGCCATAGACCGCCAAATCCATGGGGTCTTGACCAGTTGGGGCGGGGGCAGGCGAGTTGGTTCTGGTTGGGAGAGGCGGGGGAGGTCGAGCCGGACATTCCCTGAATGTGGCAGTGTGGTCACCACCTCAGTTACAGCAATGGGGGGGCGAGGTCGGACAACAGGATGGGACTGGCTTATTGTTCCCGCTCCTGGGGCAGGTTGGATTCTGGCATCTGTGAGCCGCGCGAGTATTGTGAAGCGCACAAATGGGGCATCGTTGATGGGCGTATCCGTATCTCCAGCAGTTCTTACACTGGGAGGTTCTGGAGGAGGAGAAGGCAAGTTCGACCTTGCGTTTCTGAGAGAGGATGACGACCCCTGAAGTGAGGGCCGAAATGTTGTGTGGGTCGACGGTGATAACCACCGAAGTGGCCTGCTTGGTCTCCCTAGAATCTCGGCTAGGGTTCAGGTACCTGGCTGAGAGAACCGGGGTCACTTTGTCGTTGAGGATTGCTTGCCGGATATATGGGAAGAGTTCCTCTTCATCTTAGGGGAGGAAGGGTAGGGGGAGGCCGTGGATGGCTAGTTGAACGGCAGTGGGGGCGAGGACGAGGGTACACCAGGGGTTTTCACCTACCAGGAAGGACTGATTGAGGGCCCTGGTGAGGGAGTCGAAGTATGGGGCGTACGAGGCGGCTGGGGCGGCCTTGTCGGTGACGGTTAGGGAGACAGAGCCTCTCGGGTTGACAGTAGCAGAAAAACTCAAGGGGAGGAGGCAGTTCGATGCGCGGAGGACGCGAGCAGCGATGTCAGGAAATGTAGCGGCAATGGTGAGAGCGTCTGGGTGAGGGGCAGGGGACTGGCAAGGAGCAAAGAAGCGTCGTTGGGCACCTGGGAGGGCGGGCGGCCCCTTTTTAACAGGAGGGGTCGTCACACTCGCAACAAGTTAGGGGGATGGAGGTTTCCCAGCTTTGCTTTTGCCCTTGCCGCCCAAGCCTGAGCCGGAGGCAGCTTGCGCATAGGAGGGGGAGGGGTGGACGTCACGGTGGAGGTGGCCGGGGTGAAGGAGTCAAGGTCGTACCTTCCCTTCCGGAATTCCCCAGCTTCGTATGAGTTGGGATAGAGCTTGGCGTACTTCTCGCGGTCGCCGAACGCCTTGCCAAGCCTCGTATCGTAGAATGGTATGAGGTATTTAGGGTCTTCAGCCGTGGCTGACATGGTTGTGGGTGGTGCATGGGCCCTTTCTTTACCCTTCCTTGAAGGGGAGTGGCCGGCAGTTGAGGGTGGTTGGGGATTTCTTTGTGGGGGGAGGGCAGGTGCCTGGGGTGCGGGGATCGGGGCTGACACACGATGTGACAGGTCACGTATGGATGCTTGGAGATCGGCGATCCCCGGAGCGGTTTGTTGTTCTTGGGCGGGGAGGTTAGCGAGTTGAGAGGAGATGTCGTGGAGCTCCTCTCTGAGGTTCTCGTTTTCCTCGGAGATGGTTGCCACAGCCTGGGTTACCCCGCTCAGTTCATGTGAGACGGTCACCAGGCCCTGGACGAGCTGGGAGAGGAGAACGATCGTGATGGATTCAATGGGGAGGGTGCCGGCCTGTGCATCTGGGCTGAGGTCCGGGAAGTCTTGGTTGCTGAGCCGGAGGGCGCTCCTCGCCTGAGCGAGTTGCCTCATCATGAACTCTATGAGGTGATCGGTCGAGGGGGTTCCTGAACGCGACAGGAGGGGGAAGTTGAGGGCTGAGAGCCTGCCAAAGGCTGCGTTCCCTGTGGGGAGATTGTGGGGGTTCGCCATGGCGACGAGTAGGTGAGGAAAAGTGGGCGAGGGGTTTGGTCCGGACGCAAAGCGGGGTAGAGTTGAGATTGTATGTGAAATGTAGGGGGGGGGAAGGAGTCTGCGAGAAGCGTGGCCTATCTCTTGGTCGGAACCAAGCTCCTTTTATAGGCATCTTCCCACAACCCTAACCCTGGTGACTCATCACCTCGCGTCACACAATCCCTATGACTCATAATGAGTCATAGTGCGAAATCCATCAGGTGACTCGTATGAGTCAACTGCGCACATTCCTGTCCATCGATCCCAGCCCATAAACCCGATCATGCCCTCAAATGAGTTGCATGCGTAAAACCCATGACTCATGGTACGAGTCATGTGCAAAAGTCATTACATCATATGTCGTCACAATTGTGAGTCATGAAACCATTAACCAATCATAATCAACCAATGACTCGCAAGTGTGCAGTCATGTGAAAGCTATGAGTCAAAGCAACATCATAGTGCAAAACCCACATACCTTATGACTAATAAGTATTAGTCATGTGAAATCATCCTTGCTTAGTCACGTTTTGTGACACTGGTGGGGAGAATATGTATGGTGCGCTCAGGGGGTCGTCTCCCGGCAAGGCTCATGGCTCTGTTCAAAATCCTGTCGGGCTATATGGAGCAGGATAGGTCTATCGCCTCGCCGGGGTTCAATTCACGAGCCTGGTAGACTCCGGACGACAGTCGGACGTACACGGTCTGGTAACCGTTCAGCTCCGAGACGTTACCCGAGAGCTCACAATTGTGGATATCGGGACGATCATAGGCCTGGCGCATCCGATACCAGAGACAGCGCGGCGCTGGCTTGTCAACAGTCAGATCGATTTACGCATGTTTAACGAGATCTATTAGGATCACAGAAGGGGCTTGTATAATAAAATAAACTCGAAGAGCGACGTAGCCTAGATGAGGGCTACATCGCTCCCCGACGGAGATGTAGCGTCACGATCACGACTAGACGATAAACGTGTATAATAGACAAGTATATAGTAGAGATATAGACATAGAGGAATACTAGAAACATCTAGAAACAAACAAATTATGCACGATAGTAGTAGTAGGAGGCACACCGGCAGGAATGCCTAGGGTGATATCGGTGGCAAGTTGTTATGAGCACGCCCGGAAGCAGAAGGAAAAGGGGGTACCTTGGGGAGGCGTCCGGATGCTGCGGAGATGCGAGGCAGGAAAAGAGATGTCAGGACGTGAGATAAGGGCGGGAGAAGAGCCGGAGATGTGGGGTGGCGGCGGGATGTGGGTAAGGTCCGACGTCACGTCAGGACGCAATCGGCGTTGGGAATGGCGTCCGGACGCTGGGGACGCAGAGGACGGAAAAACGACGTCGGATGCGTCCGGACGCGGCGCCGGCGCCTCTGACGCAGGATTAACTTTTGCTGATGCGTCAGGAGCGGAACATCTTGCGACCACCGATGTTGCAGTCATGCCAAGAGTTTCGGCCACAGTCCACGTTTAGGACAGCTCTACTCAAAGCAGCGGACCAAGACCAAAGCTACTTGGATACGTTCAAGTTGGTACTCAAGGGCGATACAAGTCTAAGTATCATAAAGGAGTTACTGTTACGGGGTAGCTAACACGGTAGGATTCCGAGCTAACTAGGCCGAGGATATTCGCGACAACGGAATATAGGTCAGGAAGGCTCAATAAGAATTTGTTCGATAAAGTAATAGAAGAATATCGTAATAACTTATAATATTGTTAAGGTCTCTTCTCCGTTGCTTGATGATGTTCTCAACCCTCGGGGAGAGCCCTACTATTTATACTAATGTTCACGCTACTTTCAAGTTGACTTCTCTAGTAAGGAAGTATCTTTCTAAGAATTCAGTTCGTCAGAACAAAGTGCGAACACTGTTTGACCCTGAATCTTGCCCAGCTTGACTCCGAGAATCTCCCGACTGCTATTTCTTCTGAGGGTGTCCCCACTCCACCAGTAGCCAGTCTTCGATCTCTTCGTCCTGATAGACTATAATGGAATATGCAGTCTAAATGCCTACATACCAATAGTATCATGAGTATGGAGTGATCAA
>Ga0307513_10001115_pt1 | contig 38933 bp, 42 predicted proteins | sample 15_EM_MG_FD_202174 | JGI IMG/M metagenome (GOLD analysis project Ga0307513, IMG submission 202174) | Populus trichocarpa ectomycorrhiza microbial communities from riparian zone in the Pacific Northwest, United States - 15_EM | ecosystem: Host-associated > Plants > Roots > Unclassified | place...
AAACAATCCAACGACCCGCTTCACCCCCTCATGGGAAAAATCAAACCCCTCCAAACCAGAGCCCATCCTCCCCCCTCATAGCACCTAAGACGAAAGCAAGACGGAGCAATACCTTCCTCCAGACACGTAAGGAAAGACAAGTATAGAAAAGAAACCAGGGCAAGACACAAACCCTTCGGCGGGCCCCCCAACACAAAAGAAAAGAATCTTGCGGCACCAAGTGCCGACGGAGAGGAGAGATAAAACCACTATTGCCGGATGCCTGAACAATAACCCCTAGCCAACACGGCCACAGGGAAGGCGTTCGACACGGGCGGACAGCCCGTTATATCGGCGACGCTTCGGACTTTAGCATGGGCCAAGGAGGTAGTGCTATACCATGACCCAGCGTAACCTACACGCGAGGTGTGCGACCGTAGAGTAAATCGCGGGAGCGGGAGGTGGGCGAGGGGGGCCACCCGGCGAGGAGAGCCACTCAGCAGTGAAGGTGCCAGCTATCGTGGGGTGCAGTAGGGTGCCAGCCAAGGCGGCAGGTAAGGTGCCAGCTAAGGAGGGGCGTAGCAGTACGATGCAAGCGGATCTAACGCGTGGGAAGCGGGAGAGGGAAGGCTCGCCAAAGACCGAGAAGTACGAACGCGGAGGACCGAAACAGGGTCACGATTTTTCGCACGCCGACTGTACCGACCGAGCAACTCAGGAGAGAGTGCAATACCAGAGAGCAGGGCCACCAGGGCAACTACTTCACCGATAGCCCGAGACTGCGACCGCGTGTTGACGAGGAACGAAGGGTTGCCGACCGTGCAAAACGCTAAGCGAGACGCGTCGCGAAGTGCGGGGTAAAGGGTAGGAACATCAACGCGAACGAAGACGAACGGAACCAGAAAGGAATCCGTAACCCCCGGGAGGGGAGGCCAAAGGCCCCAGAGAAAGTAAAGGGATGAAGGCGTGATAAACCCCCGAGCAGTTGCCACGGACGGGGTAGATCAGAGGCGGAGGACACTCTCACGATGATTTCCCATGGTGTTGAGATTTCAATCGCTGGAGGTGGAGCGGACGAGAAAGATGAAAGAAATAGGGGGCGGAGCCCCCTTATATAGAAGGCAATCCTAGCACAGCCTTTGCCGCCCGACTCATACCCCAGTATGAGTCGCATATCCGCGTAACCAAGGAAATAATTCAATTTGTCGTAAACCTTACAAAGGAAATCCCTCATAGCAACCGTGTAATAAAAGAAAGAACACCAAAGTTATCCCAACACGTATATCATCAGGGAACCGTGATAGGAGGACCTTCCTGGAAAACGCGAAGAAAAACGACGTGTGGACAGCACATCAATTTACGAAGAAAAGGTTAGGATCAACAGTACCCGGCGGACATAACTACCCGAGTGCAGCCTCGCTAAACCTTGCAATAATGCAACACTTCTTCCCACACAATCCGAACCCGGTCGACATGGAACCGCCTAGGTACATTGAGTTGGAAGAAAAGGATACAGTTGACGCTTCCGAAGTGGCACAAGCCCTCCGAAAGTGCAGCAACACGTCCGCACCAGGACCAGACCAAGTACCATATGGCGTTTGGAAGGCGATACATAGCGTAAATCGTCACATCATACCTGCCCTTGTCAACCACATGCTCACATGGTCCATACATCCACCGGCCCTCAAAGACTCGCTAGGAATACTCCTCCCCAAACCTTCGAAAGGGGACTATGATGCCTTCGCGAGCTATAGAGTTATCGCCCTAATGCAAACATTTTCGAAAATAGCAGAACGCATAATCAACCAACGCCTCATCAAATTTGCCAAGGCAAACGGACTCTACTCAATAAGACAAACCGGCAGCCTCCCCCAAAGAGCCACGTTTGACGCCCGAATTTCCCTTAAACACTGGGTCCAAGAAGCACAGGCAGCAGGCCTCAAAGCCAGCACTATGTTCCTGGACATCAAAGGCGGATTCGATAATGTTGACCACGGTACATTACTCCGGAGGCTTCGGTCAAAGGACACCCCCGAGTATATGACCAGATGGATTTCAAATTTCATAGCATACAGACAATGCGCTATCGTCTTCCCTGGCTCACCAAGGAATATGAAAGGCATCAACACGGGAATCCCTCAGGGCTCCCCACTCTCACCAATCTTATTCGTAATCTACGTTGAGCCCCTTCATTCGTGCTTGGACCCAACCAGGGAACTCATTATTTCATACGTTGACGACATCCAGATTACGGTCAGCTCGCACTCTTGGAGGACGAACACCCGACTGCTGGAAGAAGCATACGGAAGGATCAAGACAGCGGCTTCAGCAATAGGACTGAGCTTTTCTACACATAAAACAGACCTGATGCATTGGAGGACGCCTAAGGAGCGAGCGGATAAATGCGAGCACCCTATTGTCATCGACGAACAATGCGTCGAACCGGCCCCGAAAGCAGTTAAATTGCTCGGATTTCACTTCGAACCAAATCACAGTACATGGACACACTTCGCGAAGAGACTCGCCCTGGCACAAGCTGCCTTCAAAAGGATAAAACGACTCTCCTCACCAGGTGGAAGACTTACACCATACAGTGCGCGAAGAATGGCCAAGGGAATCATAGTCCCCACGCTGTTCTATGGAGCTGAATTCCTCGAACCCAACATCACAATGCGCAATAAAATGGAGACATTCATGAACCGAGTGCGGAGATGGATCACGAATTGTTTCTATTCGACCAACACGATAGTCCTATCGGCGGAAGCTTGTCTGATGCCGACTGACCTATACCTCGAACAAATCAGAGACATGGCCACAATTAGGTGGGCTACTGCGCTCCCCGACAACAACATTGCCACGGCCCTTTTCCCCCCTGGCTTTCCACTACGCGATAGCCTCCGTTTCCCTTCCAACAGGAGGGCTGCCTTCTCAAAGGCAGGAGGCATGAAACTATTACCCTAGCGGGAATAGCTTACCTAATAATCAAGCGCGAGGTATATGGCTCAATAGGATGACCATATATCCGAACCTATGCTCCCGAAGTTATGAGCTTCCTAGAGGCATCTGGAAGATAACTCGGACCACTGGATAAGAACACGTTTCAAGATATGTTTAGCTGATTGGAACGATGGTTGGAGAATACTACTCCTCTTACTCCAGTCGCATATGCATATTGCTGCATAATGCTTTGATAGCTGGATATCGGAACTGATCACTCCATATTCCACATTACTATTGGTATGTAGGCATTTGGACCGCATATTCATATATAGTCTATCATGACGAAGAGATCAAAGACTGTCTACTGGTGGAGTGGGGACACCCTCAGATGAAATAGCAGTTCGGGAGATTCTCTGAGTTGAGCTGGGCAAGTTTTCAGGGTCAAACGGTGTTCGCACTTTGTTCTGACGAACTGAATTGTTAAGAAGATACTTCTTAACTAAAGAAGTCGAAGTAGCATGAACATTAGTATAAATAGTACGCCTCTCCCCCGGTGGTTGAAGAATCATCAAGCAACGGAGAAGAGACCTTAACAATATAATAAGTTAGCGAGTTATATTCTAACTCTTTGATATTTGACTACACTTTATTACTTTACCTTTATCAAACAATTACCTTCGAGCCTTCCTGACTATTTATCCGTTGTTTCGAATATCCTTGGCCTAGTTAGCTCGGAATCCTACCGTGTTAGCTACCCCGTAACAGAAACCTAAGACGTGGGACTCCACATCTTTTACTTCGGTCCAGAGGGTGTTACCAATCGATGACATCGCCAGAAGAGCTAGACTGATATTCAAGAAATGGCCGGTCCCAAGAAAACCCAACATATGGTCACCCCCTAGTAGCGAAGAGTGCACGTACTACGATGACACGATCAAAACAGTTAGGGAAGCCATCTACGAAAAATGGAGCTTGCGCAACTACCCTGATTACTATAGCTACAGGCCACCTTTCAGAACATGCTGGCGATTCATGACAACGCGAAAGTTTACCGCTGCGCGCATCCATCAGATGAGGGCCGGTAAGAGCTACCTTAAAGCACACAAGGATTGGAGGGACCCTGATGGATCTTCTCTGTGCCCAAGGTGTGAGGAAGAAGAAGAGAGTTTTAAACATGTTATAACCGTATGCCCTGCCCTGGCGGAAGCTAGGATAAGGCACTCGGAGTTTTCATTTGATATTTCCCCAGATTCAGTGGTATGGAAAGAGAACAAGAAAGGATGGGATATGATGAAGCTTTTGATTTCGTTTATTTCCTTGAATAAGTTAAATTTTCCTGATGATAAGAATGTTTTTGCATTTACGCGGGCAACACAGGTGCAGTCTTGAAGTTTGTTTCAAGACGGAATTGGAAGAATCTCATAGGTTGGGAAATACTCACGTTGATTTTATACTTAGGTATTAGTGAATAGTTTTTGTTTTATTTCTTTTGTTTTTGTTTTGATTTGGGTTTTTATTTGCCATGGGATATTTCCCGAATGCAGCGGTTGGACCCTAGGAAGTGCTAGTCATGTACCTAAAATCATACCACGGAATTAACAAAAAAAAAAAAAACCGGTAGTACAGGGCAGTCGCGCCCCGCTATCCCGGATCCAGATACCTCGCGTTAAGTAAGAACCGCGCCGAGTTGCAAATCTCTTCATACCAAAATCTGACCTACTATCCCAGAATACGGTACCCGTTGTACCGGATAGATTCCTTGGATCCTGGACGCCCGGGCTGCGAACGTAACTAGCACTAGTACAGAATAAGGGGTTTAAAACCATCTGGGGTTCCTCAAAAACCTTATCCCCGCGATATCGGCCTCCTTTCCTCGTTCGGGCCATGTGCCGGCATTTTACGGCAAGTCAATTCAAGAGGGGGTGGACCGTATCACAAGAACTCTTGAAATCAACTACGATATCTCCGAAACCCCTGAAATCTCCAGATTCTGAGTCAATAGACCCAAATAGGGATTAGGGTATTCCTGACACGGTTATAGACCTGCTCACCGGATGTGTTGGATCGGGTTAACTGGAATTCGCAATTCTGTTGGCCTGGCAAGCTAAACCTATCATGGGCTGATGTACTCGTAGGGACTGACGGAGATTATAGGTTAGGTGGAGATAGTGGATTATGCGGAATTTTATGGCACAGTACCCGTACTCTGATAAATAGAAAATAGGGGTATCGAACTAGAGGGAGAGAGAGAGATATGATAGCAAAAGAAAAGAAAAAAAAACTGTATGATAAGGTGTGCGGGGAGGGGAGGGCCTCTTGATTATATTTCCTAATTAGAAGATCCCGTGACATACTGAATAAAAGGAGCCTTTTTTTTAATAGACTATTAGAAGAGGATATAGTAGAAGTTATTCTGTTTGGTATTCTAGTCTTTGATTTAATTGAATGAAAGGAATATAATAATATTCACTATAATAATATTATGGTGTTGTGTTGTAAAAGTACTTTCTCTGCTAAATTAGGAGAAACATCAGAAACGTAGTAAAAAGATACAGATGTAAATATGCGGTATCTTGAAACCTAACTTACCCCAACAATAACTCAGCCGCCAATAGAATACTAGAAAAACTAGAGATAGCAGACAAATGATAAACATCTTTTTCCCTTTATAATTCTATACAAGAAAAGTCTTTTTTATACAAGCATCATCGCATATTGAGACGGAGCTTGAGAATTACGGTTTAGGAATGAGGGATTATAGTATACCATAAACCTGGACTTGTAAAATAACTTGGGGGGCCGTTTGGTCCAACGCAATTTGAAATTTTCCGTAGGCTACATACTACCGGTATGTCTGTGGAACCTTAGTTAGAGAAAAGTTACCAGCCACGGTTGGCCTCATAACCATGGTTTGAAAGCCAAACCAACCTCTCGCCAAACAGCCCTTTAGTTAACTATTGTCAGTCTGTTTTCTCTCATTTTTTGAGCCTCCTTATCTCTATTACTGCTGCATCCGATATGATTGGTATAGTCTAAGAAACTCAGCACAGAACTATAACATAAAACCAGCATAGTTATTTGCCCCAGCCCGGGAACGAGAATAAAAATCGAGAGACATGATCCCTCAACTGCCAAGGGAGTGACACTGTGCAACGGTTTTCCGACAAACAAAGGACCAAGACGGTGGGTGGGCACTAGCTTACAAAACCCTATCATATCGAGAGTCTTCAAAATCGGAAACCCCAGCAGTAACCTACGGTCCCTAGGCAAAAGTGTTCGTGAAATCGCTTAGCCGGATGTCTCACATTTTCACGAACACTTTTGCCTAGGGACTTTACATATATTACGACATCTCCCCGGGATTCACCGTGGAAGAGAAAATCAGACGGGGGAGCCGGAGTGCAGCATGCTTTGGCAGTGGTAATCGAGCCTAACTGGATATAGGCACTGCCGGGTTGTATGTCGGTCGGCAGTAAAAGCCTACTAAAAAGGTATTATAGCAATGCCAATACCATAAGATTGCAGAAAGGGCCTTCTTTCCTGGAAGGAAGAACATTCGAGAGTCGGATTTGAGAAGGGGAGAAGAGAGGATAAACTCTTTGCGAATGATGATCGACTTAGAGACACAGCAGCAGCAGCAGCAGCAGCATGACTGTGTTACTCCCCGAGGTCAATCCCCCCCCCCGGGATACTATTGCCCTTCTAAAGGGACACGAATACAGCTTTGGCCGGTAAACATTACTAGCAAGCAGAGATGGCAGTAGCCCGAACCCCTCCTAAAAAAGTCCCTACAGTGGATAATTGACGCTTCGGATATCCACTTACTTGGAGCAGCACAACTTATAGCATAAGCAACACTGAAAACATACAGCAGAGTCCGCATCCACCGTATGTACAGGACACATGGTGGAAAAACCACACGCCAGCCACCTAAGGTTGTGTCCCGAACTTTGTGGTGGTCATGGATGATCACTCGGGTTCTGGTCTAGGTATAGAAAACCGAGCAATTAGACAGAGGCCAAATTTTAGAAATGCGGTTCTTCTTCTTGCACTACCGGGAGCCTACGGAGCAACTAATCTCAAACTAAGATTGAAAAAAGAAAGAATCTAGATACAAAAAAAGAAACCCCCATGCCCGGAATATCTCAATTCATGTATTCCTTTCCCTCCTCCTCGACATTTTTGCCAGATGTTCATAGCATTTGTACTGCCACGTCCTAAGCGGTTGGGGTCAACGCAATATCTCATCCCCCTGCTACAAAAAACGAGCAAGCGGCAGACACTTTGCTGTAGCGTAGGTTGAAGGGGTTTGTACCCTACCACTCTGCGGGTGTAGCAGGAAAGGGTCAGCGGATTCGGTCATTGCAGGACTACTTCGTGCTGGGCAGAGTGGAATATATTTCTTATCGCATGAAATAAATCCCCCTTTGAAGCCTTAGGCGCTCCTCGGGGGTCCAAGCTGGGGGGGCAGGTTAAATGGCATGAGCTCTCAGAGAGGGTGAGGAGAAGGAAAAAAAAAACACCACCCTCCGCTATAAAGAAGCTCAAGAACTTCTACACTGGCTGTGGCAGGGTTCGAACCTGCGACCTTCTGCGAACCTCACATTTGTGAGGCAGACGCGCTTCCACTACGCCACACAGTCATTGTTTACTCCGTTCACCTAAGGCATGATGGTCCTTTTTGAGCGATCGCCATCAACCAAATATGGCATTGGGATTATAAAATCAATAAACTATAATGTATGCAACCACTAAAACTCAATCTATGTAGCTTTTTCTTTTGTTTCGGGGGTTCCGGTGGTTGGGGGGAAAACATGGGGTGGGTTTTTAGTCCGTGCTAGCCGCTATCTAGTTGGAAAAAAGAGCTTGATTGGGGTCTTCGATGGAATATTCTAAGAGTATATCCTACGCTATTGTATTGTGAACGACTGTGAATTCCAGGTGGAAATTAATGACACCCGGAAAGGATAGTATTTCTTAATGCAAGGTTTGATGATATTATATCTTTTGCTGTTCAGGTTCATCTCGCGTTCCTCCTCACCCAGCGCCATAGGTGCTGTGGGAAACATTTGGTGCCTGAGATGAAAGGGATTAGGGAAATAGGAGAGAAGATGAAAAGGAAGGAACTTAGGCAGGATAACAGTATATTTCCAGAGTGTTTAAGCTATACACCCTCTTCGCCAAGTAGGATTATGCACACTATCTCTTACTACCCAATTTGCTATACTTTATAAACTTGAGTGCCTTTGCCTCTATCACTAAATGTTGACAGTATCACGACAAATCCATGACCTGGAGATAACACCTCCAGTCGGATAGCTAATTCCTTGTAGGAATCACCAACCTTCGGCATTTTTGTCTTTCTGTATAGAACCCCATGGTCTGGGAATGCGGATATGTTGATATTCCCGGCGCGTTCCCCCTTGGCTATGTTTGGAGATCCGGGTAAGCACATTTATGTTATGTTGTTTAGCTACACTTGGTTAGGCTTAGTGTAGCCCTAGGGACCGCGTAGCATGTCCATTTCTCATTTCGTTAGCATCTTATCTCTTACCAATAACATATCTAGAGAACTTCTTCAGAGCCCTTCCGATATTCCCTTCCACGGAGAGAGCATTCAGCACTCGTAATATTGTACACTGCCAAAAGCAAGCACTGCTGTTCCTATAGAAGGCTGATAAACCACGGTAAGGTTGAGCCAGGTATATTCTCACCAGTATTATTGCCTGGGCGTAGTTGTGTATTTAGCAATATTCGTCGGGGTTCCTTTCCTCCTCCTCCGTACGCTGTGGATGAACCCTCCCATCCTCTAAAAAAAAAACTCTGGCTAATAGTGTATCTGTGGTGAGTTATTGTGCTATATCGTACTGCACCGGAAGTGAACTTTATGGCTAGAAGCTAAATCTGCTAGCGAGTGAGCCCTCATGAATCTCCACCAGGCCCCCCTGACTTGTGCGAAAGGAGGGAATTACACGATTATTTTACCGGGTATACGCACAAGGCCAGCTCGGAAATATCACCTCCCTCGGGTCCTTAGGCTCGAATGCTAGGATGTCACCATTTGGGAGATTACTAATATAAGGTAGCAAAACTGAGTCATGGTTTTCTTGATTGGCAATGACTCAGTCTAGTTGCGTGCTTGCGCAGACCGGGGGAAGTGTCTGTTTTGGTGTCACGGAAGGTGAGAGCAATAGCGTCCCGTCACTGTGATTGTTTGTGCACTGCTTGGCTCCCATTGCAGAGTCGTGATAACCCTCAGCATCCTGGGTTTTAATTCTGTGGGCAAGCCTGCAATCCACAGAACCTTCCTCCGTTCCAGCCTTCTGTTCCTCATTAGGATGCTGTCGAAAAAAGACAATCTTCGTACAAACTTACTAACCACTCTGGACGGGTTGCCATACAAGTCGGGAAACCACGAGTCTGTTAGGACTCTAGATGACGTTCCTGGCAACGACACTGACGCTAAGAACAGCTTAGAATAGCCTCGTCAAGGGGTATTAAATGGTTTCTTATTTTCTACCCTTGTTTTCAACGTTGAGACCTAGAACGTAGATTTTAGGAGCACGGTGATCTCACTGCGCTACTCCGCATGCTGGGAATTCCAACAACTTATCATACCACATTTCTCCTGTCTTCGAATAATTACAGTAGGTGGCTCTAGGTATTTTAGAGGCGTAGGGTTTAGGGTAGATTATTGGGACGGAGAATAGAAACACAAGATTATACTGCGCTGCATCTGTGGTTGGTACTTGGGTGGAGTGGCATCATCCTCTCCTACCGGTAAATTAGAGTACATTCCCACAGCTGGGCAGACACTGATTCGAACGCACGGACATCTGCCCGTTACCCGGATAAACTATATCCCCACTTTACCCCAACCACGTGATTTGTGATGGCCACGATAGTTTGAAGTGCAGATACTTGTAGTGTATCTTATCATCATGAAGTGAAAAAAGCTAAATTGATCAAGATGTGCAAGGGTCACAAGAAGGAGAGGAAAAAACGGGAGCTAAACTTTTTTTGTCAACGCAACTCATTAACCTAACATACAATCAAGGCCTTCAAAAAAAGCTACCGGTGGTATCCACCCAAACACGCAAGAGAGACTCAAAAGAAACATATAATAATAATAATAAAGATAAAGAAAGGTAGCGAACAGTAGAGAGAAAAAGCGAAGTGGGATGGGGGGGATAAAATGAAAATGGGGGCGCGAAACGAAAAAAAGATGGAATGTGAGCAATAGAGAGGAATCAAGGATGAAATCTGGCGATCTAGCCTTTCCGCCCCCCATCCAGCAAAAGAGACTATTTATTCCAGCAATTGAAATGATCTATCCCCCGCTCGAGGCTTTTTTGGTCAGTTGTACAAAGAGAAAGGAATCGTGAGATGAAAGTAGGTAAAGGGGAGGAAACAATTAGGCAATGGGGGGGGAACGAAAGGAAACTGTACACCATGTGGTTATAGATCGATGTCCTCGCCTTCTGCCTCCACTTCATTCTGCAATTGTCCACTGGTATCCCCAGCCTCTTCAGCTGCATCCTGCCCAGCAGCCTCCTCTTGAGCTTGCGCTACCGCAGCCAACTGCGCATCCACCTCCTCAACCACAAAGAAATTCTCCAACTCCCAGCTCTCTGTCGGACTCCCGATAAACTCCTCTTCATCAACGCTATTACCGGTCCTGTCCGGCCAGATATCCATGTACTTCTCAAGAACCTTCTTTGTAGCATTTGTTCCACACTCGTGAGCTCTATTCCACGCCTTCCTGCCTTCATTGTCCCTCGCGCGGACGTCGGCCCCATGCTCTAGTAGGATCTCGCACATCTCAGGATCCTCAAAGTGTGAGGCGGCGTACATTAGCGCTGTCGAACCGCTAGTGTCCTTAGCGTTAATGCTAGCCCCGTGCTTTAGCAAGACTCTAAGCATAGCGGAGTTTCCGGCAGCAATGTGAAGATGAGTCTTGCGAGTCGTGAGCGGGAGGTAGCCATTTACGTCTGCGCCGCTCTCAAGGAGGAGTTCGGCGACTTCGACGTGCCTAGCGAAGACGGCATCGTACAGGACTGTAGTGAAAGGACCCCTGATAGCATTCGCATTAGCGCCAGCATCGACAAGAGCACGGACAATCTTGAGACGGCCAGCGCCGGCTGCGGTGTGTAAGGGTGTGGACCCCGCGGAGTTTGGGAGGTTGACATCTGCGCTTTTTGAGATTAGGTATTCCACCATTTTAAGATCGCCGCTCTCGGAGGCTTGATAGAGCGGGGTGGAATCGTCTGAGCCGCGCATGTTGACGTCCAGGCGCTGAGAGAGGTTCTCGTCTAGCATAAGTTTGACAGCTTCAAGAGAACCGCAGCGAGCCGCAAGGTGGAGGGCGGCGTCTCTGCGGTTGTCGACGTGTGCAAGCATGTCAAAGTTGCGGGCTAGCATGATACGGACGACTTTGGCGTGCTTGTCGATGTGCTTGTCGCCGCGAAGGAATACAGTGTGCAAAAGTGTCGCTCCAGAGTTATTGGTAGCTCTAATATCCGCACCACGGGAAAGCATGTACTCGAAGACCTCGGGAATTCCTTTCTCCGCAGCCCAAGCGATAGGTGGGTCGCCGTCTCCATCTCTGGCAGATAAATCGGCATCCTGATCAACGAGAAGTTTCAAAATTGGGATAGAACTGTTGCCGCAAGCCCAATGGACGGGGGTCGCATTGTGGTTGTCGGTCGCGTTGACGCTAACGCCGTGCTCAAGGAGGAGCTTGATCACCGTCTCGTTATTGCTTTTTGTAGCCCAGTGAAGGGCGGTGGAAATGTGCCGACCGGTGCAACCAACTAGCTCGCACTTGTATTGCGGGCCGTTGGGATTCGCACCCTTAGAGAGGAGACCATGGATGAGAGGGAGGTGACCGTGTTGCACGGCCCAGTAGAGTGGGGGAAAGTGATTTGTCTCGGACGGCTGCGCGCCCAGGTAATAGAGGCGGGGAATTAACAGGGAATGAACCGCTCGCGAAGTGGCGGTGAAGCGAGTGAGATCTATGGCGGACAGCTCCTCCCCTATCAAGAGCAAGAGCTCAGAAGGAATGTCGAGGAGATTCATGATGCCGCCCTTCGGTTATTGAAATCTTTGGAGATGGAATATTATGGGGGTTGTGGTTGGATTGGAAGGGTTCGGGGAAGGTGGAGAGGGGAGAGAGAGAGGAAAGGTTAAGAAAGCTGGACTCGGATGTGAACAAACAAATTGTGACTTGTACCCGCGCAGGAAAACGTGACTCAGAGCAGACTAACGTGGAACCCGCATCACCTATCGATTTGACCAATTAAAATGTCTTGACAATTCTATCGTTTCAGGGGATTGGTAAGAGTTATCAGTAAGGGATTGAGTGTACTCGAGTACTCATAGTGCTTGCTCACCGGTCGCTCACGATTGAACGGCTTGATTGTTCGCTTCCGGCAGAGAGATTGATTGTGTACCGTATAATATATCCATAAATAGTCACTCGGTGTGCCTCTTTCCATTGGGTCACCAGGGGGCCACTGCTCTTACCGATCGTCCCACACTGACTGTGACTGAACTCTGCTGACATCGGACGAGCACGAATTGTCCCTTTGGGGCCGACAATCTCAAAAGAAAAAATGGCTCTCCATCACTGCCCACCGGGAGAGAAGCCGTTCGGGCGAGGAACCTCCTGTTCCCATCTCCGTTTCTATCGCAATGGCGATCGACCCCTCAGACGAACCAACTATTGTGCTCGAGTACTTGCAAAAGTTTCCGGAAACGTGGACTTTGGCCTGGCGCTAACTTTGGTGTGGTCCCTGAAACTTTTGCAATGCGCAAGTGGGTGGGAATTTTTGTATAAAAAAAACACCTCGTGTTGATAAGTATTTAATAAAAAAATGTACCGCAAATTTTGGTGAGACTGGAAATGGCGCTAACGCGAAGGATAGGCGTGTGGCGTAATTTTGAGGGGGTGGCAGGGCAAGCGAATATAAAAAAGAGAGCAAAAGATAGTTAGATGGCTGATTCATCTTGGTTAATTTTCAGTATTTATCATAACTTGATGGCCCATTGGTTCAAACCCCTATTTACTAGTCCAAAATCTCCAGTATTGGTAGTTGTTGTCACAAGAAGGTTGGGTGACTCCTTGATGAGGCTGAGTATCCGCAAAGCCATGTTGGTGGCAATTTCTGACTATTTTGTATGGGAAATGGCAAGGCTTGGCACTGTTTTCAACCCCAACTTTACAATAGCCTGCCAAAGTGTCCAACAATTCTTTAATAATCTGTAATTTCTTGGAGAGATATTAGAGATATTTGAAAGAATTCTAGACCAGGATATCAAATTTGAATTTTTTTACACCCCCACAATATATTAAACTGAAAGTGTAAAGTAGCCTGGTTTGGGTTGTTACATGCCATTCTCCTCACCATTTTTGCCGCCAGCCTCGTACGTTTATTCTCTTCGGACTTTCTGTGGGTTCACCAACCCCGTCTGCCCCCCTCTAGCACTACAAACTTTCCAAAATAAATAATTTCCCTCTACCACCTCAATCCATTCTCTCTATCACTTTCCCTTCCCCATCCCTCCTCACCATCCCGTTCCCTATATAATTCCACCTCCAACCTTCCTCCCACATCCTCCTTGAGATTCTTCTCATCCCCGGTACCACACTTGCATTGGGCGTGGTCTCTTGAGCAAACCTCTTTCTCATTTCTTCCCCCCCATCTTTCTCCTCCAATATTTGTTAATCACTTTCATGTGCCCCCGAGTACAGCCGAGTGGCAAAAGTTTCGGCACCCCACTACTACCGCGACAAAAATTTATAGCAGATGTACCATAGCCCTTTTGTGCTACAGTATAAGTATATACCACCCTAGGTGATAGAGCTTTTGGCACGCGGCGTACAGTTCGGTGCCAAAGTCCATTGTCATGGGTGTAGCAATCGCACCCACCCATCCCATCCCACTACAACCACTCCCAGACTACCAGTAAATATTCAATAAATAAAAAAAGTCTTATCACAAAAAATGGAGGGGAAGTAAATACAATTGAGACACTTAGCATCTAATATACCACCATTTTTCCCTAACTGCTGCACTTCTCCGAGGAATGCTTTTAACCAGATTCTCAAATAAAGTGTCTAGTATTAATTCCCAGCAACGAATAAGAGCCCCCCTTATGAAGGACTTTACCCTGTCTGCCAACCTATTATCAACAGCTAAATTTGAGTAGTGCCCATGTTAAAGTTTCTTGAGGAACACCCAAACATGCCTAATGGAATTGAGATCTGGTGAATATGGAAGCCAGTCCTCTAAAACTTCCACATTAGTCTCTTCTAACTCCCCAATGACCTTTTGCAGCATTTTTTTCTGGCATTGTCCTGCGTGAAGAACGGGCTAGTGCCTAGGAGGCAGGGTGACAACCCCCTCAGGTGTTATACACGCTCACAGTGAATACTGTCACTTTTTGTCTGAAAATTGGTGTAGAGGCCTTCCGGAACCATACTCCTATCTATATAATCTACCTACTTGTAAATCTAGCTAATTTCTTAGAAAACTGGCATGAATTGATGATTAATCATATAGTTCATTCAATAACTCTACCCAGACAAACATTACTTTTAAATACATGCATCACCTGATCGAGCCTGAATTTCAATACCACTATCCTCAAAGAGTTACAATGCCCCTCTGCGGAAAACCTTGTGAGCCTGCTCAAGGGAGGCCAATTTAGTCATGATTCAATGGGAATTGCACGACTCACTCCAGGTGCATAAAAACAGTACACCAGAGCAGTCTCGAACCAAAGTTCTAGTAAGAGCTACACAGTATCCTCTATTCACCATAACAAGGTAGCATGAGTGGTATTCCGTCCAAGTGGGGTGCGGCTTTAGTGTTGACGTAATTACTTTCCTTTGACAATAACCAACTAATTCAATTCTCCTCCTTCAGTCGCGGAGGAGAAATGTGTGCAGTCATCCTTGATCACTCGGGATGGACCTTGATTGAACTTGGGAGGCATCGGCGATCCTAGTCAGAGGTAGTAGTGAACTGAAGATTAGACAATCGTTTCTCTGGTTAGCCTGAGATCCATGTTAGGCCGGGAATGACCCGGCTGGTTTGGGACCAAGATTTTGTTTCTAATGCTTGGTTGGACAAGACCGAGTGAACCCGAGCTACAAAGGGAAGTCTATACACACACTCCCCCTTTTTCCATGAGGAAGCCTAGTTTCGGGTTTTCGGGTTCTGCGACAAAGCGTAATACGGGTAGGATGAGTGAAGGAGTTCAGATCAGAAGCCGCAGCAGTCGGTATAAAATTAAGGGAACGCTATAGTCTGGCATTTTTCTTTCTTCCGAGAATTGGAACTTCAGGAGAATCAAGGTTGGAATACCATAAAAACTCTTGCAACTTGCCACCTGTTAGCCCAGGATAGGATTGGCTTGACAAGTTAAGGTTAACAGAAGAAGTGAGCACCCTAGTTGATGAGATCCAGCACACCCTTAAGCGCCTGGCATCGTGACAAGAAAACATTCGCCCTTCTTGAAATCCTCTCTCTCTGAATCCAGAGTCGAACGGAGCGAACCGCACAAGTTTTTACGACATGAAACAAGGAGATATTGCACTTTTCTTCAACTTTCGGGGCGCGAGCTAGCTCTAGGGCGGGTGATGTCTCGGAGACTTTCTCCAATTAGTAGTTGACTCCGGAGTACTGTATTAAATTCTTAGAGAGACCTGCCGATCACGAGTTGTGGCTCCGAAATCAGTACCTCATGATCTTACCTTTTGGCCACATACTTGGATAGTCCTGTCTTGCCTTGTTGTGGATTGATTGAGCCATCCGCTCGCATGAGGATGACCCAAGCGGTGTGTGAATTAGTCAGCCAGCCATTATAACCACTTCGGGGGTTCTTTGCTAGTGCTGGTGTAGTATTTGCAGTCCTTGTATTCTCTCTTTCTCTAGCCCTCAATTAAGCGGGCTCTCTATCTCTATGCATTTCTATCTCATACCTATACAAATGTTTCCGGAAAGGTGAGAATAGCTTTGTTTTTTAATAAGGAGCCACATTTTCTTCCCCTCTGCATCGTATTAGGTTTAGAAAAATCTAGCTTAGCACTTGATATCAGACATCGATAAAGCCACTTTGGACAATCCCTTATTTAATGAGAGATCCAAATAGTAAACCAACCTTAAATAGCCCCTGGTGTTCCCACTCAAATAGAGTTGTGGTCACTAACCCTAACTTAGAATCGGGGACTCAGAACTGAGATGGATTCTCTTACACACTAGCCAGATAAGGACGGCAGAGCGATTCCCCGTAGAGACAGATAACACAGGTAGATCTCCCTGTTGAAGGGTAGAGTGGCGGCCCTTGACAAGCTCTGGGGTAAAGGTGGAAACAGGACTTCTTAAATTGTATGGTGTTTTCTGCCTTTCCCCTTACCACCAACAACCAAGCAACCGTCAAGGGTCATCGAGGAGAAGCGTATATCGAGTTCTAATCTGCATGTCTCCCCTTCTTTTAGTCCCTCCCCCGAAAATCGTTTCCTCATACCTCTGTTCATCTCTTCTTATATCCCCGAAGCCTTGCTTAGAGGTACCTAGGAGAGCTCCACTACACCTACAGGCGTGTAGCCTTTCTAAGCGCTTCCAGACCTTGCTAACTTTACACAAATTCCCCTCAAAGCCAAATTCACATATTCACAACTAATCACTCGGGCATCGAGAAAATCCTGGTTAGAAGATATTCGAAGACTTCAACGGCTACAAGAGGAGTTAATACAATATCACACTACCGTAAGAACTAGAACAATCGGGCCATGTGCTAGGACGTTAGAGTTGCATTTCTTAGTATAGTCTGGTCTTTTTTTCTCCCCCCCCTTGTCCCGGGGGGCAGATTTTAGTGGATTTTCCACCACTTTTCCAGAGGAGGAAATTTCGGACTACATAGCACATGGTTCGATTATTCGAGTTTTTACTGCAGTGGCCATTAAGATGTCTCCATTCAGCACAAAGGTTATTTTGCAGATCAACCTATATTAACAGTTCGCAACCCTCCCCAAAACTGCCTACAGTCAGGGGCCTAGTCCCAAAATAAGTCATTAAACAGGTTGCTGCTCAATGCCATATACTCCGGTCTTGGGCGAGGGGCTCTGGTAATTTATATAATTACTCTAACCGTTTGTTCGCGGCCTGCCTAATGGAGCCTAAGGAAAGCACTAAAGAACAAGGAACAAAGGTGCACTCGCAATAGGCTCTAAGCGGAGCGGTGAAAGATAGAGGAACGGTGGACTAGACAGTTGCTTTCTCTCTAGCTAGGGACAGGCCAGGAGATATATATCTCAGTCTAGCTAACAACAACAAGCCACTCGGGAAGCTCAACAAATCCTAAAGAAACACATGCAGCTGATAGAATCTGGTCCCTAGGGCCTATGCACTGCCGGTGTGCCAGCTCCCGTATGCCTGGTGGCATAGGGTATGAAAGAAACAATGAAACCAAATACCCGATACCTCATGCTCTATAGGCAATCCGACATTACCCCTCAATCATTAGAGAATCAAAACGGATATAAAGCAACCGATGAGGATCCACCTAAAAACCGAAGCCGAGATATATATCTCCAAGACAGCAAAACACCTCTCAATCAGCGGTGTTGGAATAGTGCTTTCGGATATGTACTTTCTACGTCTCCGAGTACGACACCGCCCATCAGCATTCTTAGTCTCCGTTTAAAACTGTCCGATTTCAACTCATCCTATTTACCTCTTCTCCCGTGTAGTAATTGCTCGATCGATTGATCAGATATGCAACTCTTTTCCCACCTATTTCCCCAGTCTTCCATACCGCTCCCTCCGATCTCTTTTACACTACCAATATATGTTGGCGCTCCATTACATAAATAGTGGGCCTCCCCCCCAGATAGAATGAAGTTCTTAAGCGTCTCTCGCTCTCCTTGGTCTCCGGCATACAGCTCGGCCATCTTTTACAACAAACCTCTTTCAAACACTACGGAGTGATTTATCATGATCCAACACCAACCACCAGCAACGAACAAGTGATCCGAGAACCAGCATGCCACCCCCTGTGGCATAGGATCCAGCAAGATCTCAGATAAGCAAAGCCACAAGCACTGTATACCGTATGGCACAAGACCTAGCAAAAATCAATCCCCTATGCGGGCTAGCATGGGTGAGAAAGGAACATAACAAAAACCAAATACCATTTTATGCCGAGTGGGACCGGACTAAAAGGAAAAACCCATCACAGCATCCCCTATGGACAATCCAGCAATTACATATTCAATAATATTATAATACCGTATAATCCGGCAAAAGTCGGATTGGAACTAAAGCGAATTAAAGTTAAACTCAGGCAACCGAGCCAACGGGAGGACACGAAGAACTCCAACTTGCCACAGTTTGTCACAGTTTGCCACAGTTTAAACATATAGGCCATAGTGATTGGGCAGATTTAAGAAAATCGTCACTAGCGCGAATCCGACTTTCGCCGGATTATACGGTATTATAATAGCAGGAACTACAATAACAGCTTCTGGGTTCTTCTGAACTCCCGCCCCTGGGAATCTCATATGGGTGCTAAAATTACTAACTCCTCACCTTAGATGAACACTAATTGGAGGTACTATTATCTCATTAAATCCTTACTCCAAGGGGCCGTCACTATACTATTCCACTCTATAGGGACCCCAGCCACTCCGAGAATGTCGAAATACACCATGAGTAACCCGCTGGACCTCCCTCATTCACTAAGCTCCCTACAATTGATAACCTCTCTACTGCAGCATGCATATATTAGTAATCCTTCTATCCGGTATTTGTCAAAATGTACTCAAACCGCCAGACGGGAGGTGCTCATCTTCCGGGGTCGCGCATCGAGAAAACTGTCTCAGATCTCCGGTTCCTGCGAGCTGAGTAAGGATAGAAGGTAGCCCTGCATGCTTGGGACACCCTGGCATCTTAGTGATACATGATGAGCTTAGCCCTTCACCCTCGAGTATTTGTAAAAGAGCTAAGAACTATAATAAGAATAGGTCTTCTCAAAGCAGTTCTATCATCAAGATGCTCAAGTTTAGCTCCTAACACGCAACAACTCACTACCTCTATATGCGGCCCTACCGAGCGAGCGGACCAGCAATGAAGGCCACTACTCCTCACGGGTTTGGTTGCCTTCACATTGCAATGTCACAGCTCAGGAAAGACCACACGGATCCTGGGGTCCCCAGCATCCTACACCAGCAACCTTAGCCTATGCCTTGCCCAACAATATCTAATCACAAGCACAAACATTATCCAATCGCCCAGAGCCAAATACCCTAACAGCAGGGCACTCTACAATACCACCCCGTAGCCCCTCCTTTGCCACATCCAAACCCAATTACATTCCATTACACGTAAGATCAAGTTCCACGCCCAGTCAAAACTTTGTTCCCTACCCTACTGCCACCACTGTGAGAACCGCTTCGTCCGGCAACAGCCCATCTCACGGTATATTGCCAGAAAAGGTGCCGCCCAAGTAGTATTCTACAAGTCTCCCGCGTGAAGAATTATGAAAATTCAAGCCCAAATTCGATACAGGTGGACGCCCAGCTGTGCCAATTCCACACCCGGAAGGCTCCAATACATTGACCCCCCTGTGCGTGCCAGTGTGGTCACTGACTGTACTCTACCTTACTGCATGCGGATATTTAGGTTGACCAATGGGAGGGCAGTCGAAATTCCAATCGGCAAGGCGCCCCCTGCCTTTCCCCCTTCTTTTACCCGTCAGGGAGCGACCCGGGTACAGGAGCCGAGATCTGCATATTGGGTGCCTAAGGCCGAATGCAAGCTCGAAGAGAGAGAAAATTGGTGTGTGTGCGGTGACATGGAGGAGGGGGCGGTGAACAATACGCCAAAAAGATCTGGCGGTAAACATCAAATCTGGCAGTGCTGTTACCGTAGTCCCCTCTCCAGTAAAATCTCGTATAATAAGATATACTATCTCCGTCAGCCCCATGATCCCGGAACCCGGAGACAAAAGCCCCCAAGGGTCAGCATTCCCCCGACACAGTTAAATACCGGCCCCATTAACCGGTATAGTCGTTTAACCGGTGCGGCCGTGCGCCAAAAGTTCCCGCACCCGGATCATATATGACATAAAATTTTATAGTGGCTGTATTATTATTATCTACATAATATTATATGATACCTCTAACAAATCAATTTCACCGCAATAGCAACTTGTAAGGACCCCACAATTTCCACCCCCTGAAATCACTAAACAACTAGTACTCACAGGCAAAACTCCCATTTAATATAATCTCCAGTACTAGCAATAACTGCTCAACCCCGATTCGGCCTACCATCTGCCGAGCGAGTTGGTTTAGTAACACAAGTACTGTATTTGATCATAATATTATTACATCCAGTACCCCTTAGCCAGTCTGAGACAGTAAAATTTGCGACCACCACGCCAAGTCCAGATTCAAGCACGGATTGTGTATAATCGGGATAATTTAAATATTTCCCAAGTCCAGATCCGTCAGTAGCCAGCTATTTCAGGTTTCAAGATTTAGTCTTCCAAAGCCAAAGTGACTCAGCACCTAAACAGCCATTAATCGCCAACGAATCAAGTCCTCGAATAACCCCGAAACAGGATTAGGATGCTGGCCGCGAATTTTACCGTCTCTGACTACTCAGGGGATAGCACTTATGTACGTGTACGTGTATTGTAGCACCAACTGGGGTGCCAAAACTGTACCCGCTATTCCGTTGACCTGTTAAAAAGAACATATCCTATCGTACCGGAGCAGCATAACTAAACAAAATCCGAATATTAAATACAAGTTACGGGCATATAGAACCCGAACACTTGAGCCCGAATCTCGTATGGGCAGTCAGATAGGCACATGCTGTTTGCCATGTAAAATTTTTATCCCTGTGTTCGGGTTCTAAATGCCTGTAACTCGTAGACATTTGCACGACATGTCTCGGTTGAGAGCGGACATCCAGAGATCCCTACAAGAGAAGACAAAACGGTGGTAAAACAAGCGAAATAAGCCCCTTTAGATCCCCACCAAACACAAGAAAAATACTACGAGAAAAAACGCAACGTCAGTAGAAATCCCCAAGTCGGCTCAAAGCAGAATTAAATAAAAAATAAAAAAGTAAAGTGTAAAGAAACATCCTAAACATTCAGAGAATTCTAGAGACGTCTGCCTCTCTTTGGTTACTACCGACCTCGTGAGTTGATATCAACCATACATGAACCTATTCACAAGCCGAATGACTAGAGTTATTCTTAAGCAGTTATGATACTATCCCGGCACGTGAGAACGGGGAAAGTCCGGCTAGCCAATTGCAGCATACTAGTAGATAGGAAGAGCATCTGCTTGTTAGTACATGCTATTAGCATGCGGTCTCCTCCTCTCAAATACTTCTTTCGGGAACCTACTTCTTTTCAATCCAGGCGCTAGTTAGGGCTAGTAATTGTTCTTGTTCTTCCTATGTAGTCCCTTTGAAGATTTTTGCTTTCCTAATTCCTTGCTGAGGGTACCCCAGGATCCCAGTAGTAATGCCTGGTCTAACCCACTTTACTATATAGATGGGCTATACCTTTCCGGTTATTCATATAAATGCAGTTTCAATCAATAATCTTGACCGCTAACTATTAACTATCACCACTTCTCCATCCAAGCGATCATGTATTGCTACTCATGCAGTTTTAAGCCTTCGAGTGCTCGGTCATGAATCTGGACATGACTAGATCAATTAGTTCCTGGACCAACGCCCATAGACTAGATATCTGTATATAGAAACAACCGTGACATCTAGGACTAATACAGAGGATTGGGATAACCTAGGCGACCCTTTTACAAGGTATACCTATCCCTATCCGAAGTCAACCGTCAAGATACATTTTTATCTTTTGCTTTTTAAAGAGCATGATTTAGCACAGTGCTCGCAGATACCCCATCCTCCCTAGGCTAGACCGGAAAAGCAACAACAAAAAATCCAATGCCTCGGAGAAGGAAATATTATCTGCACAAGGGAGGATAAAAATTATGCATATGAACGGGAATTAACAGAACTACACAGAGCGCGATCACAAATTTACAATGAACAGAGAGCACATAAATTTCATACTACGGTACTTATTATGGTAACAGACGATATTTCCCTAACACCTTCGATTATCCCCCGGAGAGAAACCAGCTCACCGGTCACCACAAGGCAAAAGAGAAGATAAAGTTTTAGTAAGAAAATGCAACGATAGACTTGAACCATAGCGCGAAATACCACAAGAACTCAAATAATTGGACCATATGCTAGGAGGTCGGAGCCCCCTCTCCTAACAAGGTCTGCAGTTTTTTTCTTTTTTCTTTTGTCCCGGAGAGCAAGCTATTAGGGTATTTTCCGCCTTTTCCCAAGGAGAAACTTTTGACCCCCTAGCACGTGCTCCAATTATTCAAGTTCTTACTATATCCAGGGCACTTTTTGGAAGACGCTTGGGCCAGAAGCAAAAAGCGTGTAAGCTTAAATAACAGGTAATACATCCAAACGACTATCCCAAACATCAACAAATTGGTGACCGCACATTTAGGGAATGGAAACTTGCAATCTTCAATGGCTTCAATTCGTGTAAGTATCCCGCAGTACCAAAACTCCTTTTAGACCCTAAGATACTGCCTTCCCCCCTATCATACAAGCACATATTTCCCACATCCTTCACCCTTCGGATGCAGTGGAATCCACGGTTACTGTACTCTGCGACTCGATCCGGGAGCCACTGTTGATGAGTAAGATTAATCATCTAGGCTGATGGTCCGTGCCCGTGGGAGGCATGGGGCTGTGCGACCCCGGATGCAACAATATCCGGTAGGGGATATTGTTACATATTATTATCATCCTCCCCGAATCTCAAAGTCAGCACCGCATCTACCATAAACCGGTATGACGACAGCCTTGGGCAACACAAACCCACGCTTATTGAATTTTTAATACTTATTGTTTTCTGAATTGATTGTAGCAGCGGCTTGATTATGCACAATTGTATTATCATGGGCTAGGCTGCGAGGGCAAGTTTTGCGAGGTTTAGGGTGGATGTGGTTATCATATTACCGGTATCGTAATATGGTAAAAAAATCCGGGCCCACCGAAGCGCCCACACAAATTCACAGCCCCCGTTCCCGGGTACTTATCGCCTCAGACAAGCACCCAAAGACGACAAGGTATAATAGGATTATTTTTTCCTCTATCTAGTAATCGAATAAAATTGTGCTGTTGCAGCCGCTATTGGCTGGACTCCTGAGAACCCGGTCTGACAAGCGTTCATCTCTCGCAGTGGGCCAGGTCAGAACTTGGTGCCAATTCCGCGAGCAATTGTACCAATATGTGAAGGGCTCCGAGCATGGGTTCAACCAGAACATCACCGCGCTGTGCATCCCCACCCCTCACCCTGTAATACCTAGGTCCCACCATTTCGGGCAAAGACTTTTGGGGAAGCCAAGGAATCGTATGGCACCCCCCCCCCCCTCCAATAACCCCGACAGGTACAGAATTGAGGGGCAAAAAACTCCGGCCTAAAACCTACCGCTAGCACCCGACCAATTGGACACCCTAGGACGTTAGAGTTCCCTTTGTTAGTAAGATCTAGCGCTTGTTTATTTCCTTTTTGCCCCGATCTGGGGCTGAGGAGGCCAGTTTTCGCAGTGACTTCCCCTCCCCCCCTTATCCAGAAGAAGAAATTTAGACGTCCCCGAGGGAGCTTCAACAATTTGAGTTCTCACGGTAATACGTCCCAAATAATAATCATCCGCCCCCCCAGGACAGCGAGCCAGCTAATCTCCAGGACCATACCCCCTCTCCCATGCAGGTATCCCCGGCCAAGCATCCCCCCACCTTTAACCCAGGAATGCCTGTCAAACAAACTGCACATACCACACCCACCCCATTGCACCGCACCTTCCAATCCACACCACAACCCCATCCAAACAACGGACCCAACCGAGTAATAAACCCTTACGGTACCCGAGCCGAGCCCAGCCCGATATTTCCAAGTTCGGAATAAACCCAAGACCAGGGTAACACAGGGGGGGTGATTGAGTTCAGCTGAACTCCAAGCAAACCCCATAGCCGGGACAGATCTTTGGTTCCAAGAATAGCATCTCCGATCGCCGTTGATGGGGTATCCCCCCCACCCACCCCCTTCGCCACTGGAACCCGATACGATGCGATATCGGTGCGACGCGCCGGTGATCTGAGTGTCCCGCACGCCTTGCGAGAAGTGGGCGGAATGAAATGCTGGCTCGTCGCACATGATACGAGTAATACGCGCTAATGGACGGTGGGGCGGGGAAAATAAAGGGCAGGGATAAAGACTCGAACCGGGTGCTATGTACTTGTATGATACTCGTCCCCCTCATGAAGTACCCGAAAACAGGGATTAAAGACATATATGGCAAAATGTCTGTGCGTGTCTGAGCGCCCATACAAAATACTTGTCCCAGGCAAGAAGTACCCGAAAATTTAGGAGGAAAACAGGGATAATTCAGGGATAATTCAGGGATAGAGCAGGGGGATTTTGTATGGCCGACCGTCTGTGCACATCAGTGCGCCCATACAAAAAAGGTCAAAGTCCAATTTTCGGGTACTTCTTGCCAGGGACGAGTATACCCCCCCTGTTTTCGGGTACTTCTTGAGGGGGACGAGTACCATAAGAACCCCAATAATCAAAAACCTCGCGCTAAGACGTCAAAAATTCCCTCTCCTGGATTTAGGGGAGGGGGGGGGGGTGGGGGGCGAAAACTGACAACCTCAGCCCCGGCTTAACTTAAAACAAGAGAATAAGAGATGGGGAAAAGAAAAGAAAAAGTGCCGGACCTTGATAGTGAAGAGGCGACTGCGCTGTCCTATCATAGGCCGAGGTTCAATTATTCGAGTTTCTCGCGGCAGTCGAGTGTATCATTTCCCACCGGTACTTTGGAAAAAGGGGGAATGTGAGGCAAACACGGCAAAAAGAGGCCTGCTGCTGCTCAGGGCCCTGATGAAGTGACACCCTGACTTACACCAAAGGAGGCAACTTCAACGACATAGGTGCAGATCCCTCCGTTAATTTCGTGGTTTTTGATTTCAGGCATGATAACCACATCTGTAGACCTATCTTGAATAAACTCTCCGAACAAATAGGACATGGTTGTTGTTTTTTTTCCCTTTTTTTGTTTCTTTGTTTTGTCGCCGGTTGGATGGCCATGTAACAATAGCCGCATTTTCAGACACCCATCCATTTACCTCCAGACACAGACTGATACACAGCTGCGATAACGCTTCCTAGGCACCACAGCCACCCACCCACTCACCGCACCGCACGCAGGAAGAAATCCCACGACAGACACGACAAATGACCCAAAACGGAAGCTACAAATATGGCAGCAGAAGTGGGAGCGGAAACAGAACCAACCACCCCGCGATCCGCCCGCCCGTCGGACAACTCTATGGGTGATGCTCATCTTGGGTGTTTCAGGGGTTGCATTGTGGTAGTAGTGCTTCTACTACGGTAGCTCAGTAGGAACACCAGCGCTGGACTCAGACTTATGGTTAGCCCTGTTGTACAGTACCGCTTCTCGTAGCAGAGGTGGATGAGAAGTATGTGAAGGGGAGGCAGTACTAGTATAGTGCCGGTAGGATGCTGGCAGATCGCCTTGCGATTCCGAAACTCTGCACCGGTATAACTTTAAGTATAGGAGGCTGGTATATTATAGTGTTTAATCCAGGAAGGTCTCTAGAGGGCCTTTCTCAGAGTGCATGGGACTATGGGTAATCGGCCTTTCCTAATGCTGAATAATTCCCAAAGAGGGAATTTTCCAAGCTACCCCGGGAATGAACGAAGCCTGGTTGGGGCAAAAGGCTGTCTGCGCAGAGTTGAAGCAGGATGACAAAATGCAGAGTGGGATCACGCAGTTTTATTTTCTTTTCTGACTTACTGTGTGTACTATAACTACGATTTTGGGAAGTGCTATCTCAACACCTGATAACGCGATCGGATGCTGTGGTTGCCAAGTTACTAAAAGTTGTCGCAGGAACCTTTTGTCTTTCACTAGGCGCTACCGTATCTGCACCTCGCTTTGCTGGAAAAGGAAATGTATTTACAAGACAAGAGGGAACCAAAAGAAATGATCCCGTTCCCTTCCGCTACCGCGCCGGTCACCGGCCCGGGTGTCTGGAGTCGGGTTCTACCACCTCGTAGCAGTATCGCCAAGCACCACGGCCCTATTGGCCAAGGCCAGGCTACATGACGGATCGTTCAACAATAAGCCATTGCAAGCATGAATTGTTGAACTCCTGGGCTCCTGCTGATTGCGACAGGGGGGGGGTTAATTAGTTCTTGACATGTTAACCACTGCGCGAGCCAAGTATTTCATGGAATATCGACTTGTGAACGAATACCTGTCTCAACCGAGGCTGTCTGTGATTTTCAACAGAAGCGGCGCTTCATGCGCTAGTTATTCCCATATCCCAAACATCGTACCTGCAGTATGATCAGGTTACTCCCCCTTCCTTTCTCCTCCCCAATTCCCGTACGTAGGGGAGCGATTGATATCCCACATTCCACATACCAATATCACGCTGCTAACCTCCAGAAGCCCAACTTTATTCCCCCACCAGCCATATTTCCACCGCAGAAGGCCCCCGGTAGCCATTCCCAGCCCAGAGTAGACTACGTGGGGGTCCAAAAGCAGCATATCAGCAAGGCCCAATGCCGCTCCTGCCGGCCGCAGGATTACCAACGTACCACCACCAAAAGCTATAAGGCGAGATTCGTAAACCTCCCCAGTGGGCAATCACCTCTTGAGCCTCACCATACTAGATTCCGGTGCTATATCCAGACACTCTTCCGCATCCAGACACTCTTCCGCAAAGGGGACCGCACTCTTCTACCCCCCGCCCTCCCCCACCCTCGCTTCCCCCTGTCCACATTTTTCCCCTTATCAGACAACCCCCCCCCCCCAGCCACGACATACCGATACCAACCGGGACTTACTCAGATGTCCCAGCTAAATTAAAGTTTCATAGCCGGCATGCATACTGCGCCCCAGATGAACACCACCACGAGGGAGCAGATACCGCCGTGAGAAATCCTCCCCATTGTTGGTCAGGTTTTCACTTCTTCTTCTTCTTCTTCTTCTTCCCGCCGGCGATTGGGGTGGTATCATGACTGGAATAGATTCGCGAGTGAGTGAGTGAATGAATGAATAAATGAATGAACTCCTAGCTCTGCGTGTTCAGTATCAGTACTATAGTTAGACAAGCACTGCGCGACAATATATAACGATCCTACGGCCTAGTCAAGCGCCCACTATCGAGGCAGCTTATCACGGAAAGAAAGAAAGAAAGAAAAGGTTGGGGGTCTATTTTAAACAAGTTATCTGAGCGGGGGAGAAGGAGTTTACCAGGCGCCTAACTACAGTATTATATTATTATTACCCCGTATCTACCAACATTGCATTGCATCTCACCGACTCTTAGATCCGACCGTTCCTTCCTTCCTCCCTTCCCACAATCTGAAACTGCGGTAAACAATAGTAATCCTACACATTCTTATAATGCGCAGCACTCATGCTTCGAAATAAACTTTGTCGGACGTGGCATCATAACACCTCACTCGGTAGCTACAAAGCTTGGCCAGCACCACACTTTATCCCCACGGTTAGAGGGGCTGGCGCCACCATCAGGAATCCACTTTTTCCGGCCAACTTCCGGAACTATCTTAAGGTTTCCGCTTTGACGTACTGTATGATAATATGATAGAAACAGCATTTACCCCTCCGCCACAGCCCAGACTGTTTATGAAAAGAGAATGGGCTCCCCCCCCCCATTCAAGCCACCAGCACCGATAGCATTAGGCGCACCGGAAGAACAAACTCCAAACAAATCCACCAAGATTTCCCCTTCCTTCCTTCCTCATATCCCCCCCTTTGCTCATTCAACCCTTGTATCATAGAAAGAAAGAAAGTAAGAAAGAACCGTTTCACCCCCACCCCACCAATCACACTATCATATCATACCCATCCCAATACCAACATTAGAACCCACCCACCAACCATACACCACCGGTGACAAGGATAGTATCAAAGTCCCCCTATCTATCTATCTAACTAACTAACTCTCTCCCTCCCACCACAGGATGATACAAAGCAGCAAAATTAATTAATATTCCGACAAGGCGTTTCACTAGCAGCCCTATGCACCGCATTCTCAAATGGCCGGCTCCATCCATCCATCCATCCATCCATCCATTCATTCGCTCCTATCGATAATTACCACACACCCTCACACCCTCACTCACTCCCGCAGTAATTAAAATCCATGCAGCACCACCACCACCATCGACAGAAAGCCTGGAAGTATTACCCTTATGTGAGGAATCCGTCCGCTTCCGAAAGGAAGGAACAAAACAAAGAAGAAAAAGAAAAAGAAGAAATATCTGACTGACAGACAGACAGACAGACAGGTATTATTATAAGTATATAACTGTAGGTTATCGCGCGGATGCGGAATTTAGAAAAAGCATGATAGCCCTACAAAGGGGAAGAGCAAAAAGGAAGGAGTCACAATGCTTAGCTACGGTATGTATGATATGTATGTATGTACATATGCAGAGTAAGTTGGGTGGGTGAGCAAGTATAGAAACGGGACCGAATGATCAAGCAATTTAAACCCGTGCATTTCTCTCAACAACAACAACAACGGTAAATACTAGCGAGGCCTGCACGACAGCACCTTCTGCATGTATGAGGAAGAAAAGAGGAGAAGAAAGTACGATACGATACCCCACTTCGAGGTCGAAACTTATCATAACAGATATAGACTACTATAATATTATTACCCCGCCAAAAAAAAAAAAAAAAAAGGTAAGCATTTCCCAAAAGCACTATTATATGCGTAAACCCTCCATTCCTTAACTTAACTGTGCCCCCCCTCTCATAACATAACTTACCCGCCAAACAAGAAAACCAATACCGGTACCCCAAAGCCCGCAATCTCACCACATCCAGCGGGGCTATCGGCCAGACCCCCCACCGAGCCTGACTCCCGTGACCACCAGCTGCAGTATAGTACAGCCGTCGGCAATTCCCGTCGCCACCGGAATGCCAAGCCAATCCCCAAAGATTAAAAGAGAAATAAACCCGAAAAATGAAAAACCCCCCCTCCCCGAAAAGGAGTAAACGGTCATTGTAGGGGAGGGGGAGAAGTCAACATGGTGAGATGGGGAAAGAAGAGAAGAAAAAAAGAAAAGGGAAAAAAGCTCTGAGACCGATTCGAACGATCGACCCTGCGATCTGCAATCGCATGCTCTAACCCCTGAGCTACCAGAGCGATATCACATGTCTGGAACCTGGCAACTTAACCTCAGATTCAGAATCTGGCGGAATTCTTGGCACCACCTTGACAGAAAATCGGTCCTCAAAGAATTCACTAGTATGATATCATAATGGAAACTCAAGCCCGACACGACACGAACATCACTTGACTTCAGTTCAATCAGATCAATTCAATCAATTCAATCCCATTCGCCCCAAACTACCCAATACCATACACATACCCCGAGAACACCTGGCAGCACAATCAAACAAAAAAAAGACAATTCGCTTATTCCAAACATGATAATGACAATTCCCATAACATTCAATCAATAGATAGCATGACATGCGTCAAAGCATAACCTCGTCAGGGGAATAAATAGGTAAGGGGAAAAATCCACGGCCATCCAGGTGGCCCCCGCCTTCTCCTGCGTGCTAAAGTGACGGACGAAGGAAAGGAAAAAAAATGAAAAAGGAAAAAATGAAAGGAAACCCAATGCCCCGTACCAACGACAGACAGACAGATAAATAAATACTAAAACTAGACGGAAGGGAGTAAAAAGAGGAAATGGAAAACAACTAGAATACAAGTCAAGAATGTAAAAAGTATTTTGTTAGGATGGAAATGAAGGAAGAGATAAAACGCAGCGGGACTCCGCCCGCCATACCAATGTACCCGCCATGGACACACCAGCTCCCCTCGCCACTTCCACGTGGCTTTCCACGAAAGGGACTACCTAACCTCTCCGACGACAGTCCCCTGCGGATTCCTACTAGGCGCGACGTCCAAGAAAGCCTCAGCTCGACGCATAGTCCAAAAGTCCAGATCGGAAACGTAAGCATCGCTGCCGCCCAATTGAGCGCGCACCTCCCACTCGTTCGACATCATCATCTCGTCTCTGCAGAGTAACTTTAGCCCATCGAATACCATCAGGCAACGTCTCTTCGTGACCATCTGTTCAGGTTGACACCCCCACCCTGCCGGGAAATTCTTGCGCTTGCGGCGGATGGTCTTCGTTTTGCCACTCCCGGCTTGTGGGCGGGAGTGAGTTGATTGTCACCTCTGAGTGCTCCCGGCACCGGAGCCAGAGCGCTTGATGGTTCCCTTCTTTGTGCGGATCTTGGTGGATGACTTGTTGGTTGCTGGGTCGAAGGTTGAGTCTTTCTCGTCCTCATCCTCGTCCTCGCTGGCGGAGGAGGTGGGGTCTGCGGAGTTTGACGATGATGGTTCCATGTCGGAGAGCTTTACGCTGTCCAGGTTCATCTCGTTGAATGCTGCTGCGGGCTCCTCTTGAACGACCTTGGATAGCACGCACTCATCGAGATGCTCGTAAAACTGCTGGGCCGTCGCGAAGGTGATTGAACAGGTGGAGCACTTTCCGGTAACGTAGGCACCGGCGTAGCGGTCCTCGGCTGGGGATGCCTTCGTTGGAGGACGCTTACGGGAGTTGGGTGGAGTCTGCTCCACGTTATGGACCGACATCAAGTGACGCTTGAAGACGTCGGCTCTGTTGAAGGATTTCTCAGCTGCTGAGCCGCTGCCCGGGCAGAAGCCGCAGACCATGGTTCCCTTGTAATGTGTTAATGTATGGCGCTGACAATCGTATTTCCTCGCAAACCCCTTCTTGCTGTACTCGCATGTGGCGATTGGGCATTTAACCGGTCTTTCGAGTTGATGCGTGAGTTGATGCGCCCTAACATTCCATGTTAGCCCCTCTACCCTATAGAAAAAGAGGAGGAAGCATACTTGAGATCCCGAAACGACTTCTTGCACTCTGGGCAAAGCGTATCCTTCCCGGTTCCGCTCCCATTGCTACTTGGTGCTCTCCGCGGCATGTCACCGGGCACTGGATACATATCCTCCAAGTCCAACGGAAGCCCACTCGGCGAACCATGGCTGCGAGATGAGCTTTGTGAAGTAACGCTCAGCCTCCGGCTCGGGTACGGTGCTGCCCTGTACTGCCTCAATGGCGATAGCCTTCCCCCACTCCGCTTTCCCAATTCCGGTGACGAAGGGTTCGAGGTAGGAGGGGGCGAGTGTGCACTGTGCCAACTCGGCGAACCACGTGATGACGAGGCCGAACACGGGTCTTCGAATTGCTGTGATGGAGAGGGCATGATTAATGAGGGATCTATATCCGCTGCTAACTGTCAGTCTCCTACTAGCGGACCAGCAGCCAGTTCAAGAGTCACAACATACCGGTACCGGTATTATACACCGGACCAAATGGGTCGTCGATCTGTGGTGGGTATGGGCTTCCCGTGCTCCCAGCCTCTGAGCCAGCACTGCTTCCTTCGAGTCCACCAGAGGTAGCTGGGGAAATAGGCGTTCGGTATTCCAGACCACCCGGGATGTTGCCGTGAGGTGAGTAGGGTAGAGTGGGAGGGTGAATCAACACTCCTGGAGCTGGTCCAGGCTCGTAGCCCATGGGCAATGGCACCTCACCGTATGCGTATGGAGGATAGGTCTCGAAAGAGGTGGTGCCAGGCTGTAGCTCGGCGGCCATGTAGAACTTTGACTGCTGATCCTCACCCGGCTGTTCCAGCATAGCGACATAGGAGCCCACATCCGATTGCGGGAATCCCCCGTTATCATAGCGCGGTCGGTACTCCTGATATAAAGGGTCGTCGTCAAAGAGGACAAAGTCTGCCATTCCTGTGGTGTCCTTGGTGGGTATCGAAGCTGAGGTTGGTGCTTGTGACGACGATGCGGCCATATCTTAGCTGAACTAAACCCAACTGTAATGAAACTGAAGGGTTGGTTGGGTCGACAGGTTCGGAGCGGGTATTTATTTTTATCGTTTCTTCTCCCCGTCAAATCAATCTTCCGAGAAATCAAGGAGACGAGAGTCAAGCTGAACGGATGTTGCGTGTTTCGTCGTAAAAGAAGCTTTTTCAACCTTTTTTCTTTTTAAATGAGAAGCTCTTCCGGTGAGCCCGTACTTGTAGTTGTACTGTTTTTTTTGTTTTTTCTTCCTCTTTTTCCCCGGGACGATTTCGCTGATCGGGAGAGGGGTGATGGGTTCTTTTAAATATCGGATGGGGGCTATGTAGCCTATGTTGGATGGATGAGGTAGGACTAGGATAACCTCTTGTTGGTGTGTGAGGGTGTAGGATACTTGGATTGGCGGGCGGAAAGGATGTGTGTGTGTGCAACCCTTATTCTTGGGTCGAGCATTCTCCTCTTTCCTTTCTTTTTATTATTTTTCTTTTCTTTTTTCTTCTTCTCATTTTCCATCCCCCCAAAAAGTCCACCACCCGTTCTTTTTTCTCCCTTTCCTTTCTTTTTCCTACCTCTTTCCCAATCATGTTCCTATTTTACTTTTTTCCTTCTTTCTACTTATTTACTTTTTTGTGGGAGTATGAGAGGCGGGCTAGCAAGCAAGAGTTTGGGGGGAGCAGTTGCAGCAACAAGTGGGCGAGGTTAAGTTAGTATGGATTATGGTTACAGCTGCTTCCAGCGTAGCGTGCGGTGCCGTACCATGCTCGAGTACAGTGGTCAGTCTGGTTATGGATGAGGTGTTGCCGTACTAGTTACCCATAGGATATCCCTACCATTTGGCTAACGCTAGCTAAAATACCCTTTCGTTACTGTGCTGTGCCCAGTAGATCACTGGATCGGTCAAGTATATACTCGTATTGTCAATACCAGCAAAGGGAAAGGGAGGATACAAGTATTATGCGAATGATGATAAATTTTGCAACATTTCCTGGTCCTTCGCAACTTGAAAAAATGAATCAATGAATCAATGAATCAATCCCCTTTTCCATTTGGCATCTACGAGTACAGTATGCCCATTATCCTAGTCATGGGGTGATTGGACAGGATCCCACGATGTAGAATGGCACCTGTATTGGAGATTTTCAGTGGCATAGCGTACCGTACCCAGCACCGTCAGTAACGAAGTAACCGTGTGCCGGTACCCCATGTCCCTTGCCAGCGGTGTAATCTTCATACCCGCCTATTACATCCATCCTTCCATCACTCCTCGCTTCACCCTCGCTCTCTTTTGACAGGGCTGACGCCCAAGGCACCAATTCGGGCCCGAATAGTCTTAGCGCCAACCAGCAACAGCAAGCCAGGGCCACCACCATCACCCAAAAACGCAAGAGCAGAAGCCGGCGACCGCCGCAGCCAAGCAAAGAAGGCGATAAAAGGAAAAAAGAAGAGAGAAGTTAAGGTAGGGGAAAAGAAAGGGAAAAAAGAAAGGAAAAAACTTATTCCTATTGCATCCTTATGCTTGAGGCTTCGCCCACACCAGCCTCTTGTTGAGGCGCATGTCCGGCCCAACTTGGCAAAAGGAGCGAGCCCAGGGAAGCACGGTGATGCCATCTCTCTCCCACTCACTTTCTCCACTTCCACTTCCAACTCCACTGCCCGCCCCTCTCCTCCGCCTTTCCCTTCGAAAATGGGAAAGTTTACTACTCCTTCACCATCCGAGCTTACCCACCCACCACCCACCATGCAATCGTAGGCGAAAACATACTCGAAAATGAGCGAACTGGAAAAATTGGAAAATTAAAATAAAATCCCCAAGAATTATTATTATCCGCTGCATGTATCCATTTTCACCGTTTATTATTTACAAGTATTTGATTTCCCTTACCGGTATTTTGCAAGAAGAAACGAGAAAAGGAAAAGAAAAAGAAAAAAGAAAAAAAAAGTGCCTCGGCAAAAAGCATCTGCCCTCGGAGGGAGCCACACACCCAGCGACGAGGAGCAGATCTCACGGGGACGGAAAAACCAGGACCAATCTCATGCGCGACAATAATAATAATAATAATAATAATAATAATAAAAAACCACCCACTCATGCCCACTTTCCCGCACGCACAATGACGCCCCCTCTCCCTCAACAAACGAAGGGATAGACTACCATACACAGTAGTCTACCCAAACTACCGTCCCGTATCATCATAGCACATCATGCATTCCCTCGTTCACTCCGTACTTGTTAAGAACGCCGGTACCGGGGCAGGTGGGTAGTGAACGATCCCTTCCCTTCCCTTCCCTTCCCTCCGACGCACCCGCACCACCGGACAAACCAATTTCCATTGCACTCGCCGACGCAGGCAGGTTCCCATCTGGATGGCCCATGTACCAAGGGGATGATCGTACTCTCAAGAAGGTGGGGGGGGGGGGAAGTTGTGTGCTCCCACGGGTGTAGGTGTGTGTGTGTGTGGATGGATGGATGGGAAAAGGGAAAGGGAAAAAAAAGGTAAGGGAGAGTGGACGAAAGATCGCTATTTTAGGCGGGGCTGTGTAACGGGGTACAGAGAGAAGGGTAGGTTAGGTAGGTAGGGGAGAATGGCCAAAAAATATATATATATATTGGATGGATCGGTGGGTGGGATGGATCGATGGATGTGGGTGTGGGTGGAAAAAGTAAAGTTTGTCATACCGCATCCTGTGTGAATCATGATGAAAGTACCGTGCAGGCAGCACGGTTTGAGAGGTGCGTGTGGTGTCTTTTTGTTAGAGGGGATGAAAGGGAAAGAGAGAGAGTGGATTACTGTGGAGTATCGATATTGTGTCGAGTAGAGAGAGCATTGGTACAGAAGAGTAGCGCAGGGTAGGAAGAAGAAGAAGAAAAAAAAGAAAGCGCCAATAGAGACTTGTAATTTCAATTGTGATTGACTTCATAACATCACGAACCCCTTCCAACCACCCATTCACCCCTTCACCAAAATCACTCGATTTCACTCCCAAAACCTCATCCTCCACCAACACCGCATACTTGTGCATAACCACAATGCACAACGAATCCCATATCACGGTACCTCCCTTCCCCGGCCAAACCCAACAAACCAACCCGACCATCACCACCACGCCTTCCTCGCGAAAACACTCCAATCACGACCCCTCCCTCCCTCCCCACGCCATCCACCACAATTCCGCACCCACCCGCCCGTGCCGGAACAGGCACTGCCAAAAGCCAAAATAACAATAATAATATTAGTGGTAATAATAATAATAATAAAACAATAGCCACAATCAATGTCTCTCCACCACAACCACCACCACCACCACAATGCGCAACTCCTTGCTTACTTACAGCACTGATTAGCTCCAATTACGTTTGTCTATTGTGCAGTATCTCAATGAATGGGGATGGCGTACGGACACAAAGCAAGTACTATACAAGTACTAGTACTAGTACATTTTTACCGATTGTGAGAAGCGTACGGTATTGGGCGGTTTCGGAACACGCACGTATGGTGCGATTGCTGTCTGTGGGGTATACCTAAAGAGAAAGAAAAGAAAGCAAGAAAGTAAGCAAGTAAGTACGGTAAGGAAGTAAGGGAAGGTGAAAAAAGAGGTGAAAACAAGCATTTACACTGCCACTGTTAGCGTGGATGGCAGATGCGAGGGGAAGACCGAGGTAAAAATGTCTATTTATCGTACAAGGACAGGCAGGTTGAACGAACAGGATAATAGGTGAGGTCTCGCTCGCTTGTTTAACGTTGTGGGCTGTGTACAGTTAGAACAAAAGTGTAAGTTGTAGCGCTGTGGACGAGTACTAGTTCGGGATGGGCTAGCACGGACTCGGATGTGTTTCTAAAGATAGAAAGGACAAGTACGGTATGTAACTGTTTACTAGAACTTATCCGGTACTGTATAGCAGATCCGATGCGGTAATCGATTGATCCTGTGTAATATTGTCCGGTGATATAGGGGGGTGCTCGTGGTCTTTGGTATCTCGCGCCAGTTATCATTGCAAGTTCTCTCTCTCTCTCTCTCTCTCCCTCTCTGCTGGTAGATGAAGGGTTATCGATCGTATCGGGTCTTGATTCATGTGCCATGTGATTCGGATCATGTTTATGTTTAGGCATGCATCCATGCATACATACACATACACATTCCTCAGGTAGTGTAATGATGGGCTCCGCCGGATTGGTTTGGTTTGCTACGGCTTCTGCCTTGGTGGGTGAAGGAACAGGCATCTGCAGAAATCAAGGTGAGGTTAGGCTTTGATGAGCTTGGGGGGGGTTTTTTTTGTCGATGATGTGTGTGTTTGTTTTGGCATGGTGGGGTAGTTTCTTATGGTCCTTTCATTTTTTTGATTCGAATCGACTCGGATTGGACTCGATAGGGGGGAGCTGCAGGTACTGTGCCAGTACTGACTGACTGGCAGGTTATGATAGCTTATTTCCACCTTGAAACCTTGAAATGAACAGCAAACGTTTTAAGGTACCGTACAACATATCATTCCGGGATAATGATAGTATTAGTTTGATAGAGCATGATACCGTACCAGCACACTGGTCCGCTGTCAATAACCTCCACGACAGTTTTGCGCTATGCTAGTGCGCCATATCAAAGACAGCCATACCGGTACTATGATAATCACGGCCTCCTAGAGGGCTAGCGTAGTCCAACGCCCCCGTACCGGAAACGGTGATCATATTTCGTGTCTCTCCCCCCCCCCCCCCCATCTGACCGCCCAAGTCTCACAGAAACAGGAATAACGCTGCGCTACTATGACCCTCTACCAATCATCTGTAAAGCCCCAGACAAGCCAGTTGGATACTGTTACATGAAGGTATCACCACCACCTCTCTTCCACCTTCCCACCTTCCATCTCCAATGATTGCCACCATCACACAATAACTGGTAGGTACGTACCAGCCAGCAGCAACTTCCCCCCTCCCGCTCACCACAACTCACCACCTACGCACGGTATCATAAAACTTGGGGGAGAGAGAGAGACTTGGTCTCACTTACAGTACCCCATTCGACCTCACAATAGCAAAAAGCGTGCACCCACGTGCCCCCAGACTCGATTCACCTGTCTGTCAGTCGGCCTCTGCAGTGCCCTTCCCACCCATCCTCCACCCATCCACCCACTCCCACGGATCCATTCATCCGCCCACACACTCCTGCTCCCCTCGGAAAAGCATCTTCCATACATAGCCCCAGTCCCGTGCAGTCCAGTCCACTACCATCGTACCAAGATAGCAACGCTTAACAGTCCGTCCATCGTCCGTTTTTGTAGCAATAAATAAATAAAATAAACCGCAATCAAGCCATTTCCTTTCTTCCCCCCCTCTTCTTCTTTCCCCCCTCCCCTTCCCAATTAGTTTTATGTACAGCGTTAGCATATCTATCTTTAGTCCTTTCCCCTCCTCCTCCTACTCCTCCTCCTCCTTATGCTCTGATCTCTCCCACGGAGTGACACGTACCACCACCGATCCATCCGTACCACCACCACCACCACCACCACCACCACCACCACCACCACCTTCCATCATACAATACGGCAGGTTTCGAAAAGGCGAGCTTGGACATCCTACTCCCATTCTAATTGGTCCAGAGGAAATAGGAATTTACTTGCGTGGTGCTTTTTTATTTAGTTTTTTTCAGTTTTTTTTCCTGTCATTTCTTTTTTATTATTATTGCAGTTACAGTACAAGTTATTCTCCCCTTCTATTTACCGGTATTTATTTATTTATCCCCCTTCCCCCCCCTTCTCCCCCTTGCCTGCTCTCTCTTGCTTGTTTATGGTAATGATTTGCTGGAGGGCCATAACCAGTTATATTGTGATATTATTATCCAGAAGGAAGGAGGAGAAGGAAGGCTTCTCTATCTCATGACCCCCCATCCAATAATCCGGGGAAAACGCTTGTTTTGAAAGAGAGAAAAAAAGAAAAAGGTTGATTTTGATTTTGATTTGGCTTATCGTGGGTTTGTTTTATTATTATTTTTATTTTCACCTTTTTGGAATTCTTTAGGTTGAGTTTTTGAACTTCATACTCTCTCATATCTTATGGCATGTATGTAACCCAGGCGGACAAAGTTAGGTTTTAAGGGGGTGGGAGTGGGGGGGAGGAGGAGGAGGAGGGAGTTTTGTTTTGCCTTGTTATCCAAACGATTGGAGATCAGCAGGAGGTAGCGGGGCCTTTTGCCATCGAGGTTGCGTGGATGGGTGGGTGGGTGGTGTGTGCTTTTTGAGATTGCTGCCTGGAAATTAACCTTCCTCAAGATTTCCCCACCAACCCCCCTATCTTACTGCGAGCATAATACGGTACGGTAGGTGTGAAAATCGGGGGAGGGAATATCAACCTCCCCTATTAATCCCCATGTTAAATTCCCCTATTAATTATTTTTTCTTTTTTTCCCCCCTTCTTCTTCCACTTGACGATCGTTTTATTTTAACTTTTTAACCTATCCGGTGAAATATAGTACCTAGCTTATTATATCATACAAAAGTCCCATACAGCAAGTTAGATTTTGTCCCGGTGCGGTTGGATCGTGATGGGATGGAAGGGGTGGGGGGGGGGGAGGAGCGTTAGTTTACCATCGCGTGTGTGTGAAGTACGATACGAGTTCCTGAATTTTGTCCGTTTTTTTCTTCTTTCTTTCTTTCTTTCTTTCTGGCGGTCTAGGTAATGATCTTCGATTGGCATACCGGTACTAGTAAATACGTACTAGTACGGTGGTGGTGGTGGTGCCGTAACCACATTATTCATTAAACCAACTAACTGCGCACAACGGTACTGATACGCTAGCCATATGCCGTTTTAAAACTTGGTTAGTTAGTTAGCTAGTTTCGTTCGCTCGCTCGGGCTTACTTTGCAGTAGGGAAATTACCATGAATCCTTCAATGAGTTTGAGATACAAGTAGTTAGTCAGGCCGGGGGGGGGGGGGGGGGGAGTAAAAAACAACAAACGTAAAAC
>Ga0307513_10001116_pt1 | contig 38904 bp, 35 predicted proteins | sample 15_EM_MG_FD_202174 | JGI IMG/M metagenome (GOLD analysis project Ga0307513, IMG submission 202174) | Populus trichocarpa ectomycorrhiza microbial communities from riparian zone in the Pacific Northwest, United States - 15_EM | ecosystem: Host-associated > Plants > Roots > Unclassified | place...
CATACCGGTATCAGTAAAAAAAAAAGAGGGAAAGAAGACTCGAGTATAAATAAATACCGGTATATAGTAAGTTTAGTTAGTTGGTACAAGTACTCGGGCGCAAATTAAAGATCCGGAATAAGTGACAAACAAAATGTATGGTTGCAACACAGATATTTCAAGTCACTTTTTCCGGATCTTTAATTTGCGCCCGAGTAGAGTAGATTAGATTACCGGCTATCGCTCCATTCAGCGGTAGCGGTTCATCATGTTACGCTTTTCCCGGTTTCCGTAAGACATGACGAGATAGATAGAGGATCCCATTTTCAAGTACCGGCACGGTACCGGTATATAACTGTACGTGCTTGGGGCCGGGTGCTGGCTCGCTGAGTGGGTTGGATTGCACAACGACGGCGAGTACCCGGAAGTGGATTACGTCAAAAATGTTGTTGAGCCGAGTGCTTGTTGTTGTTGTTCCCGGTGGTGGTGGTGGTGGTGATGATGATGGTGGTGGTGGTGGAATGGTGCAGTATCACATCTCATAACCTGACGGATAAATTGGGACTCCTGCCATACCGGTATTCTTTTGAATTGATAAGAACCTGGATGGTCTGATAACCGGGCAGGAGGCAAGGAGGCAAAGGAGGGAGGGGGGGGCGAGAAGAATGGTGCGGTATCATACGGTAAGCGGCTGAATGAAGCTGGGAACACCGGTGTAGTAAAAGGAAAGAAAAAAAGAAAGAAAAACAAGTTTAGTATGATATTATTATTTACATTTTACTGGATGGGGAAAGTTAAGTGCTGTAGGTAAGTGAGAGGGAAGAGCTCTGCTTCCTGCTTCCTGCTTCCTGTTTCTTTCTCTTTTGTCTTTTCTAGTCTATGGTTTCGGCATTTCATCACAGTATATATTATGATATGAGGCTCATTTTCATTCGTTCCTAGCACCACATGTTTGATCAATAGCGCTCGAGTTATAGTATATATTATAGATACGGCACGGTACAGTGCTCGAAGCGCGGAATGAAGTCAACACCGGTACATTGCCGTGCTCTGATAGACCCGACTATCTCCACCTCCGGTACCGCAAAAGAAATACCACCCTTGGAGTCTCAAGGAAGGGAAGTGAAAAAAACAAAACACCACCACCACCACCACCACCACCTTTGCAAAAAGAAAGAAAAAAAAGCGGAGTCGAGTGAAGAAGACACGGTAATCCAAACAAAGGAAGTTGAAGCCTAACCTACCGTACTACACCACCGAAACCAGTATTGTACCCTTTCCGGTATGGTACAAGTAGGCAGACACTGTCTTCAACTCTCCACCTCCGTCATTCAATGAGGTAGTTGTGCATATTGTAACTGGGATGAAAATACCAATCTGTTTTGAAAAAGTATTCGCCCTGGTTGCACCATCACCGCAGATATCCCCATTCATACATATCCGAGTGCCATACAACACGGAAACCCCCCCTTCTCCCCCCCTTTCTTCCTTCCCCTCTCCCCCCCTTTCCCATCATACAGTGCTATCCTAACTCCAGCCAGCCAGATAGGAGGATAGATAGATAAATTAATAAAAGGCTGCAAAGGACAGGCCACCATTTTGATCCGTTTGTTATGATTGGCTGTCCAAGTTGCTTACTTATGACACGAGAACCCTGAGGAAAAGGGGAAAGAAGGGTGGGTGGGAAATGTAGCTTAGTGGTAGTTGTATTGTATTGTACCGTTCTTTGCGGGGATGAGAAACGGATGGATGGATGGAGATGGGTGGATATCCACGGGTGCTATTCGACCGTGGTGGATGTATTGGTATGCAGGCGCTTTGTTTACGCTCGAACCTAACCTACCTTACCTTACCTATGATACGAGTACCTAGCGACAGTAGCTACCTGTTGCCTGCCGGGCGCATGTTAACCTATCCTCGTCTCATGCTTGCAGTTGGTGCAGGTGGATTTATAACATTTATTTTGAAGACCGGGAAGGGGGGGCTCACTCCCCTCCCTCCCCTTTCCTTCTTTACTTCTGACGTTATGGGGCGGAGGGAATACATGTGGAGAAACCCGAGCTGGTAGGAATTGGATCATAGGAGTATGAGAAGGAGAAGTGGGAGAGCGTCGATGAAAGTCCCGGTCGGGAGAGAGGGCGACATAAGAAAGATTGGGTGCACTGTAGTCTAATGTCTACCTCTGCTTGGTTAATATCTCAATGCTTGGGTTCGGGGTTCGGGAAAAGAGAGGACGCGGGGGGGGGAAGAGCTGATATGATAGGAAGGAAAGGATAGGATAGGCTGGTTGGTTGATCCATTGGCTGGCCGGCAGAAATAGGTATGAATACGCGCTGTTCGAGTGAGCGGCCGTGAGAAAGGCCGCCTACGAGTAGGATGTAAATGTGGCTTATTATTCCGTTGTGGGGAAGCATGCCTGTAGTCGCACGGTGGTGTTGTGGGTGGTTGGTTGTGTGAGGGTGCGGGGGTGGAAAACCCTTATTGGCAAGGTCGCGCGCGCCTGGGTAACTTTGTCATGACCTGTCCGTTCCCATCCAGTAACTCGTCGTGAGTGGACTCGTTAAAGCAGCGGGGATGGTCTGAGCGCTGTGAGAAAGCCAAAAGGGAAAAAAGGAAAAAAGGGAAAAAAATGAAAAAAGTGTAGAATGCGCTTGGAAGGGGGAGGGAGGGGGAAGAGAGGGAAAAAAAAAAGATCCAGATTGACAAAGTAGAAGAGCAAGCGACAGACAGACAGACAAGCTACCGTAGCCAGTCACAGAATCAACAAACCACCATTCGTTCGATCCTCAAAGACGTTTCGAATTTCATAAATCCGAGGCATTAAGGGTAGAGCTGAGTGTGTACGTATGTACGTAGGTTTTAAAAAGAAGTAGGCTAATTTAGCTTTGTCCTTGCCTTCATCTGAACAGAACAGCTCATCAATTGATCTGATTGAACTTCTTTTTTTCTTTTCTTCAACCTTTCTCTTCAGGTGAGGGAGCGAGCGAGCGAACGAACAACCCTCTGACCCTCCCCTCCCTCCCTCATGTCCTCCACTCTCCACTCTACCTTATCCTGTTCGTCCCATCACCACCTCACCTCACTTCTTTCCGTTCTTCCACTCCCCCTCTCGCGTGGACGCCATTGACGTTGCCAGCGAGTGATCTCCCATGCCCGCATTGCGGGGTACTCCACCTGACAGTACTCAAGTACAGTGCTTCACGGCCCGATAGGTACCGTGGGTACGTGTGACACACGAACCACCAGCTGACCGCATACAGATTGTTGATGTGGAAAACTCCGAACCCAATTTCCCACGATGGATTTCAATTTCATGTATACCCCCTGATTCTGGGTGGTGTTCCTTCCTTCCTTCCTTTCTTTTCTTTCTTACCGTAGGTTACCCCTTGCCGATCGATCGATTGTGCGCGCTCTCTTTGCGATACTCAATGGTCTGGCCCAGTCGGGCGGGTGCCTTGTTGATTTGTTCATCTGTGTTGGAACCCATCGACTCGATGATGATGGGAGGTGTTTTCTTTGCACTCGGGCACTGTGGACGTAGGCAGTTGATTGGTTACTTGGTTGCAAGTAGGAGTAAAGAGAGAGTAAAGTTAGCCCTGATGAATTGTACATACATGTTATGTTACCATACTTTTTTTTTTTTTAGCTGTTCGGATTTTCGAATTTTTTTATATCCGTTTTGCGAATGAAAAAAAGTACTCATGCCGGTGAGACTACCATTGTTGGCTGGGTAGCCAGCTAGTTAAGTTCCCCAATGCTTTTCTCTCTATCGAATTGGTAACGTGAGAGATAGAAGGGGTTATGTACCTACTACGCTCCCCGTTGGTCAATTTCAGCACTTAGCTCGACTAAATAGGTACCCAAAGATCTGGTAACTTTGACTGAATCTCAATTATGTTTTTGCACCACCCTACTTGTCCTGTGATTGTGTATTTGATTGGTTAAATATCCCATGCGCATGGAGCTTTTGTTCGATACGATGCTGAGTCGGGTTAGTCCTGATCACTAGGCGTATCGTCATAGTGCGTCACTCGTAGATGGGTTCCGTACCGGAGTACTCGAGGATTGGAGCACGGTGCGATATCGGAATGAACGGGCTGATTTATTTTTCTTTTCTCTTCCCTTGACGTTCTTCGAAACGTCGAGAAGGTTTTTTTATTGTCGTGGTGGCTGTTGGACTGGGTTTGGTTGAGAATTGGACCGGTCCGGAGCTGTGCTGAGAAGAGGGGGGAAAAGTTCGAGGATGGTTTCGTGGTGATTTTTTTGTCGACTGTCTTTCCTTTTTCTTTTTTGGGGGTGAGGAAGGAAGGGATCTTCTTTTGTTGGGTTTGGGACTTTCGATGAAACCACAGTGTTGGCGGTTTCATGATATCGTGGTTATTTGAAGGAAAGGTAAAAGTAAGGGATTGAGATCCGATTCTATCGGAATCTGATCTGGAAGTCCTCCAATCCTCCTATCCTCCTAGCCCCCCAGCTCCGCTTGTGCTTGCAAAATCCGAGTATCACCCCTCGAGAGTACTGCTTCCCAATCCTTTGCTCTTCTATGATTCTGGGCATGATTGGTTAATGAAATGATACTTCGGAAACAAATAGCCTACAGTGATTGGAACGGGCTTTGGGCGAATCTCCAGCCACCGGTTGAACCCTTAACCAACCCAAGCCTCTCGATGAAGGGTAAATCACTGTAACCACCGCCTCCAAACTTCCCCAACCCCAACGCCATCATCAGAATCATAACTATCAGAGAGAAGAATAATCCCGACTCGCCATGATCATATTTCCGGCCAACATTCCTCACTTAACCCCCGGCGCCCAAGAGCCACGAAAACCCAATTCGTCCATCGCACGTAGATAGAGACAAAAGGTAACTCAGATCTGTGATGTGATAGAATTTTCAGAAACGCACAGAGAAGAGGGGTTCTGTAGATAGATAGATGGAGAGAAAGAGAGATAGACGGAGTAATATCCAGATAACCAGCCAAAGATCTATCTCTCTTCACCCCGTGGGCAGATTGTCCTGTCTACGTGGAGATGCGCTCGGTTTCATATCAAGCTGTCGTGTCCGTGCGGAGTAAAAAGCGGAGTCTGTGTGATTCTTGAGATAAGAGTGAGGGTGGTGCCCGCAGGTCTCTTTCTCTTTTTTCTCATTCTTGTGAAAACTATGGCAGGGGTGGGGGGAGGTGTGGTTTCACCACGGGTCTCGTCTGGTTATGCCGGTATGCTATACGGAGGGTGCGATTGTGATGGTAGTGGTGGTGGTGGCGGTGGAGGCAACGGCAGTGGCATCGAGGACAGCGATACTCTGAGATATCAGCAGTCGATGGCTTTGGATGTTTGATGATGTTTAATGATGGAAGGGAAACGGTCACCGGCGGTCACTCGGCCATTCGGGCATATCGGATCAGGAACTAAGCCATCCCGGACACCTTGGGGATATGATACGGGGTAGGCAGAGTGTGGTTTTGGAGGGGCTCTCCTATATGGGATAGATGGATCTTGGGAATCGGCATAGCGTATATTAGGGCTTAGGAACGCTTGGTTTGATGCCCCGACGCGCTGCCCGATGGACCTGGGATAAGTGGGAGCTATGCTTGGTGTTGGAGATGTGTGGGCGGGCGGATATGAGGGCCGTGGGGAAACACCTTTTGTCCTGGGGGGGGAACTAGAAATGTCCATGAGGGTGATGCGAGGTACCAATGACCCAGATTTTTACCTGGATCCTGGTAAAATATGATATCATAGGGAGCATGGTATCCTGTTAGGGGAGGTGGGAGGGAAACCGGACTAGCCCCTCTTAGGGTATTGGGTGGACAAAATATGAACTAGGGGTCCGCGGTCCTGTATAGTCCTGGATTCTTTGACCCGCGGCGGATATTTGGGAGCTCTCGGTTGATGGAATATTCGGTCTGTGGCAGGGAATGAAAGAAAAGAAAAGGCATACTTTGCGAGCTGTGGAGGGGAGATGATAGTATGAAATTAACCGTATAGGACGCGGATATCAGGCGCCCTCGCATGACGATTCTTCCCAATTACTCCAAACAGCAAAGGGCTAGCGTCACGCCACCAGAGGCCTTTCCTCAAACCTACAACATCCCTCTCCTCCATGCCTTCGAGTACAACTCCTCGATATCCTTGACCTCTACAACACCCTTGACGGACTCACGAGCAATGGCTTCGACAGCTGCCTCCGCTACAACCCCCACCTTCAACGGCTTATACCCCGCAGCACCCAATAGCGGTAACTTTCCGCCGAAAAGTGAATTCACTGCCGATGTGACACCCATCAACCCCGCCAAGGGCATGGTGATCGGGCGGGTGGGGTCGTATAGGAATCCTGGACGGAGCAATATTGGACGGAACGGCTTCTCGGCCTTGGAGAGAGCGGAGATAGCTGCTTCAGCCTCTCTTTTTGTAGAGAGGTAGCGGCTAGGGAGAACTATAGATCCGTCTGCTGCAGAGATGTAGACGAACGAGGAGAGAGTTTCAGGAGCCGCCGCAATGGATTCTTCTGCAAGGGTTATGGCTAGGTGGATGTTAGCATGTGATGGGTGCTGGAGGATTGGATTACCTGCCGGAATCGCGATTCATCGTCTCATATGTCAGTTGCAGTCTTTCAGGGCCGTCATCCTCCTTCAGTGGATTCCTAGAGGTCCCCTTGGCGGAGTCGAAAGCCCTACAAATACCGGTAATCGGATTTTCTTTTCCACTCAAGGCTCCTTTATAGTCAGCCTCCAGCAAGATGCCCATAGAATGAACCACTGCCGTAGCATCCTTGAGGTACTCTTTATAGGCTGAAGGGCACAAGAGGTTTGCTTTGGCCCAGATCACCTTCTTAGACCATTCCGGGGGTGTCGGAGATCCGAAAGCTGTGTTCCAATTGGGCTCGCCAGAGCGACTGAAAAGGGGGGAAGGGATCGGCCTGGATCAGTGAAGGTACGAGAAAGGCTTTCTGGGAGCTTTATTTACCTAATTGAAGTTACAATCCAACCCCGGGAAACGGCTGATCTGCAAATACGTGAACCTAGGCAAGGTTGTCAGTGAAGGTGCTAAAGTAGCCAGAGGCAGGGATATACCAAGAAAGCCATTTCCACCGCAAACAACGAGACGAGGTGTTTTTGTTGCCATTGCAGTTTTGGAGATTTAAAGAAGCTTAAATTATCGTGGATTGAACGATAAAGAGGGAACGATGGGGTAGGATGGTAGGATGGGAGGTGGTCCGATGCTGGTGGTATGACGTCTGATAGGGAGTGTAAGTAAGGGCTAGTTCAAGGGTTGGTTAAAGGGTTGGAAGGCGGCTCAAAATGCAGCCCATCTAATTTCCTGATTGGTTGGGTCTCCGGTTGCTGCTCTCTACTAGTAGATTTTCTCAATATCAATGGGTTGGGGAGGAGTGCAATCAATTAATCACTCCCGATTAGACTGCTTTGAGTTGGTATGGTGGCTAAACATAAAGAACGAAATTGTTTTTGATATGTTACCTAAAACCAGTTGTTTTTTGCAAGCAAGATGAGATAAAAAACGGCACCGCCGAAGCGCAACAAATCTAACTTCTGGTAGCATCTATGCACCCTATTATGAAATCTCTAGATGAATCGAGGCATTATTTGTTCTCCTGAGTGCGGAGAAGCTCCTCTCTTCTTGTGAGATCCTTCAAGACCTCCCTCAACCACCACTTGTGCATTCTCAAGTCCCCAGTCAACTCCGGGTGGAAACTAGTTCCAACGACATTTCCCTGACGAACGGCGACAATATTACTAGCATTTTCACTCTCGGGGCCCGCATGCACTTTACCGACTTCCCTTTTAGAATTAGGTTCTCGTAGGGGTCTCTCGGTGGTATTAAGGCCTTCGACAGGTAGCAATCTCTTCTGGATGTGGCAAAGAATTTCCACATTCTCGTCATCACTAAAGCTCTCCTCGATTGCTCCCTTAGGCTTCTTTGATGGTGCGCGAACTTCGACGTCCTCTGGCTTCTCTTCTTTTGGAAGGATCGACTCGACAATTGGGGCCCGGATGAATACGCCTCGGAATGGTGCCTCGTCTTTTCCCAGAAAACTGAGGCTTAAAGGAGTATCAAAGGATTCTACTTGACGACCGAAGTGATTGCGATTCACACGAACAGAGAGACCTCCGATAAGGGCTTGACCGCCTTTCTTGGTACGGTTGGCGGCTTCGCTGAGAAGAATCATGCCGGCGCATGTGCCCCAAGTAGGGCGACGGTGAACTTTGACAAACTCCCTAAGAGGCTCGAGGATGTTACTGCGTTCAGCAATCAAGGCCATTGTAGTGCTCTCTCCACCTGTTTTCCAGTTAGCTGCTCGCTAGAAGGGCCTCTAGGGAATAGAAGAATTTACCAGGAATAATTAGAGCTGAGCATTTCTCTAAATCAGTTGGAGTCTTGACTAAGATAAACTCGAGCTTCTTGGGGGGTTCTATTTGTTCCGCAGCCCCCTTCAACAGCTGCAAGTGCTCGGAAAACGCCCCTTGGAGAGCTATTTACGAGTGTTTGTTAGGACTGCTTTTCCCGGCTTCTTTCTCAATAATAAACTGGAGAAAAACGACCTTACCAAGGACCCCAACGGCGATGCTATCGTTGTCCGACATTTGTTTCTTTTGTGCGTGCTGTCCGCAGATGAGATGTTTGAGTCACTCAAAACTAACTGGCTAGCGATGTAGAGTTTTTCGTGGGTCGATATTCCTTCTATAAGGCTAAATGTGTTCGCTTATCGATAAGGCGCTTGGCAGATGGAGGCCCTTTTACTCCGGGTGGCTGTGCCAAACTTTACTTGTTTAAACGTGACAAAGTCGGAATCGTCAAGAAACATAAGTTAGAGCTATTACCGTAAAAAACATGAACAATTGGGCTGTGTGTTATGCCGCTGGGTTTTCCTCTCTTTGTTTTTTTCCGCCCCAAAAAGTTGTGCCTTTACTGTGTTTTCTGCCACATTCCAGAGAAGGAAATTTTGGACTATGATACATGGCACACGGCCCGATTACTCAAATTTTTACGGTGGTAGAGGTTTTAATCTGGGATTTAGACGGGTGTAAATTAGGAGTATCACAAGAGCTATGATATCTCTAATTTGATTTTTACCAACAAAGCTCAGGAAATTGTATGCAATCAGCAAGTTAAGATTGGATCGGTGGAGACGGGTTTAGAAGGATCTAGCTGTCTATAATAAAGATAAAATCCCCATAGTGTGTAGAGGGCGGGCTTGGATTGATGCCAAATGCCGTAAAGAGGATAGCCATAGAATAAAATAGCACCTCTTGTCTATGAGATATCGGCTGGTGGGCTAGCCATATAAATCTTTCTATGGGAGATTTGGGAGCCGAGTGACAATTCGTGATACCGATGCCCGACCTAGTCATAGCCCTAGAAATAAGGCAATAGACCATAGTATAGACGCCCTAAGTTCTCGCAGACAGACCTCTATATAAGTCAAACCCCTCCCCCTTTGGCTTCCTCTAACATCTCCCAACTTCTCCAACTTCAACGACCTCTAACGACCTCCGACTCTAGGCTCTCCTCTAACTCTAAACTTCTTCAAACTTCAAACTCTTCTTAAAAGTCAAGCGATCTTTAAAACTAAAGATGACTACCGCTCAAAAGATGATTATCGGTCTCATTCTCCTATTCACCTTGTTCACTCTCACCATCGCTGTCCCCGCCCCGGCCCTCGAAGGGAACGAAACCACCCTGGACAAGCTAGAGACCACCCCCGTCGACATCGCCGACCTCCCAGTCAACTTCAATTTAACTACAATCCCCGAGAACCCGAACGCGGATGCCTGGATTAAATGTGAGACCTCCATGGGCTCTCCTTGGCTCTCGAACGCCCGGATGGCTGTCAGCAACCTCTACAAACACAGTAAAAGCAACTGCTGTCAAGACAACCCGTGGGGTTCCAAGTGCAGTCGCCTTGCGTATTACGGCAATGCGGATATCGCCATCTGTGGAGTAGAGTATGGATGCCTCAATTGTGGGTATGTGGCGGATTTGGCAGACGATCTTAACAACAATTGCGCCAACTGGGATAGAGTTGGCGGGATTCATTTTGTACATCAGGGCGCTAGGATCATCATTTATTAGGGTGTCGAGGGTTGGGAGATGCGGCATAACTAAATAAACAAATAAAAAAAGTAAACGGATACCGTTTGTTCCAAGTCCCACCGCTATCTCTATCTTCCGTGCTTTGTGATTGTAGAACTTGACTGGGAGATTGGTGTCGGCCGTGACCCTATATATCACATAAACCAGGTTGAGCGTTCCACCCATCCTGCAGAGGCAAGCAGCGAGAAGCAATGATAGACGGGTGAGTGATTAAGTAGAAGTTCGTTTTCCCACTAACAGTTTTGCGTATTAGGTTGGGTTAGCAGTTAAGTCACCCCTGCGGCGACGTCAACGACACAACCTTCCCTTGAACAGTGTCTTTAGTTCTTAAGAAACAATTTCTCTACCCCTCAGGGGAAGCTCCCTCTCATAACTAGAGATAGGAGTAATCTCAGGCTCTCTCCGCTCTATAAGTTCTACTATATACGGTACTCCTACTCCTCGTCCACCCTTTTGCCTTTGATATCCCGGTCGTGTGCTCCATATCTGACAATTGATTTAAAATAGAAAGATAAAAATTGGCTGCCAACAAGACTTAGCTTCGGGAGCCCAACAAAGTAGCCCCGAGTTGCTACTGCCGATATTGAGCCGTTCGGCACCACGGCCCCATGAAAATTCGAGAGGCTAAGTAATGCTGGCCCCCGCAAGACCCGTGCTCCCCAAACTGAAGGTTTTTTGTATTGGGGAGACTACCGAGGCGGGTTGTGTATTCGACCGGATGAGAGCTACAGCTAACATTTACCCCTTCCTATTTTCTTGAGGATAGCCTCCCGTATCATATACAAGCGGCAATCTCGCATACAGTCTAGTGATGCCACACAAAGCCTGAGTTTAACATTTTTACCCGACATCACTGCTGCTGAAAGGATCTCCTCCAGCTCCACGCTCACACAAATGCGCCCGAAATGAGCTTTAAAAGTTATCGCTACCTACGCCCTGATTCAAATTCGATCCCCACCCCTTCCCTGCCCTTCTCTGCGGCTCCATGATTAATTATATCAGGGGGAAACAGGCCTCAATAAAAAACGATACTTCATCCACGCTCTCACCGCATTGCAGCTATGGATCATTTAATTTCTGGTCCATCCTCTTACCATGGTTTCCGGGCTCAAATACACCTGCCTAGCACCACAGAGCTAGCAAAGCCTGGGAAAACTGAATCCAGCGCGAAGGAGGACTGCCACTGCCTTGAGTAAACCGAAACACTCTAACATTGCCCCGTAGAACAAACCCAGGCACAGATGTCTCACCTTGTTGAATACCCGTACGGGTATGATAGTAGGCAAGACGTATTCAACATCAGGAGTCACGAATTTGTATGAGCGCTCCAATAAGTACGGATATTTTAGCATATATTTTTTGAATCCCTGTTATCGAATACTTCTTGCCTGCAACGAGTATTCCATGCCGGAGCATTGCCGTTCGCTCGAGCCCCACAGCTCCTAATCCCACAGAAAGGAATCGCTACCACCGGCTCCTCCACGCGCCAACAAAGGACCCCAGAGAACAATGCCTACAATTTTATTAAGCTTTACTAACGCTTATTCCATTACTCGCGCCGAGCATGCTCAGACCTTTGCTCCAATCTCATGTTGGAGGTCACACAGGAACGGCCGGAGTTAAAGCGAAAAGTAATAGGACCGATTAAACGAAAGAGAGAGAGAGACGAATGCTGTCTTATCCTACAAACGCTCTTGAGAATGCTGTACTTATAGTAGTGTGTAGTATGAGTATACATCAAGATGACCACTGCCATTTCCTGGATCCGCATGTTTCAACTTGCCCGACCACTGGCCGAACACATTTGTACCAGATGATCACACTGAGGTAATAGTTCCGACATCTCAGATCTGCAAGACAAGAGTGAGAATCCATGATCGCACTCAACCATCAGCCTCCGGCAGACAGCATAAAGATCCCGTTGTTCCTGCCTCCGCCAGTCGCCGCTCACTAGAGGATTTCTTCTCTCTCTCTTTCTTTCTTACTTTCCAAGCTAGCATAAATCCAAGACTGACTGGCTCCGATCGCAAGCGAGGGTAAGTCACCCGTTCGTTGGGGGAGGGGGGGGGGGGGGAAGAGCTTGAAGAGAAAGTAAGTGAGGGATAAAAAGCTACGGTCCTCGGATATTTATCTCCTTGTAGCCGCATCCACATGTAACAGAAGCTACCGAAGAACAATCCTCTCTTTTATCATCCCGACAAGTGTATCAGCAGATCGCGGCAAGAGTAAACTTAGGATACACCCAGTCCCCGGAGTTAGGCTGGCGACCGACGGAATCTCGATAAAGGTAGGCTACGGAACCAGCAATTTAATTAAGCCAACTTCACTAAGGGGTTAAGATCCATAAGCGAAAAATCGCCGTCATAACCTCCCGGTCCCCTACCGGTAGCAGGCATAAAGTGTCCGGAAACGGGGGATTTATAGAATAATACGCGCATATCCGAACCCCCCGACCTCCCGCTCGCGGATATGGTACGATACTTCCTGCCTGCCCCGAGTGGAATCATCTAGGACGGTATGTCGGGAGCCTGGGTTCGCAGATGGTGCATGCCAAGTACCGTACCGACATAGATGTCATACCGAGATAACCCACAGAACCACATATCTGTATTTTTGTTTAAAACAAAAACATATTACAACACCTTTGCCGTTTCAAGTAAATTCTTTTAGAGAGTCGACGGAAATGTATTCCTCAAGATCCAATCCTGTGGGGCTGATTGGTATCCCTTGGTACTAGAACGTAGACCGTCTACGTATCCGGCCTCTCGACATACTTGTATAAGCGACATACCGCCCCACACGATTGTACCAAAAAAAAAAAAAACACCGTACCCGGGGAACAATAAACCCAATTCCCACGATACCAGCCTCAACAAGCATAAGATTCAAATATTCGGTGATGAGTCTATATGTCAGGATGTCCGAGTGGTTAAGGAGTTTGACTTGAATTGACTTGTTTCGTACAAGCAAAACTCATGGTATCAAATGCGTTCGCGCGCGCAGGTTCGAATCCTGTTCCTGACGTTTATTTTTTCCTTTCTAAAAATCAAGAATTAGTTCACCCCTTATCTTGCTTGTCCCGCTCACTCCGCCACAGTTTGCAACTTCTGCGCACGATATCATACTCGAGTACATAACGTACTTGCGGGTCTTTGCTCAGAATGCCTCTGCTGGCCGATGTCTTGCTGGAGTCCTCGCCAAATATTCGACTCACGAGGGGCGTTCTGGGTAAAGACGTGTGAGTATGCAGGCTAAGGGAAATTGTTGACCATCTTTTGTGATTTTGTGATGAACCAACCGCTCGGTTTCCTGATCTGCACTCCGGATCCGAGGGAAGTGCATGTAAACAGACCAATTGGATAAGCAAGGAAGTGGAGGCTGAGGCTGAGAAGAAAGTTGGAAGGTGCAGTTGTTGTACCTGTATTCATGAGGGGGTACTGTATTGGTACGGTAGCAGGCCAGGTCGCATGTTGTGGGAGGTACTTTGGAAGGTGAAGAAAATTGCACTTTGTGTAGTATGTTCATCATGCTGCAGGCTTACGCATTAGAACGCTCGGTGGTAGGAGGGGTAAAAATAATCAAGGAGAAACGGGAAACCCCGTGAACGAGCCTGAACAGCCTATGTGTTTGAGCGGCTAGTTCAAAGCCTCGGGCACTTTTCTCTCCAGCTCTCATCTCAGACTACTAGAGGTTACATGTACTTGCAGCTGTGTGATGATATGTATATACGTATGGGTTGTAGTCACTACTCGTAGTTGAATGGGGTTTGTGGGCAGGACCGCAATTGTAGGACACTAGGATCTACGCAAAAGCTGGATTTTGGCGGTACACGATAGTAGTCGCGTTCACAAACGTTGTTCAATTACGACTATCATTCATGCACATGCACTGGGCGGCGCTCCCGAATTTAACCCCACTTGGTATACCATGCCGGTAATTCCCCGGAGGGTTACATCTGCTCTACGTCGGGTCTCTACGCCTCATTCTGCCTTTCAAGTCTTCCCCGGCAGCGGCCCCTTACCCCCCGGAGACCTAACGCACCTGGAGGGGGGGCGAGTGCGGGGGGAGCGAGGCCCCATATAAAATTTGATATGTTGTCAAATTTGTATAGGTGCTCACCCCCCTCCGCACCCGCCCCCCCTCCAGGTGCGCCACCGAGGATGTTACCAAGTTAGGCCGCTTCTGGGGAGGGTGCACGCGCGCAAGGTTGATAAAAATCAAAACATGGCTAGGTCGAGACAGACAGGACTCCTACTACTGCTGCGGTGTTAGATGATACTTGTCAGCCATGCTATTGCCATATAACTAGAAAAAAATATATACCGATGCCCGGGGGGGAGCGAGTAAGTAATGGCAATTAGTCCGGTCTCGATGGCGTGCGGTTTTTTCCATGCCGCAATTGTCGTTGGCGATCGGTGTGGAGGGCGTAAGAACCAAAAACATATATACATGAAGGGGGAAACAAATAATTGAAGGAAAGGAAAGGGAGAGAAAATGAGAGGAAAATGAGAAGAGAGGGAAAATAAATAAAAAAGAAAGGAAAGAGGGGGAAAGGGAAAGCAAGGAACAAGGAAAGCAAAGAAAAAAAAGACATCTAGGAAAATAACGACTGCATTATGTTCCCCCATAACCCATCCCATCTGCGCCGTAAAAATGATGAACCCCCACGCTCCATCCGTCCTCAACCCATTTAAACCCAATTGGCAAAAAATTGACGAAAAGAAAGACTGCTCCCCGACTCGGAGTGGTGCGGAGGGTACCCCTGGTGCTCGAGAAAGGAGAAAATAACTATACGGAGAGGTGCTTCAGTGCAACCGAAACATGTTCCTGTGCAACCTTTTTCCACCTCTCCTTATCATCTAATTCAAAATTTTCGCTATTGAAGATTGAATATAGCTGCCTGGAAACCTTCTTGTTGATCTCCGTAAACTCTTGCTTCGAAATCATCGTAGGGTACATTGGTTGCAAGATCGACGTGACCAAGCTTGCAAGGCCCTTCTTAGCCTCGGGGGTTAGATAGTTTATTGGCTTTCTCTTGCGAGAATTCTGTTGATCCTCGTTACCGCTGGAGTCGCTGCCCGACGGCGGCGACGGGGCTTGATAAGGTCGTTTGTGTGAGGATGAAGCGGGGAGAGGTCTCTCCCAGGGACGAGAGAAAATTGGTTGGATAGGAGATGCAGGTGTTCGACGCGCTGGAGAGGAAACTTTCCCAGAATTTCTCCTGATTGGGACCTCTGCAGTTGGGGAGTTGGGGCAGCTTATAGGCGGTGATGTAGAAATTTCCGGAGATGTTAACCGGCGACCGGAGCAAGGTACCGCCGAGAAATCTGGTGGCACCACGCCCGGTCTTACACCATCGACTAGGGCCGCGGTTCCTGGCGGAGAACATTCCAAGCCCTTCTCGATGTAAGACATGATTTGTGAGTAGGCGCTTGGTGGAGATTCTGCGCCTTCACTGATAGGGGGTTGGCGAATGTTTGAGAACGCAGCTATTGGGGTTGTGTGTGCCGCGTGACTCTTCAGAATTGGACCATCGCCGGTATTGACCGACAATTGCGAATCGCGTCTAGTGCGTGGGCGCTTTCGCCGTACTTCCTCTTCACGTTCTTCCAAGCCCCTGCTGGGACAAGAACTAGATTCTACCTCCCTCTTCTTCGATGGTCCTATGCAAGCATCACCTAGGGGGCTCCGATCCCCCTGTATCCCCCCATCCTGGGACTCCTTTAAAGCTAATTCAAAAGTATCCCACAGTTCCTTCTCTTCTTCAGTAATAACCTTCGGTTCTTGCGGCCATGCGGTTCTAGTCCTCCTGACTGGTTCCGTCCAGGCCGCCGGTTCAACAAAAGTGCTCAACCCTCCTGTTTGAGCTGCAGCAACTGCTCGTCTCCTATTAGTTCTGGTGAGAATTGAAATTATTTGATTCTCCGCACCGTCATCATCGTCATCATCATCATCCCGTAGACTATGCTCGGCTTCAAGGCGCTCCCAAGCGGATTCCCAAGCAAGCTGCTCTCGAGCTACCAATCTCGCACGTTGAAGCCCAGGAAGTGGTCTAGCCCGGGGGGAGGGATTGCCCCTGAAGGGGTTGCCGCGATTTGTCATGGCCCTTTGCTCTCGCAATGCACAACGCCGACAAATCAAAACGTTGGCAGGTCGTCGGGGTTCCAGGCAGTCAACATGGTAGAACCTCGCACAAAGGCCGCATAGAACAGTTTGACCACGATCGTCCAGATAACAGTGGCTGCATTCGGCATGAAAGGTTTCGTATTGGGCTACCTCAGCTTCTTGCTCCCGGATGGCATGCAAAAGATCAAGATCTAGTTGGATCTCATCCGCGACTTGTACCTTGTCCTTAATATCATATGCCCGGGTGACTTCGCCTATTTCAGAAATTAACAGTTAGCAAAACTTCGATCGATCAAACATAGGAGATTTAGGTGACTCACTATCCAAAGTTTTCGAGACGCTAACTTCGTTGAAATTGGTACGGCAAAGGGGACAGCTATTTGCCCTGTCTAGCCATAGCTGAAGGCATTCGTTATGCATTGTATGATTGCAAGGGTTCAAGCGAGCAACGTCCTCATCGACACCCGCTGAAGGTGTGCCTCGCAGAAGATCGTTCAGGCAAAAGATGCAAGCGACTGGTTCTTGTTCCACATTGGTGGAGGAAAGCGCATATTTTGTCGACTTTGGTGAACCAGGTGGTTCAGAGGGTGAAGAAGGGGCGGAAGGTTCCATAGTGCTAGTTAGAGCAAAGATTTTGAGGTTCAAGCTGGTGGTCGATAAAGTTCTGTTGGAGCAGACACTATAGGTAAGAGTATGTTGCGGCCGAGAAATGAGTGGATCGCGGGAGGAGAAAAAAGGGTTGAGGTCCAGGAGGAGTGGGCGAGGACCGCGCTTTATGTAACAATATGCCAAGACTCCAAGTTATTGGTTTAAGCGGGGAGCACGACTCTGCGTAATCCTCAGCCCTGCAATACAGCGCGTACCGCCAAGCCCTTTCTTCCCCACGAAAGTCGATAAGCTGTCCAATACGCGCTAAGCCGATTTCACTTAGCGCATACAGTACCGGTAAGTCGGTTTTTTTCCTCCAGGTGTGGCAGATTTAATTCGACCGAAGAAAAGTAAGCTAGGGGTCGACTCCAGTAGGGCTATTCGTACCAGGTTCCTATCATAAATAAATGGGACGCGCCAGCTGGTCACGTATGATAGCTTTATGGAAGGGTTGACTAAATAAAAACCCCAATTTAAGTTAACCCCCTGTATGATATCAACTTCTGAGGAAGATCCCGGTTTTTAAAGAACCCGTTCTTGCTAATCCTGCTAGTTTCCCAGTCTTAGACAATCTCCCCCTTAGTAGAACTCAGAACGCTATGGGCAGGGATTAGCCAGGAACTGCACCTGTTATTGTGCTCGAGTACGGTAGATGTCGAGGAATATCGAGAGGGAGGCTCGGAAACACAGTGGTCTGTGGATCAGCACAAGCTAAATACTGCTCACTGCCATAGCGAGTGTATGAGGGGTGAATCCACCCTCCCTTCTGAGGACGAGGGAGAACCTATTCCACAACTCAATACGGTAGCAAACAACACGGCCATGTTTTCCGGGAGAGGACAAAGTGTGATGGTATAAATACGCCCGGAAAGTAAGGGAGCTTTGGGCCAAAGATGCTTGTAACAAATTGGCAGCTAGCGGTCGTAGCCTGAATCATACTACTTCCCCGCTAGAGGTTTCTGCACTCGAAGAAAGGATCAATCCACACAAGGCTAATACTGTAGCTAAGCCCGTGGACTAAGTGCTCATGATGAAGCTCTCCTTGGGACGTAAGTGGCTGGAGATGCTGAATCACTTTAGAGTGTCGGCGCCCTCAATTGCGACAAACCTAATGATGCGTATAGGCCTAGTGGCAAAATAATTTGGGTCCAAATAATTTAGTGAAAAAGTCTAACGATATTATACATCGCAGGGATGGGGTTGTAGACCCCATGCGCTATCAGGACCTGGGTTAGGCCGAGTCGTGGCTTCTCTGCTCACTCGTCTTTTCCAAGGACACCTTGAAGCCGAATATTTGGTGGCGACTCAGCAAAATGCCCTGGCGGAAGTATTCTTGGCAAAAGACTAGGTAGGAGTACCTTCGGGAACCTCGATAAAAGAGTATGAGTTCGCTTCTTTTCATAGCTTACCCGATTTCTGCACAGCACGGATCGTCCACCACAGTCACCAACACTACCGTGTTTCACCTCAGCACAAAATTGGCTGACAGAAAAACCCACGATACGATCGAGGAGTCTATCATGCTTCCTAGAGACTCGGAGCTTGGTTACGGTTGTTCAGGCGACGAACAAGCGACTATTTTGACACAGACGGTAACCTACGGAGGTACAGCCCATAAGTATTGTATATTTTACTAGCAGGGGTGTTCGGCTAGCGTTAGGTAGGAGTAATGAATTGGGTATAAGCGGAGCGAATGGAGTATGGTAGCTACCTAATTCACCCCGTCACCCTTGCTAGCACAAACACACCCCCGCTAGTAAAATATACAATACTTATGGGCTGTACCTCCGTATGCCCCATTCTGGCCATCTCCTGTATGCGTTGGATCCGTGTGGTGGCTTCCCTGTGCTTAATAAACATGGAGCCTCTCAAAGTATGATACAGATCCTACTCGCACATGATCGTAATTATGCTAAGGGAAAGCACCTATGTACCACGATACAAGCCGAACATGTCTATTAAGTTCTATTAAATTTTCATAATAGCGTACAGTGCAACTTGACGTTGTCCAATATGGGAGCACGTAAAAAGTCAATATGTTCTTCAAAAACTCCGCACTTGCATTACATCGGTATCTCGGGTTTGCATGAAAAATTAACCATTCACACTAAATAAGGGAGCCTCCCGTCGGGGATATTTTGAGTTCTCAGTCTGGAATATGGATAAATAGTTCGAAAACACCTGCCGCGCGGACAGCAGGAGGCGAAAATAGAGAGCGGGACTCCATTCTTACCATGGGGCTTGTGTCTATAACGTCATCACCGAGTTCACATACAATCACTCGAAAATATAAAAATTTCTCGGAGCATAGCGAGATATCGGACCGAACCTAGTAGGGTTCTGACAGCAAATGTGAGGCATCAATAGGCATCTATGAGAAAATGGGTAAGGAGGAAGAAACACAATACCGTAGTTTCGTAAGAATAGTACAAGAAATAAAATATGAATGTTTTCCGCTTGAGAAGAGAGGATGGAAAGGTGGGTAGATAAGTAAGAAAAAGAAATAGAAAAACGCAAAAAGAACTATGAAGCAAGTGTTGAGCGGGGTTCAGCTCCACCCCCCCACCGTTTCTCGCATTGCTTATTTTATGAATTAGGGTGGGGCAGGCTTGGCTGAACTACGGGTGGTATTCATCGTCATCTTCGATCTTAGACCGTTTAGCGGGACTACCCATCTGCTCATTCCGGAACATATCAGCAACATCATCATCCAATCCCTCGAAAACCTCCGGCTCGTCCCTCTTCTCCCTCTTAACTCCAGAGAGCGGAGCAGCCAGACTAGCAAGCAATTCAGAAGCGCCTTGGTGAAATTGAGGAGGAAGGACGGATGTCGAAGCAGTCGACATCGGATTGTCGTAAGCCGGTTGTCCAGGAGGGGTAAGTGCTTCAACCTCGGGAGACTTTGGCGAGGTAGCATCATGTTCGGCTGAGGGTCCCGCTGCTCCTCCCCCACCACCGTTGGTTTGGTTATTCTGTGGTTCGTCCATACCCTTCAGGATCATCATTTCGACTTCTTGCTTGGTGGTTTCAGTCTTTTGATGCTTGGTGACTATGTCCTTGAGTGTGTTCTTGTCGTTTTCGAGGGCCGTCTTGCTCTGTGAGAGCAGGCGCTCGAGGTTGCGGATGTGGGTCTCGCGCGCCTCGATAGCGCCTTTGACAGCGATGTGGGCAGAGTCGAGAGTCTTGAGAAGAGAGGAAAGACGAGCGGCGTAGACTGGAGCTACTGGGAGGGTGTCGGTATCGAATTGCTTTTGGTATTCGGAGTTGGCACTGCCGACCGCAATTGTAGCAGAGGAGTTCTTTAAGATAAGGCCCTTGTGACTGTTGAGAATGGGCGTAAATTCCAGTGGGGCACTTGAAGCACCACCCCCTCCAAAAGAACCTCCGAAGGCTCCTCCCAGGAGTGGCTTGCGACCGGTTGCGCCAGAACTGGCGTTGCTCTTCCCTTTATCGACGTCTTTAGGGCTATTTAGCGCATGTCTTATATTTGAGAAATGGGGCAAAAAAAAAGGAGAGAAAAAAGATACGCAAGAAGCGGGCCGCATACCATCAAGACGTTGTTCGATACTACTTTGTACGTCTGGTTCAAAGATGGCACGTTGCCGCCATACCTCTATCACGCGTCGAATCTTGTTCTGGATGTCTGGGGTGGAATTCCTGTACGCTGCTTCGGTCGCTTCCGCAATGATCTAGGACACCTGTGAGTAAGGGAAATGATCACGAAACACTCTAATAGATATATTATACCGGTGAGAATGCTGTGAGAAAGTCTTGTCTCTTTCTAGCCTTGGATTGTTGAACTACCTCTAACCATCGTGATCACGTTAGAAATTTATATCTCAGAGCGGCAGGAAAGATAAATTCCATCGGGGTTGTGACTCCTCACCATTTGCGAGATAAATCAAATTGAGCTTCTTATGGCTTGTGGATTCTTTCATCCTCTGCAACCATAGCTCGGCGGTTCTCTTGGCCATGCGCCTGTTGTAGAAAAGACCCGATTAGCTGTCCTCCCTTCTTTATTCTTCTTTCTCCCTTCCACTTCTTATATGGATGGATAAATGGATAGACGGATATTCGCATCCCATACCTGTGGAACAAAATCCAGTTTGCCGCGGTCACTATACCCTCCTGAGTCTCATTTAGAGCGCTGAGCTTAGACAGGACGGTATCGTCACTGTACGCCATTTTGTTTTGTTTCGGGGGGGGATGGAGATGTGTTCTACGCAACAAAAAATGTTGAATGGAATGGATGACAGATATTTTTGGGGGACTTTTGTCGCGTCGGAGAATTGGTTAAGAAGTCCAAAATATGATACAAACGCAGCTACCCAGAGGGTTGAAGAGAAAATTCTATGTGCTCTCCGTTTAGGGGGTGGATGGGGGAAGAGAGTGGGTTGTTCGAGTCAGGGTATGGATAGGGCGGTAGTTTCGGCGATGGATTTTCAAGCACCCAAATAGAATGGAATAGAACTAAAAGCAGTTTCTGTCTTCTCTCTTCCTCCTTCCCAAGCCTTTAATATTCTCCTTATTTTGCTGCGGGAGGCGAGGGTGTTGATAGCGATGAGACGATGTTGATGGTGATGAAGTGAAAGGGACAAAAGAGCAAAGGAGAATGGATGCGCGGTTTTTTAACATGAATGCCAAGGACGAGGCAAGGATTTAGGCGTGTCTTGGCGGACCACTGGATTCGCGGGACCCCATAGCTGCGGTGCGGTTGCTGTGTGGTGCTTGGCGATCGCACTCGATTTTCAACAGCCGGAGATAAAGCCTGGCCATTCGCGGAGGGAACTTTGCTTAGTTCTAAGATCGTCGATTGTGAACAAGACGAACCCTGAAGGTTATATATCATACCAGTGCTGAGATTTTTTCTTCTTTTTCTTTCCTGCAGCAAGGAAAAAATGTTACTATCGTGATTACGAGCGTGTGATGACACGCGTATAGGATTCACCGTATGGTGCCGTATTGCACAGCCTGGAGGTCGCGAGCCTGTTCTAGAGGACCCATGTGGGAACGTGTAGTTTGTCGCCTGTTTGGTGCCATATGGTGAGACACTAGGTGGGGGGAGGGGAGAAGGTGCACTCAGAGCAAGAAGGGTTGATAACATCTTAAGATAGCTCGAGTAGTATGGGGCTGATTTGCTTTTTCAGCAGGGCAAGGTTGAGCTCCCAGCGAATAGTTTTTTTAGAGTCAGGTATTTGAGAATTTGGGCTTCAGTAATACAATACCGGTAAGTTAGATCGCACCTTGCCGATTATTTCTTGGGATGCTCTTCCGAAGGCTCTACAGGTAGCCCCTCCTAGTTACCAGCGGAAGGGAATCGTAGTCCACAATTTGACCAGTTGTAAACGATATGCTCAAGCAGAGCTAAGCCGGATGTCAAGTAAAAAAGAAAAAAGGCCCCGCAAATAAGCTACTAACAAGGGCTCTCTTTCGCTGCGCGGCTTCTACTTGAACTACTCGATGCCTGTCCGAAGCTGGGATTTTCAGCGCTCACGCATTTCTGTAGGCCTCATGTTTGGGCTTCCTTCTAATTGTACTTGCAAGCGCTTTCCTCAGTTGGACTACCAACTTAACCTTTAGCTATGTGGTAGTGTAGTTTAATTGATGGAGTGAAAATCGAACATCTTGTCAGGGAGCCTTGCTGCTCATCCAGTCTGGAGAGGGGTGGTTTGAGAGTGTCGCAGAGCCGGACCTCTCCCAGTGCCCAGCCGCTACAAGCTAAATGCTAGTGTAGAGGATATTGGAGCTGGAACCGAGGCCCTGGAAGCTCAGTTGAGTATCGTATTGCTATGTACCAAGTTAGTTTGCTACAGCTAAGGGGCTAATATACACAAGGGATATTGTTTACCAATCTCTCCTTCAGAGTTCACTAGGAGTCACTCGGTCTTGGCTTCAAGGTGTCCAAAGCAACCTCGAGTGTAGTAGCGGTCTCCCACATGATGTCCAATTTCGGACAAAGTATGTTGCATATATTAAGGTGAGAACCCCAACGGAGGTCTTAAAACCTTTCCTCTCGGAGGAAAACGTAACGGTAACATTCATCATTTTTTGAATTAAGATATTCGGGGCTTGAACGGGGGCGATGTTGGCCTCACAATGTCATTCTAGAATATGCCCCGAGGTAGGGTGCAGTGATGCCAAACACCTGCAAACCGCTCAAGAAACTACACAACCCTGGCACCAGGTTCTCTCCTGGTGCCCGAACGACAGTTCTAGCGTACACGGCCATTGACACACATGCGCGTTAGAAGAATAATTATATCGGGATTGAATTTATGAATGTGTCCACGTAGTTCTGGTGGGGCTCGGTGTTCTTTCTTCCCCCTGCTCTTCTTTCGTTTCCCTTCTCTCCTCAACTCGTCTGGAATCGTCAGTCCCCATATCCTACCCTCTCATTTCCCAAGAACCAACCAGATGGCCCCTACTCACAGGACGCTTTGAGCTTTGCACCCTTTCACCCACGGAGTTTCTTCCAAGTGACTTTTCTCTACACTGCCCCTCTGCTATCCCTCCCTCTACTCATCTTATCCACGCTGGGTTAGCCGTAAGAAACACCAACAGTACATCAAAGCCAACATGTCGAACACCCAGAATGAGTCATTTTGTGCTTCTCAGATTCAGCAAGACCATTTGCTTGCGCTAAGTCTCTCTTGTAGAAGATCTCCAAGGATTAATGGGAGCAAAGGCCCTTACGATAGGTTAGATATGAGAGGAACTGTGAGGGAAACAGGGTCCGTCAGGTCTGTTAAAAGAGAAATGGTGAAAAAATCGCCTTCAGGCAGCTCCAAGCTCACCGTTGCGGGTGAAGGCTCCATCCTGACGAAGCCTCGCGATAACTTGAAGGAGAAGGAGGGTAGTCAGTTGGAGCAAACTGCTACTACGTATGCAGAAGGGAGTAAATCGACTTTTGTCCCTGCTGCCACTCATGGGTTAAACCAAACGGCAAGAGAGAAAAGCTGCGGAGCTTTCCAAGAACCCTTATCCTCACTTTCCGCAGGCAATGACTCTCCTATCTCTGGTCAGGCTCATACCCTGATAACAGGAAAGGCTGCTTCGAGCAATTCCGTTTCCCCCTTCCTAACACAGGGTGGTAATCCTCACGGTGGGGCCTTAAGTATACCTACACAATCTTTGGGTTCGACTCCCCTCGCTCAGGTTATCCCCTCTCATTACAAAACTGTCGAAAATATCGTTGCCACGATTACCCATTCTTATCACACAATTTCACTTGTCAATGATCCTCGGCACCGCCCTCTCATTCCACCTACTTCACGGCCTTACGCAGAGATGGCTAGTAAATCTGATCTGCTAAAAGACAAGTTTATTTCTATGCGTACAAAGGGACCAAGCTACCGTGCCCTAGGAAGAGCCCTTCTACCACCCCCCTACCCCCCATGTCCCTTCTTCTTCAGTCGTTGGATGATTTCTCGCCTTTTCGCTTTTGGCCATCCGACCCTCATAGGCGCACTGAGCAGTGTCACAACTACCACCGAAGTACTCGCGGCGCGTGATATCTATAAGAACGCGACTGGAGCTGGAATTAACATTATGCCAGCATATGGAAGCATTCGCTTTAGTCCGAGCAATGTAGGCAATCACGTTTCTCTACTTTTCTCGAAGGGCCCGGCGATAGCGAAATTTGTGTCCCTCCAGCATGTCATGCCCACCTTCGCAGCAATGCTTGAGGTTGTTCAGGCGGAAAAAATACCATATTACACCAAGGGAACACTGTTAAGCTGGCTTTTGGTGTGCGATTTCGCGGAATCGGGGCTCGTTGAACCACCCACTGCCAAAGATCTTGCAACCAGGCTCTGGATAATTCTGACAGAAGGGAAAGGTGGTAAAGGGGCCTTGCGCGGGTTGATGAAGGGCCTGGAGGGACATGAATTCAGCGGCGTAGATGAAATGGAGAAGTTCTTGGAGAGGGTCTATGGTGAAGTGAAACTCTATCTGAATACCCAGCTTCAGGCGCAGGGTGGGGAGTACTTGTTTAGGTCTCAAGGGTTGTGGTATTCTGATATTGAGCATTGTTTGTGCAAGGTGGTCCGCTCTGCGAAGTTCAATTAGGGGCAGGGTTGGACATGTTGCTGCTCATCGCACTTGGATGGTTATTTGTCTTTTCCGTAGTTTCTGCTCTTTTATTCTGACATTATTATTGTTGTTATTTTACTATTTTTGTGCTTTCTAGTTCTTGGTGGAGGTTGCTTGGGTGAGCTACGGGGGTGGTTTTTGTACCTAGTAGGATTATCTCTCATCCGTTTTTCAAAGACTCTGGGGTTTTCGTTCCATTGCTTCGTGTCGTGCTGTGGCTAGTATTTTTCTATGTTTTCGGAGGGTGGGGGGGCCCAGGAAGGGATATTTTTAAGCCGAGTCTAACTGCGGCGAATGGGCAGTTCTTTTTTTATATTTCTTATTATTATTTTATTTTATTGCTAACGGTGGTGTGGGTTTTGTCTATTACATGGTATCAAAAAATTTGACAGACTTTCTTGAAATTCGAAATGGGCGACATTAATGTAATGATTGAGATACAGTACTGTACCCATCTATCTATGATACATGTCTGCTGCACGCAGCGCAATCGTGTAAATGAGCGAACATTTAAATAAGCCCAAGACACACCCACCCTATTATTTGTATCCACTGCCGTTGGCCACAATTCGTGCCTTTGATCTTCAGTACCATGCCTACATTTTTTCCCTTTTCCTCCCCTCCATTCCCTCCCTCTGTATGGTTCAAAATTTAACAACACCTCCTTCATTATCTCAGCACCTCCCGACATCGCGGCCCCTCATCCAGCAACCGGCAACGGGCAACCATCTATCTACCTCATTTCTCTCTCCCTCCCCAAGTTCTCCCTCCTTCTTTCCCTCTGGCTCGCCGGGAACTAAACTGCTCCTGCTGATCACCTACTATCACTCGCTTGAGTACTTATTGCTCTGAAGGATTGGGGGGGGTAGAGTCTGGGTGTCGGTCTTGTGTTTCGGGATACTCTGTGCTCTTTGTATTTTATTTTGCGGATTCTATTATCATTATTATTTGTAACAGCTCCAGTGGTTTTGGGGCTGGGTTCAATCCCTCTATTCGCTGTATACAGCTAGCACTGGCTGTCGGCGTTGGCGCTCAGGGATAGCGAACATTTCTGGGGGTGTCCTTTTTTCTTTTCCTTTACCTAGGGAGGGAGATGGGAGCGAGGGGTATAAACTCCGGATAATGCTTGAAATACTACCTATGTATCTCGCCTAACACAGATGAACGGGGGTATTAAGCTCTTTTCTATCGCGCGCCAATACGACTACCCAAATGTTGCCACACAACCTCCCCTTCTTCTTCTTCTATCTCCTGTAACTTCAAATATCATAGATCAGGCCTACCCAGCACCCCCAGGCAAAAAATATCAAGGATCAAAAACTGAAAAGAGTTCAGCATCCGGGATTCCCACATGGTCACCCACTGTAGTACTAACCGGACGATACGATGCTTGTTTAACGCAGAGCGGACGGGATGCGAAATTTTCATCGTTCTATGGCTGAACACATTTATCTATCCTTTTTTCCCGAACTTGTTAGATGGTTCGGTCATCAGGTGTCACTCGGCTATCTATTCCATCCTCGAATTGGGGGAAGGGCGGAAGAAGCACTGATTGTGCCATCTGATGGATCTTCGAATGTATATTTGTGGGAAGAGGGGTGGTAGTTCCGAGTCATTTCTGTACTGGAATTGGGGGGGGGGGGTTGAACAGCGAATATCATAGTTCTATAACATTGGATTGGTTGGAGGGGACAGGCTGAGTTTTTCCTGGGGGATGGAGTAGTACTCTACGGGGGTATTGTTAGAAACGCGGTCGAGTGCAGCAATCCATTACTTATTAAAATTTTGAATCGCATGCCCACTTGATCCATTCTCTTTCCAGTTTGATAAGGAGTTCACTGTGCCCCCTAAGATTACCAGGGAGAGCTATAAACTCCACTCTGCTCAATTGGTCCTTGGTTTAGAAAGTCTTCCGCCTGCGTCAACAATTGGCCCCTCCTCCAGGGCGCCTAGCCTCAAAAAAGGTGTTTGCCTCGGCCCCGGGGCTCTCCTTAAGGTACGCTCAGCGCAAAGTAAGAAAATCATAGGGTTAGTTCTGGTGTGACACAAGGTGCTCTTTCGGGGTGTGATTGAGGGTCAATTTTTCAGCAATCTTGTCCAGCCTTCCATAGATTCGTTTGCTAGTTGCGATTCCCATGCTCTAACATCGGACCGCAGCCCCTATAAATTGAGTTTTCGTTCACAATACAATATCATGCCTTCTGTTGGCTTTGGTTTTTGGGTGTAGGGGCTTCTTAGGTTCATGCTCAAGCCATTTGCCCTTCAGATAATTGCATGTGCTGCGATATCTAGCCTATGCTCCGGTAATAGGCACAACAGGTTATAGAGCGGTATAATAGGTAATTCAGTTCTGCTATATTCTCGTTTAAAAGCCTGGATTCTCCACTATTAGAGCCTAGTGCTCCTACTTCTATTAAAATAGTCTTAGGGCCTCGTGTTATGCTCGGCGTCAGAGACATAGAGGAGTACTGGTATGATCTGTTTTCCAGTGTTTAAGCATCATGGGGGCCCATTAGTCTTCCGAAACTAAGTTAGGATATTAAACGTCTCGTCAGAGCCTTTTAAAATCGAAGCAGGATTGAAAGTGATGAGGGTAGCAGTGATGCACTTTTGGTAGCTGAAACACCAATAATAAGATTAACCCATCTAGTAATACTCTGGTAAGTTTGAGTAACTTACCCCAGTACTGTGGTATTAGCAATTTGGAGTAAAGAAATATGTCTACTAGTCTCCGGTTACTTTTTTGACGTCACAGTGGATCTTTTGGAGGATTTTGCGGGAGCAATGAGAGGTGGTGGAAGGGTGTTTTGCCTGCTTGATATGTGTGATTATTTATAATCTTCATGGGGGTTAAAGCTAGTCTTTTCAAATATCAGTAATACTATATATAAAATGACCTTACATGGGTTTGAGTACTGCACTAAACAGTAAGTCACAAGCACAAAAGGAGTACAGGATATTAGCACCTTTCAACTACTGGTTTACATTCTCATATAATGCTTAACTTATACAGTAATAATTATAGTATATGTTGAAAAACTATTGCTTAACTGTACTATATTTTGACATCTTCTGAGAACTAGTTTTGTAAAAGCTGAATAGAATAAAAGTAGTAAACATATAGATTCAAATACAATTTCAAGTTTAAGCTTTCTCAGATATTAAAATACATTAGACATAGTGGGTTTTCATATAAAAAAGTTATTTCATTCCTGCTTTGCCTTATGAGGTGTATGTATTTTTCTCATACATGCTGAATCAGATGAGATCTTTGTGATATGGGTTTTGTTTAGTATATATAAGATAAGTACATTTAGTACCATCCGTAAGGATAGTTCTAGATTCCCTCTGACTCTGTAGTTGTATATCTTACTATATAGAAGTAATTAGTGTACAAAGCACCACTTCTGTTTAAAATTACAGAAGATCTCTTGCTAGAGACATCCCGGGAGCTGGGGAAACCTCTATTAAACTCTACCAACAACTTAGGGAGAGATATGGCACCCTCCTATGACAATCCCGAAATTCAGCTTTCGTTGGGATAAGTTATAGTTCCCAAGTCCATATTGCATGAAATACCTAGCTGGCGCAGTTGTTAACATGCCAAGAACCAATTAACCCCTGTCGCAAATAGCAGGAGCCCAGGAGTTCAATCCACGCTGAGAACCAGTTATTATTGAACGATCCGTCATGTATGATAGGACAACTGAGAATTACTCAAATCCTGCCCTATGGGAACTGGGAGATTGGAGAACCTAGCCCTCATTAATAGGGCTATGGGGGTTACCAATCCTGCTATCATACGAGGTGGGAGAATCCGACTCCAGACCTTAAAGGTTCGCGACCGGCGGGGCAGCAGAAAAGAATGAAAATATTCTTTTGCTTCCTCTGTCGTGGAAAAGCAGCGATGGATTCTGAAAGCTATAGAGGTTTTAGCCATTCTTGGTCTTACGAGCTACGCTCTCCCTATTAATTGCCTTCTAAACTTATTTTTCCCTCAGCAAAGCGAGGTGTAGATTGTGCCTAGTGAAAGGCATAAGATTGGTAGGGGCCGGACATGCACTCGAGTACAGCCAGGATAAATACATGATGTTGAAATAAGATCCGTACGATCCCGGCACTGTACTCGAGTGCTAACTTGCTACCGTGGCGTCCGCATCTGATTGCGTTATTATATGATCACACTTCTCAAAATCGTAGTACGGTACATAACATGGGGGAGGGGTCAACGAACAGGGGGGCTCAGCGAACACTCGACTGAAGATGACTTGGTGGGCTGCGATTTTGTTTGGGCTGTTCGTTGAGCCCCTCTGTTCATTAACCCCTCCCCCATGTTAAGTAAGATAGGAAGAAATATCAAGCAGTGATATGAGCCGGTGAGCAGTAGAAGGCAATGAGAAAGTGTTGGAGACTGACCATATCAATACTATTAGATACGTTGATAACTAAGATTCAGCCCGCTCTAAGGTGCAAACAAGACGCCTTCTGATCAAATAGCCCAGATACCGTCTTAAGTGACGACAACCTAACCTCAACGCTAAGCCGACAAGGCAAATTCGACGAAGCGGGGGCGATTTTCCGGGATATATTAGAAGCTCTCGAGAACGCATGTGGGAGAGACCATCCAAACTCTCTCGCAAGTCTCAAAAGTTTCTTAGCATTACAAAGCTTTAGGTAGTACGATCACACAAGGTGATAGGCCGCCGTGAGATAGGTAGAGATCTGTGAGGCCTTGGGTTAGACCACCCCGCTACTTTTGTGAATGCTAAGGCTCTAACTTCAGTAGCGTATCGTCGTAGAGAGTATCATACCAAGAAGCAAAGGCTATAAAATTGCCTGCGCTGGGGAGTGATTAGCAGGGGGTGAGTCTCAATCGCTTGACCACTTTTAGTATTGTTAGGGCTATAATCACAGCATCGAAGGGAACTTGGCTAAGGGAAGCAATGCGTTTTAAAGGAGTAAAGGTACTCTGGTTCTTTCCACTCCAGCACTTTGGCGAGTCACGGCCGCCTGTCTTTAGGATTGCGAAGCCTAAGAAGAGTTAGCGAAAGAGAAGTGATAAATTTCCCCCCCGGCAGGGGGGAGAAGAAGAAGCACTGACACTGCGTTAGTGCTGCACTGGAACTTTTTGGCAAAGGGGTGATCCAATACCAGAGTCAAGGTATGTTAGAGAGCAGAGAGGGCTTTGAGAGCCCCTCTAATCTTCCAATACATGAGGGAAATGTGAACCCATCCTCCTTGCAAGTGGGAGGTACGGTAGTGTGGAGAGACCGACCAGTCCCCCGGTTATATCACCTTGACGCTCTGATGAGCGTCAATGACCTTGTGGGGTCCTACTTGAACTAACGACAACACCCCTAATAAATCAGGCCAGGCCAACCCCACGGGTTCCTCACGTTAAATCAGGCTACAGCACACAAGTAGACAGCACAGCGTCGGTCCATCCTGGGGGATTCGAATGCAGTTGTGCATGGTATCCTTTCCGACTTTTAGCACGTACGGCGCATCCTTGACCTACAATGTTAGAAGGAACGGACCACTAAGGGCCTGTTTAGCTCACAGTAATTTGAGATGTTCATGTGTTTGGCTTAGTATGATAGTGTTTCCAAACCATGGCTCCGGAAAACACCAAAGTGTGATTTCACAGCAGGTCCACGATTTTCTCTCCCTGCATCCCTAAATGATAGTAAGCCTCGGATGCCCATTTAGGTAGTTCAAAGGGAACGTACAGTATAGGAAAGATTATAGTTGATGTCCCCTACTGCTTGACTTGTCCTAGTAGAGCTAACCCCAAATGGTGATTTAGAAATTCCCGAATGTCAACCGTATTTGGCGGAAGGTGGTCTCCAAATCACGGCCATCTCAGATCATAACGAGCCAAAAAGCCCCCTAATACTCACTCTACAATAGAACCGTAGGCTGGTGGGCGGACAGCAGCGGCGAGAATGCTACGGCGATATCCTGGGCGCGGTAAATTGGAAAAGTAGAAGCTGTCGTGCCTACGGGGACCGAGCTATCTCTGGGAGATGAGCTTTAGGGCAAATTCCATACTCTCGGGAGCTCTTGGGCGGAAGCATCAAATCATTCCTCCTAACTCCTCCTTTCCTTCTAATATTTTTGTAAAATAGGGGGTGGGAGGATGGGGCGAAGGAATTAAAAAGTGCCTACGGTATAGCAATCCAAATGCGAAGCCTCGGACAAATTCGTACGAGTGATAACTAGACAAACTAATCTCGGGACGGAAAAGACGACCCTATTCCAAAAATGTGGTGCGAAGCAGCTTCTAGACTTCCGGGTCCATTGCCGGTATATTATAATTACGTCATGCAAGCCTTCATTACGAGTACTCGAGTACAAGTATGATAGCAGGAAGGGAACGCCATAGGGCTGGAACACAACGCCACAAACCACTAGCTATCCACAAGGGGCGGCCTGGCAGAGGCTAAGGGTACCCCGTCAACAGATGAGACACGCAGATTCCGCACCTTCCTAGTCCGTTTGGGTACCAAGAAGGGGAAACTACTGTAATGTGCTCGAGCGCACTCGCCATGGCCTTCCTTCCTCCCCTCGGCGCTGAACGGGAAAATCGGAAACTTTAGGCACGGTGGGGCGAAGCGAGTGGCGGAAGGATGTGCGGTGGGAGTACGGCAGCAGGTTAGGTTAAGCATAACGCCAGAGCAAGGAAGCTTCTTCAGCCATTCAGCCGATTTGGAGGCGCGCATGGATGTTTCCGCTATTCCGCAGGGCTGAAGAGGCCCCGCCAAAGAGAGAGCCGAGGTTGTGGGAGTGAGGGATTGTAAATAACAGTATGGCTGCTGTTGTAGAGTAAGGTGCTAACTTATACTATATTTGAATTATTATTTCTAATCTCCCCCTACTTCAAAGCTCGTTCAATTGGGGACGAAAGCTAGGAGATATCGCGTCTCTACAAAGAAGAGAAGAAAGAAAAACTAACTGGTGAGTAGTGAATGCCGAACGTGGTGCAATGATAACATGGCAGAAATCTCCATTGTGGTAGAGTGCAGCTGCCCCGGACACGTCGTGAACAAGGAAAACCGATCCTAGCAGAATACCTATTGATTGAGCCAGTCTTGGTGCGTAGAGAGAGCGGCGGCCTGTACTCAAGCCTCCAAAAAGCCACTAGAAAGGCTAAAATAGGAATTTCTAGAGGTCCTCAGAGCTCCACAGCTAACATTCTGTTTGCTCTGGAAGCCCCAGTGATATAAAATGTGCTCATTTTAGTTTAGCAGGTGGCTCGAAACTAGCCCCCACGCTCTTACTCTCCTTTGCTCACTCTCAACTAATAAAACTCCTAATGATAATACTCGTACATACTCGGGCGCAGAAACAAATGGCATTGAAGAACTTTTTTTCTAGATTAGCTGAACCCAAGCCCTCCCCCCTTTTCTAGTCTAGTTACTATGAGCTCAGTCACCGGTCGTCCTTGTGAAATTTCTAAAATTTCAATTAAAAATCAAATAAAAAATCAATGGAGATTGCCAAGTTGTTATTTTGTTATTTGTGGTAAATGGCGTAACTAGATAGAGTCTGGTAACGACCTTGCTGTAAGCCATCGTCCACCACAAAGTTCTGGAGTGGGGAGTATTGGTAGGGTGTTCATCATACAGTAGGATAGCATAGGGTACGAGAGGGTCAATGAGGCGGTATTGAGTTATAATAACACACGGGAGTTGGTGGGTGGAACGAACAGCCCTACCGGCACCAAAACTGATATCGTACCCCCCACCGGCTTCTTAGCGTACCGTTGGCCGTACCGTGCACCTCTATTTGCCCCGCCGCTCCCCCTATCTGTAAGCATTGGATCATATTCATGTTCCCGTATCATACTTTCCCCGCCCGAAGTTCATAGTGAACAGCATTGTATCGTACCACACGTAGTTTACAACCCACTACTCGAGTACCAAGAAATAAAGAAAATAAAAACAGATAACCAGGAAAGTCGCATTTACATTTCCCTTCCGAGCTTCTTTGGCTTCTTCTCTCGTTGGGCAGTGAATCCCCAGAATCGTGTTATTGAACTTTTTTCCCCCTTCCACGCTAAGCCTGGTATATAATTTCACTTCCATGGGTCCTGGGGCCAATGTACTAGTACGAGTACGGTTCCTGTGGAGTAAGACCTTGGCTGACGTTCATTAGAGTCAAAAAAAAAAGAAAAAAGTCCTTGGACAAATCTTTAACCCTAACCTTGCGGCCCCCCACGCCGCCGCCCGGCCGCCGCGTTCGGACCCCCCTAGGCTTAGAATTGTCCATGGACTCTTCTTTCGGGATTGAGGAGCAGACGATGTCATAGCGAGTGATTCGCAATGACCATCTACCCGCGAGTAAGTTAACAGCCCTACCGGCAGGGAGTGCTGCCGTCTCGCCCTAAAGAGAACCGAGCGTTCCCTCCTCACAGTATGAATGATACCGCCGGTGGCGGGAATTTCAGCTGCAGCCCACAGCAGCACAGCTCGAGTGATACAACATGATCATCTGGTTTTACAGTTACTGGTCCTACTGATGCAGTGCAGAATCAAAAATTTTTCTCTTCTTTCTGCTTTTCAGCTCGCACATTCTGCTGTAGAAAGCCGGGCATGGTGCACGACTTCTGTTTTTCCGAGGCCTCCACCCGAGATTCAAGGTCTGGGCGGTGATGCAGGTAGTCTATCATAGGCGAGTATAAGTCTAAATTACCGGTATGTGTGTGCTCGTAACTCAGCAGGTAGGTTCCCCCCTCGCTTGCAGTAACTAGGAGTAGAATAACACGAAATGCTCACGATGGACGTGACCTTCCCCACTTTCGGACAATATCCTCTAGCGGGTACAGCAATGCAGTGAGTATCATAAGTAGGAGAAGAAGCAAGCAAAATAAGAACTCGTACAGTGCGGTAGCCCAATGGATTTACCGGTAGAAGCATTCAGCCCCAGGGAGTTGAAGCCCTTTTTGAATGCCAAGCCCCCGGGTGGATCTGCGATACCGGATTTGTGTGTTGGACGCTTTCCAACTTCAGGGCTGAATGCCTTCTTATTCCTATCCACACTCGGATGCGGGGATTTCGTTTGCCCGACTGCTGGTTTTTGCCCGCAAGCCCTGTGCTTGGTTTGGTTTGGCTTTGGCCTCGAAAAACGGATAGTCTACCAATGGCTAATGGGTATGATACAGTAGTAGTAGGCGTGAAGTGCCCGAGTACGAGAGGACCATGGGAAATCATCTGTGCCCATCCGAGCACAATATTAAATCTGATCTCAAGTGTGTTTGGGTTGCTGCACTTCATATCGCATGTGGTACTGGGACTAACCCAGAGCGAAGTCTTGGCCCTCGGCTTTATTTTCGCGAGATATTCTTTGTGGCTCTCGCATGGGTGTATCCTTGTACGTAAGGGAAGCGATTTGGAAGATCTGCGCTAGGCATGGTTACCATTTGGGGGAGAAAGTTTCAGCACAGCTGGGATGAAGCCTTTTAGTTGCTTCTTGGTGCGGGAATGTTGTTGGCTTGAGTGCTTGGCAGTTTGTTGTGATGGAAGGGGGGAAGAGGATTTGTTAGGATGGGTACTGTACCGTATGGCATTAGTGCCGGTATAGTATCGGTATGATACAGTAAAAGAGGATGAGATTCTCTCATATTAAGTGCTCGGCGCAGTATGACGACAGGTTGCTAGCTACTGCGCTGCAATTGTGCTCGTACAGTACAGCCTGCTCATACACTGCCTTCGGATTGTAGTTGTTATCATTGGAAAAAAGCCCAGCTAGTTGAGTTCAACTCAGAGTGAGGGCAGAGAGAGTGTGTGTGGGGGCTATTTTCAAGCCACCTGCGAAACCAAAAGAGGGCATCTTAGATCATTGGGGCTTTCAAAAGCAAGTTGCGGAGCTACAGCATCTCTGGATCCTATTCTCGCCTTGCTGATGGCTTTTTGGAGGCTTGAGTCAACACAGCCGCTCTCTACTAACTCTGAATTGGACTCAACCGGGAGGACTTTTTCTGATGATAATGTAACTGCCACTCTAGGAGCACATCCATTCCTCTTCTTTCTTGGCCTCTCTCAAACTACTACTTAATTCGCACTACTCTCCCTCCCCCAGCTCAGTTTCCATCCTCTGCCCAGAACACTACCACAATAAGGTGTCGTGATTTAAAAGGTCTCTTGTGACTGATTAGCTTTCTTGTATCCTTACCTTACCTCCGCTTCTTCCATTACCTACAATCCCACCAACCTACCGGCTTCCAAATTGCTAGTCCACTAGGCCAATTGTTGATATATCAAGGCACCTGATATCCTCTCCCACGATGTCCAGTTCATCCAGAGATCTGAGACCCGGCAACAAGAGGATTATTCTCTGCTGTGATGGTTTGTTTCCACCTCTCCGACCTGAGTGAATTGAATGATGCTGATGAAGATGGAACATGGTAGGTACCTGGCAGAATTCTGACGGAGGGAAAGTCGAGGTTCCGACGAACGTTACGAGGATTACACGTGCCTTGAAGAGTTATACCGATGATGGCATTTCCCAAGTGGTTTATTACCAGAGTGGAGTCGGCAATGGAGGGACGGTAAATAGGCTTGTTGGTGGTTAGTTCTCTCACACACTCTCGCTCCCTCTCTTGTACCTTTTCCTACTTTGCTTTTGCAGTGGAAGAGAAGAAGCAATTGCTCCCCCCTTTAAATAACCTTCTAGACACAACTAACTTGGTGAATTTGGTGAATAGGCGGTACTGGACTCGGCCTCTCCGAGAACGTCCGCGAAGCTTATGGTTTCCTAGCGCACAACTACCACCCGGGAGATACTATCCATCTCTTTGGTTTCTCCCGCGGGGCATACACTGCCCGCTCAATCTGTGGCCTTGTCTGCCGCATTGGCATCCTAACGAAGAAGGGCATGGACAACTTCTACCAAGTCTACCAAGACTATCAAGCCAAGAAGTACCGTAACGACCCAGGGTACGTCCCCCATCTCCTCAATTCCCTGAACTTCACGCACTAACCCAGTGAAAACAGTGCGGTAGCCGAACTCCAAGCCCGGGAAGGTGGCAGCCTCGTGATCCCGAATGTCAAAATCAAGACAATCTGCTGCTGGGACACTGTCGGATCATTAGGAATCCCATCCGTCGGTGTTCCTATAATCGGGGACTGGATCACCGGAAACGAGCAGGAAAAGTACGGGTTCCACGATACGGACCTATCGCCGCGCATCGAGAACGCCTTCCACGCGCTCGCCTTAGACGAGCAGCGCGGGCCCTTCACGCCCACTCTGTGGAAGAGGACGGAAGAGACCAAGGGGTCCAACCTCAAGCAGTGCTGGTTCCCCGGCGTCCACACGAACATCGGTGGTGGATACGATGACCAGGAGATTGCCGATATGACGCTTGCCTGGATGATGCAGCAGCTCTTACCGTTCCTGCAGTTCGACGATAACTATCTCAAGACCATTATTCATAACAGCGACGACCACTCCAGTGGCGAGTGGGCTGCCGGCAAGATATATGACTCCGCGACCGGGATCATGAAGATCGTTGGCGGGAATATCAGGACTCCTGGGGGGTATGGGGACGGCACCGAGGAGACTATTCATAAGAGTGTGAGGATTCGCATGAGAGTTGTTCCCAGCTGGTCCAGTAAGGCTTTGGCAGGATGGACCTGGAATACGAATGGGTATTGGACGAAGGGCAGTAAGAGGATGGGTGAAGAAGAGTTGGGATCCCTGGAGAAGAACTTGGCTGGAAAGGTGGTCGTCAAGGACATGCTTGGAGAGGATTTGTCGTGAAGCTGTTTGAGTCCGGATTCCCCCACCCCCCCTGGTGTTTTCTTTTCTTGGTTCTTTTTTTTTGATGGAGTCTCTCTTTTATTCACCTATTTAGCCCGCTATTTTAATTAGTTTGGTTTATTTATTCTAGAGATTGTGCGATTATTTTGACTTATTTCTCGCATGAACGTGAGTGAAGGCTCCTATCACCGTGCTGCTCCTAGACCAACGAAAAAAGTTACCGAAAATGTATTATCGATAAGCACGACTCCACGCAAGATCGCCCAAAACGTTGCGGGGCGGGTCGGTCTCAACAGTGCTCGAGTAGCCCCCTTTGTCCTAAGACCTCCTCTTCTTCAGCTCTTGGTATTAGGAGTCGCTTTTTTTGTTCTTTTTCCTCCCCCTTTTTATTTTAGGGCATATCCGGCAGGCGCAATCCAGAAATACCGTATTATCGCAACAACAGGTGCAAACTTTAATGGAATATATTCTAGGGGAAAGAGAGGGGCATTTTTCGAGAAAGCGATTGGTGCCTGGCAGCATCAGAGTTTTTGTAGAACCTTACCTGATTATCTAATATTTTCCTCATGCAGTAAATCCAGCTACTATACTATACTTGTGTTGCTCTCAAGTCTCATCCCATCGTTCATACTCCGAATTTCACAGATGATTAGTGCTCAGTAGTGCAAAAGAGTGACACAGGATTAACTATTCTTGCAACACACTAAGAAACACGCAATGCCATAAAAGAAGGTCTAAATAGACTAATCCCAAAAGAAATAAGGAATTAAATGCTCCAACCGCCAATTTTTAGCTTGTGAACCTTGGATCATGATACATTGACATACAAAAACTTGAACATAAGGAGAACTTTACATAGAGAAGACTGAAATTAGTATAGTGTATGCAGCCTTCTGGGCCTTTAGGGTCATTAAAAACCAATGAACATTATCAGTATTTAGAAAGAAAGTGAGAAAAAAGACAAAGGCTTTTGTGTCAGAAAGACTTTTTCAAGGAATGATTGCAAGGTATTAGTTGTCTTCTATCAAGCTCAAAGTGCTTTGTTATGTGAATCCCAAAGCTCCATTGCTTAGAGCTTAATGACTGCAGAATAATTCCAGAAGCGAATTGCTAAGTACTAGAATATGAGGTTGTAGAGAGATTTATATGAAGAACATGGGCAGAAAAAGAATACATACAGTGAAATCACACCAATACAAGGTTCGAGACAAGCCAGCTTCGGAAAAAACCATGCTTAGCCGATAATATTGCTCGAGTATTCAATGTAAAACTATATTTATTAATCATGATTTATCAGATTCAAGTTAGCTGAAATGTAGAAACATATTCAGATACTAACCTGGAGGTAACAGCTGTTTGCATAGAAGGAAATGACAAGAATGGTGAGGAGGGGGTGGAGGTTATTGCAGAGGAAGGGGAGGATGAAGTATGTAAATATTTTCGTGCTAGAAGGAAGGAATTAATAACTATGGTCTTGAGAAGCGAATAGAAAGATGAAAGCCAGTTACAGCTACACGAAGCTGTGTGTAGTAGTTGCTTCTCCGCTAGTTCACTATATCAACACCTCACATATTGTAATTATAATTAACTGAGAGTATTACCCTAGTGGGAATAGCTCACCTACTATTCATCAGCAAAAATAATACCTTGCGTCCTGTGCGCCCCGTGCGTCTGACGCCCGGGACGTCGGAATGCTAATCGCGAATCAGGACATAACGTCGGATCGACGTCGCGTCCTGACTTTGCGTCACCTAGCGCCATCCGTCCTAACTTTGCGTCACCTAGCGCCATCCGTCCTGACGCCATCCGGACACGGACCCCTACGTCCTGTGCGTCCTGACTGCGTCTGGTGCTCCTCTATTACCTCCTGACTCCCCCTGATCTACGACTCTTCCGTTCCTACTGCGTCGGGTCCTCCGCTATTGCGTTCTGACTGCGTCGGATCTATGACTCTCCCGCCCTGATGCCGGTTCCTTCTCAGCGAACGTCAGGGCTTCACTCATCTTCAGATCTCGCGTCCTAATGTTTTCACACCCTGCCGACCTCGTCCGGATCCCACAATCCGCATCTCTCCCTTCCTGACGCCTGCTCACTTCTTCCTGATCTTACGCCCTATATATGCCGCGTCCTGATCCGATCGTGACTCTATCTGACGCCGCGTTTTCATCCGGACGCATCGTGTACTTA
>Ga0307513_10001117_pt1 | contig 38883 bp, 37 predicted proteins | sample 15_EM_MG_FD_202174 | JGI IMG/M metagenome (GOLD analysis project Ga0307513, IMG submission 202174) | Populus trichocarpa ectomycorrhiza microbial communities from riparian zone in the Pacific Northwest, United States - 15_EM | ecosystem: Host-associated > Plants > Roots > Unclassified | place...
ATAGGCTTTCGTAGGCCGATCGAATTCGGCCTATATGGGCCTAGGCTGTCTTCCGGAGCGGCCTGCCTTAGCCCGGCCTACGGCCTATAGGCCAGCCTACCATCGGCCTGGCCCGTTGGGAACACTGATCCTAACACTCCGGACACCGAACATGGCCGAACACCGCTCTGGTGGGCTGCCGAATGCGGGCACGAGAGGATAATAAGATTGCTATTAGAACGAAAAGATACCAATCCCAACACCCCAGACCTCAAAGGTGGCCGAACGCCACTCCTGGCGGCCGTAGTGGGCGGACACGAGAGAGTGGTGGGATTGCTATTACAGCGGAAGGATCTCAATCCCAACACTCCAGACACCGAATATGGTCGAACACCACTCTGGTGGGCTGCCGAGCGTGGGTATAGCGGAATAGTAAGGTTACTATTGGAACGAGAGGACACCAATCCCAACACCCCCAACACTAACACCAAAAGCAACCGAACGCCACTCTTGCATGCTGTAATTAGTGGGCATGAGGGAGTAGTGGGGTTGCTATTACAACGGAAAGATCTCAACCCCAACACCCCAGACACCGAACATGGTCGAACACCGCTCTGGTGGGCTGCTGAGCACGGGTATGACGGAATAGCAAGGCTGCTATTGGAACGAGAGGATACCAATCCCAACACCCCTGATACCAACACCAAAAGTGACCGAACGCCACTCTTGCGTGCTGCGATTAGTGGGCATGAAGGAGTAGTGAGGTTGCTATTAGAGCGGAAAGATCTCAATCCCAACACTCCAGACACCGAATATGGTCGAACACCACTCTGGTGGGCTGCAGAGCGCGGGTATGACGGGATAGTAAAGTTACTATTGGAACGAGAGGATACCAATCCCAACAACCCCAACACCAACACCACAAGTAACCGAACATCTCTCTTGCGTGCCGCGATTACTGGGCATGAGGGAGTAGTGAGGTTGCTATTACAGCGGAAAGATCTCAATCCCAACACTCCAGACACCCGATGTGGTCGAACGCCGCTCTCGTGGGCTGCAGAGCGCGGCTATGACGGAATAGTAATGTTGCTATTGGAACGAGAGGATACCGATCCCAATACTCCAGACACTAAATACGGTCGAACGCCGCTCTGGTGGGCTGCGGGGCGCGGGTATGACAGAATAGTAAGGTTGCTGTTGAAACGAGAGGATACCAATCCCAACATCCCCGACACAAAAAGTAATCGAACACCACTCCTGACGGTCGTGGCGGGTGGATACGAGGTAGTAGTGGGGTTGCTGGTAAAACGGAACGATTTCAATCCTAACACTCCAGACTCCGAATATGGTCGAACTCCACTCTGGTGGGCTGCGGAGCGCGGATATAGCGGAATAGCAAGGTTACTGTTGGAACGAGAGGATACTAATCCCAATATTCCAGACACCAAAAATAACCGAACACCACTCTTCTGCGCTGCAATTGGTGTGCATGAGGGAACCGTAAAAGCGCTATTACAACGGAAGGATCTCAACCCCAACACTCCAGACACCGAATATGGTCGAACACCACTCTGGTGGGCTGCGGAGCGCGGGCATGACGGAATAGTAAGGTTGCTATTAGAACGAAAGGATACCAATCCCAACACTCCCGATACCAACACCAAAAGTAACCGAACGCCACTCTTGCGTGCTGCAATTACTGGGCATGAGGGAGTAGTGAGGTTGCTATTACAGCGGAAGAATACCAATTCCAACACTCCAGATACTGAATATGGTCGAACGCCGCTCTCGTGGGCTGTGGAGCGCGGGCATGGGAGAATAGTAAGGTTGCTATTGGGACGAGATGATACCGATCCCAACACCCCAGACACCATATATGGCAGAACACCGATCTCGTGGGCTGCGGGGAGCGGGTATGAAGGAATAGTAAAGTTGCTATTGGACCGAGAGGATACTAATCCCAATATTCCAGACACCGAGAATAACCGAACACCACTCTTCTGCGCTGCAATTGGTGGGCACGAGGGAATCGTAAAGATGCTATTACAACGGAAAGAACTTAATCCCAACACTCCAGACACCGAATGTGGTCGAACACCGCTCTCGCAGGCTGCGGGGCGCGGATATGACGGAATAGTAAGGTTACTATTGGAACGAGAAGATACCAATCCCAACACCCCCGACACCATCACCAATAGTAACCGAACGCCACTCTTGCGTGCTGCGATTAATGGGCATGAGGGCGTAGTGGGGTTGCTATTACAACGGAAGGATACCAATCCCAACACCCCAGACACCGGATATGGTGGAACACCGATCTCGTGGGCTACGGAGCGCGGGCATAACGGAATAGTAAGGTTGCTACTGGACCGAGAGGATACTAATCCCAATATTCCAGACACCGAAAATAACCGAACACCACTCTTCTGCGCTGCAATTGGTGGGCATGAGGAAATCGTAAAGATGCTATTACAACGGAAGGATCTCAATTCCAACACCCCGCACACCAAACATGGTCGAACACCGCTCTGGTGGGCTGCGGAGTGCGGGCATGGCGGAATAGTAAGGTTGCTGTTGGAACGAGAAGATACCAATCCCAATACTCCAGACACCAAAAACAACCGAACGCCACTCTTCTGCGCTGCAATTGGTGGGCATGAGGGAATCGTACAGATGCTATTACAACGGAAGGATACCAACCCCAACACTCCAGATACTGAATATGGTCGAACGCCGCTCTCGCGGGCTGCAGGGTGCGGGAATGACGGAATAGTAAGGTTGCTATTGGAACGAGAGGACACCAATCCCAATACTCCAGACACCAACACCAAAAGTGGCCTAACGCCGCTCTCGCGCGCTGCGATTGGTGGACATGAGGGAATCGTAAAGTTACTATTAGAACGAGAGGACCTCGATCCCAACATACTAGACCTCGGTGGCAAAACAGCCCTTGACATAGCTACGTCCATGAGATATGCAGGAGTTATGCGATTACTCTCCGAACCTAAATTCTCCCTTCCCAGCCCCATAGACACCAACCAAGCTGAAAGCATAGGGCGCAAGACTCTGTCACATGGCACCATCTTGCACAATAACAACAAAAGAAGGAGATCTCCTAGCGATGAAGGAAGGCCCCGAAAGAAGCACCAGCATCCCTCACCTAAGCCCCCGGACTTGCTTCAATTTCCCTTTCAACCTTTCTCGCCGGCCTGCTTTTCACCACCAAACCCCCTTCCCCTGATACCTAGCCCCCTCTCCTTATATCTATTCTCCCCTCCGTCCTCACATCCTCCTCCTCAATTCTTATCTTCTATTTCCCCGCTCTCATCTATTTCTCTTTCTCTAAGTTAATTTTATTATCATTTCATAAGTGCTCGCTATGTTTTACATCAGGAGTAGATTGGGCAAAAGGTGATTACTCTTTGTTGGATACATAAGGTGAAACATGGCCTATAATTTCTACTTCCCTCTTCTACTTCTTTGTGTTTCTTCCCCTTACTTTTTTCCTTTTTCTTTCTCTCTCACTCATACTATACAACACCATCCATCTCCTTTTGTTACCCATAGGCTCGTTTTCTCCGCTTTCTTGCCTAAACTTCCCCCCTTTTCTCCTTTAGCATACACTATCCTAGGAACCTCTTGTGCCTTCTCCCCTATGTTCTTCGGTATTCTACCACTAGCAATATACGGTGTCAAAGAGAAGAAAAGCGGGTCTAGTTCAGTGACAGAAAAGCGGAGGTCCGCGAAAGCAGCGTCACAGGCCCAGCTATTTTTCGGTGCCATAGAACGTTCTAGTTCAACCACGCGCAGCCAATTTTACTCTTCTGGCTACCACAAGAACATTCTATCTACGATCTCTGTCAGCTCTCTAATCTCCGTGTTCAGAGATAAAACCTCTGGCAAGTATTTGCGTTTCCCTCACACGGTCAAGTGTGTCCTGACTATGTTAGATCTCATTAATAGCATTCGTAATTCCAATAGCTTGTCAAGCTAAACCCACAGTGGGCAGGGCAGCCTCAGGCAGGGCTCGAGGGAGATTAGAGTCTGGGCGGAGATATTGGGTAACACGAGTTTTTACGATATTTGTCACTATATGATAGGGTGTCGTATACCTAAGTTTCTATTATGAAACCCAGGCTACAGCACGATTCATGTTACACCCCGCAGTTCTCGCATCTAGACTACGGCTTTTGACATCAATTATGGAATAATCCTATAGAAATCCCGAAACCCCGTTCCCTCCCACCCATCACCTCCGTGAACAAAGTTGCAATGGTCCGGCCTATTTTCAATCACCTGTATACTTGCTATGTATCACGAGTCCCTCGCTCTCATCGCGGGCATACATCCCGGCCGCCCGTGCCAGCTCCCACCCCTCCATCTGTTGAAACGACTGTTGTTGTATTTATTGAGAGAGAGAGAAAGGTGGGGGGTGACCCCGGCTATGTAACAAGAAAAGACGTAGTCACGATTTCCCTAGTTCATAGAGCCTCACTCGCCGCCGCATCGCCGCCGCCGCCATATCCCTGGCCTACATAACACCCCGCAGTCAACCATACCAGATATCGAAGGACGCTCCAACACCATCTCCCGTGCAATTACGAGTGCTCAGCCATGATGGCGCTCACCACAAGTATCACGACACAACTTCGCGCGACCCCAGGGAGCACAAGATCTCCTCCCAGAAAGCCCGTTTAACCCCCATGGCGCATAAGCCAACAATAATAGGAATCAGAATGGGAAATGGCCGGTTGATTGACCTTCCTCAACCTCTTCTCCGCGTTTTAGATACAGTCTTTATATGTACTGTCCGTCATTGTCAAAATTCGATCTCAGCGTTATTGTGAATCACCGGCGCTTTGACTGATAGCCAAATCTGGATATCTCAAGAACCACGACTACATCTCTGGAATTCATCACTTCTCGCATAAAGGACAAACACGAATAATCTAGAAAACGGAGAACCAAGTAGGAGCTGGGTGCGTATTGAAGAAGTGTGTAAGAAGAGAAGGGAAGGGAGGAAGAAGCGGTAGGAATGGAAAGAGAGATGAAGCGGAGGAAATGGAGAGAATGGACGTGAAGCGGTCAGGGGAGGTTGGAGAGAGGGAGAAAATATGCAGCGAATGTTATCGTAAAGAAAGACGGTCTAAGAAAGGAAGAAGTTGGAATGTAAAAGTTTTCTGAGTTATGTATTTAAGGACATTAGCTTTCCTCCTGAGTGCGACGATAGAATCAAGATCAAGTTTTTCTCCTCCATTATATCTCCCCCTTCCACGCAGATAATATTTTGTTTTTCTTTAAGTGTACGGTCAGATAAGTGGACGAGGTCTCTGATCTAATAAACGGACAATAAATATTTTCAACCTGAACTACCCACCACGATGCTCTGGGAGAGGACCCCCCCCCTCCGCCCCGCAAAAATGAGGCATCCCTAGAAAGCCGGGCGGAATGCAAGAAAGAAAGAAAGAAAGAAAGAAAGAAAGAAAGAAAGAAAGAAAGAAAGAAAGAAAGAAAGAAAGAAAATAAAAAGAACAGAAAATAAAAAAACCTTCACAAAACACTAGACAAGCAGAAGGCTATAGTGAGATAATACACATGGGAGCAAGCAGGGAGGCTCGAGATCTCGAGTGGGGCTTTCCTAGTCGTATCGTACAAGAGTAACAAGCGAACAAAGCACTGATTAAACCACTGAGAATCTCTCATTAAACACCCCGCCAGCAACTCGCGAAGAGACACACTACTCACCCATTAAAATCCCAAAATCAGGCTTCCAGTAGGATAAATATTAGTTCCCAAGTTCACATTTCATGAAATACCTAGCTGGCGCAGTGGTTAACACTCCTGTGCAATTAGCGGGAGCCCAGGAGTTCAATCCATGCTGACAACCAGTTATTATTGAACGATCCGTCATATAGGGCAGGAGAATTAAAAAATCCTGCCCTATGGGGACTGGGAGATTGAAGAACTTAGCCTTCATCAATAGGGCTATGGGGTTTAACAATACTGCTACGAGGAGGTAGAATCCGACTCTAGACCTTAAAGGTTGGCGATCGGCGGGTAGCAGAAGCGAATGAGAGGGGGGTTGGCAAAGAAAGAAATATGAAAAAATAAAAATAAAATAAAATATAAAATATAAAAAAAACCATATAAAAGTAAGAATAGAAAATATAAAAATTGCTTTTTTTACCTTTGGAAGGTAGGTGTTGCTCCTCTCCCTACGGTATTTATTGCCTTGTACAATATACATAGCTTTTTTTCTTAGTAAAGCGAGGTAGTACTAGTATTGTACTAGTACCGAGCGAGGGGCGTCATGAATTCCTCCAGTGAGACGCCCACGTATGCTTCACGTGGAGCACCAAGCACACTTTACCCATTTTGCTCCTCCTTCTCATTTAGCATTTCGGCTCGCAAAACTAGAGAGTAACTTATCTCGCTGTCCCTCTCTCATTGTTTTTTTTGTTTTTTCAGAAGTCTAGTCCTCAGGTATCCTCAAGTGATCCGGACCAGAGCCGGAGAACCAGGCTTCCTGCCATCAGATTTTGAATTTTCAATCCTTTACTTTTTATTTGTTCAAGGGAAGTTATTGTATCATAAGAATAACCCAATTAACCAACCTTAACCAACTTTTTGTTTTTTTCTAGCTGATTACTGTACCGTACTGTATTTACGACCCATCTTTCCGTTTATAGCACGACGCTCGACCTGTAAGCTCCCTTCACTAAGCACCCCGCGTGAGTACCCTGAGCAAGAGAAAATCTCTATATTATAGCAGGTATGCGCGTTACCCCGCCGCGCGGGTAGCAGCTTTCCGGGTACTACTGCCGTAGGTAATACTTGTGTGTCACCACCGATTTGGTGAAATTGGTGTATTTTTGGGCTATCTTATTCAAATTTTATAATATTCAAGTATTCAAGTAATCAGCCACATTCGCATATGAAAGCCGACAAATACCTATCACCCAGTCATAAAGTTTCGGTATAGTGGGGTAGTCAACGACGGTAATATGCACCCTTAAGCTATGGGTTTCTGTGTGCTGGGGTTTTCCCACAAGATTGTTGCTCTCCTTTTGGGTCAAGCTAAAAATGAATTACTACGAAATACGGGTGGTTGACATATGGTATCATAGTTACCGTACTAGTACATGTAGAGGCATCTCTCTAGAGCTGTGGAGGTACCGTATCCTAGAACGAATAGAGCTGTCCGTCTTATATTACCGGTATTTGACTAGAAACATTTGTAATATTAGATGTGCTTATTTGACACCCCCCCCCCAATAAGAATATTGAGCTACCGGTAAGGACCGTATGCAAGCTAGCAAAGAAAGAGAGAAGGAAATGTTCAACCTTAGCCACTGCAAGCTCCCCCCGCCCAAGGGACCCCCATTCACGATTTGGTCGATGGCGGATTGGGATGTCAGAACGGGAGAGCAAATATCGACATATCAGACAGACCAAGGGCCCGTTTACTTACGGAGCGCCGTCCAGCAACACGGGACGGTACCTTCGGGGGGGTTTCCGGGAATCTGGGTTCCCGTTTTTTGGGGGGCATGGCACGGGAGTTGATCGGGGGTCACGGTGGCTCTGAAAACAAGAGAATGGTGAAGGAAGATCAATGGTTCCCGGATAACTCTCGCCTCACTCTTCCCTTTCCACCGTGGGTCTTCCATGACCCACTTTATACACTAAATCTAGCCATAAACAGCGACTTATCCAATCCACAGAAACAACGCAAGATTGGATAGTTATACGTCTACCACTCCAACCCCAGGCACCCGACAGTACCGACCGCTAAGGGGGGCTTGACGGTTGGAGGGGTGTGGACGGCTGCGGGCACGTAGACGGTGTTTACCTATTTTCCTACCATTATAATAATGCCGGTAGTGTTGGGTGGAATTTACAACCTCACCCCCGAAGCAACGCCACGTTTTGACAGTCTTGCCAGAATTTAGGATATCGTAGTAGAAAATTAGGTACCATTTTTGCGCCGTTCCTCGAATAACGATGCCGGTTGAGATCCCCCCCGTCTAGTTTTATTCCACAAATTTCAGAACCAGATGGTTGGGCAAATTGGTCCTGAGTTCCGAATCCCAGGGACCGCCGCCGAATCCCTCTGGGCTGGGATCCGGCGGCCCCACAATTGGGATCGCTTACTATCTATTGTGGAGGGACGTTAGGCGCCTTGCTAGCCGCAAAAAAAGAACATTCCAACAAATTAACATAGGTTAATCTACCAAGACTGGGCATTTTCCAGGTTATAATATGGGCAAATATCAATTAACAGTCCTTGCCAAGGTATCTAACAGTAATCAACCTACCCTGGACATTCCCCTACGCGGACCAAAATTTTAAACCCCAATATCTCAACGAAAACTAGGGATATTTTTATCTTATGATATCTCTATTAGTGTGTAGAGCATCACCCACTCTACCGCGTAATAGAGCTATAATTCTCATTAGACTTGTTGGTTGAAAATCCTTTGGTGAAGGAAGATAAACAATATTTTCTTGGCAGAGCACTTCGGCAACAGGGTTTCCCAACCATAAGTTATTCTAGTTTCGGACAAGTCAGCAAGTTTCCCCGTATCATAACTTATAAGAAGGCAATGCTTCAATTTCAATAAATACAGTAACGGGCACTAGGATACAGAATCTGCATACTAGATTCTTCGAGCGCTTCAAGCATGGATTGCCCCTCCGCTCGAGTATTATTGTCTACTGTGTTCTGTGATGGCGAACTTAGACCGGTATCTAGTAGGTATTAAAGCTCTCAGGTTTACTCAGCCGGAAGTGATTGGATAGTAATCCCAGCTATTGGAGCCGCACAACTCTTTTCTCAGCCCGGCTGGTGCAAATTCCATTAAGCTCAACCTTGCCATAATAGTTCTCGCGATAGCATATCTACAGTACACTTGACCAACACTTTGGATATACCTTACCATGGACCGCACAGCATATCCGCACTCGATTAATACCGGTAATGTCAACTCCTACAACGTAACAAATAGCAATATCGTCAATGTGAACAACGTCATAGCCGATGAGAACCCAGATATTATGCGGTGGCTCTCGCCACTGGACCCCAGGAGGAGGCATCAGGATGTGCGTACCGACAGGCTTGATGGTGTGGGTAGTTGGATGTTGGATACAAAGGAGTTTCGGGAGTGGAGGAGTAACGAAGGTGGAGTAGATAAAAGTGTTTTATTTTGCTACGGGGATCCCGGGGTAGGGAAAACATATCTAAGGTAAGTTCCTGATTCACCTGGAAGAAGCACGAATTATCGCCGACGGCAAAGAATATTAGTTCATTAGTGATCGATGACCTGTGCGATGGACCTTGTGAGGGAGATATCGCGATCGCAATGTTCTACTGCGACTTCCGCGACCAACAGGAGCAGACGGCTACAAATATCGTAGGAGCCATCCTCAAGCAGCTGTTGGTAAGAAGGGAAGTGCTGGAGCACGTGCGACAGGTGTTTCAAAAGGCGAAGATGGAAGTCGGCGGTCGGGGTCTGCGACTTCCAGATATGGTGCAGATGCTGAAGCAGGCTGTTTCCATATTACCACAGGTTTACATTTGTATTGATGCCTTGGATGAGTGCCTTCCGAAGAATCTACTAGAGCTTCTAGGCTCAATGAAGGAAGTCCTTGTCGAGTCACCTAGGATACGAATATTTCTCACCGGGAGGCCCCAGGTTGAGGCAGAAATTGCAAGATATTTCCCCACTAGGCTTACAGTTCCGGTCATCCCGAAAACGCAGGATATAAAGAGATATTTGGAGAACAAGTTGGAGATGGATCCAGAGCCTATGGCAATGTCCGATGGCTTGCATGCGGATATTCTGAGAATTATTCCAGAAAAAGTCTCTGAAATGTGCGTAGGAGCATCCACAACCCCCATTCCAAGCATGACCTGACTAGCCATGGCCTTCAGATTCCTACTTGTTTCGCTAAACATCGACGCCATCCTGGGCGAGGTCACAATCTCCGGGAGAAGACGAAAGTTGGAGGAGATGGCTAAGGGCAAGCATTTAAGAGATGCGTATGCGGCAACCATAGACCGAATGAAGGCGCAGAAGGAAGGTAGATCCGCACTCGGGATGGAAGCCTTGATGTGGGTATCGAATGCGGAGCGACCACTGCACACCAGCGAGCTATGCCATGCCTTAGGAGTAAAGAAAGGATCCACCGATCTAGATCATGAGAATGTTCCTGAAATTCGAACTATCCTGAGGTGTTCTTTAGGGCTCATCGCGATCGAGGCATCCTCCTCCACGGTCCGGCTTGTCCACTTCACTTTGCATGAGTATTTATCCAATAATCCAGGTGTGTGCCAAAGCCCACACACCATGATAGCGGAGGGTTGCTTGACGTACCTCAATTTTCGGTGTGTCCGGGAACTTTCGTCAACTCTTGATTCCGCTCCATCGACAGTCCCGCTTGTCGAATATGCGTCTCGTTATTGGGGAAAGCACATTAGAATGGAGAAGACTGAGTTTGTAAGCCCACTTGCGCTGGAACTTTTGATTGGATTCGAGCAGCATATATCCTCTCAGTTGCTCTTGCTACAGTATCATGACAGTGGGCCTTGGTGGGACTGGTGTATTTACGGGGGGGTTTACGGGGGAGATGGGCCTAATGGCTTTACGGGGCTCCATGGAGCGTCATTTCTTGGGATTGCGGGCATAGTTGCCGCCCTGCTAGGGATGAAGGGGTGGGACATTAACGCGATGGATACCTTGGGCCGAACGGCGCTTGCATGGGCAGCGGTAGGAGGCCATGAGGAGGTTGTAAGTATACTTTTGCAGCAGGAGGATATCAATCCCAACACTCCAGATACCCAATATGATCGAACGCCACTCCTGTGGGCTGCGGAGCGCGGGCATGAGCGAGTCGTAAAGCTGCTATTGGAACGAGAGGATATCAATCCTAACACCATGGATACCGGATATGGTCGAACACCGCTCCTGTGGGCTGCAGCGCGTGGGCATCAGGGAGTAGTGAAGTTGCTATTGGAACGAGGGGATATTGATCCCAACACTCCAGACACCCGGGAAAATCGAACACCACTCTCGTGGTCCGCAGAGGGCGGGTATGAGGGAGTAGCGAATTTGCTATTAGAACGAGTGGATACCAATCCCGACACTGCAGATTCTGAGTATTATCGAACACCACTCTGGTGGGCTGCGAGTGGTGGGCATGAGGGGATAGTGAGCTTGCTACTAGAACAAGAGGATATTAATCCCAACACTGCAGACGTCCCAAACAACCGAACACCACTCTGGTGGGCTGCGAGCGGTGGACATGAGGGGATAGTGGGCTTGCTACTGGAACAAGAGGATATTAATCCCAACACTGCAGACATCCCAAACAACCGAACACCACTCTGGTGGGCTGCGAGGGGCGGGCATGAGGGGATAGTGAGGTTTCTATCGGAACGAGAGGATACCAACCCCAACACCGCCGACATCCCAGACAACCGAACACCACTCTGGTGGGCTGCGAGTGGTGGACATGAGAGAATAATAAGATTGTTATTGCAACGAGAGGATATTAATCCCAACACTGCCGACATCTCAACCAACCGAACACCACTCTGGTGGGCTGCGAGTGGTAGACATGAGGGGATAGTGAGGTTGCTACTGGAGCGAGTAGATATCAACCCCAACACTGCAGATCTCCAATTCAACAAAACACCCCTCTCGCATGCTGCGAGCGGTGGGCATGAGGGAATAGTAAGGTTGCTATTGGAGCGAGAGGATATCAATCCCAACACTCCGGATAGCTCACTTGGCCGAACACCTCTCACGTGGGCTGTGGGGCGCGGGCACGAAGAGATTGTAAAGTTGCTATTGGAACGAAATGATCTTAATCCCAACATACGAGACCATAGCCGCAAAACTGCCCTTGAGTTTGCTACGTCCTTGGGGCATGCAGGGCTTGTGCGATTACTCTCCCAACCTAAACCCTCCCTTCCCATCCCCATCGATGCCAAACAAGCCCGAAGTATGGGATGGAAGACCCCGCCTCAAGGGGACAGCTCGGACAGCAACAACAAAAGAACATTCCATTCCGGCGATGAAGGAAACCCGCGAAAGAAGCACCGAGCGTCCCCGCCTAAGTCATAGGACTTACGATACTTCAATGCCCCTTTCAGCCTTTCCCGTCCACCTATCTTTCACTATTCCAGGTCCTTTCCCCCCAATACCCGATCCCCCCTGCAACAGCGAATTTTTCCCTTTGCGATTATTTCCTGCTCAATTCTTCTCCTATATCCCCTTATTAGCCCCTCCTTCTCACCCACTTTATTACTATCATTAAATTTTCATCGCGATTGCTATATTACACATGCAGAGCGTGTATGGGAAAACGCTACTACTCCTTGTTCGACACATAAGGCGGAATATAGCGCACAATCTCTACCCTCCTCTTTTCCTTCCTTTACTTTTCTTCTTAATTCCTTCTTCCATCTCCTACTTGTACAGAACAACACCATCTATCTCCTTTAATTACCTGCAGACCAATTTCCCCCGCTTTCCCGCTTAGATTCCTTCTTTAGACACTCTATCATAGGAATGCACCGTGCCTTCCCCTCTAGGTTCCTCAGTATTCTACCACTCACAATGTACCTTATCAAAGATTGTGATATTTGACATGATTTATCGAACAGCCTGATTGAAAATACCATCGCTGCTTGGTCTATGAAAGCTACGGGTGAGAGGCAGGGAATTTCCACCACCTATGCTCAAGTCTCTCACTCTGGTAACACGCACCCGCCTCCCTGATCCCCCAAAGCACATACCCTTCTAACCTACAACAGGAACGAGTGCTTGGCCATGACGCCTTTACGGGGAGTTCGCCCCATGCAACCCCCCGAAACCCCAAGGAGAAACAATCACACTCCAAATGAACGGATAACCACAAGGTGCGTAAATCATTCAAATATAGGGATTGTGATGGGAAATTGATTAGCTATTGGCCGGCCCATACCCTTTTCTCCCGTTTTTCGCTATGCTATATGGTACTATATAGTACAGAGAGGGGAACGTCATAAATTCCTCCAGCAAGAAACTCACCTTACATTTCATAGGAGGTATCATACCGGATATACTCCATGCCTATTATTCATCCTTCTTCTTCCCATTTAGCATTTCAGCTTACGAAACAGGAGAGAAAGTTACCAGCAGCCCCCCCCTTTCTTATCAATCTGTCGTTTGTTAGTGTCCAGAAGTAACCCGCACCTAGAATACCAAGCACTCTACCATTAAATTTTTAATTGTCAACCTTTTCTTTTTAGTTTATTTCTGCCGAAGTCGCCGCACCACCAGTACTCAAGTACAGCACAAACCACTGTCTTGTGCATTTTTATTTTTTATTTAGCTTGCTCTCATTCTTTTCCGCCACAGGGCCAAACCCAAAGTAGATACAAGTTCCCTTCACTAAATGCCCTGCAGAGGTATTCAGGATACGGGTATGGGTCTGTATAATAGCGGGTGTGTACATAGCACGACCAATGCCAGTTTTCATGTATCCCCACTGGCACCGTAGGTAATGCTTGTGCGTTGTTACCACTGATTTGGTAGAATTCGGAAGCTAACCCAGCTAATAGCAAGGAACATTCAAGAGTTCGAGAAACCAACTGGACACACAGGCTGGGTGAAAGCTGACAAATACGTATTATCCTGTCATAAAGCGTTGGTAAATTGTGGTATAGTGGATGGCTGTGAAATCAACCCTTGTATTGTGAGTTTCTGTGTGCTGATAGGGTTTTCCTCAGAGATTTATGCTTTCTTTTCAAGTCAAGGTGAAAAGAAATCACTGCAAGATGGTTGGTTGACATATGATGGTTCTCGTAGGCATTCATCTTTCTACGCCACCAGAGGCATCACATCCAGACCAGATACCGGCAGAGCTGCCCCACTTATTACTCAACTAGAAATATTAGTATTATTAGATATGTTCCATACTACCGTAAAAACTCGAATAGGACAAAAATGTGCTAGGAAGTTGGAGTTTCCCTTCTGAGCTACGCGAGGGGAAACACCGCAAACTCAGCCCCCAGTTGAGACAAAAGAAAAGAAATATACGAGGCGCCTTACTAGGAGAGGCAACTCCAACGTCCTAGCACATTTTTCTTCTATTCGAGTTTTTACGGTAGTCACTCCAAGCTGCTTGGGCCCAAGGAGTGTCTCACAGACCATTCGGGAAATTGCCGATCGGGATATCAGACCGTGAGAGCAAATGCCAAACAATCGGTCAGAATAAGTGATAGTTCATGTATAAAAGTTGCGCCGCCCCCCAAGCAGAATCAGGCGGCTCAGACAGCTTGCTTCAAGATTGGGATAGCTCACTAATTTTGGAGGAGGCTGGGCGCCTTGCAATACTTAAACTAGAGGGTTGACATACGAGTAGCTTCCCATAAGACAATCTCAAGTTCTCTCTGAAAGGTAGGCAATGATTGAACATTAATAATACCGCGCAATAGGATATAGATTCCTAGGATACATTTCATGGAGCACTCGAAGGATGGATTGCCCCTCCACCCGAGTACCAGCCAGTGTCGACGTTGTATTCTAAGATGTTGAGCTCATATCTCACAGTCATCGATGTGTCAGGTTTACTTAACGGCAAGTGATTGGATAGTAAATTTAACTTCAACACTTGGAGCCTTAGAGGTCACCCCCTTTTTCCCAGCCCGGTAGACTCAAATTCCATAAACCCCCCAACGCCGCTACCATAGTTATCATCGCATATCTACGCTAGACCAACTCTTTAGGCATACAATCGACCATACAGAATACCCACACCCGATTAATACCGGTAATGTCAACTGCTACAACGTAACGAATAGTCACAACAATACCGTCCATATTGACAATGTCATAGCCGATGAGAACCCAGATATTATTCAGTGGCTCTCGCCACTCGACCCTAGGAGAAGGCCTCAGGATGTACGGACCGACAGGCTCGATGGTGCGATGGTGTGGGGAATTGGCTTTTATAAACAAGAGAATTTCAGGGGCGGAGGCGCAGTGAAGGGGGAGCAGATAAGAGTATTTTATTTTGCTACGGGGATCCTGGAGTGGGGAAAACATATCTAAGGTAAGTCCCTAACTCATCTAGAAGACGCAAGAATTATCGCCGACGGCAAGGAATATTAGTTCATTAGTAATCGATGACCTATGCGATGGACCCGGTGAGAAAGAGACCGCAATCGCAATGTTCTGCTGCGACTTCCGCGACCAACAGGAGCAGACGGGTACCAATATCGTGGGGGCTATCCTTAAGCAGCTCTTGGTTAGAAGGAAAGCGCTGGAGTACGTGCGACAGGTGTTTCAAAAGGCGAAGATGGAAGTCGGCGGTCGGGGTCTGCGGCTTCCGGATATGGTACAGATGCTGAGGCAGGCTGTTTCCATATTACCGGAGATTTTCATTTGTATTGACGCCTTGGACGAGTGCCCTCCTAAGCATCTACTAGAGCTTCTTGGCTCAATGAAGGAAGTCCTTAAGGAGTGGCCAAGGATACGAATATTTCTCACTGGGAGACCCCAGGTTGAGGCAGAAATTACACGATATTTCACCACCAGGCTTACGGTGCCAGTCATTCCGAAAACGCATGATATAAAGAGATATTTATAGAATAAGTTGGAGATGGACCCTGAGCCTATGGCAATTTCTGATGGCGTGCGGATATCGTGAGAATTATTCCAGAAAGAGTCTCTAAAATGTGTGTGGGAACATCTACAGTCCCCATTCCATGAATGATCTTATATTGACTACCCATGGCCTTCAGATTCCTCCTTGTCTCGCTAAATATCAAGGCCATCCTGGGAGAGGTTACAATCTCTGAGAAGACGAAAGTTGAAGATGGCCAAGGGCCAGCATTTAAGAGATGCGTATGAGGCAACCCTAGAACGAATGAGGGGGCAGAAGGAAGGTAGATCCGCACTCGGAATGGAAGCCTTGATGTGGGTATTAAATGCGGAGCGACCGCTACACACTAGCGAGTTATGCCATGCCTTAGGAGTAAAGAAAGGATCCGCTGAGCTTGATAGCGAGAACATTCCCGAAATTCGAACTATCTTGAGGTGCTCTTCAGGGCTCATCACGATCGAGGCATCCTCTTCCACCGTCCGGCTTGTCCACTTCACTTTGCAAGAGCATTTATCCTATAATCCAAGTCTGTTCCGAAGCCCACACACGATGATAGCGGAGGCGTGCTTGACATACCTCAATTTCCGGTGTGTCCGGGAAATTTCTCCAACTCTTGATTCCGCTCCACTGATAGTCCGTCCCCCTTGTTGAATATGCGTCTCTCTATTGGGAAAAGCACATCAGAAGAGATAAAACCGAGTGTGTGATTCCGCTTGCACTAAAGCTTTTAATTGGATTCGAACATCATATCTCCTCCCATCTAGCCTTACTACATTATCATGACAACGGACCCTGGCGGGATTGGCGTTATGAGCAGGATGGCCCTAACGGCCTTACGGAGCTCCATGGAGCGGCGTTTCTTGGGAACGCGGAGATGGTTACCGCCCTGTTAGTGATGAGGGAATGTGATATTAACGCGACCGATACCTCGGGCCGAACGGCACTTGCATGGGCAGCTGTGGGAGGTCATAAGAGGGTCGTAAGGATATTATTACAGCGGAAGGATATCAATCCCAACACTCCAGATACCCGATATGATCGAGCGCCACTCCTATGGGCTGCGGAGCGCGGGCATGGGGCTGTAGTGAAGCTTCTATTGGAATGACAGGATATCAATCCCAACACTGCAGACACCAGATATGGTCGAACCCCGCTCCTGTGGGCTGTGGAGCGTGGGCACCAGGGAGTAGTAAGGTTGTTATTGGAGCGATGGGATATCGATCCTAACACTACAGACACCCAGGATAACCGAACACCACTCTCGTGGGCCGCGGAGGACGGGTATGAGGGAATTGTAAAGTTGCTACTAAAACGAAAGGACACCAGCCCCAACACTGCGGACATCTGGCACAATCGATCACCGCTTTGGTATGCTGCCGCGGGCGGGTATGAGGGAGTAGTAAAGTTGCTATTGGGCCGGGAGGATATCCATCCCGACACTGCCGATATAAAATATGGCCAAACACCCCTCAGGTGCGCTGCGGGGGGCGGGAATAGTAAAGTTGCTATTGGAACGAGAGGATATCAACCCCAATACTGCAGATATCGAGTATGGCCAAACAAAGCCGCTCTCGTGGGCGGCGGAGGGCGGGCATGAGGAAGCAGTCAAGTTCCCGTTGGAACGAGAGGATATCAATCCCAGCATTGCAGATATTGGACCCGGCCAAACACCCCTCTCGTGGGCTGCGAGGGGTGGGTATGAGCGAGTAGTGAAGCTGCTATTGGAGCGAAAGGATATCAATCCGAACACCATAGAAGCTTTATATGGTCGAACACCACTCCTCTGGGCTGCGGGGGGTGGACACGAAGGAGTGGCGAAGTTGCTATCGGAACGAGAGGATATCGGTACCGACATACGAAGCCTCAGCGGCGGAACTGCCCTTGAATTAACTTCGCTCTGGGGCACAGGAATTGTTGAGTTACTCTCCCGGCCCAAACCCCGCCCCCCCGTCCCATCGGACATTCCCCAAGCCCCAAAACGTCCGTCAACTAAGTCATCTAACTTACTTCGAAACCCCCACCTGCCCATCCCGCCGACATGCCCTCCACAGCATAAGTCCCTTCACCACGAGACCCAGCCCCTCTTCGGAATGGCCGTTCCTTCCTTCGTCGTTATTTCCTCCTTAATTTTTCTTTTCTATTTTCTCACTCTTATCAAACCTTCCCCAGCACCCACTTCACTACTACCATTCTATAGATGATCGCTATACTTACAGAATAGGCGGGAAAAAACTCTGCCAGACTTTTTCCGATAGATAGATAAACCTCAGCTGATACGCAAGCCTAGGTAGGAATTACCCCAGCGGGGTCCTGTGGGAGGATATAGCGCATGATTTTCACTTTCCTCTTTTGCTTCATTTTGATTTCTACCATTTAACATTCTTTTTCCCCGTATCTCATTTATATAATATGGCACTATCTCCTTTTATTAATTACAGACTCATTTTTTCTATCTTCCTCCACGGATCATCTTGCTTTTTTTTCTTCTTTTCTTTTTTAGAATACCCTATCATAAGAATATATTTTACCTTCTCCTTTAGCTCCTTCAGTACTCTGCTACCTGTAATGTATAATATCAATGATGGCAGCCTTTTAATAACATCATCCACAGAACATGTTAATAAAAATTCCGCAATTCCACCCTCGGCTCCCTTATACCTTCCAGAGACAGAGCGGTTGTTAGCGGAACCTATATGTAATCACTTGTTCTAAAAAACAGGGGATGTCAAGGGTTCCTGCGGTGGTGGAGCCATCTTACATTTCATATGAGCTACCGGATGCACTACAGCCTTGCTTCTTCTCCCCCCATTTATTCGAAACCGGAGAGTAACTCAGCCTTTCTCCCTCTTTTATTGTTTCAGCACACAACTACAGCCACACTTTCCGACCAGAGGATCATACACGAGCTGTAACTCTAACTCCCTTCGCTCAAGACCCTGCGGGAGTGCCCAGCGCAGTAGTAGTGCTCCATATTTTAGCAGATATACTCGGCGCTCCGCGAGAGCCAGTCCTTCATGTTGAAAATCACCGACGATCACTCCGCACGGAAGAATTCTTTCCTATAGCGCCAGAGCACTATCGCATCCAGAAATATTCCTGGAATTTTATCACTGAGATCTGGAGTTCTCCCTTCCACTGACTCAATTGATACATGTGCTAAGTAGGGTATATGAAACTCGACCATTTGCAGTACTACCCATTGGTTATACCGTTGGTGTACAAGAGAAATCCACGACTACACACAGCTCGATGCAGTATTGTAGCAGATCACTCCTAGGGTCTTTGTACCTGCTACGTAGCTGCCACATCTCCCACTGCAACTACTCTGCCCACTTTCAGATCCGAACCAGCCTTACCACTAAGAACTAAAATCACAGTTTGCTTCGAGACACTGTATGAACAGTGCCAAAATACAAAAGAACATGTTTTGCGCGTATATAATTGTCGCATCGAGCGAGAAATTGATGCTCAAGTGCCTTCACAGGTTGCCCAGCCTCCTTCAGGTGATGAGGTTCCTGGAAACTTGGAGCGCATTCCAGAAAAGGCATTCGGAGTGGGGCGTTATTTTAGCTAAGCGGAAGCTTATTGATTCGCTCGAAATCCAGATATCTAAGGCATGTTCTGCAGCCCTCAGGTGAGGCCTCCGGAAGAGCCCCGAATAGTTATCAAGATATTCCTATAGGTAAAGTGCACCAGACCGAGAGAGGATGGTCGATAATCCACTGCAATGAGTCCAAGGCAACAGAATAGCAGTTTTTCCAGGAAGAAACATTATTAGGATTGATATTTGTGGATCCTGTGCGCACGGGAAAGCTGTATTATGGCTCAGCAGGGTTCCAAGTCTTGACTGACTCTCATTCTGGTGCTTTATCCGCCACAACGTTCCATTATGTACACCTTCTATGCTCCGACGCTCGGCTCTCTCTTTGGACATGTCTCATTATCGATAGAATAGTATTTTCTCCTAGGATCACAGGGGTCTTCAAGGAAACTAGGTGGAGTCAGTAATGCATTGTTGTTTTGTCTGTGAACGAATGAGATACAAGGTTGGACAGCGCTGTTAGCTCTACTTACGTATCTGAAGTATCTTCCGAGGCGCATCGCACGGTATCCTTCTTGAGATTGAGATACATTACACCTCGATCGATGTCGTCATCCAACCCCTCCTCAAGGAATTCCACAATATCCCCGTTAGTCGGCCTTCCATTTATAACCTCTACCACAACCACCAATCCGTGATCTTTTTTTCTTTTTTTTAGCAATGGCTTGCATATCGGGAAGATGTGAGATTTGGCACTGAACCAAAAGATAAGACACGATGCGTTGGAACTCAGTAAGAGTTATCATGGAGCGGCCAGCCCAAGCAAAGCTAGTGTGAGCACAAACAGGAAGAGAAAAACCGAGAGGAGGAACTGAAAGCTCTAGGGTTAAGCATGAACAATACGGTACAAAATTTGGAAGTAAAATGTAATTATCAGGGGGAGAGAAAAGGAGAGAAGGTAAAACAAACCTTTAGATCTTATCCTTTTTACCAACTCCAGGTGTGGCCAAAGCTTAGATTCCTCCATAGTGCTGCCACCAAGTCCTTTTCACTCAACAGCTCGACGCAAGTCCTTAGAAGTTTGCTTTTGTATCAGAGAGAGCTGATGTCTGCCTCTAGACGCTCTAGAAGGGAGAAGTTATGGAGTGAGCTTGGCGCTTGTCTTTCGCCCTCTGGAATCATGAGAAATCACTCAGGTGTCCTAATTTGTGAAAGTTTCCAGACGGATTCCGTACACGTTGTGGATGGGCCCGACTTATGGTTATCCCCGAGCACTATACTCATTCCTGGATTGGGACATATTTTTTGCAACCGGCTAAGTGGTTGCGTAACGATAGGCTTGATTTTCAGATAAGGTAAAGTATCATACTCGTATACTAGTGCGGCTGCACCAGAATCCAAGATATTATAGGGAAATCCTGTGGCATGACACGCAAGCCGGGAAACGGTTTTCACACCCCTATTTTTCTTTCCCTCCCGCCTTGTCTCTCTTGACTCCTTTCTTCCTCTTCCCAACTTTCCCAAGTTATTCCCTCTCGATCAACTCTTCACGATAAAGCGTCATCAGCATCTCCGCTTTATTAAAACTTCCTCTCTTCACCCAAGCCGTTCAATTTGCTTGGCTAAAGCTCTTGACATCAGTCACTACCCCCCTCTCCTCCCGGCAGAGCGATATTTCGGGTACCTAGAGGCATTAGATCCCCCACCGATCAGCTAGCAAACCTTCACAAAATAGTCAATAGTGGAAATCAAATCCACACCAAGGATCTCGGGAAAAGACAGTCAGTACCCGGTAGTGCATAACTGGTTACAAGCAGATCCGATAATGTTTATAGTACGTTTTACATCACCGGATCCCTTGAACCAACCCAGGCACTTTCCCCTTGCGAATCAAACAAGGTCCCTATTCTCCTTTCGCCCGGGCCATATGTCAAGGAGCTAAAAGAATATTCGCCATTGGCCCACCAGCTATCAGGCTATCAGACCTTAGCCTCGCACCAGTAAATAGCCAAAATCAAATCACATTTGGCCGATCATCCCAGACAACCGCCGGTAAGGAACAGTAAGTTTCTGGTGATTGATAACCAATTACAAGCAGTTCAGCTAATGTCTACACTAGTACGTTTTCAATCTCTAAACCTAAGGAGTCTCCAGTCTACCCTCTCCGCAAAATAGTGAAATTTCTATCATCCGCCAATCGAGTTTCTCCATAATCCCATCCTACTCAACCCAGCACATTGATCCGTCCGCCAAGCAACCCACCAATCCCACTAGACCCCTACCTGCTGCCTACCTACTTGCCGTCGAAAATTCGACCACACATAGTCGCCGCTGCAGCCAATACCCCGAACACTCCAACCAACCAAGTTAGCTCACGGAGAGAACAAAAAGTTTCGAAACAAAAGCTTCGTCTGAGTGGTTGCCCGGGGGCGAACTAATAAATAACGAAACTTGTGGACGTGACACCCTTGTCCATTATGGTTGGGGCAGAGCATGAGAGGGTCGGTGGTTCCTTCTATCAAGAGATTGTTCAGAAGATTATATCCATTCCGGGCCCCACCCACAGGTCAATTGAGCCGTTTTGTTCAACGAGGGTTCAGGTCCCAGGCGTTCGGGGCAAAGAAGGTGATGAGAGCCTTGGGCCAGTGCGGGTCGGACGTGATGCATGGCCCTCGCTGGTCATAGAAGTTGGATTCTCTCAGGGATGAAACCAGCTCCGAAGAGACGCCGTGTGGTGGCTCACGAACTCGGGGAGCCGGACTCGTTTCATTATAATAATAAAAATCGGAAGGAACCCATTTCAAGAGGAAAATGGAATTCTGGATGATGGCTCTGCCCTCCCATACAACCAGGAATTCACACCCCCTGATCCCCAGATCTGTCCAGGATTTTGAGCAGTGTTCCCAAGCGTCCAGTCCGTCCGTCTTTGGCCTAGGACGGGAAGGACGCCAAGTTTGAGGCCTTTGCCCGGGACGGACGCCAAATTATAGTCCGTCCTGATCTATTCCCGGGACGGACGGCCGGGCCCTATAGGTGCCTTAGTTTATGTTTCATTTTTAAATCTCATTAGCATGAGGTCTGTGTTACTATAAAGAAGCGAAACATTTTGATTCTAATATACAAGTGATGCCCGTCCCCACTCAGGACGGCCGGGCCCTGCAGGTGACGGCGAATACCTATAGGTGACGCCGGTCCTTACTCAGGACGGCCGGGCCCTGCAGGTGACGCCCGTCAATTCAAAAAACGGCCGGGCCCTACCGGGAGTTACCATTTCCAGTAAGACCGCAGGGCCCTGCCGTCAACCTACAGTCCTACAGTGAATATCGAGGACGGATGCCTTACCCGGCTGCCCATACCAACCCTGCCCGGGACGGACGGGACTATTGGACGCCAGGGCCCTGCAGTCCGCCCGGGACGGTTGGGAAAACAGATTCCGAGATCTATCATACCGGAGCAGTAAGCTCCACCCTGAACTCCCGAGAGCTCCGTGTCCCCTACAGCTCTATTTTCGATCAAGTTCCTGCCAACTCTCGCGACATAGTCTTCAGTCACGCCGAGCTCACCTCGTTTGCCCGTCATAGATACCATATGTTACAACAACAGGTAACCCACACCCCACTTTACAGGCATTGTGGGGGCGCTAGTCTCTCCGGGTGTGGTTATTCTTGGTGTGATTGCCCAAAGGAGTTTCGAGCGGAGTGGGCAAAACATATCTAAGGTAAGTTCCTGATTCACCTGGAAGAAGCACGAATTATCGCTGACGGCAAAGAACATTATTATTATCGATGACTTGCGTGATGGACCTTGTGTGAGCTGTTTTAGGATGGCCTCTAAGATATTCCTAGCCGTCTGCTCCTGTTGGTCGTGCAAGTCGCAACAGAACACTGCGATCGCGATCTCTCTGTTGGTAAGAAGGGGAGTGCTTTAGCACGGTGTTACCACAGGTTTTCATCTGTACTAGTACAAAAGTATATTATGAATTCATAATACCGGTAGTACAGAGCCGGGGTAGTCATTCCCCCATTATGAAAGCAACCCTAGAACACTAGAAAAAGAATCCGTTCAAGTGCACTCAAGCAATTTTAAACTATAAATGACCAATTTCACATACTTATTCCAACCCCACCCAATCCAGGGAGCAGAGTATGAATATCACCGTTACTCCGGGCCCGGGTACTCGGTCATAGCCCAACAAGGCCAGGGTTAGGGTTCGATTCTTCCACAACCGGACAGCCAGGGACCACCCTGCATATCCTACCTGCAACCTTCAGCAGCCTACGATAACAATGAGACAACCCCAGTACTAACTTTAGCCCAGTAGCAGCTCGAAGGAAAAGAGAAACCTAGTATAGTAGTCCCACTTCCCTGTCCGGCTTACCAATCCCGGGCTCCGATACTCTGTGCCTATCACAGGAGGGACAGTATGCGGATAAGGATGGGAGTGGAGTAAATCTTACCCCAAACCAAGTCTGTTTTTAGATATCGGTCGACCCCGGTATAACGCGGCGCATTGGTAGAGCTGATATCTCCCTATCCTCCACGCTTCCGTCGCCTACTCCTCTTTCTATCTCTTTTCGCCCTGTTTCTCTAGGAAAGAAGGAAGTATTGAGTATCATGAAGGCCATAGGAATTCGCCAGATTCCTGGAAAGCCAGGACAAGTTTACTACCCGTTTGTCTCCCTCCAGCAGTTTGGTTGAGATCCCAAGTTAACACAATGACAGCTTAGAGTACATCACATTACCGCCACCGGCTCTGAAGAGTAGTGAGTTGGTTGTTAAGATACTTGCAGCAGGCTTGAACCATCGCGATCACTTCATTCGCGAGCATTTATACCCTGGAATTGCGTTCTCGGTACCATTGTTAACCGACGGCGTTGGTGTTGTCGTTTCTGCCGGGAAGCCGAATTCACCGTGGGTTGGGAAACGCGTGGTACTATCTCCAGGGCGAGGATGGGAGGCTTCCCCTGATGGTCCAGAAACTTCGCCCTATGCAATCCTAGGAGGCACCAAACATGCTCCTCAAGGAACGCTTGGCGAGGTGATTGTGGTGCCGGAGAGCGAGGTTGAGGAAGCACCAGCCCATTTGAGCCTTGACGAAGCGGCTGGGCTACCGCTATGCGGATTGACGGCTTATCGGGCTGTTTTCACTAAAGGAAACGTTAAGGCGGGTGATAATGTACTCATCACCGGGATAGGGGGTGGAGTTGCGTTAGCCGCGCTGAGTTTCTGTGTAGCGGTCGGCGCAAATGTTTGGGTTACCAGCGGAAGCCCAGAGAAGTTAGAGGCAGCAAAAAAGCTGGGAGCGAGGGGAGGGGTTAGCTACAAGAAAGCGGGGTGGGAGAAGGAATTGAAGGCAATGCTGCCTCTGCCAGCAGAGAGGTCGTGGCTGGACGTTGTGGTTGACGGAGCGGGTGACGACGTCTGTGGTGAGCTGGGTCTTGATCAATCGTAGGGCACAAGAGACTAACGAAACCAGCGAAAACTGTCCCAATACTGAGAGCGGGAGGAAAAATCGTCTCGTACGGTATGACACTCGCGCCCAAGACTCCGTTTACCATGTCAGCTGTATTTAAAAACGTCGAGGTTTGCCCCTTTCCACCCACAACCAAGGCTTTCAACTACTAACCTATTAGATACGCGGGACAACCCTCGGATCCCGAAAAGAGTTTAGAGAAATGGTGGAACTTGTTCGCAAACACAGACTCGGGGTTGTGGTATCCAAGGTAGTGGAAGGCTTGACGATCGAGGCGTGTGAGGAAGTCTTCGAGATAATGAAGAAGGGAAAACAATTCGGCAAACTAATTGTTAGGATCGCGGATGAAGAGAGGGGGGCGGTCCCCTCAAAGCTTTAGAATGGAGAGCAGCACGGGGGGTAGTGGGTGTTTTGGTCGGAGATCTGTATTTGAACGAGTAATTTTATCCAAGGAATTCCCCCACCTTCTTTCACGTGACAGGAAAGGATTGCCGCGGTATTTCGGGACTTTCTCTTTTCCAGTATGGTTACTCGAGAGTAAAATCCCGTTCAATGGGCGAGGCAGAAACAGCGAACCAGCCTTCGAGATTCCTATCAAGATCCCCGCAGACTAGCATCCTCCTCACGAATAGCAATGGGGTGAATGCCGAGCCAACGGTTGATATGATAGCACGTTTAGAATTCCTATCATAGCTGGGCTCGGTCGCGGGAAAAAGATAAATTGTCAGGATGCGGGCTCCTCGCAAGATTTCCGAAAAGATAACCGCTAGCGATGCCCAGAATGGATCTAGTGCAAATCTAGCTGCAACGGAGAGGGCGCTGAAAAAAAGCAGAGGAAAAGCAGGCGATAAAAAGGCGTCCCTTGACGCCCTCCTTTGTTCCCACTTTTTTCTGATCTCCTCTCTGTTGGCGCTGCAAAGCTTGCTTTTTCGCTACAAGTATTAGGAAAAACATTAATCCGTACGGCGCACGTGTTCACGTGTTTCACTCTAATTCCTACCTTACCGCAACCGTATGATACAGAACACCCTCTTCTCTCTTCCCCTCCCTGAGCTCCGCCATTTCTCTCTCTCTCGCTCGCCTAGGTTGCATCACGACGCCTACGAGCTCCTGTGAGTACGTAACTCTTTTTGACCCTCTCCCATCTCCACCCTCCTCTCTCACTCCCTCATGGCCTCATCCTGTTCCCTGTTTGCCCACTCAATTCATAACTGCCCCACACACAAATAAAAAAAACAGGGTCACGCCATAAAACCCCCTCTGCTCGAGCCAAAGGCATCTGACATCCTTGATGCCATTAAAAGACACCCCCTACGTCCGCTACCTCCCACCCACCGCCGCTCTCCACACACCGCCCGCAAAATAAAGAAGAAGAAAAAATGGCCCATCAAGTTAATCATAAAGAAGTCCATGATCTTCTAGTTGAGGTCGCCTTAGCGGCTGGTGACATGATTGTCGCTGCTCAGCCTCATATTGCCACCGTGGGAACCAAGCAGAATTGTTCGTCCCCCTCTTCCTCTCCTACTTTATTTGTTTGCTGACTTTCGTGGATAGCCGCGGACCTCGTGACTGAGACCGATCAGGCTGTCGAGCAATATGTTATCACTATAATCAAGGGAAAATATCCCGAGTTTGAGTATGCCCACAATTATCATTTGAGCAAACATTGGAAGCTGACCGGATAATAACTTAGTTTCCTGGGAGAAGAGACATACACCACCGGGAAGAAACTTACAGACAAACCCACCTTCATCTGTGACCCTATCGATGGGACTGTCAACTTTGTAAGCCCTCCGTTCTCCCCTACTATACCCCCCCAATTTCATACGGCTAACGAATCCAGGTCCATACATTCCCCAACGTTTGTATTTCGCTTGCCCTAGCTGTTTGCAAGAAACCCGTCGTTGGTGTTGTTTACAATCCCTACACCACCCACCTCTATAGCGCGATTCAGGGTCAGGGGTCTTTCCTGACCATGCCCATTCGTTCCAGACCTACTGCTCCAATTGAACCTTGCAAGTTCAGGCTTCCCCGCAATCCCAATCCCCCCCCGCTTAAAGGTCTCGACAAGTCTCTTGTTGCAGTAGAATGGGGCAGTCACAGAACTGGCCGCAACTGGGATGTCAAGTATGAAACCTTCGCGAAGCTTGCCGGCGGTAGAGAACACGGCGGAAAGATGGTCCACTCCCTACGTAGTATGGGGAGCGCCGCATTGAATTTCTGCGCTGTTGCTGCCGGACAGATCGATGTCTATTGGGTTTGTTCAATCCTTACCCAATCTTGGAAGCGAGACTAAGTTATCTTTAGGAAGGTGGATGCTGGGCTTGGGATGTGGCCGCCGGATGGCTCATTCTTACTGAAGCCGGCGGAATCGTTGTGGATGCTAACCCAGGCAACTGGTCCCCCGCCGTCGATGGAAGAAGATACATGGCTGTTAGAGCTGCCCCGACCGGGCAGAGGGAAATTGTGGAAGAGTTCTGGAGCGTCATTCCCGAGGGTGGTTACGACTATTCTGCTTGATTTTCGTAATGATTTATCCCTAGATCCCTAGACTTTGCAGTGATGAGTTCTTTCTATCTATTCGCATTTCTCTCATATGTAATCACTCGATTCTTGTCCTTAGTACTTGGTTGGCCCCCATCCCAAGGGCATGGTTGGCCTATTAGAAACGGTAATCCCGGGAGCGTAATACATGTACCCATGCTGATAGAGTACGGGTACATGGCAGCTGAACCGAGCAGCATTTTACGAAAGCACGCTATCTCGCCCTACTCCCGACTAGCCACGTGATAATACGCGTCTTGCTAGCCAATTGCGTTCGATAATTATAGGGCTAACGATAGCGTTGCCCCATGCCACCCGTCTCATGTGCGTGAATTCCGGATGCTTAAGTAGCCTTCTTCCCCCAGAGCTCCCCCCGACTGCAGTTCTTCCCTCCACCTTACATTATTTTCAGTTTCGTTTGCACCTGGAGCCCAAGTGAGAGTAATGCTAGAGAGGGTAATTTGGTTTCCTCGAGCGTCACACCGGATAAAACTGATCACGTTTATGATCTTTCATTAGCTTCTCGATCTCAACCTCAGCCACGGGTATGGATCAGAGCCCCCAACCCCGAGCCTAGCTAACAGTGTGCGGTTGGGGAACAAGACCTCATGAAGTTTGAAAATCCAAGTGAATTGCTTGCTGGAAGGTGTCCTCTACAACTTCGTGCAACCACTAGTCTGCAAAACAAAAACATAGATTACTTCGTTCCATCGTTAAGAACATTTTTCTTGTACAGAAATCTCCTCACTCACCCTATAATATCAAGCCTCCCAAGAGACACGAGAAAACCGCACTCCTTGTCTCCCTTCAATCTGACCCGGGATCGCAAAGGCTTAGTTCTAAGCGAAAATATTCTGCTAGCAACTCGGAGTCTCCCCGGGAATTTTCGAGCCGTTTAACTACTTTCACGGAGCAATAATGTTTTCCGATGTCCTACAGTGTGATCAACCTAGAGCACTATACTCTAAGCCATCCCATGCAGTGGGTACCCCAACGATAAATGGATCGGTCCCCCTCGGCTACTTTTGCAACCCCATCCCCGCAGACCATCAAGCCGAACCAATCAATACAGATACCGAAACATACCCACACGTCGCCTGAAAGGTTTCATAAAAGACAAAGCACTCCCCATTTCCAAACATGTCATATCCTCTGGCCACTCCTAGGTTACGCCTAGTTTTACTAGCATTCTCCGCATCATACGAGCGCGCTCAGAGACAATCCATGATGGGTTAGAGTTTTCCTCAAGATCCATTCCCACCAGAACTTTAGAGGGACTTTTATGGAACGGGAGCCATGTCCGCGGGTGACGAACGTGCTCTGATTCCCGGAATGCCGAGGTCCCTATATAAATCACAAAACTTTAATTATGCGGTAATACCCCTCGCCCCAATTTGAGCTTCCAGAAACCTCTTTAACAGCTAGATATCTTTTCTCCAAATGATTAGCCTTCGGTCCTCTACCCGCCCAACCTTGGATCCTTCCTCAGCAGCCTCAGAAATCCTGAGCCCCAGGCGTTTTTGTTCTCAAGCGCAATAGTGGCCGGGAGCGAGCGGGTTGTAAGGGAGCTGCTTCGACCCCCGGCTGCTCGCGGTCACCTTGGTTATTGGGCTCCCGAATGGAGATGGGACTCTGGCCAACACCGTTTCATAGCACAGCGCGCTTGCTTCTACGGTCCCGAACCCCTTGCGGACTTAAAATCAAGCACCACCATCTTCCTTAATAAGGAAAAGGAACCGACGTTGCTCCTTACATAAGTTCAGTTAACCTGCGGGCACCTGGTGGCTGGACTGGGTTGTGATTACTTAAGAGGCTATAATTACTCAATATGGAGCATGTCTAGATGTGGAAGAAGCGCCACCAAAGCAAGATCATATAAGCTATCCCCAAACCGCCTCTGGTATGCATTTTCAGAGGGCCGCCAGAGGAATTCCCCCAATCCGTACCTTTGGTATTGCCGACACACGCCCTTGCGCTTGTTGGCCAAGGCCTACTCGATGGAAAGATTGTCAAAGCAGCATACGAGGCAAAGTAATTATGAGGGAGGAAAATCAACAAGACCACCGCGTCTCCCATAGAACGGGGTAAACTCGAATTAGTTACCACGGGGAACATTCCTCACAAAACCCAGTTCACAGTGACACACATACCGGTACAGCACTGTGCTCAGATACGCTCCTCCCCATTACCCTCGGCGCTAGAGCAGTATCGTACTCAACCGGGATATCGAGTTATGTCTGGTGACGACGATCTCCCATCAGATGAGAAGGGCTCCCACAGTTTTTGGTCCCCATGATAACTCAGCACGGTTTTAGTGAACTCAAAAAACTGGCAGGTAAGAATTGTTTGAAGCGAAATGTGATTTTATCTCTGCCACGCCACCGATCCTCTTGCACCAAGCCCACTCTTCCCATCACCTATGGATATCTCAAGAAGTTCACATTATTGCGGATAGCTAATAAATTCCCTGCCCACCAATCACTTGCGCTACAGAGCTCTCGAACAAACATGGTTTCTCAGCATGTCACTTTTATTTCTCCCCCGATTAAAGCCGTTAGGGACGCGTAGAGCCGAGACTGAGAAATTCAATAACTAATACGGTGACACAGGGATACGAACGCAAATTCAAAGCGCTGGATAGAGGCATTATTTTGCCTTCGAGGTGTTGCGGCAGGGCCTGGCAAGGCGAGGTCAAGATGGACAATTAACCAACCAAGTAATAAATTTCCTAGTGACCATTTATTACAATGTTTCCCTACATCGCGAGCACCCGTACAACGAGCACTAGCCTACAACTGCCTTGAACTACAATTTAAAACCGCATAACCCACAAAAGACGAGCCAATAAATGAATGCCCGTTTACCGGGGGCTCGCTTCGTAAGGAAACATTGGAGTAGTATGTTATTCCCCAGATTATTGGGGCAAAACTTGGGTCATTTTCCTACAAAGGAATCCGGAAATATGCAACATCAAGGGGGGGCAGTTTTCAACCTAGCCTAGAGAAACCGGGCGATCTGAAAGTAAGCAGGGGCATTGCGGAGGTGTATCTCTCATTACTTTGACTTTACTGGCCCGGCCCACCATGGTGTCTTGCATGGCTCTATTGATATGACCAGCTCCACAGCGTGCTCTTGTCTAGCTATTATCACCGCAGGCTATCACTGCGTTAGAAGTCTAGGGAGAGCACAACCTCTTCCTTCTCAAAGCTACGGGACGTGATTCGATACCGGCTCCAGATTAGGAAGCTGCAAAGATGGTGTGAAGGAAACGGGGGACCGGCCCGAAGGATTGCTACTCTCCGCTATTAGTATGGGCACCTTCGAAATCGGACTTCAGAGACCTTGTAAGGCTCGGGAAACGGCCAGGTTTCTACCAAAGTAATTTCCGGGTAGGACTTTGAACTCCCCACTGTCACCAACTCGCGACTCAACTTGGGATGGATATCTCTGCGTCTACGGGACCGTGCATTTGCTAAGCCCTCCGTTAGTCAATAGCACCAATAATCGAGTATCTTCCGGTTCAATTCCCTACCGTGTCCAATAAAACGGTCCGATGATAAGGGTGGATCACAGGACAGCAAAGCCTGCTTGCTATTGGAGGATGGGGAGAGAGCTCCCGCAAGCCCAGGAAAGTCACGCAACCAAGCCTCAATCCACAAGCAGCCATGAATCAACCCCTGATCCATCTCTGATAATATTTCTGAGGACTTCTAGGACAGCCTTCCGCCTAGCGGTAATTCAACTGATCGTGAGGCTCTGAATCCCAGAACAACCCCGCACACGCAGACCGTTTACATTCATCCACGCTCAATAACCGCTCCGCCAGCACTCAGGAGAACTAGGGGTCGAGTTTACTAGCGCCTAGTGGTGGCATGAAAGATAATAATCGCAAGTTGTGCTGGAGTTTTCTGTTGACAAAGTTTGGTGGCTGACGTCTTCTTGAGGTGCAAGCCGGTTGTTCTGCCAGCTGTTAACATGTGGGAACAATGTGCGAACAGTACAAGGCCATTGTTGAACACGCAGCAAGCGAGCTCACCAATCAACCTAAGGGAGAAAATTCCACTCACCATCCACCACTCAAAAGCACGCTAGCTCAGCGTACATAATATGGTACTCGAGTACTCGTATAATACAGTGATCATTTCCAACGCGACCTTACCCCACGTGTTTTTCAACGCTTGAAAGGGGGAGTGCCCTCGTGCTCCGCGCAGTCGTTCGAAAGAGCGCAATGCTTGGCAGCATCTAGCTTGTCATTAGTGTTGCAAAAGTGTAAAGGACGGGCAACGCGAAATAACTCAACAGAAAAAAAAAACATCGAATAATACCGAACCATTGTTATGAAATAAGTTTCAATTGATAATTGATTTCGAAAAGATGAGCCGATGCGACTACGATTACAGTGGCTATTTTCGACGCTGGTAGTCATCACCGTGCCGACCCGGAAATGACTTCGTGGACACCACCGGTATTCACGAGGCAGAATCGGGCATTGGAATTCTCCACGATTTAACAACACATCGAAAAAAGCGCTGAGAGCCAATACAACACTGCGCGTGGTTTGGCTTTTCATTGAGCCGGCAGTTCCTCCGGCTTTCCCAGCCCTCCGGCGACCTTAGGTCAACGAACCTACAAAAAGTGTTCCACCCGGACAACTGCTGGTTTATTCTCGCTTACATGCGGACTTTGTTCCCAATTCCTATTACGGTGCTGGGGCTCTGTGCTCACTCTCAGCTGGACGTGGTTTAAATTGGCATTTTGCAAACAAAGCAACCCTTCTAGGCAGCAGCAGCGGCAGTCACGCAGTCACGAGATGTCACTCGGTTGACTCTCCCGGTGGCAAATATCATACAATCCCATACTCGGCATCCGTCAACGCGCATAAGAGCAGAAAGCCATTAAGATATCGCTGGCGATTTGAAACCAGCCTCGGACACTGCAGGCTCGAACAACTTACTACCTACATAGCTATCCACCGTGGCCACGCATGATGGCCTCAACAACACCAGAAAGGAGTCAACCCCCAAACCCACACACGATCGCGCGTTGCCAGCTCACGCGCTAAAGACGAGGCTACGAATTCCGACCCTTGGAGCCCTTTTTTCTGAGGGAGGAACACCTGGCACCTCTCAGCGAAAGTTACTTCACCTCCTACGTTATGCCGCAGCAGTATTCGTTGTTTGGATACGAGAGTAACGATGTGTCGGTCGGTGTAGGGCTACCTTGAAGGTTGTCTGCCGGCGAGAACCGCCCAGGTTGAGCGTACGAGGACATCTCCACAAAAGAAATTTCGGCTTGTAGCAAGTCAACCAGGTTACACAGGTTGGCGTAGCTCTTCCGGTTGCGGTATCACAAGCTCATGAAGTCTGAAATTTTTCTCATTACGCACTGGCATCTCCGAGTGCTCTGAGGCATTGGTGGACTTCGGGAGACAATCGCGCTCGCCCGGGCCCTAGAGCGCTGGTCGACCCCGACGAGAAGTGCTTTCTGTACGTGTTCTATAGCTGCTCTCAAATGCCGTAATTTCTGGCACCCAAACCGGGTAAGCTGACTATTCTTTCTGCATACTAGAAAAATGCTTTTAATAGATGAACACAAAATGTGATAAGAATTTTTTTGTGGGCTGGGCGCTTCGTAAGCTGCGGCATTCTGATATGTACTCGTACAATATACCTTACACAGTACGGTAATCCAGTCCGAATCCAGTACCGGTATCCTGGGGCATGGTAACCTCACTGATGCGACCGCTTTGGAGGTCGTTGCGAATTTTACGGTTACTGCGTGTCCTGCCTGGGGATTAATTTAACAATCCCAGGTAATGCATTTGACTTCCACCAGTGTCCGGTGTGGTGTACTCGAGCACACGTACTCGAGTGCAGTACTCAGTACTGTTCTCGATAATTTGAGTGTGCATCAAAGCTTGCTGAGCTCAAAGCATGCTGCGCAGCTCGCCTGCGCCGCTCGCCTACGGCAACTTATACGTGATCCGAGTGGTGGAAAATAGACATGCGGGCCGGGCTAGCCCACCAATCAGAACACCATCCATGCATTTTTGCTTGCGATGCCTTTCTCCTCACCACCTTCCGCTGCCAACAAGAGCCTCTCCAGATGCCTCTGGGCATCCACCCTTCGATGCCTCTGAGCACCCGTCCTTCGATGCCTTTGAGCATCCACCCTCCAGATGCCCATTGGCATCCACTGCGAAGGGTCACTACAAGTATGGCTTACTTACGCCTTTGGCCCGTTCGAACTCACGCCTTTACTCATAATCTACAACAACTCTACTCCCCTACCCCGCCTAACGTAACTCTCTCTATTGCTTCACGACTTTACACAAGATACGAAAATGGCGACAGCAGTAATCTGTTGCCCGGAGCGAAGACCTCAAGAGTCCGCGTTTTCCTCACTAGCGACCGAGCAACCCCAAATCAATCTCCTAGCCGTCTGGGCATCCGACGAGAATGCTCCATTTGGCGAGCAACCGCCAGCTAAAAGGGTTCAAGGCGTTTTGTGCAGCGTCTATAACTTTGAGGTTTGCTTCACCAAGCAGACTAAACCTGTCAATGATATCCTCGCCGTGATCGCAAGACTTGCCCTACGAAACGGGTATGCCGCCATATCGCAAATTACAAGCGCATCCTACGGGCAAAGTCGCGGAGGCCGTGGGAGCCATTCCGGCCGAAGGAACAGCGGCGGTGCAGGCCAAAGTGCATCTGGATCTACGGTTCCACCGGGGGCAGGAAACGACGGCGGTGGTCCGAGCAAGCATCCGATGAAACGAGGCGGGGGCGGAGACGGCGAGGGCAACCCTAACAAAAAGAAAAAGCCGAACGAACAACAAGGCTCGGATGTGCATTATTGCATCGTTTTCGAACTCAGTCAGCCATCGCCCAAGCACCCCTGCAGAGACAAGCGGTTCACCACTTTAGAAAGTGCAATGTAAGTCCTGTCGCCCCTGAGAGTTCTTGTTATACTTGTTACAGTCCATAAGTACCCGAAAATGGAGGGGGATCATTTGTATGGGCGCACAGACACTCGGATGTTTTGCCATATATTCCTTTTATCCCTGTTTTCGGGACTTGTGGCCTGGGACAAGTACAAGTGCTGGTGAAACCTATGCTCACCTACAACTAGCGACCACCACTTGAGGATACACGTGGGGCATATTCAGTGCCCGACGTGCCTTATTAGGAAAGGCACCAACACGGATATGGGCAAGCACCTGCGAGCCGGGAATTGCGCACCTCCAGCCGGGATCCGACCGGAGGTCGGCACCTACGGCGAAAGTGTCCGTAAGGTAAAGACTTGGGACGACTTTAGGCGACGGGTTGCCCCTGCTGGTAAAATACAATATGACATGGTTAATCACGTCGATAGTATGTATCCAAAATTCTTGGGCAGGTTCTCTAATTAAGATCATCTGCTAACCTAAGCTCGCGTTATAGACTTGCCTCCGGATGAGGACGAGGACGAGAACCGTGTTGGGCAATTGATGACCCCATACCAAATGAGCCTCCCGGAGATACCAGCGCCGGAAGACGACATTATGGACCACGCCTTTCGGCAAGCGTTTGACCAATATGGATACCTTCCATGGACTAACGGCGAAATTGGCCATGATTTGAGCACCCTAAACCCGCGTACAGTCAATCCTCGGAACCTACACAAATCTATTTCTGACAGTGGCTATAACCCATCAACCAAACCGGATATTGACATTGAGGCTCTCCACCGCCAGTGGAACGAATTACAAAACCAAGCCAGCACCGGAGTGGGACAGGTCACAAGTGGGAATACTGAAGTATTCCGCCATCAGTGGAGCGAATTACAAAGCCAAAGCAGCATCGGGGGGGGAGCGGGACAAGTCACAAGCGGGAACACTGAAGTTCACCTTCGCCAGCGCGGCGAAATGCGAAGCCAGACCAGCACGGGAGGAGGGGCGGGGCGGGTCACAAGTGGGAACGAGGCTCCGGAAGAGGACCCAACTCTCAAGCTCCTTCAGAGTCTGAACTCGACTATCGAGGCATTTCGGGAATGCAACGGACGCCCGAAGGGGCTCGAGGTGGCCCGCCAATGTGCTCAGCTTGTAGCGTTTCAGGTACCCGAGAACGTTTTGCAGGTGTTTGCCGAAGCTTACCAGGATAAGGTGCGGTCGGAGGGAGGAACGCAAGCACACAACCCCTCTCGCCGGGCAAAGAGCAAGGAGGAAGAACGTGAGTGATATCTTGTGAGATTAGGTTTGTGCCGCCGGAGAACTAATAGTCCCCTCAAGCAGGATACCGGGGTGCTGGCGGAGCTTAACCCCCACGGGACATTTTAATGGTTGGGCTCATCTGAGTGCAGTAGTACGTCATTATCTCTCGATGTGGACAATTGTATGGAGGCTAATGTACCTGCGCCGTCAAAGACCTTCAAAGCCAAACCGACAATTTTCAATAGTCTTACGTTCCCATGGCTATTCGCACAAAAGCGGACCCAGGCTTGAGGGTTACGGCGCAGAACCAGGGCTTTAAGAACCAACCCGCCAGACTACAAAAGGGAGAAAATCGAAAGAGCGAGGTAAACTAAGAGAAGAGAGAAGAGGAAACCACGGTACATCTTGGGTAAGCTTGATGAAGAACCGGAGCCCGCATGCTCGAGTAAGGTGTCGGGGATCTTATCCCCCACTATCTCACCAGAGTAAGGCTATCCCCAACGTCCTCCGGTCACGTGCTTACCCAGGAGAATGGGAAGAAGGGCGAGCTGTTGCTAGAGGATATTAGCAAGTTTTTTTCCTTTTCTTTTCGTGGTTTTAGTTTTTCATATGCCGGTCTCTTTTTTTTTTCAACACAAAAAGCGGATAGAAAAATGGTTCCCTTGGGAGGGTGATGGGGAGGGGTGGAGGGAGAGAGAAAAAGAAAAGGAGCTGCGAGCGCGTCAAGCGAGCTACAGTAGGCATTCATCCTCCCTATCCGATTATTACATGCGATACCGGTAATTTTGCGCGCGCGGGATTAGATTTCGAATGTGTCATGATAGAGTACGGTATGCGTGCCGGTACATACACACTACACGAACGGGGGATGATGGTGCGGATGGTAGACGAGAAGTTTTTTGACAAGACCTGAAAGATTACTTATTCGAAATGCCCTGCACACTCCCTTTGTAAATAATGCACATTAATGAGACAAGTCGGGGCCATGGAAGTTGTATGTGTATTATAGGACTAGAGTATGGATGTCGTCTTGTATTCGAGTTAATAATATCAGAATTGTTATCAAGTCCGGACCATCCATATGATCGATAGGATACCAAGCCGTTCGTCCATTCATCTTATACATTCATTCCATGAGGGAATTAACTCGAGTCAGCAAAGATTGGTACAACAAGCCTGGTCGCCCTTTACTCGAGTGCCGGTATGGATGTCGAGAGATGACTTGCGGCCGTTGCAAGTACTTGTATGATACCAGTATAGTTCGGCCGTCTAGACCCAATAGCTTGGTGGATGCAACTGGGGACGCGTTAGCATAAAGCTTCACGTGAAAAGGCCCTATATTCGAATTAGCATTAAACTTAGTTGGACCTTTTTGCCCTGAATTTTATGCCAAGGCGTCGCCCGTTGGATCCACCAAGGTACCGGTATTGTGTCCAATGGAGCAGACGGCCGGAATCATGCCGGTATGACAACCAGCTTCACCCATACAGAAGCTGGTCTACTAGTACACCCCCTGATCCACCAACCAACCACCCCCAACCGCAAGGGAGCCGGTGGATCATGGCTAGGAGGGGAGGACAAAGCTCCCCTCAAAGCTATTCACAAAAACGCGTATCGCCTCTTCCATGCACACGCCCATTCCCTCCTTCCTTCTCCTCCCCCCTTCGCTCTTTCAATTACAGCCAACATCATTAGGAGTCTAACAGACCATGGAAGACATAGCAGAGACTCTCCGGGCCCTTGGTACCTCCCGGTTCCCCCCTGCAAACGGAACCTTCACACTGACCAAATCAAAACTTTAGGACCTTACGAACGCTACTACGCGGTCTGCCATACCCTAAATCTCTACAACAATGTCGGCCTAACAGCACACTACACTCTCCCGCCGCCACTCCTGACGAAGCCACGGATCTTCTCCGCCCTAAAGGCACTGATAAACCTTCACCCACCGCTAGGCGTAACAATCTTAGGGGAGGACACATGTGAGCCTCGGTTCGCGCGATTGAAGACCATTGATCTAGAAGAGATCGCGCAGACGATCCTACTACCAGGCGAGGACACAACTGCAGAGCTCGACACTGTGCTTTCGGAGCAGCATTCACGAGGTTTCGAATTGGGCAGGATACCCGCGTGGAGGTGTTTGATTTTTCGAGATTACGAGGATGAGGTTGGTGATATAGCTGTAGGAGGAGTAGGAGGCGGGAATAGGGGAGTCTGGATATCGTTCATCTACCACCACGCCCTAGCCGATGGTGTTAGCGGATTAGCACTACACAAATCGCTCCTCGCCGCGCTCTCCCGACCCCACAAAAATCCCACCTTCGCCGGCCGCTATGTCGTTCACCCGCAGCAAAAACCCTACCCTTCCTCGTTGGAATCATTAATCCCCCTCCCACTCTCCCTTCCACGCATCGTCTCGGAAGTCTGGTCGAAGGTGTACTTTCCTCTTCCGCCTCCTCCAACACTCTACACCGGCAGCCCTACGCCCGCGTGCCCAACTCCCACAACCACAAAAACAATCTACAAATCTCTCCACTTTTCCGCCAGAACGCTCAAAGCGCTGCTCTCCGTTTCCCGCAGGGAGAACACTACAATCACTTCCCTCCTCACCGCGATCATCGCCATAGCAATCTTCCAGGCGATACCAGGAAAGTTTGACAAACTCATCTCATCGACGCCGATCAACCTCCGCCGCTACGCCCCCACCGAGAGGATCCAGGAGGTGGCCGTAGGCGCATACGTCGCTAGCACCCAGTCAGAATACTCGCGCTCCCCTCCCACATCCTCCAACCTATTTGCCATCGCACGGGAGCACACAGCGCAAATCCACGACCGTCTAGACGCCGGCACGGCAGACCTAGACGTGGGCATGCTGCGCTGGATCAGCGACCTCTTCGCCTTTCTCAAGGGCAAGTTCGGCAAGCAGCGGGAAGACAGCTTTGCCGTGAGCAATGTCGGCGCCTGGGACGGCGAGGTGGGCGTCGACAGAATAATGTTCTCGCAGAGCGGGGGAGTCGTCGGCACTGCCATGGAGTGGTGCGTTGTTGGCGTTAGGGGCGGCGGGTTGGTCCTTGGCTGTACCGGATGCGAAGGCGCTGTGGATGCCCACGTGCTTGAAAGAATTTTGAAAGGCGTTAAGCGGGGCGTTGAGGGCGTTGAATGAGTTTTTTTTTTATGATGGATGCAGGAACGGAAGGATAGATTTTTGCTTTCTTTGTTTTTTGTTTTCAGCTTTTTGGAAGAAGGAAAGATGTAAAGAAAAAGGCGTTTTTTTTTGGGGGGGGGGGGTGAAATTTTGTGTTTTTTTTTTGTTTTTGTAATTATAGATATACATCTCCACTCTGACAAAAAATACTACACCACCATCACGCTGTACCGGGGGTTGTGGGTAAGTCTGTCGAACATCCACCACGTCGGTTACAACCACAGCGATTGAAATTTCAACTCGTCACATTTGGCTTCTGACCAATCGAGATCCTTGGACCCCTCTTCACGACGGCTTCA